>Ga0310121_10001767_pt1 | contig 21454 bp, 17 predicted proteins | sample CB27_Tmax_986_MG_FD_203504 | JGI IMG/M metagenome (GOLD analysis project Ga0310121, IMG submission 203504) | Marine microbial communities from Western Arctic Ocean, Canada - CB27_Tmax_986 | ecosystem: Environmental > Aquatic > Marine > Oceanic | place: Canada: Western Arctic Ocean | collected...
GCCGCGCGAGGCGGTGTGGCGGATCGACAAGGAAGCGGGCACGCTCGCGCCATGGCCCGATACCGGGACCACCCTCCCGGTCAACGAGCGGCGCAAACCGCCGGCGAGCGGATATACTGCGCACCAGTGGGGCCTTGAGATCCACAAGGTCACGTCGCCGCAAACCGGCGTGATGGGACTGGCGGCCGACGAGGGGAAGCTCTACGTCGCCTTGCGATTCGAAGATGCCGTCGCAGTGTACGATCGCGAATCCGGTGCCCTGCTTCGGCGTATCGAAAACGTGGCGTCCCCACGCGGCCTGGATGTGGGCACGACCGGGCGGCTGTACGTGCTCAGCGAGGGCCGGTTGATCGGTATGGATCGCACGGGAGAAGACCGACGTACGATCGCCGATGGCCTCACCGACGCCTGGTGCGTAGCCGTCAGCCCGCAAGACATCGTGCACGTGTCCGAGCACGGAGACCGGCACCAGGTGCGCCGGTTCGACCTTGACGGAAGCGAATTGACGCCCATCGGCGAACGGCGCGACGCGATGGCGGGCGGACGCGTGACACCAAACCGCCTCTCCTCCCCCATGGGCATTGCCGTGGACAACGAGAGCAACATCTATGTGGCTGACATCGGCCACGGCCGCGTGCAGCGCTATGACCACAAAGGCAACGGGACCCTAACCGTGATGGCGGGCGGGTACGGCGGCAACAATGGCGGTGTGGCCGTCATGCCCGGTGAGCCGGAGCGATTCTTCGTGAGCGTGGGCACACCGCTGGGACGCGGGCTGCGGGGGCGGGCGCTCACCGAGTATCTGTTGGATTACGACAAGAAGACCTGGGAACTGGCCAGCGTCTGGCCGGACATCACGCCAATCTTCGCGGTTGAGCCGCTGTTCATCCGCAAAATCGAGGGCCGCACCTACCTGTTCCTCCTCGCAAAGAACATCGCCGTGTACGAACTCAAGGGCGACCGGGTCGAGTTCTGCACCGCACTGGTCTGCGGGTCGCCACACGGGGTGAAGCAACTCCGCGGCGAGGAGCTCCGCAATGATGCGCGGGAACTGGGACTGGTAGACGACAAGGGATTCTTCAAGAACACCTTTTCGTGGACCGACGCCAATCGCGACTGGCGCATGCAACCCGGCGAGATCGTGCAGGGGGCCGCCCTGAATTTCTACACCGTGAACGACGCCGACGTGGACGCCAACGGAAACATCGTTGTGCACGATCACTACACGGCCGTGGTCGCCCGCTTTCCCCTGCTCGGTTTCGACACCGCCGGGAACCCGCTCTACCGGTGGGACGGAATGAAGATTCTCTGGTCGCTCCGCGAGACGCCGGTGCGGGTGGACGCATCGGAAGTATGGGCGAAGGAGCTGCGCATGATGGGCACGCGGATCGACGGCGGCGGCAACATCTACCTGACCGACGTGGCGGGGGCAAACTGGATGGACCCGGAAATCGCGTCGATCCGGAAACTCGCGCCGGACGGCACCGTGTTGTTCGACGTGGGGCGCAAGGCGCGCGGCCTCAAGGATAAGCCGGGCGAGTTCCAGACGATCCCGTCCTTCTGCGGGCTGCACAAGGGGCTGGTGTTCGCCAACGAAATCGAAAGCCAGGTGGATGTCTATACCGACGACGGCTTGTATGTGGCGACGCTCCTGGAGAATTACAAGTGGGGCCAGCCCGGGCCCTACGTCAACTGGGGCGAAAACTTTTTCAGCATCGTCTTTGACCATCCGGAGACGGGGAACGACTACCTCATCATCAATCCGCACTTCTTTCACTACCCCTGCTACCGGATTGAGGGCATCGACCGGATCCGACGCTTCGAGAGCACCGTCTCGCTAACGACGGACTGGCACGCGCGGCTGGCCGCCGCGGGCGCGGAGATCATGAACCGGGACGGCGAGGAGGAGAGCGGAGAAAAGGCGATGGCCTTTGTGCGGCTGAGCAAACCGCCGGCAATCGATGGCGATATCGGCGAATGGCAGTGGCTGATCCCGGAGACGGCGCAGATCGCGGAGGCCGAGGACCAGACGGGAGCCAGGTTGTGGGCCGGATACGACATGGACACGCTGTACCTCGCCTGCGATGTAAACGATCCGACCCCGGCGGTGAACCGGGCCGAGGCGGCCGCCTTGTGGTCGGGCGATTGCCTGGAGGCCTATCTCTCCACAAAGCCGGAGCGATTCGACGCGCGGGGCGAGCTGAGGGCGGGCAACTACATCGTGCACATCGCCTGTACGGAGAGCACCGCGCTGCCGCGCATCGAAGTGTTCGACCGCAGCGCGGGACGCCAGTGGAATCCGAAAGGCGCAACGCTTGCGCTGGCCGCGCGTGAGGACCGGACCGGATACCGATTCGAGGCGGCGATTCCCTGGGAGGCGATCGAGTCCGGCTGGCGGCCGGCTCCGGACGGGCGGGCATTGTGGGACTGGAGCATTAGTTACAGCGATCCGGCGGGGAGCACGGCGGCGTTCAAGGCGTTCTGGACACCGGAGACCGGCGGGGCAAACTGGCGGACGACGGCATCTTGGGATACGGCTATGTTTGAATCGTTCGACCGGGTCATCCGGCGCCACGAAAGCAGGATCGCAGTGGATGGGAACGGCAGCGAATGGCCCGCGGCGGACCGACCGGCCATCGCGGTCGAGGAGATGGGCGATCGATACGCGGCCACATTCCAGTGGATGTATGACGAGGACCATCTCTACCTGCTCGCCGAAGTCCGGGATCCCGACCCGGGGCTCAGCGAGGCCGCCGCCGCGAACCTGATCTTCTCCGGCGACTCCATCACGGTGCACGCGGGTGCGCACGCGGAAACCCGGTCGTTTGTCATCATCGCTCACCGGGGCGGCAAGACCGCAGTCTACGATCCCAGCACCACCGCCCGGATCCCGGCGAGCAAGGCTGCGTTCAGGGCCGGGCCGGACGACCAGGGGTACACGCTCGAAGCGTCCATCCCCTGGACGGCGATTCCAGGCGTTGAAGCATCCTCCGGCGCACCGTTGCGGCTGCACTGGGAGATCGCCTGGAGCGATTCATTGGGCGGGGAGTCGGCGTTCGAGCGAACATGGGGCGCCGACGACGAAACACAGCGCTGCTTCCGACTCCAGTAAATGGGCAAGAGTGCGTGTTGCGGCGAGATTCAAATCCCAAGTCCCAAATCCCACACCTCACGCACATGCTCAAGCATGAAGATATTGATGCGGCTTTTCACTGGCTGAAAAAGCAGTGAGCGTTGCGATCAGTGGCGATCCATGATTCAGGAGCACCTTCCACTCCTGTGGTCAGAGCATGACGGGATGTTCTATGCTGCCTCCCAGGGCTGCCGTCAGGTTGACGTATGGGGATCTATCCTATCTATGCATGCCGTATCGGCACGCCATCGCCGTCGCAGCCCAATTTCAGGGGTAATGCCCGGCGAACTTCCTTGGGGGCGAGTTGGGGGCGGGATGGTGTCCGGAAAAACGAGATCACCGTAAACGGCGCGAAAGCAACCTTTGCCCGTCGTGACGGCAGAGATGTTATATCTGTTTCCGGCAAGGCGTTAGTAGAAGCGACCTGCCCGGCATGGGGGGATAGGGACAGTAGGGAAACGGGGCGGGCTGGGGCTAGCAACAATCCCGGAGACTGGGGCAACCGTCTACACCGGCGAACTCGACGTGTACGAACCGGGCCAATCCCAAACGGCAAACAAGAAGCAGCGCCTCAGCGCCCCGTCGCAGACCGGTCAGAGCTGCCCTTCGCTCATTCCACACCGTACAGCCGGATCATCTCCGACCACTTGCCGCAACGTTTGTGGACCAGATGGGTCGGGGAGAACGCTCCCGCTTCCTCTATCTCGCGGTCCGTGTCGAAGTCGCTTTTGCGTTGGTAGCGGTTCACCTCGTCATAGAGCTGCTCGAACAGTGCAAGCCGGACGGAGGCGTAGGCAGGATCATCGTAGAGGTTATGCATCTCATCAGGGTCCATGTCGTGGTCGTAAAGCTCCCCGCCGGCCCCGCGCCGGTGAAAGCGGGGTTTGATAACTACGGCTACACCCATCTCTGTAGTCGTCAAACCTTCTCACCACCGGCGCGGGGCCGGCGGGGTCTTTACAATTCGGGTTCGCCCCAGTCGGCGACGTCGACGGTTTCGCCGTCGCGCAGGGCGGATTGGTGTGCCGCCACGCCCATGGCCATATACCGCACCGCCTGCCAGACGTTGATCTCGGGGTGACGGTTCGCCGCCACCGCATCGATGAATTCGTGGACCAGGTAGGGGTGCGATCCGCCATGCCCCTGGGACTGGAAGTCGATGCTTACCAAGGCCGCTTCATCCAGGTCGCGGTGCATCACCCGTTTGAAGGCGTGCTGCACCTCGACCGGCAGCGGGTCGAACATGTCCGCCGGGGTGAGTGTCTGCACTTGCGGCTTGGGCAGTTCGTCGGCCGCGAGGTCCGGCGACGCCGGCCGCTCGGTGGAGAACCAGCGGTCTTCGCTGAACGAAGCCCGGGTGCCGAAAACACGCAGGGACTCGGAATCCCTACCCACCAGCCCCGGCATCTCCCGGGTCTCGAGGATCCGGACCGTCGCACCGTTGCTCATCTTGAACAGGGCCATCTCGTTGCTGAACGCGTCGTCGGCAAAGTAGGCATCGCCGTCACGATTCGCGTAACCGTGGGCGTTCACCTTCACCGCATGAGCGCCCATCACGCTCAGCGGCCCGCTCACCGAGTGCGTGGGATAATGCATCGGCCCGCCCCGCGCGCCGCGCCGGCGGTACGTTTCCATCACCTGCAACCATTCCTTGCCCGACGTGCTCCCCGTTCGTATTCGCTGCACCTCCCGGAGATTGCACTCCCCGTCGACGTCGTGCATATATTCGCCCTCGGCATAGACGAAATCGCCGAATGCGCCCTCGCGTGCCTTCCGCCGGCAGAACTGCGTTTGCGGAAGGTAAAACGTCGTCTCGCCCAGCATGTAGTGCCGGCCCGTCGCTTCAACGGTCCGCACCAATTTGTCACACCAGTCCAGGATCTCCTGGTTGTCCGGCACCATGATGACCGGCACCGCGCTATAGACGTGCTTGCCGCTCTCCATCGCCTGGATGCACTGCGGGGCGTGCAGCCAGGGCTGAGTGATGATTGCCAGGGCGTCGAAATCCGCCCGGCAGATTGCGTCGAGGGACTCGTAGCAATCACCGGCGGAGAGTTTGTCCTGGTAGAACGAGTCACCGGCGATCCCGGCCATCAATGACGGCTCACGGTCACACAGGCCGATCCGGTCGACCAGGGGATGACTCTTGAACAGGCCCACGAAAGCCGAGCCGAACTGCCCAAGTCCTACTAATCCGATGCTGATACCCATCTACAATCTCCGTGAAACATTAATGTTAATGGCTCTGTCGCGAATTCTGTGGGTGACTGTGAATTTCCATTGTATCAGCACCGAATATGAAAACCCGACAAAGCAGTTCGATGAAGGGTATCCGAGCAAGTGGGGCGCTTAAGCGTGCGATGAAGTGTTCGCTTCGCGCCGGTCAATTCGGTTCCAGCTCTCTGTCGTGATTGCGAGTACATGGCAGACTCTCCATCCAATCGGACTGAACCCCCAACAAGCGGCGCGGATTGCTATGGACGGTCCGTGGAAAATGACAAGGTTTTGAACAGTGCGCGTATTTCGATATTCCCCACGGATAGATACGAAAGCTACCCGAACTGTTGCGGAATGATTCCGCCCGAATACGTATCCGAAATCTGCAACCACCTCGCGTCGTAGAGCGACTTCTCCGCATCAAAGATTCGTCCGTCCGGTAGCCGGTACTGGTTCGGCGTACCGGGTGGATGCCCGGAAGCAAACTCCTTCATCCGCTCGCGGTCTTCCTCCAACTGACGGTGGACGTCCTCCCAATTGAAGTCCCGGTAAAGAAGCTCCTTCATCGTCCGGCATCGCTCCGCCTGCCCGGGATCTCCCGCAAGATTCCCTGTTTCATCCGGATCGTTTTCCAGGTCGAACAGAAACGTCTCTCCACGCTCCACCTCGACATACTTCCAATCCTTCTCCCGGACGCACCGCCATGCCGCGCTCGGCGCATCGTCCATCGCCTTTCCCTGCCGGATGCGAATGCCGTAGAGATAGTATGCGCTAGGGGCGTAGGTGCGCGGCGGATCCGCCACGTCTGGATTCCGCAACGCCTCGCTGAAGTCCACGCCATCGAGCCCCTCCGGCACCGGCAACCCGGCCAACCCGCAGGTCGTCGGATAAAGATCCATCAGCGAAACGGGATGCTCGAATGAGCTGCCTGCTTCGATCCCCGGTCCGCAGACAAGCATCGGCACCTGGGTGGACGGATCATAAAAAATCCCTTTCCCCCAGCAGCCGTGGTGACCTGCCATCTCGCCGTGATCGGACGTGTATATCACGATCGTATTCTCCAACGCACCGGCCTTCTCCAACCCGTCAATCATGTCGCCGATACAATCGTCGACGAAGTCGACGCAGCCATAGTACCCCTCGCGTCCGCGCGCGGTCTGTTCCTCGGTCAGGTCGAAGATGTAGCGATCGGTCAACGGCTCCCGCAGGGCAGCAGGCATGGACGTCGAGGCGGGCGGCGGCACCTTGTCGCGGTAGCGCCGGATGTAGCGGCCGGGCGCGGTCAACGGCGAATGGGGGCGGCAGTACGAGGCGCAGACGAACCATGGGACATCGGGCGACCGATCATGATGCTCCAGCAGCAGCGCAAGTGTCTCCCGTGTCACTACGACATCCTGTAGCAGGCTTTCCGGAATCTCCGTTTCTCCCGCACTTTCCGGGTTGTCGTAGGCCGGGTACATGCTCAAGGGCTCCGGCTGGTGCCCCAACCCGTGCCGGAAGTCGCCGTAGGGACGGTGCTGGAATCCCTGCAGTTGATCCTTGCCGCCGTAATGCATCTTTCCCACCAGGCCGGTCATGTACCCGTGTTCGGTAAAGTGCCGTGGCCAGGTCACATGCTCGGGGAAGATCGCCCAGTGGTTGGCCCAGCCCGCGCAACGGTGGACTTCTTTCCCGGTCAACATACTCATCCGGCTCGGCGTACAGACCGGACTCGCACACGAAGCAGCATCGAACCGCATCCCCTCCGCCGCCAGCCGGTCCAGGTTCTGCGTCTGCACCACCGGATCCCCCGCATAGCCCGAGACCGATGCCGCATGCTCATCGGTCAGGATCAACAAAATGTTCGGGCGATCCGCCATGTCCTATTCTTAAAGGACCTACCCGCCGATGTCCACCCGAAAGCGGCAGGCGCGCACCGTCTGCGGCACGCCGCCGGAGTTGCGCAGGCCGAGCTGAAAACCGACGCGCTCATTTCGGGCCGCTTCGATAATCAACGACCGGGCCGTCCGCACAGGAGACCGCGGAAAGTGCCGAACCAGGGAAGATCGTCTCGGGGTGTCGCTGTTCAGCCGGAACGCGTCAGCAACGGCACGCCTTCAGTCGTGGAATATGGCCCCAACCAATCCATGGTGAAAGGGGTCGGCAACGGCCTCCTATAGAGAGGGAGAGGCACATGGGGAGAATAGGTGCTCACAGCTAGTGGCTCATTCGGGGAGGGTCCAATCATCGAAGGTAAGGTAGAACAGGGATTGAATTTTTCTCTTGGCCAGGGGTAGGTTTGTTCGATTCGTGATTCCAGGCGTACCGAATGCAGCGGCGGAAAGAGGAGGTAACCCCGTGAATTTATTTGGCTTGCGGAGGCTGGGCTGTGTTGTCCTGTCGTTTGTCCTGTGGGTGGCCGTTATCTGCGGGTCGTCTGGTGATGACGATACTTTATTGTCGGCGGAGATGGGAGCAGGCGAGTCCCCTGTCCTATACATTGGCCTCATGATCCACCTGGAGGCTCACCCTTCAACGACAAGGACCGAGCATGAGGCATACCGTGATGAAATCATGAACTATGCCGAGTTGTTCGATGAGTTTGAGGCCAAACCTACCTGGGAGGCCAAAGAACCTATCGTCGACTGCATCCGATACAACGACCCTTACTTGAAGGTTCTGGAGAACCGGGGCCACGGCGTGGGTGTCCATGCCGACCTGGGCGGAAATCCCGAGGTTGACCTGACTCAGGAACAGATGGCTTCTGAACTGGCGGAGAAGCGGATTGAGCTGGCTTGGCAGGGAGTGTCGGTTCGTCATGTATCGGGGATCTGCTCCCATCTTGACTGGGTCCATGCAGCTATGGATGCTGGATATGAATTTGTTACCGGGGTGGTAGACTATTGCGCCCAATCGATTAGTCCGGTACCCGAAGCCTATGCCCATTGTACATCCGCAGGCGAGTGCCATGATCCCTACGGTTCCACCATGGCCGACCGCATGCATCCCTGGCGTGCCAGAACCAGTAACTGGACCCAGCCAGACCCCGATGGGGATCTGATTATCCTGCCTTCCGCCACGGTGGGACTTCCCCACCTGGAGCCTGACACGGGAGTGGCCCGGCTTACGATGGGAGATGTGAACCAGTACATGATCAACCTCGAAGAGGCCCTCACCCTGGTTGAACCCAGCAAGGTGAACACGTTTTTCCTTTTGTGGAGTTATGGCCCAGCATTGAATCCAGCTGTTATGCGGGAGTGGCTCACCCGGATTGAACCCTACGTTGCCGAGGGGAAGGTGGCCTGGAAAACACTCCCGGAAATGGTGGACACTTATCTGGCCTGGGAACTGCTCCAGCAAAAAATTACTTCTGTATCGGTGCAGGGCAATGGTGTGGTGACCATCGAATGGCGGGACATCGGACTCAACTATACTGTGGAAGAAACGACCACTCTGCTTTTGCCTGCATGGTCCAGTGTTATGGGATCATGGCCCGAGGGCACCAATATGTGGTCAGGGAATGCAGCAACGGGAGATGCTGCCAGATACTTTAGGGTGGTTGGCCGGGAATAGGATGTGCCTGGGATCACGGGGGGAAACGACCTTTCCGGAGGAGTGTACCCCTGCACCGCAGGGGACAATTTTCGCCGACTACCAATTGGTGAATGCGCCGTCGTTTCTGCGCAGCAAGGGGGGCCAGTCCGTGGGGACCACACATTGAGACGCGGCCCGGGTCTCATCGATTTCGACACCAAGACCCGGCCGGTCGGTGGCAAAAGCGTATCCGTCTTCCCACTCTACCTGGACCGGGTAAAGCTCTTTGTCCACGGCACCTGGTTTTCTCGGCATCTCCTGTACTCCCACATTGGTGGAGGCCATGCATAACGCTACGCAGGCAGCGGTGCTGACCGGGCCCAGCGGGTTGTGCGGAACGATGTCAATGTAGTGGGTCTCGCACCAGTGAGTAATCTTCAGGGCCTCTGTAAGGCCTCCCACAATACACAGGTCAATGCGGGCGTACTGTATAAGTTCTTCCTCTATGACTTCCCGGAAAGACCACTTGCCTACCCACTGTTCGCCTGCGGCTATGGGCAGTTGCACGTGGCGGGCCAAGGTGCGGTAGCTGGCCGGGTTCTCGGCCCGAAGAGGGTCCTCGATAAAGTAGGGCCTGTAGGGTTCAAGGTCCCTGCACAGGGAGATCGTGTGGGCCGTATCCAGGCGTGTATGTATATCCAGGCATATCTGGATGTTCGGTCCAACGGCTTCGCGCACCTTTTCCATCTGATCCCTGGCCAGTCGAATTGACTCCACCGGTTCAAGTCGTCCTCCCGATTCGTAGGCTCCACTGGTTTCAGGCAGTCCCCAGCGTACAAATTTCCAGCCCTCTTCAGCTGTCCGAAGGCAGCTTGCTATCAGTTCGTCGTCATTTTTGCCGTAGTTGTGGGGGTAGCATACAACCTTGTCCCTGACGGGACCGCCCAGGAGTTTGTATACCGGCATGTCCAGGGCTTTGCCCTTGATGTCCCAAAGTGCGATATCTATGGCGCTGATGGCACATGAATATACCCTGTCCGCGGGAAAAAACCCCCCTCTGAACATGTGCTGCCACAGTCGTTCGGTACCGAATGGGTCCTCCCCGATTACTATTTCAGAGAGGTGATCCACTGCCTTCACGATTGATGGGCCCCAGAAGTGTATTCCGGCTTCTCCAAGGCCGGATATTCCGGCATCGGTTTCCACCTTGACGATGATTGACGGGCACTTTGTATCTTTGCCGAGAAGTAAGCTTCTTATTTCGGTAACCTTCATGTCCTGTTTCCTCCCCGGGAGGGTTCTATACCGAGTCCCGGTGTGCTGTCTGCCAACGAAGCGGACGAAACTCTTTGCGGCGCACGGTAGTCTTGTCACGCAGATGGGTCAAGGAATTGGGCCATTACGGTATCTCCATGGGTGTCTCCGCCTCCCGTTTCGGCGAATACGGTGGTTTGGTCCGCCGGAGCACGCAGTTTTGTTCGGGGTTTTCTTCTTGTATGCAGGGACACGCCCATACGATTTCCCATGAACTCTGCAAAGTGGTGACTCATCAACTCGGCCAGAGGGCCGGCATCATCAGCCAGGAGGATTTTCCAGTTTTCATCAACCTGGATATCGTTGAATTTTCTCCGGGCATTATCATCCCGGTTGTATCGGGAGAATAGTCCGTCAGCAGAATCCCGAAACGACTCGTGGCCCTTGCCTCGGCAGCTCCCTTCGCATAGGATGGCAGCAGGCTACCCCATGTGACGGCAATCAAAAGGATTGCAACATGGAAGAACCCGCCTGCCTGCAGTTCCTCCGTATACTTGAGGTCACAGCCTCTCGATGATGTCATGAACTCTGTCTTGGTATAACTGCTGCCACCCAGGAGAAAGGAAGCATTCGGTGACCTCGTAGCCGCCTTTGTCGTAGTCGGCTTCCGGCGGGCCATAATGGATGTATCCGTTGGTGAAGGCAACGACGAAGGTGTGTTTGTGGGGGGGATGCGTTTTTAATGTTCAAGGCGACCTCGGTGAGGACCTCTGTCGTTGAGGTGATCAGCACGCATTCACCGATTCGTATGCCCTGGATCTCAGCGTCAACTGTCTTGTCGCCCGATTCGTCATTGATTGCCTGGTGGCGCTGCAGGGTAGCAATTTTGTCCTGGATTCTGGCGAGGTTCTCCATGGAACGGATGTTGGCCATATATTTTTCGATATTGCTTTTATTCAAGGTATCCATGGCCGCAAACGCATCCGATCCGAGTCTTTCCGCCTGCAGGTACCGGAAAGAAAAATCTGCGGGATATCCTGGGTTGATCGCATACTGGATATACATGGGAAGGAAGGTCTTGAAATCGAGGGTCATGAATCGCAGTGACTCAAGCAGCTTGGTTTGTTCCTGTTCAAGGTCCCTGATTTTTTCAGGGATGTCGGTGCGGCGGGGAAGCTTGATGGTTTCCGTGATGAGGGATAATGCGGCATCGCCAGTCTTTATCTTTCGCAGCGCACCGAGCGTGCTCACAGCCAGTATATTGCCGAGAGGTTCGACGTCGCGGGGGCGGTGAAAATCCTTGAAGAGCACGTCCATCACATCGCCGGCTGCTCCCTGCAGGAAGAGTGCTGTCGCCCCATGACCGAGAGTACTCTCAATGACCCTTGATGCTACACCAACAAAATTGGCGGTTACACTGCCCTGTGCATCGCCGAACAGCAAATGGCAGGCGAAATTGTATACTACGGCCAGGGGTTGTCCATTTGTTCGGTCGATGCGCAGGATTCCAATGAACAGTGCGCGTATTTCGATATTCCCCACGGATAGATACGAAAGCTACCCGAACTGTTGCGGAATGATTCCGCCCGAATACGTATCCGGAATCTGCAACCACCTCGCGTCGTAGAGCGACTTCTCCGCATCAAAGATTCGTCCGTCCGGTAGCCGGTACTGGTTCGGCGTACCGGGTGGATGCCCGGAAGCAAACTCCTTCATCCGCTCGCGGTCTTCCTCCAACTGACGGTGGACGTCCTCCCAATTGAAGTCCCGGTAAAGAAGCTCCTTCATCGCCGCCATCGCCCAGCACATCCCGGATAAGAGCTTCCAGCTCGTTCGCGTCCATACCGGAGCAGATCCTCCTGCGGAGTACACCCTCGAACCGTGGCTTGAAGACCCCTTTCCCGACTACGAAACAGAACCGGTCCTGGCCAACGCGAATTCCTGAACGCTCGCGGCATTGGATGGGTCTCTCCATCTCTGCCGCAGAGCCACCGTAGCGCCCTCGCTATGCAACTGTCCGTGTCGTTAAAAGGACGCGTTCAGCGGGTTTCAAGGGGCAAGTGCTCATGCCTCCCAAAAAGCGATTTCCTATCAATTCGATAACGACAGGTACTTTTTCCATAATAACATATTTTTCATTACTGATACTCCTTTAATTGTCTGGCAAGAGTTTCAGCGAACTCGGTAAACGGTTCAATTACGCCCTGATGCTGAAGACACAACTGCCCTTGCTCATCGCACGAGCTTACCCATTTTGCGTATATTTCCATGTATTCAATTTCCAGTTCAAGCGCTTTTTCAGCTTCTTTGACCAAGTCCTTGAGTTTTTCCGGTGGTGGCCAGCAGGCATGTTCGTTACCAAGCGGCCAAGCTTTGTAGCCGAAAAGTGGCAGTTTGGCATTTTGAAAATGATAAACAGCTTGAATATGCAGAGCACTTATCCGGCATATATCAGTCATGTATTCGGCTTGTTTTTTGCCGGTGGGAATTGAATTTTCTGCCAACTCCTGAAAACTTCGGGTAGCACTATCAAAAAATGCTTTTGCTTTTTTCAAGCGTTTCCAATCATAACCGGGAGCGTCAGTTGAATGTTTATAGACCCAATTACCGGTAAAACCAATATTGTATGTATGATCTTTACCGTAAAGAGTACCCGCTTCAAGACATTCATATGCGTCAGTAGCTTTGGCAAGTGCATGGGCGCCATACAGTCGACCAAAATAATCTTTTTTGAAATCAGCTTTTGAAAGAGCGGGATTCCAGCAAAATGCTGCGGCGGCCGCGGAATTGTGTTCAAGTGAACGAACCCGCCAATGATTAAAATATACGGATTCAGCATCTAATTCTTTTGCTGCTTTAACATTGTCCCAAATTGAATCGTTCCATCCCTGTGCAAGCATCATAGTACCGTCGAATTCAAGCCATGACACTACGCCAATATCAATATCAGCGTCATGCAACGGTTTCCACGCTGGCAGGTTGGCAGCAATATCTTTGGCACCGTAATCAGACAAGCAGTGAAACTTTATTCCAGACGGTAACATTTTAGCGATTGGCGACATCATCAACCGAATGGTTTCAGGATTCGGACTGTAGATTGAAATTGAAACTTTGATATCCCTTTCCGCTAATTTTTTCGCCACACGTGGATCTGCGAGAACCGCCATAGTAAACTCTGTATAACGCAAAGCTCCCAATACGGTCGGATAAAAACTATTTCCGGGCAGAACGGTCCAGTAAGGATGTGCTTTGGGACTCATTTCAGGACCTTCATCCGGAGGAACGATTTTTGCCATAGCTTCATAATCAAATAGAGAATCATAAAGGTTGAATTTATTTTTCAGTCTGACAATTTCGGTTTCGTAGGACTCTTCGGCTTTGGGTTTCCAGGTCGTGCCTTCACGTGATATAAGCTGCAGTTCATTCATGTCCGGAAAAGCGTCGATACACTGCAGACATCTTTCGACCGTCACATCAATTACCAGAGGATGTCTGATTTCCGGTTCCGTCAATTTTGTTCCGGACCAGCCTTCCTGCCAGTCATTACTAAGGTCCTCACCAGTCATCAAGTCGGTAGCACTTTCTCCGGTCCATTCCGGCAGTTTTTCGATGACAGCTGGAGGCAAGGCTTCTGGTTCGAAAGCCACACAATTCGTCATTCCACGATTAGTGGCGCGTTTCATCATCCTTTTAAAACGTTCGTATACATGCATCAACAATTCTTCTTTGTCAGTAATGTTTTCAAATTCTCTGGGGAACCAGTGATCTTTCACTTTTACTTTATCACGACCGATCATATCTTCGGCTAAATGTCGGCGATCCAAATTACCCAGCTTCAAATCAAGGTGTTTAACACCACGGTATGAAAATGGAAACCACTGCTGAGGTGTATACATATGAAACAACAGATAGTTAAAACGTTGGCGCGCCATATTATCGATAAAAGCCGCAAATTCTTCTTCCGAGAAAAAAGACTGATCCTGAACAAAGTTCAGATGCATACGAATGCCGCGCTGGGCAATCCCTGGAGTCTGCCGGAGTGAAAGTTCCGGGATCTCAAGTTCACTCACCGCAGGCGGTAGCAGTTCGCCTGATATTTCAAATACACAGCCTAGCTTTTCGAGAAAGATATAAATGCAATGCAAAACAGCATGAGAACTGCCGCCTTGAATCTTTACCGTTTTTTTATTGCTGTTTAATGATATTTCATCGCTATTAAGAGCCAAATCAACTGAAAGCTCAATCTCTATATCCGTTTTTGGAGCTGGACACAACAGAGAAAGAATTCGCTGTAATTCTTCCATTGCATAGTCAGCGATTGGACCTTGAAGGTTGGGTGTTTTTACTAGGTACACAATTTTCCCTTATTAAGTTCTTATTTGGTTAATATTCATAATTCAAAGAGTGAAATATTTTTCAAGTATTCGCCGAAGTATCTGTTTGCCGCGATCATTACCATGAATCCCATCTCGATTAAACCATTCCCTGGATTTTTGTGATTTGCCTAGGTAATCGTTCCAGTGTTTTGCCATATCAATAAATTCGATCCCCAAGTTTAATGCTAGTTGCTGTTGTTCCAAAGCCAATTTACTTCCATCCCATTGCTGTTTGGGTAATGTTAACAATGGATTTTCGCTATCGTATTTACGCCAATCCTCCTCTAAAGGGCCACTCAATAACAAAATTTCGCAATTGATTTGGTTTGTAGCCATTTCAATTACTCGCTGAATGGCATTAATATCTTTATTATTAATGCCACCGACAATTAGTAAGTCTGGTTTGGACTCATTTACATATTTCCTGAACGCGTTCGGTTCCTTATAATAGCAACAGCCAGTTGAACCGCGTACAGCACAACAAGTCACCCTCGGTATTCGGTTCAATGGCGGCTCCTTGAACTATCCTACAATTGCTGGATTTGATTTGATCCGCGGTGGAGAAGTGAGCATCAGTAAAATGCACTTCCTTGGCGGATTCAAGGATCCGGCAAAATCGTGTCCCATGCTGCGAAGAGCCGGTACGTTCGGTCACGTCACTATGACCGAAAATGAGATGGAAGGGGCCGGTACATTTCTCTTTGCGCCGGACGATACCGGGTTCGCCAATACCTGGCCGATAGAACTCATCGGGAATACGATTGGGTATATAGGCCCCGCGGGATCTAACGTCATTGACTATCGGCAACGTGGCCCGCTCATCATCATAGGGGGGACATCAACAGCTCCAACCCGGCGAATTTCATTTACAATCCTCCGGGGAATGCGATGCTTTACGACGTGGGTGTTCGTTACGTCAGGGTCAAGGTAGTCATGGGGGCACACGGTACTCGCTCAGGACGGAAAGCCACTGGAGAATTGATGGCCGGATCCCCAAGCGGCAACATTGTGGGAAGCGGATCACCCGTGGGCGGGACAGTTCTGACCCTGGGGATGGGCGTGGCGGACGACAGCATCTATAGAACACTTGCACATCGTGGCGGCGGGGGCTCGGCCAGCATGATCCAGTATCAATACACCGCGACGGGAATCAAGAGAACCGGAAAAAAAACGCCACCCTGGAGCAGAAGGCCGCGTTAGTGATTGTGGCCGGAACAGATGGGACCAATTCCTTCGTCGATCTTGTTCTTACGGGGAACTCACTCCCGCCAACCGTAGTGGCCGGGAACACCGCGAGAGAGAACCCTGCGAGACGGAAATACTCTGTATCTGGATTCGCCCTGAAACTTGCGATGGCATCCGGGACCTACCGGACGAACACGCACAGCCTGCAACTAACTGCGAGGTAGCATCGCGCTTGGGGGGGGGGAATCTGAGGGCGCTTCTGACAAAAGTTCTCATTTTGTCCGTCGTGTCAGAAGAAGAGGCAGCTTGAGTTCGCAGAGTTTGCCGCATCAGCATTTGTTTGTGGGGGAGGGTGTTGATTTCAAGAAAACTGGAACCTCTTCACATCGGCCTCCGAGTCGACGGACGCGGAGTCGGGCGTCAACTACTTTGTCTTCATGGATATGATCTTCCAACACCTGGCCAACGATTCCAGTTGTTGGAATCTTGCCGGTCTTCTTCCCTGGGGAGCGCCCTATGCAGATGAGGAGATTTTTCGCTGGATGGGCAAGCTCAACCGCCACTACTGCATCGAGGGGAATACCGAATTTCTGACGGCCGACCCGGCCTATCGCATGGACTACGAGCTCGATCACATTGATAACGGCAGCTTTACCGACGGCCTGGACGGCTGGACGGTCCTGCCCGGCGACAAGGGGAGGATCGGCGACAAGTGCTTCGTGCAAGTCGCGTGGCCGACATCGGCTGCGAAGAAACCCGCACGCCTTGTCCGCGACCCAGCGCGTTTCCTCCTGCTCCTCAGGCATCGTGCAGATCCCGACACCGGTCCTTTCGTCCGACCAGCGGGTGGCCACATCAGGCGAGACCGCACCCTGTTCGGACAGAAACTTTTCATAGGCATTGAGCCCGGTGCCGTCCAGGAGGCACTCTTCGTGCTGCTCCCGGTGCGTGAAGCCATGGTCGTTTCGTGCAGGTGAGACATGCAGCTTCCCCACGATCCCCGTGTCATACCCGGCATCACGGAGGATGCGCGGCAGCACCGGGGAGGAATGCGCCAGATCGATCCCATTCCACCAGACCCCATGCTCATGCACATACTGGCTCGTGAACATACAGGTGCGACTGGGGCCGCAGAGCGGCGACTGGGCAAATACATACCGGAGCAGATCCTCCTGCGGAGTACACCCTCGAACCGTGGCTTGAAGACCCCTTTCCCGACTACGAAACAGAACCGGTCCTGGCCAACGCGAATTCCTGAACGCTCGCGGCAGGATGGGTCTCTCCATCTCTGCCGCAGAGCCACCGTAGCGCCCTCGCTATGCAACTGTCCGTGTCGTTAAAAGGACGCTTTCAGCGGGTTTCAAGGGGCAAGTGCTCATGCCTCCCTAAAATCGATTTCCTATCAATCGGATGGTTCGCGAAGATCTGGATCCCTTCCCCGCGCTGGAGGACGCGGTGGCGTCCCTGCGGATCGTGGAGGCGGGCAACCGTTCCGCCCGGGAAGGCGGGGTGGTAATGCTCGCGTAAGGTCGATTGCGGCCGACAGCAATCGATTGCATTCGATCGCAGTCGAGTCGTAGTATCAGTCGGGAGAAAAAAAATGCTGGATACCAAACTTCAATCATTCGCCTGGATGTGCCTTGCCTCTGCCTGGCCCGCCTTCGCCACCGAATCGACCAACCTTGTCCTCCACCGCCCCTATGCCTACGCGCCGACTCCGGCGTACCACGACAGCCACGATCCCGTGAATGACCCGATCTACCTCACCGACGGTGAAACGAGGTACACGGGCGGGATGTGGATGAACAAGACCACGGTCGGGTGGACCGCAGGCGTGGATGCGCCCGTCGTTATTCAGTTCGATCTTGGCGACGAAGCGACCCTCGACGAATTGGTCTTCAACACCTGTGGCGGCGGAGGCGCGGGTGTGGTCGAGGTTGGCATTCGCGTCTACGTCAGCCTGGACAACGAGAACTACATCCTGGCAGCCGAGCACGTCGCCCCGCCCGCGGAAGCGGCGGGCGACGAACGACTCGGCGTGCAGATCAAGCTGCCACTGAACGAAACGCGGGCGCGCTACGTTGCGTTGGCATGCAAAGCGCCCCCTCCGTTCTACTTTGTCTTCGTGGATGAGATCGAAATCCACGGGCGGATTCCCGCCGATCCTGCATCGAGCCTTCCGGTGCTTTCCGCCATTCCCGCAAAAGGAGCGGAAGGTCTTCAGGGCGCATTGTCGGGGGGAACCCGCGCGTTCAACCTCCTGCGGGACATGACCGCGCCCGTGGATCAGCACACTGCGGCCTGGCCGAAAGAGCAGGCCGAAGCACAGCGGCAGGACGTGGAGGCAGCCAAACAGCGCGCCCTCCGAGAATCGGACAACCTTCCCGAGATTCGGGCCGAAGTCATCGAGAATCATCGCGTGCGTGCCCGCGAATTGTACGGCGCGGAGGCGCTTGTATGGGAGACGGTCCCCGATGACCGCTTCACCATGTTGTCCTTTCCGGCGAACCTCCAACCGGCGCAACAGGCGACCGTACACACCGTAATCAATGCCCTCGAGGCAACGGCCCTGGGCATCGCAAATATTTCGGACCAGGATCAACCTCTCCGGCTCCGCATTCGCGATGAATACAAGAAGGGTCCGAAAATCACGCCCCGCGTGGGCCGATTTGCCGTCACAACGAACGCGCGCGTGTATCCCGATGCCTTGCTGCTGACCGACTCGCCGCACACCATCCCTTCCGGCGAGTCATGCCTGGTCTGGCTGGAGGTGAACACCGAAGGTAGCAAAGCCGGGTTGTTCGAGTACGAAGTATCCGTGCAGGTCGGAAACGCGACGCACAAAATTCCGCTGGCCGTGCACGTTCACGAAGTAACGCTTTCCCGGGAAACACCCCTGGCCACCGGCAACTGGTCCGACCTCAACAACGGGGAATTCGAGATGGCGATCCCGGTTCGCGAGGAGATGCTCGCCAACCGGATGACGATCGGCGCGGGAGGAGGCGTGTGGCCACAGCCCAGGAAGAACGAAATAGGCGAAGTCATCCGCCCCGTGGAACTGGATACGAGCGATTTGGACAAGTTCATCGAGTTTCACAAGGACTTTCCCCGGCTCAGCATCTTTGTCGCGTTTCATCAATACGCCAATCCGCCAACCCACGACGCGTTCGGACCCGTGACCTGGATGGACGACGAATTCCAGGGAATCTTTCGCGAGTGGATCGGCGGCATCATCGACCGGTTCAAAGCCGGCGGCCGGGACTACGACGAGTTTATGATCATGATCTTCGACGAGACGCTGTCCCCGATGGTGGCGCAAGCGTGTGAACTGGCTCGCAGCGTCGACCCCAACGTGCGCATGAAGATGACCATGCCGCAAGCCGGCAAAGGTTCCGTGGCCCCCTTTGTGGAGGCCGGCATCAGTGTCTTCAACCACCATGCCGTGCGAACCGGGTACGACAACGCGCCGGACGGCTATCCGATGCTGTCATCCGGCGGCCGGGAACTCCACTTCTACGGCGCGGCCGACGCGGCGTTCGGATCCGGCAAGGAGCGGGATCCTCTCGGTTTCTTCCGCTACCTGCACTGGACCGCATTCCACCACGGCGCCACCGGCGTGCACTTCTGGAACATGCTGCACAACAACGGGCGCGCGCCCATGTGGGGGGACGCGAACATCGGGCAGCCCTACTGGCCGATGGTCTACCCCATCGGGCCGAGATATCCAGAGCCCCCGCCCGACATCCAGACCGCGGAGCAGGTCGTCCCCAGCCGGCGGTGGCGGTACGTCCGCATGGGGATCGAAGACTACATGCTGCTGGGAATGGCGCGGGACCGGATTGAAGCGCTCGGCGAAGCAGGCGCGGCACACCAGAAAACTCTGGACGAGATTATCAAGACCGTCGCCCTGAACCGTGACACCGACCGTGAACTGTTCCGGCAAAAACGCAAGGAGCTGGTGGAGCTCGTCGAGTTGCTGGAACAGCAGGGATGACTCCATCCACAGCGCAACGAGACATCCGTGAAGGACTGGATCGTCTCGACATCGGCAAGGGTGCCGAAGTCATGGTCCACTCCTCGCTTTCTTCATTCGGAATCGTTGAGGGCGGAGCCCCCGCGGTGATCCAGGCGCTGCGGGATCAAGTAACCGGCTCGGGTACGGTGCTGATGCCCGCATTTGTGCAGAAAGTCAACGGACAACGAGCGAGTTACCTGGAGCGGAAACAGGCGTGGAACGCGATGATGTCTCCGTCCGATGTCGGTTTCATTACCGAAACCTTTCGAAACACGGATCAAGTGCTTCGCAGTGATCATCCCACACACTCGATCTGTGCCCGCGGCGCAACCGCCGAAAAAGCCACGCACGGACATCGTTCGGCCCACGGTCGTCCCAGTCCCTGGTCCGACAACGCCTTCGGCATCGGAAGTCCCTGGGATTGGATGGTTGAGCGGGACATTCACTACCTTCTCATGGGCGTCGATTTTGACGTGTGCACGATGCTCCACTACGTTCAGGCTCTGTTTGCGGAACGAAACGGGCTGTATAATGAAGACCCAAAGCAGTGGCCGAACTTCGATTTCCCGGCAGTCGGCGATCGGCTGAAGGCAAAGGGAATCGTCGATGAGACCGTGGTGGGCGGATCGCGCTGGTATCACATCCGAGCAAGATCGCTGGTAGACGAAGCTCTCGGGATCCTTGAAGAGAATCCTGAGTTGGTAACGCCGGCCAAAGTTGTTCCATTTCCGAGTTGAACAGCGGAGCAACCGGAACCTCGGGTAGGTTGGCCTTCCAGGCCGACCCGGAGCAAGAGGAGACCGTTCATGGAGAATGGAGGAGCGCGCTCTACCATTCACCTTCCATGGCCGTTCTTTGCTCAGCTCGGGCTGGAAGCCCAAGCTACAACTCGAGACTCTGTTGCGCGAACTGTCATCGAAATCATCCCGGAGGCCGTCAACAAGTTCCTCGACTGTGGCGACCTCGAACGCGGCTTCGCCCGCGTGCGCTGCGATCACTGCAAGCACGAGTACCTGCTGGCTGACGGTCTCTTCGTGCGCTCGGGCCTCTTCTACGTCCTGCCCGATGCCAGCGTCAAGCCGCTGGAGGAGTTGTTCCGGGCGCGGGTCATCACGTTTCTCGTGGACAAGGGCCTCCTGCCACCCGCGCGGGCAGAGATGCTGCGCGGCTGCCTGCCGGGCACCGAGCTGTGCTCTAGTGCTCGGGGTGCATTCAGGATTCAACGTGCACCGCAGCCGCCGGGTGTTGCCCGACGAGCGCGAGGACCTTGAGAGCCACCTGGGATTGTGGGAACAGGGCGTCCGCGTCCATACCGGAGCAGATCCTCCTGCGGAGTACACCCTCGAACCGTGGCTTGAAGACCCCTTTCCCGACTACGAAACAGAACCGGTCCTGGCCAACGCGAATTCCTGAACGCTCGCGGCAGGATGGGTCTCTCCATCTCTGCCGCAGAGCCACCGTAGCGCCCCCCTCTGGCCGGTCCGGGGCGTGCCCCGGACCGGCCCGAGGGGGGCCTGACGTCTCTCTTGACCCCGCGCCCTCGCTATGCAACTGTCCGTGTCGTTAAAAGGACGCTTTCAGCGGGTTTCAAGGGGCAAGTGCTCATGCCTCCCAAAAAGCGATTTCCTATCAATTAAAGCTGCAATAATAGGAGCTCCAAATGTCTCGACTGTGGATACCGGCAATTCTGTGTTCGACGATACTGGCCGCCCCCGCCGCTGGTCAACAGCGCAATCTCGTTCTTAATCGTCCCTACGATTA
>Ga0310121_10001768_pt1 | contig 21453 bp, 25 predicted proteins | sample CB27_Tmax_986_MG_FD_203504 | JGI IMG/M metagenome (GOLD analysis project Ga0310121, IMG submission 203504) | Marine microbial communities from Western Arctic Ocean, Canada - CB27_Tmax_986 | ecosystem: Environmental > Aquatic > Marine > Oceanic | place: Canada: Western Arctic Ocean | collected...
GGCCGAGCTCGGGACAGCGTCGAACAGCTTTCCCTGAGAGGGACGACGTTTCAGAAGAGGGAGCGAGTTCGGAAGATGATCGAGTCCGCTTTCACCGAGCACTTCGAGTGGATCGCGGTGCGCATGAAGCCCGAGTCAGCGTTCAAAGACGTTGTAGGGGCGCCTCAGATGGCGGCGTTAGCAGCCTGCTGGGCGGAGGACTCCCCCACGATCATCGAGTACGGACGGGACGGGGACTCGGAGTTCCATGAATACTTCCACGCGGTGGGCAGTGGGGCCCCGACGGCGTACGCGGTCTGGCGAACGCTGGGCGGCAGGCAGCTACTCGCGCTGACAGAGGCCCGGGCGTTACACGTCGCTCTGCGCATAATGCGGACTGCTGTGAGCGTGGACGCGATCGGCGTCGCCGAGCCTTTCACCGTATTCGTTGTCGGCAAGGGGGGATGCCGGGCCTTGGCTCAGGCCGAGGTCGACACTGAGGCGCAAGCTGCTCAGGAGTGGGAAGCCGAGCAGACCCGACAGCTCCTGGACCAAGAGTAGCTCCGTCGCCCCCTCGTTACGCCGCTTCGATGGTGGCGGTGAGGCCGCAGCTCTCCAGCGCCTCGCGGTAGTGCTCCGCCGCTTCCTTCGGGCATTCGATCACCGTCGCCTGGCCGTTCGTGTGCGCGTCCATCATGATCGCCGCCGCCTCGTCCACGCTCAGGGAAGGCACCGAGCGCCGCAACGACTCCACCACGTGCTCCATCGAGTTGTGGTCGTCGTTGTGGAGGATGACGCGGTAGGGCGGCACGAGGCGCAGGAGCGTCTCCTCGTCGATATCGATGCCAGGCAGGGCCGGCTGTGGGGCTTGGGGAGCGGTCACGGCTGCGTCTCCGCCGGGGCGACGCGACCCAGCGCGAACGCGGCCCGCTCGACGGTCGGGAAGACGGCGAGGCCGGCCTCGATCAGTTCGTCGCGGATCGAATCGATGAGCGTGCGCTGCCAGGCGGTGCTGGTCTCGGTCGAGCCGAGGACGACCGCGATCGGGATCGGCGCCTCCTCGATCACCTCCTGTAGCCTCGTGCAGGCGTGGCGCAGGCGCGCCTCTGCTTCCGGCCGGCCCAGGAACCACTCCTCGCCCACGTTGGCGATGCCGAGATCGTAGGCACCGGAGACCGCCATCATCGCCAGGAGAGCGGTCGACGAGAGCCCGCTGCCAGCCAGGATCGATTGATCGACCGGATTACGAACCCAGTTCGCGAGCGCCTCCGCCCGATCCGCTACTTGCGTGCGGATTTCGGAGGGAAGAGGCGGTAGCGCCAGACCCTCGGCTTCGCAGGCGTCGGCGGATTGCACGCTGCGGCCGCCGCCGCCACCGGCCACGGCGGCCCGCCGTCCGCGGGGCCGTTCCAGGAGCGAACTCGCGACCATCAGGTCGAGGAGCTCCTCCTGGCTGCGCGCTTCGATCGCCCCCGCCTGGCGCAGCATGCCCGACCACACCGCGGCTTCGCCCGCGAGGGCGGCCGTGTGCGAGGTCGCCGCGCTGGCTCCCGCCTTCGTGCGCCCCGCCTTGTGGATGATGACCGGTTTGCGCACCGCCGCCGCGCGCAGCCCCTCGAAGAAGCCGCGGCCGTCCGCGACTCCCTCGATGTAGGCGCCGATCACGTCCGTCGCTTCGTCGCCGGCGAGGTAGCGCAGGAGCTCGCCCGGGGTGAGGTCGAGGCCGTTGCCGTAGTTGGCGACCTTCCCATAGCGCAGGCCGCGCACGGCCCCGCGGATGATCACCTCGACGGCGTTGTTTCCGCTCTGGCTCAGGAACGCCACGCGGCCCCCCGCGCGGGGCAGATCCGGTCGGAAGGCCACTCGGCCGGCAGGGTGGTAAACGCCCATCCCGTTCGGGCCGAGGAGCCGCACGCCGCTGACTAGAGCGCGGCCCGCGATCTCGGCTTCGAGGGCGGCGGCGTCGCGACTACCGGTCTCGCTCAGGCGGCCCGTGAAAAGGTGCAGGAAGGGCACGCCCGCGGTGCCGCACTCGTCGATGACCGCGGGCACGCTCTCCGCGGGGATGCAGCAGATGACGAGGTCGATGTCGCTCTCGACCTCGCCGAGGGCGGCGTAGGCGCGATATCCCGCGACCTCGTCCGCTCTCGGGTTGATGGGGAAGACCGCGCCTTCGAAGCCGAACTCGCGCAGGGCGCGGACGTAGTCGTGGCCGGGCGAGTCGACGTTCGTCGAGGCACCGACGACGGCCACCGAGCGAGGCGAGAACAGGCGATCGAGGTTCGCGGCGGGTGCCATCGCAGGGGCGATTGTAGGTCGCGCTCGGCAGCGACGGCCTACGCCGCCGCCGCCGAACCCGCTACGCTGTCCCCGTGACTTCGCCGACGGCGCGCAAGCCCGACTGGCTCAAAGTCCGGTTCCCCACCGGGGGCGGCTACGAGCGTCTCCGCGACCTCATGCGGGAGCAGGACCTGCATACCGTCTGCGAAGAGGCGCGCTGTCCCAACATCGGCGACTGTTGGAATCGCGGGACCGCCACGTTCATGATCCTCGGCGACACCTGCACCCGCGCCTGTGGCTTCTGCGCCGTCACGACGGGACGCCCCGGCGCACTCGACCAGGGCGAGCCCAAGCGGGTCGCCCTGGCGGTGCAGCGAATGGGCCTGCGCCATGCCGTCATCACCAGCGTGAATCGCGACGACGTGCCCGATGGGGGCGCCGCGATCTTCGCCGAAACGCTGCGCTGGGTGCGCCGCCTCTCACCGGAGACGACGATCGAAGTGCTGATCCCCGACTTCCTGGGCGACGCCGAGGCGCTCGCCACGGTCATGGCCGCCGAGCCCGAGATCTTGAACCACAACACCGAGACCGTGCCCCGCCTCTACGGTCGCGTGCGGCCGAAGGCGCGCTATGCCCGCTCTCTCGAGCTGCTCCAGCGGGCCAAGGCCGCCGCTCCTGGGCGCCTGACGAAGAGTGGGGTGATGGTGGGGTTGGGCGAAACCGTGGACGAGCTGAGCGCGGTCTTCGCCGATCTCCGCCGCCACGACGTCGACATCCTCACGGTCGGGCAATACCTCCGCCCGACCCCCAAGCACCTCCCCATCGAGCGCTACTACCATCCGGACGAGTTCGAGGCGCTGGGCGAGGCGGCCCGCGCGATGGGCTTCGCCCACGTCGAGTCGGGACCGCTCGTGCGCAGTTCGTACCACGCTGAGGAGCAGGCGGGCAGCGCCGCCCCCCGTCTGCGTGCCGGGGACGAGCTCCTGACCGTCGTTCAGCCCGCGGGCGAATAGCCGAGCGTGGCCGCCGCGGGCGACGCCGAGGCGGGGCGCGAGCGGCAGCGGCGCGAAGCCGCGGGCGCTTTCGCGCACGACCTCCGGACGCCATTGACCGCGCTCCGTATGGCCCTCGACCTCGCTGGGAAGGGCGCTGGCGAGGGCCATGCCCTGGACGGCGAGCTCTCGGCCGTAGTCCGCGGGTCCCTCGCCGATCTCGAAGGGCTCGTCGACGACTTCCATGCCGCCTCGCGGATCGAGCGCGCGCTCCTGGAGCCGGCGAGCGAGCGCTGTGAACTCAGCGCGGTGCTCGCGGAGGCGCGCGCTAGTGGGCGACCTCCAGATCGAGACCGCTAGCCTGGCTGCCGCCGTCGGCCTATGGGATCGTGCCTGGCTCGCCTCGGCGATCGCCGTCTTCGCTCGCACGGCTGATCGCACCGGAGCGGCGGATGGGCGGGTGGCGCTCAACGTGAGCGTCGAGGGCGACGCCGTCGCCATCGAGATCCGCAGCGGGGCGCCTGCCCCCGAGAGTGCGCCGCTGACTGCCGCCGCTGACTGCCGCCGCTGACTGCCGCCGCTGGCTACGCCTTCTTCCTTGCCTGTTTCCGCATCGAGGCGATGCGTGGGACGGTCGCAGGCGAGAGCGGCGCGAATTGCGCCTCGATCGACGTCCGCCTCCCGTGCACGGTCGGCCGCTAGTCCCTCGCAGTCGGGCAATGGCCAGCCTGGGCACTATACCTCGCGCCCCTATGCTTTATGATGCGAGGTATGAGACCCGAGCTGCTGAAGGGGAACATCGACCTGCTCTTATTGCGTGTGCTGGTAGACGCGCCTGCGCACGGCTATGCGATCATCGAGGACCTGCGGCGCCGCAGCGCGGCCTTCGACCTTCCCGAAGGGACGGTCTACCCCGCCCTCCACCGGCTTGAGCGTGACGGCCTGGTGAGCAGCCGCTGGTCGGCAGCGTCCGGTCGTCGGCGGCGCGTCTACCGCCTCAGCGGGCGCGGCTCGCGCCTGCTCGCGGAACGTCGTCAGGAGTGGAGGGTATTCGCGGGTGCGATGGACGCGGTGCTCGGCTCGCCCGGGCAATGAGCGAGATCGCGCGCTACCTGGCGGCGTTGGAGCACCGCCTCGCGGGGCCCCGGGAGAGACAGCGCGAGATCTTGGACGAGGTCGAGGATCACCTGCGATCCCTGGCCGAAGCATTGATCGCAAACGGTGCCGCACCCCCTGAGGCGGAGCGCCGGGCCATCGCCCGCTTTGGCACTCCGGCGGAGAGCGCGGCTGGCTTCGCTCTGGCGCCCCTGGGCCCGGGTGACGTAGCCCTGCGCGTTGTCCTGTATCTGTGCGGTCTCATGGGCCTGGGGGTCGCGACCATCGGCCTCTCCGGGCTGATCGCCGCGCCCTTGAGCGTGATCTTCGGCCGCGACTTCATTTCGGCGAGCGCTAGCGAGCGCTATGCGCTCGAACGTTGTGCGGATTTCTTCCGTTTCTCCCCCGAGGCCGCCGACTGTAATGCCGCCGCCGTCGCCCATCACTTCGACGAGATCGTGACGTTCGGCGCCGCCGGGATGGCCCTCGGGGCGGTCGTCGCTCTCGGGAGCGCACTCGCCCTCCGGCGCGTGAATCGCCGTGGCGGTGCGAGCGAACCCGCGCGCCGCGGCTTTTTCGTGCTGGCGCTCGTCGCCTTTGGTGTGGCCGCGCTGATCCTGATGCCGTTGGGCATCGGTCGTGCCGTCACGGATTCGTCCGTTGGGGGCGGCCACTGGCTCGCACGCGGGTTGGCGACGGCGGCCACGCTTGCGGCGGTCGGGTGGGTGGCGAGCGGCCGCCCCGGCTTGCCACGCCTCCCGCTCGCGGGAGGCGTGGTCCGCGGCCTCGCTACCCAGATCTGTTTGACGCCATATGAAGGCGGGCCGCGATCGTAGTCCGAGGACTCGGCGCGCACCTCGAAGCCGCTGAGCTCGAGCAGCTAGCGTGCCTCGTGGCGGTGGGTCCAGCGCATCGTCCGCATCGCGAACTCCTCGCGGAGGGTCCTCCCCTCGCGGTCGATTTCGCGGAAGCGCCACGTCTCCTGGAAGGGCTGCGGGACTTGATCGACTTCGCCCCCGGCGACCGCAACTTGCACCGAGTCCCCCGTCTCGGGGCGCACCACCGTCGCCTCGTCGCTCACCGCCGCTCCTGTTGTCAGTAGGCGCCGGTTCGGCTGCGGCCGCGTGTGAAGCGCTGCTCCTGCCAGGGGTCGCCTTCGTTGTGGTAGCCGTATCGTTCCCAGAAACCGGGCTGGTCTTCGGCCACGAACTCGAGCGCGCGCAGCCACTTCACGCTCTTCCAGAAGTACCGGCTGGGAACGACGAGTCGCAGCGGCCAGCCGTGCTCGGGTGTCAGCGGCGCGCCACCGTGACCGTGGGCCAGGATCACGTCGTCCTGCGCGAAAACCGGCAAAGGGAGGTTGGCCGAGTACCCGCCGTAACCGTGCGCGACCACGAAGCGCGCTGCGGACTGCGGCTGCACCAGCGCCAAGAGGTCGGCGGCGGCCACGCCCGTCCACACGTTGTCGAAGGTCGACCAGCGCGTCACACAGTGGGCGTCGGAGGTGCGCGTCGACTGCGGCAGTGCGAGTACGGCCTCCCAGTCGAGCGCACAAGGCCCCTCGACGAGTCCGGATAGAGAGAGCTGCCAGGAATCAAGGTCGATCTCGGGTAGGGAGCCGTAGTGCAGCACCGGCCACTTCTCGCTGACTCGCTGGCCCGGAGGTAGGCGATCGCCGTAGCGCGCGCGGTCCGCAGCAGCCTTGGGCGAGAGCGCCTCGAAGCCCATGCCGTCAGCCGTCCAGCACGGTGGCCAGACGTTCCGCAATAGCGTCACGCACGGAGGCCGCCCGTCGCGGCGAAGCGCCGCTTGTGGAAACCGCGATGGTGAGGCCATCGCTGCGGTGGACGGCCGGCGTGGAGGCGGTGCCCTCGTTCCCGCGATCGGCGACGACCACAGGAATCCCCGCCGCCCGCGCGACCTCCCCGACCCGTTGGTTGACGTCGCGCCGGTCCGTGCAGGCGAAAACGAGTGCGTGACCGGCGACGTCGCTCGCCGCGAACTCACGTTCGTGGACGGTCGCGTCTCTGAGCGTGGCCAGTTCCGGACGCACGACCGGCGCGACGACATCGATCCGGAAGTCCGCGGCGGCAAGGCTGCACGCCTTCCGCCAGGCGACGGCCCCGCCGCCGACAATCAGCGCCGGTCCGGCGGCCGGGTACAACTCGATGATCATGCCCACTGAATGATTCTCGCACGGTGCCATCGCCGACGGTGGAGGCTCAGCGGCGGCGCCACTTCGACCACGCGGCGAAGGCGGCGCCGGCGAGAATCCCACCGATGAACGTCAGTCCGAAGATCGCCATGTCTCTCCACCGGGCGCCGGCTAGCTCCGCGATCGTCGCACACCAGTGGTTCGGATACGGAACCGAAACGGCTGGGGTGGGGTCCGAGCGCAGCGAGCTACCAAGCGAGCGCGGAAGCGGAGCGGCCGCAGGGCGCGCAGCAGGAGCAGCCGAGCGCGGGCGGTGGGGATGCGGGGGGCCCCGAGCGCAGCGAGCTATAATCCCAATCTCGGGCAACTGGCGAACACGCGGAGCACCGCGGGGAAGCCCGAGCAATTCCTGACACGGCCGCTCGCCTGGGCCCGGTCCGTTCCGACGGACGGGCCGTTTTGCTTCTCAGGGGACACGCCGCCCCAACGGGAGCGAGGAGGTGCGATGCGCGCGTTGCTCGGCGTCTACGACAAGACTGGTATCGAAGCGTTCGCCCGCGGGCTCGTGGAGCTCGGCTGGGAGCTGGTCTCGACCGGGGGCACCCACCGTGCGATCGAAGCCGCGGGGGTCGCCGTTACGAAGGTCGAAGCGATCACGGGCCTGCCCGAGATGTTCGACGGCCGCGTGAAAACGCTTCACCCGGCCGTGCACGCGGGCATCCTCGCGCGCCGTGATCTGCCCGCAGACCAAGAGGCGCTGGCGAGCCACGGCTTCGCGCCGATCGATCTCGTCGCCTGCAACCTCTACCCCTTCCGCGCGGTCGTCACGCGCGAGGGTGGGGCCGACTTCGCCGATGGCATCGAGAACATCGACATTGGCGGGCCGACGATGCTGCGCGCCGCGGCGAAGAACCATGCGGACGTGATCGTGCTCGCCGACCCCGAGGACTACCGCGAGACCCTCGCGGCCCTCCGCGCTGGCGGCTTCGATGCCGCTGCCCGGCGGCAGCTCGCCTGGAAGGCCTTCCAGCATGTCGCGAGCTACGACAGCGCGGTTGCCGAATGGCTCTGGGACGGCGAGGGGCCGCCCCCCGCCCTCAGCGTTCCTATGGAGCTGGCGTCGGGGCTGCGCTACGGCGAGAACCCCCACCAGGCGGCCGCGTTCTACCGTGACCGCTCGCTCGCGGAGGAGGGGCTGGGCGGGGTGGCGACGGCCGTTCAGCATCATGGCAAGGAGCTCTCCTACAACAACTACCTGGACGCGGATGCCGTCTGGAACGCGGTCAACGACTTCGCGGAACCCGCTTGTGTGATCGTGAAGCACACGAATCCCTGTGGGGCGTCCACCCGCGCCGACCTTCGCGAGGCCTACCGTCTTGCCGTTCAGGGCGATCCCGTGAGCGCCTTTGGGGGCATCGTCGCCTTCAACCGGCCACTCGACGAAGCCCTTGCGCGAGAGCTGCGGGAGTTCCGCAATCCCACCGACGGCGAAACGCGCATGTTCTACGAGATCGTGATCGCGCCCGCGTACACCGAAGACGGCCTGCGCGTCCTCCAGGGCAAGTCGAAGGACCTCCGCATCCTCGAGGCGAAGGCGCGGGGCCGTGGCGGCCGCTCGCTGCGCCAGGTCGGCGGCGGCTGGCTCTTACAGGATCCGGACGGCATCGCTCCCGAGGAGATCGACTATCGCGTGGTCTCGGAGAAGCAGCCCAGCGCAGAGCAGCTAGCGGACCTCCGCTTCGCCTGGCGCTGCGTCAAACACGTGAAGAGCAACGCCATCACGATCGCCAAGGATGGGCGTCTCCTGGGCATGGGCAGCGGCCAGCCCAACCGCGTGAAGAGCGTCGAGATCGCCATGGAAAAGGCTGGCGACGAGCTGCCGGGCGCGGCCCTCGCCAGCGACGCCTTCTTCCCCTTCGCCTGGGGCGATGCGGTCGAGCGTGCCTGCGAGGCGGGCGTCGCCGCCATCGCCCACCCTGGGGGGAGCATGCGCGATCAGGACGGGATCGACTGCTGCAACAAATATGGGGTGGTGCTGGTGTTCACGGGAACGCGTCACTTCCGTCACTGAGCCCGACGGCCAAAGACCCTCGGCCGCGAGCCGGCGCGGCCGGTCAGCTGCCGAGCTGTGGGGCGCCTCTAGGAGTCTTCGGCTACTTTTTCGGGACCGCGTTTTGCCGCCGCTCCCCAGGTGCCTCGCTTGCGCTTACGGCGCGGCGCGGGGTTGCCCGTGCCGGGTTCAGCACCGACCGCTTCACTCGCCGGGGCGGGGACGTCGGGGACGTCGGGGATAGCGGGGATCGCCCCTGGCAGGGACGCCGCGGGACCGGGGGTGGGTGCGGCCGCACCCGATGGCCCGCCCGCTTCCCGGTCGGCAGCGAGCGCTGCAAGCACCTGGCGCACGAGCGCCATCTGCTTGCTGCCGGAGTCGCTGAACGCGAGGCGTAGCGTGTGGCCATCCTTGTCCGCGTTACCTTCGACCAGCGTGCAAGGCAGCCATGTCTCGAACATATCCGCACCCAGCGATAGCTCGACGAAGCGGCCATCGAAGGAGCCCGCGACGCGCACCGCCGCGCCCGCCGTGCTGATGTCGAGCACCCGCCCCGCGAGCGCCCGGGGGTGCGCGGGGCTGCGTACGCGCGCTTCGATGTCTGCCTTGTAGCGGTGGGCGGCGCGGATCGCAAACGGGTGCCACGGGGAGACGAGTCTGAGGTGGGCCCCCGCTTCGCTGGTCTCGGTGCAGACCGTACTCGCGAGCTGCCGGTCGCCCTCGGGCCCGACCACGAGCATGGCCCGGGTTCCGCGCTTCAGCGCCGTCGGGGCGGCAAACGTGATGGACGCCCCGACGTCATCGAGCGCGGCGACGCGGCAAGGCACTTGCTCTGGCAGCTCCGCTGAAGCGATCAGCAGAACGGCCATCTGATCGGTCGCGACCGTACTCTTCACGACTCTCCCCCGCCCGCCGGGCGTCCCCTTAGAGATTCGGCTTGGGGACGCGTCACCAGCAGGGAGCAGGCACGGTTCGCTAAAGCTGGCGGAGAGGGTGGGATTCGAACCCACGAGGGACTTGCGCCCCTACACGCTTTCCAGGCGTGCCTGTTCGGCCACTCCAGCACCTCTCCGTGGGAGTGGAGCTAGCCTACCAAGGCTCGCCGACTAGGGCTCCCGGCGACGCCGCTCGCGACGCCCCTTCGTCAGCTCGCGGAAGCGGGCCCACATCGCGTCCTCCTGCGCCCGCGCTCCAGCCCGCGCCTCGTTCAGCATCTCGCGAGCGAACGAAGGCGATCGCGGCTCCGGTTCGCGCTCGACTGAGCGTTTGGCCGCCCGCTCCTCCGGAACCGAAGCGTCTGGGCGTTGGGGTGCGCCAACCACGCGCGCCTCGACACTCGCAACCGCTTGCGGGGCCGGGGGCTGCCGCTCCGGCGCTCCGCTACCCGCTTCGGAGGAGGCCGGGTCTAACTCCGGCTTGTCCGGGGGTGCCCCTTCCCCGATGCGAGGCTCTGCTTGTTCTTCCTCCGAGGGCCAGCGGAACCCGTCGCTCATCTAGTCCCTCCGGAAGCGCTTGCCGAGGCCGCCAACGGTCGAGACGCCACGGCGAACGCCGCTCACGATCGAGTAGACGCGGATGATGGGGGCGACTGCCGTCTCGCTGACGAACTCCGTCGTGCCGCGTACCTCGTCGGCGAGGTCGCGGGCGGAATCGAGCGCGGGCGCGAGGTTGTCCCGTAGGAGACGCCGAATCGTAACGAGCAGATAGATCGCCACGCCGAGCAGGACGCAAAGGAAGATCCCGGCCAAGGCGAAGAAGAAGCCGCCGAACACGATGACGATGTCGCGCCATTCGCTCCAGCTGTCCGGTGCCGACCAGGTGTCCGGCTCGGCGTCGTTCGGGTAAATGTTGCCGCCCCAGTAGCCGTCCACGAACCAACTCACGCCGAGGTACGCGACCACGATCAGTAGGGCGGCCAGAACGACGGTTAGGACGAAGCGCATCGAGCCCCCCTGTTCGCGAGTGCACGAATCATAGTGGCATTTCCCAGGGGGCGTTCGTGAGCGCCCCCGCTCGGCCTGGCTTCGCTAGGGAGCGCACCGATGCTTCGCTGCCGCCGAGCGGCGAGAATGAAGGGCGTGCGGCAACCGGTTGCGGGCTGCGCTCGTCGCAGGCCGCAACTACCGCCGGGGAGCGGCCACTGGTGCCAGCCACGATCCTCGTCGTCGACGACGACGAAGCCGTCCGCATCATGCTCACCCGTATCCTTCAGAGCGAGGGGTACGAGGTTCTGGCCGCCGCGCGCAGCAGCGAGGCGCTGACTGCCCTCGAGGGCTCGCCCGTCGCTCTCGTCATCAGCGACGTGGTCATGCCCGGAGGCTCGGGCATGGACCTGCGGCGTGCGCTCGCCACCTCCCACCCAGCCCTGCCGGTGATCCCCGTGAGCGGGTTCAGTAGCGAAGGCCCGGCGGAGTTCGCGGCGACTCACCCCAACACCGAGTTCCTGCAGAAGCCCTTCGCCGCGGGCGATCTCCTCGACCTGGTGAGAGAGGTGCTCGCGGGAGGCGGTGGGGAGCCTCCGGCTTAGCCGAGCACCAGGTCGAACAAGGTCAGAAGCGCCACGACGGTTTCGAAGGTCACGGTCTGGGCGAGGAGCGAATCGATGTACTCGAGATCGAAGGCCGTGCCGAAAGGCAGCCCCGCCGCCGTCGCGATCGCGTCGACGTAGCTCTGCGCGACCGGCTCCACGGGCGAGGTGCTGCTCAGATCGCCCGCGTACGAGCCGCCGATCAGCTCCGCGAATGATATGAACGCGGTGCCCGATCCGGGAAGGACCTCGCGGCCGTGGGGGCTGGGGAGGATCCCTAACGACTCCGGTAATGCGCGGCCGCTGTTCAGCATCGCCACCGCTTCGACGTTGAGGTTCCGCGCCAGGGGCGAGCTGTCGAGGGCGAGGCCGGGGCGCGAGAGCAGGAGGTGGATGTAGAGGAACACGTCGAACGCCGCGGCCACGATCTCCTCCTCCGGACCGTCGAAGCGATCGCAGTGGACGGCCTCGTGGGCGAGAAGCGTCATCAGGAGCTCGAAGGGCGCCGCCTCCAGATCGGGCCGCAGGGAAACGACGCGGCGGCCCTCTTCGGTGAAGGTCACGCGGGCCGCCAGATTCGCGTCGCCAGGCGGCTCCTGGAAGTCGATGAGCGCCGTCGGCAACCCGGTGCAGTTCCCGGACGTGAGGAACGAGTCGATGGACGCGTCGACGAAGGTGCCACGCATCGCCGCCAGCGCGGCCCGCGCCTTCGGTGCGGGCACGATCGTCTCGGGCATGTTGTCGTACAGCGCCAGCGCGGCGTCGCGGACCGGCTCTGAGGCGCCCCGCGCTGCGAGATGCTCCTCCAGAGCGGTGCGTACCAGCGCGGGATCGCGGTCCGCGGCGGTCGGGACTTCCGGGGGTCTCTCTTCGACGAAGCGGAGATCGCCGAAACGCAGGGAGCCCGCGGCGAGGATCACGCCGGTATCGCTGAAACGGCTCGCGATGAGGATGACCGACTCGCCCGTCGCACCCTCCTCGAAGGCGCTGTTCGCGACGTGCAGCCGCGAGCCAGAGACGATCACGTTGGCCACCGTGAGCGTCACGATCCGGGAGCTGGTCTGGGAAAGCTCGACACCCTCGATGGGCATCTCGCCCAAGGGCTGGCCGGCGAGGGCCGAATCCTCGATCTGCGTGAGGCGGAAGGCCGTAGTGAGCGCGCGCATCGAGACGGGCTCGACGGGTCCGTTGAAGCGCACTCGCACAGTCGAGCGGGTGAGCGGCAGGTCGTCGATGACGATTCGCTCAGCGCTCGCCTCGATCGGCCGCACGGTGGTGTCGCCGGAGTCCCCGCCCCCGCCGCACCCGCCGATCAGCGTGAGAAGTCCGATCGACACGGCTAGGAGCGCGCGACGCATCGCCGAACGGTACTGCTTCAGGGGCGCAGCCGCGCGCTCCCCGGGAAAGGCCACAGAAAAGTCGCTCGCGGACTTGCGCCGCGGTCGGCGATGATTGCGGCCGTGAAGCCCTCTTCGCATCCCCGGGGCACGCCCTGGATCGAACGCAAACGCAAGCTGGGCGGCAGCGAGCGTCGCTACCGCTGCGAGCTCGAATACGCTTCGCCGGCCCTCGTGGTGGTGCGCTTCGTGATGAGTCAGGGGGGCGAGGTGTTCGGCACGCCCATCGCGATCCCGGTGGGGGCGGTCTCGTTCGGGTACTTCTGGCGCAGCCGCCCGTACACCGTCTATCGCATGCGCAGCGAGGAGGCGGTCATCGCCCACCGCTTCGATGCCGTTGCCAACATCCGGCTCGGGAACGCTGAGGTCGCCTACCGCGACCTCGCCCTCGACTGGTGGCTCACGCCAGGGGGCGAGCTGATCGAGGAGGATCGCGACGAGTTCGAAGCGCTACGCGCCGTCGCTGCGTTTAGTCCCGCCGAGCTTCGCGCCGTGGCGAGGGCCGAGCGGGTGATCGCGGGCGCTGGGCGCCGCCTGCTGCCGGAGCTGGCGAGCCTCGAACGGGAGCTCGGCATCGCGTAGCAGCACCGTGAGCCTCCGGCCCAGGCCCGATATACTGCCGCGCCATGTGGACATTCCTTTCGCGTCAGTTCCGCATCTTCGCCCTGGGCTTCATCGTCGCGTCGGCGATCGCCCTGTTCATCCTCGTGGACACGACGGATGTGCTGATCACCTTGGCGGCGGGGGCCGGCGGGGGGATCGTGCTCGCGGTCGTGCTCAACTGGCTGGAACGGCGCTTCCCCGAGCAGCCCCCTCCCTCGAACCCCGGGGGGTAATGGGTGCCCGGCAACGATCCTGCGGCGCCTTCGGCGGATACCGTCGAGGTGGCGGAGATCGTGGCCGTTCTCGAGCGTATGCACGGCGCCGAGCACTGGCATTGGACCGAGAGAACCGACCCGTTCGAGATCGCGGTCGGCGCGATCCTCGTCCAGCGGACGACCTGGACGAACGCGGAACGGGCGCTCGACCGCCTCCGTGCGGCGGCCGCCCTGCATCCGGGCGGGCTCGCAATCCTGTCGGATGACGAGCTCGAGGAGCTGATCCGGCCGAGCGGTCAGTACCGCACGAAGGCCCGCAAACTGCGCGCCTTCCTCGATCTGATCGCCCGTTCCGGCTCGTTCGAGGCGCTCCTGGCGCTGCCGCCGGCAACGCTGCGGGGGCGCCTCCTCGCCGCCTGGGGGATCGGCGAGGAGACCGCCGATGCGATCGTGCTCTACGCCGCGCACCGGCCCGCGTTCGTGGTCGACGCCTACACGCGCCGGCTCTTCGGGCGCCTCAACGTGGGTCCCGACCCCGGCGCCCCCTATGGCCTCTGGCAACGGTTCCTCGCGGCCGCGCTGCCCGGCGGCGATTGGCCCCTCTGGGCGCACGTGCACGCGCTGATCGTGTTGCACGCAAAGCATCTCTGCCGCGCGCGGCGCCCGAGGTGCGGCGAATGTGACCTGCGGGAACGCTGCCCTGCCGCCACGCAGTGACGGTCGCTCTCCGGGCCTCGGCCTACCGCGTTGTCCGCTCCGCGCGTAGGTTCGGCGTATGCGCATCGGCATCATCGGGCTACCACGGGCGGGCAAGACGACCGTCTTCAACACGGTCTCGCGCGGTGCCGCGGCCGTCGGCACCTATAGCGCCGAGAGCAAGCCGAACATCGGCACCGTGCCCGTGCCGGATGAGCGCGTCGACCGCCTTGCCGCGATCTACCAGCCGAAGAAGATCACCTACGCCACCATCGAGTACGTCGACTTTCCCGTGGCCGGTGAGGCCTTCGGCAAAGGCGACGGCGTGGGCGGGCGTTTCCTGAACGAGCTGGCCGCCGCCGATGCGCTCATCCACGTGGTGCGCGGCTTCACCGATGAGTCGGTGCCGCATCCCGAGGGTTCGGTCGATCCGAGCCGCGATATCGCCACGATGGAGCTCGAGCTCGCCTTCGCTGATCTCGGCCTCATCGAGCGGCGGCTGGACCGCATCGAACCGGAGCTGCGGACGCTGAAGCCCGGCGAGCGGGGCCCCCTCCAGGCCGTCCGGGAAGTGCTGGAACGAATGAAGGCAGGACTCGAACAGGAGGTCCCGCTGCGGGCCCAGGCTCTCACCGCAGAGGATCGCCGGCTGCTCGATAGCAGTCAGTTCCTCACGGACAAGCCCCTCCTCGACCTCATCAACGTCGGCGAAGACGACCTTCACGGCCGTCTCGAGCTGGAAGCATCGCTCCGATCGGCGCACTCAGGTCCCGGGCGTGACCTCGCCGTGATGGGTGGCCGCTTCGAGATGGAGCTGAACGATCTCAGTGACGACGAAGCGACCGAGTTCCGCGAGGAAGCGGGCGTCGAGCACAGCGGCATGGCCGAGGCGGTGCAGCGAAGCTACTCGCTGCTCGGCCTGATCAGTTTCCTCACGGTTGGTCCCGATGAATGCCGCGCCTGGACCGTTGCCGAGGGGGCGACCGCGCCCCAGGCCTCCGGGAAGATCCACACCGACCTCCAGCGCGGCTTCATCCGGGCCGAGGTCATTCGCTACGACGACCTTCTCGAGTGCGGCAGCGAGGCCGAAGCCAAGAAGCGGGGCCTCCAGCGCACCGAAGGAAAGGAGTACGTCGTCCAGGACGGGGACGTCCTCCACGTCCTCTTCAATGTTTGACTAGGTCTGTCTGGGCCTGATCAGCCGTCGTCCTCTTCACTCTCCTGCTGCTGTGCCGCGCCCGGCTCCTCTGCCGATGCTTCGGCTCCGTCGTCCTCGTCCGTGTCCTCTGCGGCCTTGCGTCCGACGACGAGGCCGAGGAGCGCGTTTCGCAGGACCCGGTACGACCCCGCAGTTTCCTCCGCATCGACCCGCTCGAGGTCCGGCGGGCCGTAGCGCGTTTCCTCGTACGCGGCGCTGAGCTCGCCGGCCGCTTCCTCCCGCGCGAGGGTCTCGCCGACGCGGCTCCCCCAGCGGCGGGCGCTCTCGGCGCCGCCGGGCTCGAAGCCGGCCCAGCCCGCAAGCCGTTCGACGCTCGCCCACTGGCGGGGAACGCCGTCGAGGCCACGGAGGCCCCAGAGCCAGTAAAGCCGGCCGCTGAGTACGATTGCAGCGGCCACGAGGAGGGCGCCGGCAAGGCTCCAGATCAGGGTCCAGGGGGGGCCGCCGGCGGCATCTTCGCCCGCGGTACCGATGAGCGCCGCGAGTTCCTCGGCGCCCCCGTCGATGTCGAATAATTCGAGCGGCAGCTCGAACGGGATCTCCGGAGTCTCGGCCCCCTCGAGCTCTTCGCCGGGCCCGAAGCCACCGATTCCGGACGGGAGATCGCCGGACGGGTTGAACTCGAGCCAGCCGTAGGTCGGGAAGAACACCTCGACCCAGGAGTAAGCGTCGTTCTTGCGTACGGAGAAGACGGTGCCCTCGACGTCATCCGGGTCGAGGACGTAGCCGACGGCCACCCGAGCGGGAACGCCCTGGGTGCGCAGCATCACGGTCATCGCCGTGGAGAAGTAATCGAAGTAGCCGCGTTGGAGGTCGAAGAGGAAGTAGTCGACGATGTCGCGGCGCGATGGTGTCGCCGGCACGGTGAGGTCAACCTCGAACTCGCGCAGATAGGCTTCGATGGCGACGGCCAGGTCGAAGGGGTCGGTCGCACCCGCGCCGACCCTGAGCGCTTCGTCGGCCACGCGTTCGGGGAGGTCGTCCGGCAGCTGCAGGTACCGCTCCACGACCCATTCGGGGTAAGCGGTTGAGTCAGCGCGAAGCTGCTCCGGCGAGGCGATGCTGACGGAGCCCAGGACCCGGTAGTTGTCGCCCTCATCAAACCCGTTGCGGCTACGGATCCGCTCGATATCGCCGAGGAACGTCTTTGGCAGATCGGCCACGGAGTCGATGTTCGTTCCGAGGGGCGTTCCGACGGAGAAGAGCGTCTCCTCGCCGTCGAAGACCCTGATGTTGAGCTCGGTCACGATCCGCTCTTGGTAGGTCCGGCCCTCGATCGCGGCGGTGAGCGCCTCGCCCGCGTTGACGCGTTCCGACTGACGGCCCGTCGACTTCCAGCCGGCGCCGGTGTACTTGTCGTAGCTCGTGCCGCGCACCAGGCCGGCGAAATCGGTACGGGCGTCGAAGAGCAAGCGCGAGCCGAGGCTCACGTCGCCGCGGATGGGGAGGGTGCCACCAAACTTGTGGAAGTTCCCGCTGCCGCCGCTGAGGTCGTTGAACAGCTGGGCGATTCGCCCTGAGCGCGCTTCGATCGGATTGGTGATCGCGTCGATCATGCTCTCGGCTGCGCTCGCCTGCTTCCCGAGGGGCACCTGCCAGGCCACGATCACAAGGATCAGGCTGAGCACGAGCGCGATCTGACCGGCCGTGACACTGAGGAATTCGGGGTAGTCGACACGGTCGCGGACCCAGTCGACCTGCGCCCGCTGGAGGTGGAGCCGGGCAATGAGCAACAGACTGCCGATCGAGAACAGGAGGAAGGCGCTGCTCGGCTGGCCATTGGTCGTGGCGATAATCACCAGCAGCCCGATGCCGGCGGGAACGACCGCGAGCCAGACGTTCCGCCAGCGGAAGATCGCCCAGGCCGCCATGTAGGCGCCGAGAAAGCCAAGCGCGTGCACGAGGAGCACGAACGGGAGGTTGTCGTTACTGATATCGCCCGCGCGCACAACGCCCCACCACTCCTGCATCCGGATGCGGACGTCGGCGACGCGGTCCACCAGGGATGCGCCGTCGGCGTATTCCTGGATGGCGAGGGTGATTACGATGGCGCCGAGGAGGAGCGCGATGGGCTGCACCAGCAGCGCGCTCCCACGCGTACGCGCCGCCAGCAGCCCGACCACCAGGCCCCCGATCACGGTCGGCACGAGCGAGGGGAAGTTGCGTACCCAGTCCGCCTGTTGGATGGCCACGGCGATTGCGATATAGACCAGGACGGCCGGAACGAGCGTGAGCCAGTCCTCCCAACTCATCAGGAGGCGGGGCGCGCTTATCGCGGCGTTGCGCAGCCGCGCGGCCGGCGTCTGCTGGATCGGTGCCTCTATCCCTGCCATGCGTCTGCTCCCACCGCCGTTGTGCTCAGTGCCAGCGAGAGGTCATCCCCTTGGCCGACGACGTACGTAAGGATGTTGCTCGCCGTGAGTTCTCCGAATATGAGCAGCGGCGACTCCGAGCCGCCGAACGTGCTCGGGTCGATGAGGACGACGGCCACGCGCACGCCTCGCTGCGAAAGCGATTGCAACGCCGAAAGCCACAGGTCATCGGTCGAGGCGGTCACGATTACGAGCGTGGTGTGCCGGCCGAAGCGGCGCTGCTCCTCCAGGAGAAGGTTCCCCAGCGGCGCTTCGCCCTTCGCCTTCGCCACCGCGAGTGACTCGAGGATGCGGGAGAGCTGCTGCTGTCCGCGCTCCGCCTCTACCAGGTCGTACTGCTCGCCGAATGAGATCAGGCCGACGGTGCGGTTGGCCGCGATGTAGTGGCGGGCAATGCTCGCCGCGACCGTGACCGTGTACTCCTCGGTGCTCTCGTCGCCGCTCCCCGCACTGACGCGCTCTTCGAGGTCGGCGATGACCCAGATATCGCTGGTCGGGTCGAGTTCGAACGTCTTCACCATGAGCTCGCCCGTGTGCGCGGTCGAGCCCCAGTGGATCCGGCTGAGCGGATCGCCCGGCGCGTACTCGCGGATCCCGCTGGCGTTAGGGGTGATGTAGTGCGTCCGCCGCCGAAAGCGGCCTTCTCCGGGCAGACTGGCGGGCGGCGTCTGGAAGTTCGGCAGGTCCACGACGCGTGGGTAGACGAGGATCTGCTGGCGGGCGCCGTAGCTGCGCTCGGCCTGGAAGATGCCAAAAGGGTCGCCCGATCGCACGCGCAGGGGCCCCCAACCGAAGAGGCCGCGCCGTCGCAGTTCGGTGCGGACGACCCAGCTGCGGAGGCCGCGGCCGGGGATCACCACGACCCGTCGCGAGCGGTGGCTGGGCAACTCGCTGGGGTCCTCCACTTCGACCCAGAGCTTCGGGATCACGCTCGTGTTCTGGACCTCGATCAGCTCGTCCGCTTCCTGCCCTGCCTGCGCCCGCGTGGTGCGGCGATCGACGGTGACGCGCAAGCCGCGTGTGTTCAGCAAGGAGATGACGATTGCGATGGGGATGCCCAGGGCGAGGATGTAGGCGATGCGGAAGAGCAGCCAGAACCCGGTACCGACGGCGACGAAGATCGCCCCCAAGAGGATGAGGATGAGGAGGGTAAGCGTGCGCCGCTGGCGGGCGAAGAGATACCGCAGCACGCGCCGCAACGGCTGAGCCTCAGGCCCGCGCGCGAGCGCCGGGGACGGGCACCCGTGCGAGGCAGTCGGCCACGACATCGGCGGCGGTGGCGCCCTTCACGCGCGCTCCCGGGCTCACGATCACGCGGTGCTCAAGGGTGACGAACGCGAGTTCCTTCACATCGTCGGGCACAACGAAGTCCCGCCCCTCGAGCAAGGCGTGCGCCTGGGAGGTGCGGAACAGCGCGATGGAGCCGCGCGGGCTCGCGCCCAGGTACACGCTCTCGTGGTGCCGCGTCGCGCCGGCCAGTCCCACGATGTACTGCTTGATGAGCGGGTCGATGTAGATCTCTCGGACCGCCCGCTGGAGTTGCTGGATTTCGTTCGCGTCGGTGACCGGTTGAATGCTATCCACGGGATGCGAGACCTGCTGCTCATCGAGCACGGTCACCTCGTCCGCGGGGTCGGGGTAGCCCAAGTTCACGCGGATCAGGAAGCGGTCGAGCTGCGCTTCCGGCAGCGGGAACGTGCCCTCGTACTCAATCGGGTTCTGGGTCGCCATCACCATGAAGGGCGAGGGCATCTTGTGGGTGACGCCATCGACCGTCATCTGGCGCTCCTCCATCGCCTCGAGGAGCGCCGACTGGGTCTTCGGCGTCGCGCGGTTGATCTCATCGGCGAGCACGACCTGGGCCACGATCGGCCCCGCGCGAAACTCGAAGTCGCCGGTTTTCTGGTTGAAGATCGAGACGCCGGTCACGTCGCTCGGCAGGAGGTCCGGCGTGAACTGGATGCGCTTGAACGTGCAGCCGGTGGAGACGGCGATCGCGCGCGCCAGCATCGTCTTGCCAACTCCGGGAACGTCCTCCACCAGCATGTGGCCGCCGCAGAGGAGGGCGGTGATGGCGAGCCGGAGCTCCCGCTTCTTCCCGATGATGACTTTCTCGACGTTCTCGAGGATGCGTTCGGAAACGATCTTCGGCTCTTCCAAGGGGCTTCGCTCCAGTGCGTAGTTGGGCGTCGGTAGCCTACTCGGTGACGGGCCCCAGCTGACATAAGTCGAGCAGAGCCGTCGGCGAGACGATCGGCGCTGGGAGTATACCAACAGGGGATTTGCGACCGGTAAAGCGCGATGGGGTTTATAGCTCGCTGCGCTCGGACCCCACCCCCCGCCCCACCCACGCTCGACTGCTGCATCTACGCGGCCTGGGCCGCTGCGCCTCTCGCTTGAAGCTCCGCCCCTCTCCTCTGAACTCTGAACCACGAACCCTGAACTCCGTTTCTAGCTAGACTGCCGCCATGGCTGAAGCCGACTGGATAGCGCTGGCGACGGGGCTCGCCGCGGGCTTCGCCGAACGCGCGGACCGCCATGACCGCGAGGCGAGCTTCCCGCACGAGAACTTCGAAGAGCTGCGTGAGGCCGGCTTCCTGCGCCTCACGGTGCCGCGGTCGCGCGGTGGCTTCGAGCTCCCGCTTTCGCAGTTTGTGCGGGTGCAGGAGGCGCTCGCCGCCGGCGATGGCTCGACTGCGCTCGCCCTGAACATGCACTTGATCCGCTTCGGCAGTGAGCGCGAATCACACAGTTACCCGCCCGCCTGGTTCGACGAGATGTGTCGAGGGGCGGTGGAGGAGGGGCGGCTCGTGAACACCGCGGCCACGGAAGAGGGCCTCGGCAGTCCCGCGGGCGGCGGCGTTCCCGAGACCGTTGCGATCCCGATGGAGGGGGGTTGGGTCGTGACGGGCCGCAAGACGTTCGTCACGCTCGCGCCTGCGCTCTGGTACTTCATCGTGCTTGCCCGCGTTGACCAGCCCGCAGGCGAGCCGCCCGAACTTGTCAATCTCATGGTCCTGCGCGACGACGCGGGCGTCCGCATCGACGAAACCTGGGACGCCCTCGGGATGCGCGCCACCGGCAGCCACGATCTCGTTTTGGAGGAGGTGCGGCTGCGCGAAGATCGCCTCCTCGGCAAGCGGGGACGGGGCAAGCCCGACGCGCGCGGCGGCGCGGGCGCGGCCTGGTTCGCACTCGGCGTTGCGGCCACGACCATCGGCGTCGCCCAGGCGGCACGCGACTACGCCGTCGATTTCGCGCGCACACGCACGCCCAACAGCAATCGCACCATCAAGGAGTACCCCGGGGTGCGCAATCGCATCGCCCGCATCGATCTCCTCCTCCAACGAAGCCGTGCGCTCGTGGCCGATGCGGCCGCTGCCTGGGAGGCGGGGGAAGTCGCCGGGATGAAGCCGCTCGATCGAGTCTCGGTCGCGAAGGTCGACGCGCTCAACAACAGCATCGAAGCGGTGGACCTCGCCATGCGCGTCGTGGGAGGGGTGAGCCTCCAAAAGTCGCGGCCGATCGAGCGCTACTACCGCGACGTGCGGGCGGGGCTCCACAACCCCCCGCTCGAAGACCGCGCCTTGGAACAGCTCGCCCGTTCCGCGTTGGACGAGCCCGAGGCGCCACCCCAGGCCGTGGAGTAGCTTTCCAGCGAACGCCGCGCCAGCGCGGCCCCCAGGCGTCGTCGTCGTCGACTTCCGTTCTCTGAACTCTGAACCTTGAACGCTGAACTGATCGCACCGAGCTACCAAGCGAGCGCGGAGACGCAGCGGCCGCAGGCCGCGGAGTCGGAGCAGTCGAGCGGAGTCGGAGCAGTCGAGCGGGGGGGGGGTTGAGGGGAGGGGTCCGAGCGCAGCGAGCGATCAA
>Ga0310121_10001769_pt1 | contig 21449 bp, 17 predicted proteins | sample CB27_Tmax_986_MG_FD_203504 | JGI IMG/M metagenome (GOLD analysis project Ga0310121, IMG submission 203504) | Marine microbial communities from Western Arctic Ocean, Canada - CB27_Tmax_986 | ecosystem: Environmental > Aquatic > Marine > Oceanic | place: Canada: Western Arctic Ocean | collected...
CTCACCACCGGCTGCTCCGTACGCGAGCGTTCGCCGATTGGGACGCAGTGACGTGTCTCTCGTGAATCGCACGCGGCACCGTCGCTCGCGGCGAAGTGTGCCCGCTGTTCGTTAACCTGACAACGCCATCCGATCAGCTGCATGGTTCCATCGTTGTCGGCGTCATACCGCATTTATCCGCAAGGGAACTAGATCCGCACCCCGCCGGACTCAAGGTGCTCGCAGCATTGTGTTGCGAGCACCTTCCTGCACACACGCGATCGCCAGCGTCGTACGTCTGGCCCTCGTACACTCCCCGTGCACAGTCCTGGCCAGACAGGCGCAGGTCAGTTTGCCGGTTGGTACCCCAAGTCTCTCCGAAGAGTCCAGTTCGTCTGATCCGTCCGGTCAGACAGCGCGAACAGTTCCGCCGCGAGCGTTCTGAACTCATCGCCCATCTGTTCCACCATCCGAGGCCACTCCGCATAGAAGTCGGTGGCGTCCCGCGCAAAGAACCAGAGCCTGAGGTTTGGGCCGCTGCCCACAGCGCGGGTCTGCACCAGATAACCCATGCGAATATCTCGCTCCTCTACTAGCGCACGAAATCGCTGCAGAACGTTGCGAACACCACCCGTCCCCTTCGTATAGAAACTGAATTCTCGAAAGAAACCACGTTCCTCGCGGGGAACTCTCGGGTTTACAGGCCTGAAGCTTTCCTCTGGTCGAGACCTGTATACCGATGTCTCGAAGCGGGCCGTCGCTGCTGCTCGGCGGGTTCGACCGACTGCGTTGGGTTCTACTCCACTGAGTTGGGCTCTCCTCTCATCCAAGGCAGCCATGTTCGGTAGGCCGAATGTGCAATTCCGATAAACACCCCGGTCACTGACGGCTGTAGCAAAGCCGTAGGTGACATTAGCTCGCGCAAAGCGCGCGTTCCGGTCCTCGACTCCAGCTTCCAACTCGGAACCTTGGCCGGGCTTTACATGGGTGTCCTGGCAATACACGAAGGGATCCGCTCCCTGTTGGGCAGACGCACCGGTCGCAATACCGATCCCAACGATAATCACAGGCACAACAACCAAAATCTTCAGTTTCATAAGAGGCCTCTCAGGAAAAACCGGATTCCGGATGAATGCGGGGCGGACCACAACGCCCAGTGCGCCCCGTCCCGCAAACAGGAAACAACATCCCTACTGGCCCGGATCGCCAGTCCGAAGCGGTGACGCGTGGCGATGGGCCTGCTTCCACACCCCGTCCCGTTTCACCAGCACTGCCGTGTAGCGCCAAGGCCCCTGATTGGTGAACCCATTCGCGAAAGCGATATTGCCGACTTCATACGCGGTAAACACGGCAGTATCGCCATAGACCTGCACTTTCATGTCCCTGAATTGCAAGTTGAAGCTTGTCCCATTGTCCATATTGTTCTGAAGCGCCGCCTGGTTAAATGGTGCAGCGGCGAGGTTGTTACCCTGTTGGAACGCCGTGGCGTCTGGGAGCATATACTCTACAATTTTGGCTGCATCTCCGTCATTCCAACCCGAGATGTAGTCAAGCACCGCCGCGATGACATCTTCTTCGTCATCAGCAACCGCAATTCCCGGGGCAAACGTCAGACCTGCGATGGTCAGTACAGCAATTATCGACTTCATTACATTCCTCCTTGTAACTCGTAACAGGTCTAGTGATAGAACGTTAACGTCATACATCTTATCTAGGGCACAACACGCCCGAGAAAGTCCTGGCACCTACTACCAATCAAGACTCCCTGGGTTTTCTGGAACACAGCCCGAAACTCAGGGTTCTGAAAATTCGCCTCTGTCCGGCTCTGCCAAGTCCCAAGGTCGGGGTGAAACTGCATAAAATGCATTTTATTGCTTGGAAGCATAACGTTTTGAAAAGCAATCACCCGACCTCGTCCCTCAGACGATCATTCTCGACTCAGGTTTAATTCAACCAATCCACATTGCTTATAAGTTCAGATTTAAACATATTAGAGCTTCATCCAGCAACGCGTGAGCTATCTTGGGATTACATGCTTCCTCCACGGATCGTCCACTCCTGCGTCCTGAAGCACATGGACCTTCGCCCGAAATTGACACTCGGAAATACGCTCGTGCTGCCTGCTCAAAATAACACCAAGGACCCCACCGCATCCTTTCCCACGCCTTGTCCGCCGTTCGAGACCTTTGGAGAAGTCGCGAAAACGAGGACCAAGGCGCTGGACGATTGCGTCAGGGGGACCTACGGCCGCGTCCGCCCACCAGGACATGAAAACATGGAAAATTCAGAAACTGTGCACGGGAACCGTAGCATCGGTATCTAAAAGCATTTATTAGATTAATATCCAATTTAATTAACTAAACATTTTATAGACGTATATATTCACCCATTTCGTGCAGTAACAGAGTAAAACTCGTTCGACCATCATTGGAGGTAATATGCGAAATAGTCTAGTAATCTCAGCTGCCATCGTCGCGCTTCTCGGTGTTTCCTCAGCGCTTGCCCAGACAAACGTAGGAGTCAGCCGAACGCGTTTTTGTACCATCGCCCCCGGATACAGCATGGCCGATGTGGTTGCCACGGCACGGGGGTTCGCGTGGTCCGAAGAGACGGCTCCAGGGCTCGTTCTGTTTCGAAACGGGATAGCGACGGCTGGCGGTTCGCAGTTCGACTTCATCCTCGAGACGGTCTATCCCAGCTACGCCGATATGGTCGAAAAGGTTGGCGCGCGCTCGCAACGCCAGGCGGCGACGGATGGACGGCAGGGGTTGGATGGTGTCGCAAGCTGCACCGAGAATGTTCGGATACGCAATCGGAGAATCGTTGCGCCGTTCCCGGGAGGTCCGGGTTCCGCCCAGCCACTGACCGCCATGACTTCGACTCTGTGTGAGTTGAACGGCGCAACGATTGACGATGCCGCGGCCATGGCCAGCCGAATTGCCGAGGACCTCGGGGCGCTCGGCCGGATCCGTTACGGAGGCTACGGCAGTGGCCAGGGCGTTGCCATCAATTCTCGAGTTCGCATGGATTTCTTTTCGCCGAGCTTTGCCGATTTTGCTTCGTCGCGGGACAGACGCAATCAAAACGGCACGACGGCCCTTGATCCGAACAATCCGATCAGCTGTACGGTCCCATCGTTGTCGGCGTCATACGTAATTTATCCGCAAGGCAACTAGACCCGCCTCCCACTCGGCTCAAGGTGCTCGCAGCGTTGTGCTGCGAGCACCTTCTTGCACACACGCGATCGCCGCCTACGCCGTGACCACCTGCATCGAAGAAGGTGCGCTGTACGTCGCGAAATACCGGTGGTTACGCACGCCCCCAGAGTGAGTCCCGCCGACGCCACGCGACAGTTTGACGCCCCCTCCCCTCACGCCACTCGCCACGTGTTCCCACGTATCGCGGGCTTCCACATAACTGTGTGTCCCGTTGGGGACGCCACTTTTCTCGCGATGTCCGAGCTTCCTCATTACCGCTCGGTCGATCATGCGACTACATCTTTACTTTCTCAGACTGGCGCCAACTTGCGGCCGCAACTGATGCTATTCAGCTCGGCGGCTGGACGTGGCGGGCCTTATTGGTATGGGACAAGGGAGTTGGCCGCCGGAAAGGACATGTCGCTGCCTCCCCCCTCAAGTGGGCCGGCGGCAAACGTTGGCAGGCACCCCATCTCCGCGAATACTGGGCGGGGAACGAGACCCGCCGCCTCGTCGAGCCGTTTTGCGGCGGGCTGGCGGTGACGCTGGGTTTGTCCCCAGAACGGGCGCTGGCCAACGACATCAACGCGTCGCTCATCAACTTCCACCGCTGGCTTCAGCGCGGGCTCACGGTCGATGTGGAGATGGAAAACGAAGAGGCCTTGTACTACAGCCTGCACAGACGGAAACACGAGCCGGCGCGCGCCGGATCGAGCCCGCCCGCGCGAGCGCCGGCGGCCAACGCGGTGCGTCCGGCGTGAGACAATGGCGGCCCATGCCAAGTTGTTACCCTTCGATGATTCTCTTGCCGGTCTCGACCCGTGCACGACGATCGGCCGTCGTGGCGGTCGGGGTGTATCTCGTCCTCGTGTCGGCAGCGGCCCTGGCGAGGGCTCAAACTCCGAGTGAGATGGTGCCCGTGACGGACGCAATGCTGCAAGCGCCGGCCCCCGAGGACTGGCTGATGTGGCGCCGGACCCTCGACGGCTGGGGCTACAGTCCCCTCGACCAGATCACGACGGACAACGTGGGCGCGCTGCGGATGGTCTGGACCCGCGGGCTCGGACCGGGCAGTCAGCAAGGGACGCCGCTGGCCTACGGCGGGGTGCTCTACATGCCCAATCCCCGGGACGTGATCCAAGCGATCGACGCGACCACGGGGGATCTCAAGTGGGAGCACCGACGCGCCGTGCCAGAGCGGGTCGGTGCGCAGGGCCTGGTCACGAACAATCGAAACATTGCGATCTACGACCGACTGATCATCGACACGAGCATCGACGATCACGTCTTCGCGCTCGACGCCGAGAGCGGCGACATGGTGTGGGAGACGGAGATCCTCGACTACGAGACCTATCGAGCGCTTCAGAGCTCCGGTCCTATCGTCGCCGACGGCAAGGTCATCTCCGGGCGCAGCTGTGTCCGGCCCGAGTCGTGCGTCATCACCGCCCACGATGCGCTGACGGGCGAAGAGCTGTGGCGACGCCGGACGATCCCGGGTCCGGGTGAGCCGGGGGACGAGACCTGGGGCGGCGTGCCGTTCGAAGACCGCAAGCATGTCGGCACCTGGATGGTGCCGAGCTACGACCCGGCGTTGAACCTCATCTATATCGGGACGTCCGTGACGTCGCCCGCGCCGAAGTTCATGCTGGGTGGGTCGGACCTGGCGCACCTCTACCACAACTCGACGCTCGCGCTGGATGCCGACACCGGCGAGATCAACTGGTACTACCAGCACCTGAACGACCACTGGGACCTCGACCATCCATTCGAACGCCTGCTCGTCGACACCGCGGTCACGCCTGACCCGACCGCGGTCGAGTGGATCAACCCCCGTCTTCAGCCCGGAGAGACTCGTCGGGTCGTCACCGGGATCCCAGGGAAGACCGGCCTTGTGTATACCCTCGACCGGGAGACGGGCGAGTTCCTGTGGGCCACGCCGACGGTGACACAGAACGTTATCAGCGACATCGATGGCGAGACCGGCGCCGTGACCGAAAACGCCGAGGTGGTATTCAGCGCGCTCGGGCAGGAGGTCCTGTCGTGCCCCTCGTGGATCGGCGGCAAGGATTGGGAGGCAGGCGCCTACAGCCCGCTGACCAACACGATGTACTACCCCCTCCGCAACACCTGCGCGCAAGTGCTGTCGACGTCGGACAGTGGACTGGCCATCTATCAGCTCGCCGCCCGGATCCAGCTCGCCCCTGGTGTCGAGGAGCTCGGCACGGTGCGAGCCATTTCTGCCGAGACTGGACGAACTCTGTGGACGCACGAGCAGCGGGCGGCCACGATGTCGCTGGTCACCACTGGCGGAGGGCTGGTCTTCGGGGGTGACGTGAACGGGCGATTTCGCGCGTTCGATCAGGAGACCGGCGAGGTGCACTGGGAGATCAACCTCGGCTCACCGGTCACCGGGTTCCCCATCAGCTACGCTGTCGACGGGCGCCAGTATGTTGCCGTGAGTACCGGCAACGCCGCCACCGCGTCGGGGTTCATTCGCCTCACTCCAGAGATTCGGCCGAGCGCCGGAAACAACCTCTTTGTCTTCGCGTTACCCGAGTCGGACTGAAGCCGAGCCACGGCGTTGGTGCGCGGAAACGGGTGTTCGTCGCGGCCTCGCCATCGTGACGGCCGACGGCGCATGGTCTCGCTGTGAAGTCGAGAGTGCATCCGAAGTACAAGAAGCAATACCGTGTCGGCAACTGGCCGGACTACGATCGAGCGCTGGTTCAGCGAGGCGACGTGACCCTCTGGCTGGCGCCGAACGCGATCGCCAAATGGGAGACCGCTGGCATCGGCAAGCGTGCCGGGCAGCGGCAGTACTCCGACGTGGCGATCGAAACCGCGCTGACGCTCCGGCTTATCTTTCACCTTCCGCTGCGCCAGACCGAAGGCTTTCTGCAGTCGATGTTCGGGATGCTGGACCTTGATCTGTCCGCACCCGACCACACGACGCTCTCTCGACGCGGCCAACACCTCGACTCTACGCTGCGTGGCCTGACAACGCCCACCTCCTCGGTGCGAGCGGCCTGCGCTCACTCGCGGGCGTCTCACCGAGCGACAGGGAAGTGGCCCCGTTGTGTCCGACTCCTTGCTCGGTAAACCGGACAGGTGTACGGTAGCGCTTGTCGAAGGTCCGTCCATTCACAGCGCGTCGAGGTGCTCCATGTCTGTTCGCAACCCAATCGGATCCGTAGCCGCTCTGCTCGTACTCGTCTCGTCGTTGGTGCCGCAGGAAACCGCTGCGCAGAACTCCACGAACCCATACGCGATCGTCGAAGGGTGGGCAAAGCTGCCGAGCGGAAGGGTGATGGGAGCAGTCGGCAAAGCGAAGGTCGACCCCGACGGACGCCATATCTGGGCAGTTATCCGGTGCGATGCCGGGCCTGAGCACTTCGGATCGGAGTGCGTTGATTCAGACCTCGATCCCGTCTTGAAGTTCGATCCCGACGGCAACGTCGTCGAGTCCTTCGGCAGTGGAGTGTTCATCTGGCCGCATGGAATTGACGTTGACTCCGACGGCAACGTCTGGGTGACTGACGCCGTGAGTGACAACAACATTCCCGCGGGCGACGATCGGGGCCATCACGTCATCAAGTTCAGCCCGACGGGCGAAGTGCTCATGACACTTGGCACGCCCGGAGAAGGGGGAGATGGCCCCAACCACTTCACTTCCCCGAGTGATGTGGCGGTCGCGCCCAACGGTGACGTGTTCATCGCGGACGGCCACAACGCAGACGGAAACAACCGAGTGGTGAAGTACAACAGCCGTGGCGAGTTCCTCATGTCTTGGGGAGAAACTGGCTACGCCCCGGGACAGTTCCGTGCCCTCCACGCCATCGCCCTTCATCCGGACGGCCGAGTGTTCGTGGGAGATCGCAGCAACAGCCGGATCCAGATCTTCGACCAGGAGGGAAACCACTCTGCCAGCTGGACCCAGTTCGGGCGCCCGAGCGGAATCGCCTTTGACGACCAGGGACGGATCTACGTGGCGGACTCCGAGTCGGACAACGTTCAGAACCCTGGGTATGAGATGGGCATTCGCATTGGCGAAGTCGAGACGGGTTGGGTGAAGGAATTCATTCGCTTCCCGTGGGCGAATCCCAACATCCTTCCGGGGAACGGAGCGGAGTTCGTCGCCGTCGATCGCGAGGGCAACATTTTCGGGGGAGAGCCCGTCCCCAACCCCCATATCAATGACCGAACGCTCAGGAAGTACGTGCGAGTTCGACCCTGAGCGATGGTCGGCCCCGAGCTGCTTCGCCATCCGGTCAGGCCTGACCGTCGGTGGGACGGGTGAGGACGCAGTCTGATGCCTAGGGGGCAGGCTGCGCTGCAGGTCGAGCGTCAGCTTCTAACCACGAGGTCTCCCGCCAACCTGGAGGGGTTGTTGCGGTGGCTTACGTGGGCGCAGGCGGCCGTTCCGCTCAGCGTGCAACATGCTCGGGATCACCGTGCGGACGCCATCGAGTGGGATGCGACACCGGCGGACGCGTCCATCTGAACTGTCGTTCTTCCGTAATGCCTTACTGCTGCCGGTTCACTGATTAAGCCCACACCGGATGAAGTCGCGAAACTCGCGCTCGACGAAGGGGGGCGGCGCCCCGTTGGGCCGCAGCGTGCGCGAGGAAGGTCTCGAGATGATCGCCACGACCGCGAACAGCACGCTTCGCTCCGGAACGCGCCGCTCATGGGAGGACGATGGCAACGCCACTCAGAAAAATGGACAGGTCGCGTGCCGGCCTGGAATCTAGCGCGATCGGGAGAATGCGCCCTGAGGGTGTGGACGTTCTGCCATGCGGAAACACCGCTCCAATGGCAGATTTATTCATGTAGCCGGTCAGAGCGTAAGCCCCCCCGATCCGTGTTGTACGCGGGAGTGCTACAGTAGGCGCCACACTGCAAAAACAGGGGAAACGTCGATGAAGAGTGACCAAAGACACGTCGAGTTTCGAGCAATGGGGACTGTCGCTTTCGCGGCCCTGATTCTGCTGCTGACGGGTGCTGATGCCTGGGCCCAGCGGCTGACCGGGACCGAGAACGGCGAGTGGCGCTATCTTGGCGGGGATGCGGGTCACACGCGATCCTCGCCCCTCAACCAGATCAACGGTAACAACTTCTCCGACCTGGAGACCGTTTGGACCTGGCGGAGCGACAACTACAGCGCGAACGTCGACTACTTCATGCGGTCGACACCGATCTACGTCGACGGTGTCCTGTATACCGTCGCCGGCGTGCGACGACAGGTCGTCGCCATCGACCCGGCCACTGGCGAAACACTCTGGACGTTCCGCGAGCCCGACACCATCAGATTTCTCCGCTCGCCGCGCCGGGCCTACGGTAAAGGCGTCGCCTATGCCGAGGTCGACGGTCGCGGCGTGATTTTCGTCACCTCGCCGGCCTTCTTTCTGTGGGCGCTTGACGCCGAAACCGGACGGCCGCTCGAGAATTGGGGCACGCAGGTACCACTCGAGGGCTTTACCGGTAGCGGCACGATCGACCTGATTCCACCCCTCGTCAGAGACTGGGGCCGCTGGCAGGACCGAGCGGCGAGCTACGACGCCAACTACGGCATCCCCCGAGAGCTGGGGATGGTCACCAGCTCGTCACCGCCGATCGTCGTGAACGGCGTCGTGGTCGTCCTCGTGGGGCATGAGCCCAGCTACGGACAGACGCGGATCGAGAACGTTCCCGGGGACATCATGGGCTTTGATGCTCGCACCGGGGAGTTTCTGTGGAAGTTCCACGTCATCCCACGGCCGGGCGAGGTGGGGCACGAAACCTGGCACAACGATGCGTGGGAGTGGTCGGGCGACATGTCGACCTGGGCGCCGGCGTCCGCCGACCCAGAGCTCGGCCTCGTCTATCTCGTGACGAACGCCTCGACTGTCCAGAGTTACACCGGTCATCGTCCGGGCGACAACCTCTTCGGTGGAAGTGTTCTCGCCCTTGATGTCCAGACCGGCGAGCGAAAGTGGCACTTCCAGATTCACCGAAGTGACCAGTGGAACTATGACCTGCCGACGCCACCAATACTGATGGATCTGACGGTCGACGGTGAACGGATACCGGCGCTGATTCAGAACACGAAGCAGGGATTGGTCTTTACGTTCAATCGGGAGACGGGCGCGCCGATCTGGCCAATCGAGGACCGGGACGTGTTCCAGACTCAGGTCCCCGGCAACTACACGTCGCCAACGCAGCCCTACCCGACTCGTCCGGAGCCGGTCGATCCGATCGTCATCGATGGCCTGACCGAAGAGTTCGTCGTTGACTACACGCCCGAACTCAAGCAACGCGCGATGGAGATCCTCAGTCACCATCGGGTCGGAGGCCTCTATGTCCCGGCGCTCCCGGAGAACCACGTGAGCGACTACTACAACAACGTCGGCTGCACCAGCGGTCTCAACGTCTCGCACCCGCCGGTCGCCGACCCCGCGACTGGAATGATGTTCGCGGCCAACGCCCGTCGTTGCTTCGCGCCGAGTTTCATGGCGCCTACGAACGGCATCGACGAGGACGACCCGAACTATGCGGTGCCGAACTCGACCGGTGCCACGCCGAATAGCACGCCGACGACCGGTACCACGGTTGCCGCGTGGCTGCCAGGCGGTTTCCGCCGGCCGACCTCGGAGCAAGGGCCGCATGTCTCCGTCAACGGTCTGCCGACCATCGATGGCATCCCGGTGTACAAGCCCCGGAACAACCAGCTCACGGCCTATCAGATGAACACGGGCGAGAAGGCGTGGTCTCTTCCGGTCGGCGAGACGGCCGCCGTGCTGCGGAACAACCCACGGCTGCGAGCGGCGGGCGTCGATATCCCGAACGCGGGAGGCAACGGCTATTCGATTCAGATGGTGACCGGCGACCTATTGGTCCAGACCCGATCGCTTAGCCAGGGCACCGTCCAGTTCGTTCCCGACGCGCCGTTGCAGTTGCACGCCCGCGACAAACTGACCGGCGAGATTCTCGGCAGCGTCGACCTTCCGGCACCTGGACAATACGGGATGATGACTTACCTGCACGACGGGAAGCAGTACATCGTGGTGCAGACCGGTAGCGTGCAGACCGACGACCCGGGCGCGCTCGTAGCGTTTGCTCTCCCCTAGCAGAACGTAGGGAGGAAAAGATCCATGTTCAATGTTCCCACGGTCGCCGCTTTCGCCATCGCGTTGCTCCCAGCGCCCATCCTTGCTCAGATCGAGTCCGCATCCGAACCGGTGCGCGCCGACGACCTCACACCCTACGCGGGGACATACACAATCGCCTCTCCCGGCGTCACGAAAACCAACTACATGAAGGTGCTGGAGAGACACTTCGAGGCCGACGACTCCGCATTTGGTTCCCGCGAGGATGCGAGGGACCGGCTGATGGCCGAGCTCGCCAGACTAGAGGACACCCCGCACGACACGGTCGTCAACAACAGGAATGGCCACACCTGGGCGGTCAGCGCACCGACGGCGGCGGCAGAGGGCGAGCCACACGGGCTGTTCGTGTTCATTTCGCCCAGGGACCAGGGAAACATGCCAGACAACTGGCAGGCGACGCTGGAGAAGCACCGCCTGATCTGGGTGGGGCCGAACGAGGCCGGGAACCAGGTCTCCACCCTCTGGCGCGTGGCCGTCGCCCTCGAGTCGGTCGATCTGGCGACCCAGCGCTACACGATCGATCAGGATCGCATCTTCATCTCCGGCCACTCGGGTGGCGCCCGTGTCGCCAGCACGGTGGCTTTGTTCCATCCCGACCGCTTCGCTGGCGGGATCTACTTTGCGGGGGTGAATTGGTACGAGCCAACGCCGATACGGGAGGGGCGATTCCTCCCGGCCTCGATCGGCAAACCACCTGACTTAATCCTTGAGCTCGCCCAAGCCCGCTCACGGCACGTCATCGTACACGGGACGGACGACACCGTGGCCACCTATGTCCCGAGTCTCTGGGACGTCATCAGGCAAAGCGGTTTTCGAACGTTCCAGTATCTCTCGGTGGAAGGGCACGGCCACGGTCTCCCCGACGCAGAGTGGCTGGAGCGGGGCTTGGCCGTGCTCGACGGACCGCTTGCCCGCGAGTGGTAGCTCATCTCGTTGACCGGGCACAGGCGCCCAAGCAACTTGTCATGCTTCAGGGTGGGCCCAACGACCACGCGTTGCTTTCTGGTCAAGTACATACTTCCACCTCTTACGCCAGCTCGCGTCGGAGGGAGCCGTCGTCGTCGAGGTTCGACCACGGAAGCCGTCGCTGCGCGAGGGTCGTGTTCAAGTTCGGTCAATCGTCGTTTCAAGACTCAGCACGCCCATCCAAGTCCACACCGGTGCTGAGACATCACCCACGCCGCGGCGCCCCGACTCACTCCCAGCTGAGCAGCGATAGCGTCCTGTTGTCCTTGACGACGATGCCGTTGGGCAGCAACAAGGGGTGCCCGTAGGTGACGCTGTCGGAGACGTGATATCGGCGCACGGGCCGGAAGGCAGCGCCCGTCGCCTCAGCGACTATGAGCTCCCCTTCGTTCGTGAGCATGACCAGGGAGTCTCCGACGAGCAGCACGGTCGCGTTGTCCCCCTGGCGTGGGTCGCTCATCCACAGCGTCTCGCCGCTCTCGGCGTCGAGCGCGAAAAACGCTCCGCGGTTGCGGTTGCTGAAGCCGAACAGCACGTTGTCCTTCTGCACGGGTGTGCTGAACCGCAGTGTGATTTCCCCGTTCTCCCATACTTCTTCCGTCGACCACTGGTCGTTCGACCGGGTCACGCGGACGGCGTACGTGCCATCGGCGGTGCCGGCCAGAATCGTGTCGCCCTCCGCGAGGAGCATCGGCGTCGGAATGTTCATACCCGCGCGCGCCGGGTACGCACGCTGCCAGAGCAGTTCGCCCGACTCGAAGGACAGGCCCACCAAAGACCCCTCCGTGAAGTTCACGACCTGCCGCATGCCGTCCAGCTCCACCACGACCGGGGAGGCATAGGCAGGACCATCCGCTCGCCAGATCCATCGCTCGGCTCCCGTCTTGGCGTCGTAGGCGGCGAGCGCCCCATCGCCGTTCGTTCCGATGGCCGCCACGACGACGCCGGCGCTGACGATCGGCGACATCGAGTTGCCGAACATGACCCACCGGCTGTCGAAGCCTTGCGTGGAGTCGCGCTGCCAGACGACGTCGCCGCTCGTGGCATCGAACGCCGACAACACGCCGGTTGACCCGAACGTGTAGAGCATGCCGTCCGCGTACATCGGGGTCGAGAACGGGCCCTTCCCATGCCGGGCCGCAGCGTCCACCGGTTCAAATTCGGCTGCGGAGTACGCCTGCCGCCACAGAATCGTGCCGTCAGCCGGGTCGACAGCCATCGCCACTTCGTCGTCTCCCTGGCGCGCGAACTGGAAGATCCGATCCTCCGAAAAGAGCGGGTTCGCGTACCCCTCGCCAACCGGCACGCTCCACTGGGCACTCAACGCGTCAGGCCAGATCGCGGGCCCCGCGACCTGTACGATGCCGTCCCGGTTCGGTCCTCGCCACCCTGTCCACTCCTGGGCTCGAGGATTCGCGCCCAGCAGGAGTCCGACCATACACGCCAGCATGAAACCCTTCGGCCAGAACCCCGACACCAGCGCCCGCGTTGTCATTTCCTGCAATCCAGCCTTCATCATGCGACGCACCCTCCTGCCCTGCCACCTATTTGAAATCCAGCCGGCCCGTGCTCGAATCAATCTTCTCCGCGTAAACGTCGGCCATGAGTCCGACGAACCCACAGGGCCACGGCTCGCCCCAGACAGTCACGTTGAGGCCGGCGGGAACAGGGTGGTCGGATTGTACAATCGCAGCGGAATAGGCGCGCGGCGGAGCGCTTCTTTCACACGTGCTGAGGGGAAAGGTCGTGAGCCCCGGCGGCTGATGACATACTCTAAGCAGCTACCCGGCGCGCCGCACGGCCGGGTGATGGTCGCGATGTTGGTGAGCTGTCACGTCGGCGAACGCGGCACAATTTCCAGGTTGCAAAAACGGTGTGGCCGTTCGTTCGACGGGTACACGTCACCGCATCCCGTTGGGTGATTGCCCGACGGTCACGATTCGAGAGAACCGTGACGATGTGCGTATAGGATGATTCGCGATGCTGTAGCGCCCGTTCGTTTCGTCGCCCTCTGCGCGGCGCTGCTTCCCGCCGCTGTATTCGCCCAGACAGGCGCTACCGTCTCTGTCCTGCCGTTCACCAACCTCAGCGAGGAGCCGGGCGACGCTTGGATTGGCGCCGGGATCGCCGAGACGCTTATGGCGAACCTACAGGGGGCGCCCGGCTTCGAGCTCGTGACGCTTGGGCAGATCGGCGTGACGCGGGTCTTGAGCGGTGTCTACCAGCGCATAGGTGGCCAGATTCGGATCAGCGCTCAACTGGTCGAGGTCGTCAGCGGCGCCGTGATTCGCACTGCGCGGGTCGACGGCGCGATGGATGATCTCTTCCGACTTCAAGATCGTCTGGCCGTCGAGTTGACGGGACGATCGGAGATACCGGCGTCTCGGATTGCCGCGACACCGCCAGCGGCCAGGTCGTCGTCCGAACCGATCGTTGCAGACGCCGGGCCCGCAATCGACGGCCCGCCACCGCCTCTCGCTCCCGAAGTGATACGCCGCGACGAGCGAGGTCGCGCCACGGTCCGCGCTATCAATCTCGACGAGGGGATCACCGTCGACGGCGCGCTCGACGATGCGGTCTACCAGACCGTTCCTTCATTTGGCGGGTTCATTCAGATGGAGCCGACAGCGGGGGCACCGGCGACCGAACGGACCGAGGCGTGGGTGTTCTTCGATGACACGAATCTTTACATCGCGGCTCGTCTCTGGGATTCGGTCGCGGAGTCCGAGTGGGTGGTCAATGAAATGCGCCGCGACAGCCCCAACCTCTCGCAAAACGAGGGGGTCGGGATTCTCCTCGACACGTTCTACGATCGGCGGAACGGGAACTTCTTCACCGTCAGCCCGATCGGTGGCCGGGCGGACGGCCAGGTGACCAACGAGCGCGGTTACAACCCCGACTGGAACCCACTGTGGACAGTTGAAACAGGGAGATTTGACGGCGGCTGGGCGTTCGAAGCCGCGTTCCCATTCAAGTCGATGCGCTATCGCCCCGGGCGATCGCAGGTGTGGGGCCTTCAGCTGAGGCGTCGCGTCCGGCACAAGAACGAGACGTCGTATCTGACTCCGCTGGATCCTGGGCTTGGCCAGACGGCGATCTTCCAGGTGTCGCGGTCGGCGACCTTGGTGGGGCTGGAGGCCCCGCAGTCGAGAAGTCCGATTGAGATCAAACCGTATGCGATCGGCGACCTGAGCTCCGACCTCACCAGCCGTCCGGCCGCGACGAACGAGGCCGGGGGTAACGTCGGGATCGACCTCATCAAGTACGGCATCACCCAGAACCTGACAGCCAACTTCACGATCAACACAGACTTCGCCCAGGTCGAGGCCGACGAGCAGCAAGTCAACCTGACGCGGTTCAGCCTGTTCTTCCCTGAGAAGCGGGAGTTCTTCCTGGAGAACCAGGGCGTCTTTCAGTTTGGCACCGGCGGCCGATTCGGACGGGGCGGTTCTGCCGACGCGCCGATCCTGCTGTATAGCCGGCGGATTGGGCTCAGCCAGGGCCTCGAAGTGCCGATCGTAGCGGGCGGGCGGCTGACTGGTCGGGCCGGGGCGTTTACGCTCGGCCTGCTGAACATCCAGACCGACGACGAACCGACCGCCGACGCGTTGAGCACGAACTTTAGCGTGTTCCGCATCAAGCGCGACCTGCTGCGGCGCAGCAGCGTCGGCGCCATCCTTACTAACCGCTCGGTGTCGACGAGCTCACCGGTGCCGGGGTCGAACCAGGCCTACGGCCTCGACGTGGCGCTGGCATTCTACGAGAACCTGTCAATGACCGGCTATTGGGCCCAGACCAAGACGACCGGCATCATTGGCCAAGACACGAGTTATGGCGGCAACCTGTACCACAACGGCGACCGCTGGGGTGTCGCCGCGGAACATCTCTTCATTGACCGGAACTTCTCACCCGAGGTCGGGTTTCTGAGGCGCGATGACATGCGGAAGAGCTTTGGCTCGTTCCGCTTCAGTCCGCGACCCACCGCCCTCGACGCCATCCGCAAGGTCTCGTGGGAGGGGTCATATAACTACATCACGGACGCGGCGGGGTCTGTCGAAACGCGCGAGGCGCAGGGGTTGTTTGGGATCGAGCTCGAGAACAGCGACCGGTTCGACGCGACGCATCTGCAGACCTACGACTTCTTGAAGCAGCCCTTCGAGATCGCCCACGGCATCGTGATCCCGGTGGGGGGATACGACTTTCACAACACACAGGTCGACTACATCTTTGGGCCGCATCGGCGGTTGGCCGGCCGGCTGGGGCTGGAGCATGGCTCGTTCTACGGGGGCACAAAGACCACGCTGACCATCGGCGGGAGAGGCGGCGGGGGGTTTCGCGGCGGGCGCATCGAGGTCACCCCGCAGCTGTCGCTCGAACCTGGGATATCGCTCAACTGGGTAGATCTACCCCAGGGCGACTTCGCCACGACGCTTGTCACCACGCGGGCGACCTACACGATGACGCCGCTCATGTTCGGGAGCGCTCTCATCCAATACAACTCCGCCACCAGCGCGTTCAGCACGAACCTCCGGCTGCGGTGGGAGTATCAGCCGGGGAGTGAGCTGTTCATTGTCTATAACGAGCAGCGTGACACCTTGGTGCCGGACAAGTACGCCGAGCTCGAGACCCGCGCCTTCATCATCAAAGTGAACCGACTCTTCAGCTTCTAATTCAGACGGCACTGGTGCGGAATGGGATAGGGACGCTTGTCCGGTCCCACCGGGTTCAGGCCGCCTCCCGTGTGTATCGGTTGAACCACGCGATCGCGCGTCCAGGCCTCTTCCGCCGTCACCTGGTTGTAGCGCTCCGGCGTGGCGTCGTTAAAGAAACCGTGCACCGAGTCCGGGTAGAGCTGCCCCTCGCTGTCTAGCCGAGCCACAACGCGGTCGTACGAGGTCCCACCTGCGTCGGTCGTGGTGACCACCATCGTGCCCGCACCCGCGGGCTGCAGATACCCGAGCAAGGACTCGAATGCCACGACGACTCCGACGTAGACCACCAAGACGATGAGGAGAATCTTTAGTGTTTTCATGACTTCGAGCTCACGGCCACAGTGCTTGCAGACGATGGCTGCATCCTGGATTTCTTCCGCTGGCGTACATGAGCCCGAGGAGGTGCTGGTCTTCAGCGTCCCCTGCCTCAGCCCGCGCACGCAACGCATCGATCTCCGGCGTTTCCGCCTGCACCGACACACGCAGTGCTAGCGCGGTCAGCACAGCGACTGCGGCGACGAACCGGGTGGCGTGCGTCATGCGGGTCTCTCGGCTCAAGACGATGTGATGTCGGACCCCATCCTACCGCTGGCGGGCAGGCGGTTCACTGCTGGACTTCCGGCTCGCGCGGGTGCCGCGGCGTCCCACTCGCGGGCGAGGCGCTCCGGTTCCATCGAGCTGGCCCTATTGAACACAGGGAGACGCTACGGTTTGCGGCGTGCTTGGCGAGATCAGCAAGAAGTCGGCAAGGTTGTCATTCGTGTCCGCTTCCGCTCTCGAGTAACTATGGTTCGTGTTGTCGCCAGAGAAGCCAGGCAAAGGGCTACCTTCTTGAAACGCGGACCCACTACTCAGCCCTACTTGGTCCATAACCGTTCCGTCAGACTGTCTTAAAGCGATACCGCCCGTGTCAGTAATGCCGACCCCATACGTCGCGTCAGTCGACCCGTTGTAGCCGTTGGTGTTGGAATTGCCAAACAAGTAGTGACATCCAACTCCCAAGATAATTCCCGATGGAATGTTTCGACGGACGCTCGTCGCTCCTGAGCTGTTCGAACCCACGACCTGCCAGCCGCCAATATTCACGTTTGCACTTGAATTGTTCCGGATTTCAATAAATTCATCGTTCGTCCCCATGGGGCCGCGTGTGCGGAACTCGTTAATCACGACTCCAATCCCAGACGCCGTCCCATCGTCGCAGTCTGATGGTTCCAGTTCCGTTGAGGTGCAACCGGCTAAGACCTGATCGAGTGCGTCGGCTTCGCGCTGGTCGATGGTCAGGCCGTACCGGCGCCGGACCTCGATAATCGTCGCCGCGAACCAGCAACTGTTGCGAACGGGTAGCCAGTCGGCTGCGTCTTTGGCTCCCTTTTGGTTACGATTGACAGCCGGACTTGCCAGAGTCAAATTGTCGAGGTCTTGGCTGAAACTGCGCCGGGTGCCCCCGTCAGCTGCGCAAAGGCCGCTATCGTGGGCTTCCGACCGAGCCACCATGTGCTCGATATCCGTCTCGGTATTACCGGCAAAGCATTCGCCGGTGTATGGGCTGTAAATGCCCCCTAAACGATCGATGATGGCGTCTTCTACCGACTGCGGATAACTGTAATCGCCGCTGTCATAGGGCGAGCACCGGTTTTCGTCAGCGACAACAATGCCTCGCCAGCTCGACGTGGGCGCAGTAACTGTGATCACAATAGACCCGCTCTGCCCGTCGGCAGTCCCGGAGATCGTGGTTGTGCCCGGCGCTACCGCCGTTACCGTGCCCGACATAGTTACGGTGGCCACGGAGGTATCACTGGAGACCCAAGCGGGACTAATCGTGGCACTCGTCCCATCGCTGTAGCTGGCTGTCGCCGTCACCGTGACCGTCGCCCCCACCAACACCGTCGTAGCGGACGCCGTCACCACAATTTCCGTCACGGTCACGTCCGCGGCCACGACCGTGAGAACCACCGTGCCGCTTTCCCCTCCAAACGTTCCGGTGATTGTGGTCGTCCCTGCCGCAACGCCCATCACCGTGCCCTCGTCAGTCACGGTTGCCAGACTCTCGTCGCTCGATAGCCAGACCACCCAACTGGGATTCACCGTGCCACTCGTCCCGTCACTGTAGGTCGCTGTCGCCGTCACCGTCGTCGTCTGACCAACGTCAAGGCTCGTCGCTGCCGCGCTCACCGCCAGGCTCGTGACCGTCGCGTCAGTGGCCGTTACCGTGACCTCTACCGAGTCACTCTGCCCCTCATACGTCCCGGTGATCGTCGCACTGCCTGCCGCCACCCCCGTCACCGTCCCTGACGAGGACACCGTGGCGACTGCGGTGTCACTGGAACTCCATGTGAGCGCCACCGTCGCCGTTGTTCCGTCACTGTAGGAGGCTGAGACAGTGATGGTCTCCGTATCCCCACTCTTTAACGCGAGCGATGACACGCTAATCGCAAGGCTCGTGACCGTCGGCGGCGTTTCGGTTGGTGCGGTTGGTGCGGTCGGAGATGGGTCTCCGCCGCGGGTCGCCGTGACGAAGGCGGTAATAAGTATGGTAGAGAGACGGACACGGACGTAAGCAGAACTCAAAAAATGTTCTCCGCCGCTGTCTTCGAAAACCTCTGCTGCTACAGTCTAGCTTTGATGCCCAGTCTTGATGCCCACCCATGACTCAATCACAGGCTTCATCCATGATTCAGGCAGACTGTTGCCAACGACGACCGCACCACCTCCGACGGCGAGGGCTTTCAGTAATTGACGGCGACCTTCAGTAGAGTTGGTGTCTGACATGACACTCCCTTCGCGCCTTGTCGGCATGAGCCCCTCGTGGCTGCTCGGTTAACCTGTCCTACAGAGCCCCCAGGATGAACCAGGAGGTCGTTCGGCGCAGAGTCGGTGCCCCCCCCCGTGACGGCCCGGACCGGGCTGGCGAGGAAGGTCTCATGACCGTTCGACTTTCACGCGGCTGTTTGTACACGGCATCCTCCCGCTCGCAGACGGAAGAGGCAATACGGGGTGAAAGCTCCTGACTTTTGTACACGTGTACAAAAGTAGCGGGTCAGCGGTGACGGGCGCTACTCAGGCGGGTGTGCGGCGAACCACTCACGGGCGAGGCGTTTGGATTCGGTGATCTGGGGGAGGGCATGAGTCACCGCAAAGAGAACATTGCGCATGAGCGGTCGGCCGGATTACGGCACACTACGGGATACAATGACCGGCACGACGTCAACATCCCGAGCCATCGGTGAACCTTCCGTTCGAGATTTGGCGCAAAGTCTACGGTCGCGGTGAACCCGCGTGGTCGAGTTGCCTGAACTCGACCACGCCCTGCAGAACACGGAGAGGTCATTGAGTATGTACGCAGTGATGATGTATTCAGCGAGTCGGCGAATCGTCCCCGCAATTCTCATCGCCGTTGTCTTGGCGGTCCCAACTGCCGCTCAGGAGTTTGTGGCTGGTGAGCCCATTGGCGCGCTCAATGAGGCCGGAGTGTGGCAACCGATGTCGGACAACGTCACGGTCTATGGCAGCTTTCATTTCTCTGAAAGCTGCACGTTTGATTCCAACAAGAACCTGATTCTGGCCATGAATACCGGCAACCGGGGAGACACCAGCGAAAATGATGGTTTTGTCTCCCTCATCAATCCCGATGGGAGTGTGCATACGCCCAAGTGGATCGGCGCCACTCGGGACGGATTGGAACTCTATGATCCCTTGGGCAGCGCCATCAGCAATGGAGTGCTCTATACCGTTGATGTGGGATACGTTCGTCTATTTGATCTGGAAACAGGGCGACCCCTGCGGTCCATTCCTGTTCCTGAATCTACGATACTGAATGGTATTGCCGTTGCGGATGATGGCACCGTGTACGCCTCCAACACCCGGAACCCTGAGCAGATCTGGAAGGTCACCGCAGACGGTGAGGTGTCGGTGTTCGCAGAGGACGCTCCACTCGCCGCCCCCAACGGCGTGGCGATCGACCAGGACGGCAACATTGTAGTGGTCAACGTCGGTGACAATGCCATTATCACCTACGACCAAGACGGAGCGGTCATTCGGATAGAGCATAGCGTCGAAGGCGGGAACGATGGCATTGTGATAACTGCCGACGGGACGAAGTACGCGAGCAGCGTGCGTTATGGCAGCGTGTCCCGTATCCGCCCGGGTCAAGAGGCAGAGGTCATCGCCTCGGGCATACCAAGCGCGGCGTCCATGTGCTACGACTCGACTCAGAACCAGCTGGTTATTCCTTTGAACAGCAACTACGCGCTCGCGTTTGTTCGGGTTAATAGTCAGGATTAGCCTGCCGAGTCGGCACGCTAATCCTGGTGGCTTGGGAATGTTCAACTCGATGGTGATGGGCGTCACGGCGCCCCGCATGGTAAAGAGTAAAGCTCCCCTCAGGGACGCCACTTTCCTCGCGATGTCGGAGCTTCCTCTTTTGTAACCCGTGACAAAAGTAGCGGGTTAACGGGGACGGGGGTTAGCGCGCGCGCTGAAATTCATTGAACGAACCCCTCCGTTTTAAGTCGTTTATTCATCTACTCGAAAAGGGTGTGCGATACGCAGCCATGTCGCCCTAGCCCACTGACGAACAGTGGGTGATTCAACAAGCACCCTAGGTCACTCTGTGACCCATGTGTGACCTCCGTTCTGGGCCCACCGTTGTTACAATAATGGCATGCTCTCGGATTTGATTGTTCTCGACAGCGTCGATGCACTAGAACGTATCATCGCAGCATCAAAGGAACGCTTAGTCTTGTTATTCAAGCACAGTGTAACGTGCGGTACCAGTGCGCAAGCCCACGATGAACTTGTGGCACATCTCAGTGAAGGCCGACAAACCACCCAACACGCCATCGTTACCGTGCAAACCCATCAGGACGTTTCAGATGCAGTGGCAACGCGTTTGAATGTGCGACATGAAACGCCCCAGGCACTCTTGATTCAAGAAGGACGTGTGGTGTGGGAGGCTTCACACTTCCGTGTCACCGCCGACACAATTAAGGACGCCATCGTGCGGCATTCCTCTTCGTAGCAATTCCGCAACCCAGCATCACGAAAAACGTAAGACAGACGCTATGGGGTAGTGGGTCGCTGTCCAGCGCAGTACGAAGGACCGCATGTCCGAAGATCGCCGCCAGCGGCTCAAGGTCGTGGACGGCTTGGTGTGGAGGGCGAGGTCACCGATACACGGACGAAAGAAAAAGTAAGCTGTTGATCTCCTCAGCGCTGCGCCCGCGTGAGCCGGAACTCCCCGCATTGCACCGCCACCACCTCAAGGACACCAGGCGCTCAGAGCGCTGGAGGTGCGTGAGCAGTGACGTCACCGCGTTAGCTCTTTCAGTCTGAGTGTCGTGGGTGGGATCGCCGACGGGGAGATTGAGCGGTATGACCCTCTTCCCCCCGAGCTTGTCGGTCGTCTAGTGCTGGGTTCACATCCAAGGTGGACGAAGTCCGCCCGCCCCCCT
>Ga0310121_10001771_pt1 | contig 21446 bp, 16 predicted proteins | sample CB27_Tmax_986_MG_FD_203504 | JGI IMG/M metagenome (GOLD analysis project Ga0310121, IMG submission 203504) | Marine microbial communities from Western Arctic Ocean, Canada - CB27_Tmax_986 | ecosystem: Environmental > Aquatic > Marine > Oceanic | place: Canada: Western Arctic Ocean | collected...
AAGCTTCTCAATAATCTGCTTGGTCGTGTGTCGGTTCTTCTTCATCTGAGGAAATCCTTTCCGGGCTACGCCCGGATGCGATTCTCTCATAGACCTGGATCAGTTAAAGGGGGGAAGCCCACCAACGGCCAATCAGATATTTCCAATAACTATGACTCGTTACGATCATGATTACGCCGGTCACAGCAAGGGTAAAGCCGATCCATAACGTAGGTCGTCGCCCGAGTAAGTCCGACAAGGTGCCCCACAGCATGATGGAGGCTCCGTAGGACACGAAAAATGCCAGTACTACAAACTTCATTGCAGAGGGGGAAACACCAAACTGACGTTCCAGCGTCACCAAAGCGGGCAACGAAATCTTCATGGAGATCCAGGCAATTGCAAAAATACAATAGATTTGGATCTGAAAGTCCATCGAGGATATCGATGGACGTTTTTGTGCGTCGTTACTGGGTCGCAACTCTGGCATGTGTGCATGGTGGAGTCAGTGGAGTCAGGAGTTCCCTCGACCCGTGGAGCCGTGCTGAGATTGCGGTCGACGGTAGGCGATTGGAAAAATCGTGTAGTCCTGGACGGCAGCTGGCAGGCAGGCTCTTTTGGGTGAGTGGCCTATTCTCGCCGCCCCTGCCGGGCGGATAGTGCAGGTTTGGCGCGTCCTGCGCGGAAAAAGGGTAGCAAACATGGCCCCTTTTTTTGCGAGATGCACTCGCTGCCGGTCAACCCCAGCCTCTCAGGGCTTGTCCCTGCAGCGGCCTGGTTCCGATTTTGTTCGTTCTGTGGGATACCGAGCCCGTGTTTTTACCCTTTGTTTTAGGATTCCATGGCCAAAACTGCTGGCGTCCTGCGAAACCCATCGGCGCTGGCGGGGTTAGATGGACCTAGGGGAAGGAACGTGTTTCCGGTAGTTTTCCCGCGAATCCTCAAGAGAACCGAGATATGCCTGAGCAAAAGACAATGTGGTTCAGCCGATTTGCAGTCGTTGGGTTAGCAGGATTTTTGTTTTTCGTTGATTCAGACCTGACGCAGGCGGCCCGGCCAAGGGCGCAGGCTACTGCCGGGTCGCGACCAACTGCAGCCAGGCCGAATCAAGCCAGGCCGAATCAAGCCAGGCCGAATCAAGCCAGGCCGAATCAAGCCAGGCCGAATCAAGCCAGGCCGAATCAAGCCAGGCCGAATCAAGCCAGGCCGAATCAAGCCAGGTTTCGAGGCCGGTCGGCCGCGAAGTCGGTTTGGGCTGGTAGAAATGGGAATTACGGTCCTGGGTACCGCCGTGATCAACGACCGTGGGGCGTTGGCCGGACTGGGCTACCTGGGGCAGGATCGGCCGTTGTGGTCGTCCCGTCCGGCAACGTTGAGCAGCGCGTCGTGCCGGCAGCAGTTGTTGGTGATGACCCTGAGCAGGTTTCACTCCGGGTAGTCCGGGTCATAGACGGCCAGACTTTACTGGTGGCAGCTGGCAAGCGTCGCTGGCGGGTCCGCTTATTGGGCGTCGTCGCGACGGCTGACGAGTCCTACACGGATTTTCAGGAGGTAGCCAAGGTTCATTTAGCCGAACTGGTCGAGGGCAAGCAGATATCGCTTACGTATGACAAGTTGGTTGCCCGGGAAGATGCCGACGGTATTGCTGTCGCTTACGTACATCGCGCCCGGGACAATGCGTTCGTGAATCGGCGGATGATCCGCGACGGGTATGGGTTGGCGGCGACGGGGTATGATCATCACCTCTCGGCCATTTTCGCTGGTCAGCAGACACGGGCCGAGGAAGCGAAAGCCGGTATCTGGACTCCCGTCGAGCTGGCTGGCAGCTGACAGTTCCACGGGTACCCGCCAATGCAACCTGGCGAGAGGAGCGTGGTGACCGCCTTTTGTCAAAAAAAAACCCCGCTTGCCCATTGGGCAAGCGGGGTAAAAAAATGGCGATACCTACTTTCGCGCTGGTGGGCACTATCATCGGCCCGGAAAGCTTAACTACTGTGTTCGGAATGGGAACAGGTGTGACCTTTCCGGTATGGTCGCCAAGGAGAGCCCCCTGCGGTCAAGCAGTGAGGCCCTAATCGTTTGGATGGTTAATTTGGCAAAGCAAGAGTGGGGTACAGGGAGCGTCGAAGACCAGCAGCGTTTCGAGTTTGAGGAACTCTCCAGCCGCTTGTTGTTCGAACCACTCACCTTGCACCACCTTTACCCTTAGTCTGGCGTTGACTCAAGCAAAGCAGTTTGTGCTTTTCTTGAGACAACCTTGAAATAAGAGCGTTGAATAAATGTGGCCAAGCGTTCGTCCGTTAGTACCGGTTAGCTAAACGCATTACTGCGCGTACACATCCGGCCTATCAACCTGGTCGTCTTCCAGGGGACTTTCGGGCATTGCCCTACGAGACCTGATCTTGGAGAGGGCTTCACGCTTAGATGCCTTCAGCATTTATCCTTTCCGACCTTAGCTACCCTGCCGTGCCGCTAGCGCGACAACAGGAACACCAGAGGGTCGTCCATCTAAATCCTCTCGTACTAAAGATGAACCTCCGCAAGTCTCGTGCGCCCACAGTAGATAGGGACCGACCTGTCTCACGACGGTCTGAACCCAGCTCACGTACCACTTTCATTGGCGAACAGCCAAACCCTTGGGAGCTTCTTCACCCCCAGGATGTGATGAGCCGACATCGAGGTGCCAAACCGCTCCGCCGCTATGGACGCTCGGGAGCGATAAGCCTGTTATCCCCGGAGTACCTTTTATCTGTTGAGCGATGGCCCTTCCATACGGAACCACCGGATCACTAAGCCCTACTTTCGTACCTGTTCGACTGATAAGTCTCACAGTTTAGCACCCTTCTACCTTTGCGCTCGATGCCTGATTGCCAACCAGGCTGAGGGTACCTAATTGGGCTCCTCCGTTACTCTTTAGGAGGAGACCGCCCCAGTCAAACTGCCCAACTGACACTGTCCGCTGCCTGGATTCACAGGAATCAGCGTTAGAACTAAAGCATGCAAAGGGTGGTATTTCACCAACGACTCCCCCTGAACTAGCGTCCAAGGTTCAAAGTCTCCCACCTATCCTACACAGTACATACTACAGCCCAATATCAGCCTACAGTAAAGGTTCACGGGGTCTTTCCGTCTAGCTGCGGGAACGTGGCATCTTCACCACGACTACAATTTCACCGGGTCACTGGTTGAGACAGTGCTTCTGTCGTTACGCCTTTCATGCAGGTCGGAACTTACCCGACAAGGAACTTCGCTACCTTAGGACCGTCATAGTTACGGCCGCCGTTTACCGGGGCTTCGGTCGTGAGCTTCGCCCTAATGGGCTAACCCTCTACCTTAACCTACCGGCACCGGGCAGGCGTCAGACTCTATACATCCACTTGCGTGTTAGCAGAGTCCTGTGTTTTTGATAAACAGTCGCAGAAGCCGATTTACTGTGGCCACAAGCAGCGTGAACCGCCTGTGGCACCCCTTATCGCGAACTTACGGGGTCAATTTGCAGAGTTCCTTAACCAGTGTTCTCCCGAGCGCCTTAGACTACTCGTCTCGCCTACCTGTGTCAGTTTTAGTACGGTCAGCTGTGCTTCAACCCTGAGAAGTTTTTCTTGGACGTCCTTCCGATGACTTCGTGAACATAAATGCACTCGGTCCCCCCGCTTGGATTCTGTGGGCGGATTTTCCAATCCCACCTCCTCGCGAGGATCCACGGACATTTCTAGTCGTACCGCTCACCCTCTGGACGCCGTCACTCCATCGGTCCACACAGCTGGCGCAGGAATGTTGACCTGCTATCCATCGACTACGCCTTTCGGCCTCGTCTTAGGAACCGGCTAACCCTGGGCGGAATTACCTTCCCCAGGAAACCTTAGGCTTTCGGCGGGCAGGATTCTCACCTGCCTTATCGTTACTCATTCCGGCATAATCACCTCTTGGCCCCACCACCGCTCCTTACGGTACGGCTTGTATCTGACCAAGAGCGCTCTCCTACCAATCCGCCAAAGGCGGATTCTACTGCTTCGGTGTCAGGCTTACTCCCGTTCATTATCGGCGCAGAATTGCTCGACCAGTAAGCTGTTACGCACTTTTTAAATGATGGCTGCTTCTAAGCCAACATCCTGGTTGTCTCCGCAATTCAACCTCCTTAGTGACTGAGCCCGACTTCGGGACCTTAGCAGGTAGTCTGGGTTGTTTCCCTCTCGACCGCGTAGCTTATCCCACGCGGACTGACTCCCATGATAGTCGCACCGGTATTCGGAGTTTGGTTCAGCAGGGTACCTGGTGAAAGGCCCCAAGCCAAATCAGTATCTCTACCCCCGATGCGTAGTGGCATGAGGCTAGCCCTAAAGCTATTTCGGAGAGAACGAGCTATCTCCGGGTTTGGTTAGACTTTCACTCCTCTCCACAGGTCATCCCCTCAGTTTTCAACCTAAGTGGGTTCGGTCCTCCACGCGGTATAACCCGCGCTTCAACCTGCCCATGGATAGATCACCCGGTTTCGCGTCTACCGCCAACGACAATTTCGCCCTGTTAAGACTCGGTTTCCCTGAGGCTTCGGTCCGAAGGACCTTAACCGAGCCGCAGACGGTAACTCGCCGGATCATTATGCAAAAGGCACGCCGTCACACATTGCAATAAAGCCATAGTGCTCCGACCGCTTGTAGGCGCATGGTTTCAGGTTCACATTCCTCCCCTAGCAGGGGTTCTTCTCATCTTTCAGTCACCATACTGAGTTCGCTATCGGTCATCAGGACTATTTAGCCTTACGGGATGGTCCCCGCAGATTCAGTCGGGGTTCCACGTGACCCGACCTACTCAGGTACCTCTCGGGAGATCACCAGCTTTCGCTTACGGGACTGTCACCCTCTGTGGTTCAAATTTCCAGAAGATTCTGCTAGCCAGTGATTTTGTGACTCCCATGTGAAAGGCCCTACAACCCCATGAGGGAAACCCTCACGGTTTGGGCTATTTCCGCTTCGCTCGCCGCTACTGAGGAAATCGATTTTTCTTTCTATTCCTGTGGTTACTTAGATGTTTCAGTTCGCCACGTTTGCTAGGGAATCCCGGGATCATCACTTGTTTGTCAACTCCCCCGGGCTTTTCGCAGACTTCCACGCCCATCATCGCCTCCTGATGCCAAGACATCCCCCATACGCCCTTTGTAGCTTGGCCACATTTATCCAAGGCTCTCGTGCGAAAAAGCCAATGCTTTCGCGCATGAAAATGGACAAATGACACTACAAGGCAGATCCATTCTTTTGACAATCAAGCAGCTATAAGCCGCCGAAAGTCAATCGATCTGTGAGTAACGCTCGTCATTTCATTTTTCTTTGTCTAAGGACAAAGGATTCTCAGTAAATTGCCGCAGCACTTGCGCGAAAACGCCGGTGCCATGGCAGATTACATAAAGATGCCACTCTTGCTTTTTCCAAATTGTCAAAGAACCAATACCGGTCACATCCTACCGGCTTGCCTGCTCGGGACGTGCCCTTCCCGGTTTGCGGCGGACCAACCCGCGCGAACAAACCGATCGGGGTCCACGGATGTTTCCCAAAACCGGCGCCCTCAGAGCGAAAATTTGATCGTTCAGAGGAAACCGCAAATCTATCACCACCTTGGTGTTATGCCAAGGGGTGTACGAAAAGATTTTTCGTCCCATTCCCAACCCACCAGGCAGTACGTGTGGGGGGGTGATTGCCAACGAAGCTCAAAACTGTTTTTTTTGCACAAAGTGGCTCCAATCCTCGATCACTACGGGACATCCCACCCTTTTTGTTCGATAAATCGCCGACCCCAGATCGCCACATATCCGCTCAGCCCGGCCAGCAAGAACCACCAGCACGTCGACGCGAACGAAAAAAACGAAAAATGGTGCGACACCAGCACCCCGCTCAGTAAGGCAGCCATGCTGAATGTCTGGTGGCGACCACGCCCATAGACTGCCAGTACCAACAGCAGGGGCAGAACGATGCCGTACATCGTCACCCCGCAGACAACCCCCAGCCCGCTTTGGAAAACTTGCCTGCTCCCGAAAGCCATCACGGCCCCAGAGGCCACCGCCAGGAATGTCGTTACGATCAGCAGCCCTTTGAGGCTGAAGCGAAACCGTTTTTGAGCCGGTTCTGCATGCGGCAATGGCGGGCGATCCTCGGCAGATAGCATCTGGTGATCTTATCATGCCCCGGGAAGTTTGCAAAAACCACTCCGCCTTAAACCGGCACGGCCTCAGGCCGGGGTGCGTCTTGGTTGATTGCCGACTGGGCACGTTGCATACTGGGCACGTTGCATGAGGTCGCTGGCGGTGTCGTGGACATCGGCTTCGGCAATACCGTGGTGGACTTTGAGTTCCAGTTGTTGTTCGCCAGCGGGGATCAAGCAGCCTGAGACAACTGCTTGCAATCGATGGCCAACCTGGGTTGCCTCCGCTTGGGAACTGCCTGGCAGCATGACGATGAACTCTCCTTGGTCGGTCTGGGCCAGGAGGTCCATTTTACAAAGCGTGTTGTTGATAGATCGGGCTACCGACTTGAGGGCGTGGTGTGCAACGGCCGGTCCAAACTGTTCCCAAATGGACTCGTAGCCTTCGATTTCCACGTGCATAACCGACAGGGGCACACCGAACAGTTGACTTTCGGAAATGCGGCGTCTGAGTTCATCCTTGAAAAAGTTTCCGCCGGGCAATCCTGCGAACGGTTCCACGGCCGCTCCGGTTAGGGTGACGGGCTGTGTGTAACTCTTCCAGCCGACCATGCCGGGGGTAATGGGAATGCATTGACTCCCGTCGTGAAAGTGCCCACAGTTCCGGCCTGCTTCTTTGGACCGGTAAAGGCCACTGTCGGCTTGTTTCAACATTTGTTTGGCGTCGTGCTGATGGGTCGCCTGGGCCAGGCCCACGCTGGTCGTGACTTTCAGAACCTTCCCATCGAAGCGGGTCGAGGAATGCTCGATAGTCGTGCGGACTCGTTCAGCGACTTGGATCGCCTCGGTGGCGATGGTATCGGGCATCACAATGGCAAATTCTTCTCCGCCGTAGCGGCAGGCGATATCGGTTTCGCGAGTTGCGGCGATGAGTTGGCTTCCCACGTGACGCAGCACCTCGTCGCCGGCTTGGTGGCCATGGGTGTCGTTGAATTTCTTGAAGTGGTCGATATCCATGATCAGCAGTGAAACCAGGTGGCCTGTTTGCTTCCACCGGTCAAACTGCCGTGCCAATTCATCGTCAAAACCGCGTCGGTTGGCGAGGCCCGTTAGCGCATCGGTACGGGCGGCAGTTTTCTGGTTCAGCAGTGCAGTGGCTTGCGATTCGACTTGTTGTTCGGCGACTTCGAGCCTCTGCTGCAGTTCGGTGTTCGAGGTGACCATCTTGCCGATCGCTTGGAAAACCGTGACGTCGATAGTGTCGTCACTCTCAACACTGCCGAGTATGTCACTCAATTCCCCAACGACCAACGCGTGCGAATTAACGTCCGAGGCGACGGTGCTTGCCAAATCCTTCAATCGCGTGGAGGCTATTAACGCTCGCTGGTTGGCCTCGTCCGAGGCACGATTCCCGTGACGGTCTGGTGACGAACGCGGCCTGCTTTTGCTACGCGGGATTCCAAAGAGCCACACACCCGAGACGAACCCAATCATCAACACCAGGCAGGCGCAAACAAAATTGACCATGACGAGTGAACTAATCGGTCCAGTGAGTAAGAGTGCAGCCACTTTTTTCCGATGGGGTGGGGGTGATGGACAAGGCAGATTGAACAGGTACACGCTCAGCGAGACGTGGATCGGTACATGCTCTGCCAAAAAATACGTCAGTTCAAAGGGCTGTCAATCGGAAGACCGGGCCTGTTGCGAGCTTGACATCGTGGCGACGACATGCTGGTGATGCTGTGGGGTTACGGTCGATCGAACGTGGCAGTGCTGTCGTTCTTGACCGTGTTGTCAATTGTAAGGATTAGGGCAGCCGTTTCCGGGAACGAAATTTCAGGGATGGCCCGGTAGCAGACCAGACCGACACCTGCCGACCGGGCCAGTGTCGAACGACCGGGGCCGAATTCCTTCCCTGGGTGGCGGAAAATATGGCGCACCAGGTTCGACGCCAATCCTTCACGAGCCCGAACTGTGGGAACTCATCGCCGCTGGGCCAGCAGCGTTGCCAGCCCCAGCAGGGCGAGCAGTGAGGTAGCCGGTTCGGGGACGGCCTTGAACAGCACCAGTGCCCGAGTTGCCGAAACGAGTCTTCCAGTAGGTGTAGTCGGCCTGGTCGACGGTCCCGCTGCCATCGCCATCAGCAGGCCCGTCAGACGCTCCCCGGTGATCAAACCACACCGTGTAGTCAGCTGCGTCAACCATCCCGTTGGCGCTGTAGTCGCCATCGACGAGTTCCGTCGACTGCGAGACGGTGATGAACTGGTCGCCAGTGAAGTCCGCCAGGGTCGCAAGCGGCGCGGCGCCCAACACAACAGTGCCGGGGTTACCTGCGGGCAGGCCGTCTGGATCACCAGGGCCGTCATCCAAGCCATCGCCGGCGAATTGATTGGAAAGGAAATCGCGGGAGGAGCCATTGATGAATACAGTTATTTTCACATCCCCGGTTGGATTTCCAATCGCGGCAAGGGGTATTGCCGGCTCTACGCCGGTCACAATATTTTTAGGATCATCCTCAGCGGGGCTGCCTTGGTCAATTGAAAAGTCTGGACCACCACTACCCAGAACGCCAGCCGTGTTGCTGTTGTCAATCGCTGCCAGGAGTCCAATCGTGTTGTCGAAGTTGCGGTGGCTACTGGCGTTCGTCAGGCTACCGACATTTACCTCGGCGGGATCCACCGGTAATGCGAACTCAAGTTCTCTGGCAATGCAACCAGCTCCTGTACCGGATGCGTCGCAACCACCATTGGCACTCTGGGCGTAATTCTTGTCGATGAGTTCACCGGTGCCGAGGCCGGGCAGTGCGGGCCCGATTATAGTCGGGCTTATGCCCAGTGGATCAAATGGAGCGAATGGAAAGTCTCCCAAACCCTCTCCGACAGCCCGCAGTACGTTGGGCCGTCCCTGGGGAGCCAGTGCCATTCCTACACTCTTCGACGGCACCTGAAGACCCACTGGTGAGATCGGAAAAATAGGCACTCATCGACCAAAATTCTGATTCATTATCCCAGGGATTGGGACCACTGGTGCGACCAGGATTCACTTTTTCAAATCCGTTCGTAAATATCAGTGAATAGTCCGCACCAAAGCCAGAATCAAAAGTCAGCCCATCTTGTTTTTGCAGAGCGCCCTCGTTGGTTGTGTTGTTCCCATGAGGTGGTGGAAACCCTCCGCAGCAGAAGCGATCATGTCCGCCGGGCAGATTCGCCCCGTCAATGGTGTTAACACCACCGGCAACCGAATCGATGCTGATTTGAAGCTTGTTAAAGTTCGACTCGAGATTTCCCGCAATCAGCATGGTAAGATTGCCACCGGAGATTTTGGCGAATATCTGATCTAATTCCGAACCCCCGCCCCCGTTTGACGGGTCTCCCGTGTCTGCATCTCCGAACTGCGATCTCGTGTCCTGGATCGAGAGTGCCGTTCCGTAAAACGACTCATCACCCACGAGCGTGCCATCGATCGTCTGGCCATTTACACTGGCCGCAGCGAACAAGGCACTTACCATTGTCAGCATTTTCCACCGATTCACTGGAACACTCTCCTCAAGTTGAATTTACCACACGCAGCCAAGTCTCGAACAACAGAAAATAGAAGCAAACAAAAATTCCGAATAACCAATGTGCCCCAGGTTCTGGAACACCGATACCGCTTTGGGTAGCGGTTGCGACTGGTTTGTTGAACAGCGACTCGCCGAACAGCAGCTTCCAGAAGTCGTAATCTCCAGTCCCGATGATCCCATTGCCATCGGCATCGGCAACCAGGTTTGTCGTTGAGCCACGTGAATCAACCCAGAGCGAGTAATCGGTCGCGTCGACGATTCCATTTCCATTGAAATCGCCCCGGATGACAGCTGGTGGTGCGACCGAACCTTGTGCCGAGTCCCAAATGGCACGGTCATCGAGATCGACATCGCCGTGTAAATCTGCATCCCCTTCGTAATATCGCGATGCCGAGGTTGTTCCGTCATGGACTTGCCAGATTGCCAGATCGTCGGAGTCGACCAGGCCATTCAAATCGAAGTCGCCAGGCACTGTCCGAAAAATGTCTGTTACGAAAGTGGCAACGTCTTGAATGGAAGCGGTTCCATCGACATCAAGATCCAGTAGCCAGTCAGTAGAACCGAAATTGTCATAGAGAGTATCGAGGTCAGCGACACCTGTTCCACCCTGCTGATCAAGGTCACCTCGCCGCACGAGCACGTGATGGTAGGCGTTGAGTACTGTGGCATCCGCACCGCCATCGATCAGTTCCCAACCCAGGGCGAACAGATCTCGGTTGTCTCCCAGGCCGTCGCCATTCAGATCAAAGGCAGGGCTGAATTGGGTGTCTTGGGTGTTGAGAATGCTTTCTACCGAAAAACTCCCATGGATGTCGGAAACTTCCAGCGTACCATCGGCGTCGATATCACCGAACCCGGCGCCGAGGCCTCCTTCGACACGATGTCCCGCGTAACGGCGAATTGTGGTGTTTCCGGTCTCTTCGAACATCACGACTGTGAACGCGTGGTTTCCGGAAGCCACGTTTCCGGAAGCCACGTTTTCGAAGCCACGCAGCCATTGGTCACTGTCAAACTGCTCGGCCGCATCAAAACCGGCTTGCGCAAAATTGAGCAGACTCGGCTCACTAAAATTGGCACCTATATCTCGGTCATGCAGATCATGGCCAACAGAGGCGGTAACTGCACCTCAAAAAATCGATTTTCGGTCACGGAGTTGCCTCCTCAGCAACTTTAACTTGCAGCTCAACATTGGCACTATCTGACCCCGAGGAATCGACAATATTCGGCTGGGTCGATGCTTCTGTATTTGATGATTCGACTGGCCTTCCCCCTTCAACTCTTTGGGCTCCGCCGTCGCGAGATTCTGACGATCGATCAAACTACGATGAAACCATTCAGGGGACCTCCAGCAGCGGAAGTCCTCCTTGATAGATTGGTTCCTTCCTCGGCCTCTGCATAGCTGAAGATGCCTCTGCATAGCTGAAGATGCCTCTGCATAGCTGAAGATGATAGTGGAGCTGGACGGACTCGAACCGACGACCCCCGCGTTGCAAACGCGATGCTCTCCCAACTGAGCTACAGCCCCCGAAGGCCAGCAGGCAGGAACGACGAGCCAGCCTGGTCCAACACGCGACCCCTGGTACTATCTGGCTGCGGTCGCCTGCCTTCTGCTGTTTTTTTCCTGCCCTCTTCCAATGGGTGTGCCAAGACTCGAACTTGGGACCTCAGCCTTATCAGGGCTGCGCTCTAACCAACTGAGCTACACACCCAACTCATTATTTTTTAACAGATTTTTTAACAGATTTTTTAACAGATTATGCCCTCTTTATCGCGTCGGTGCGACAACCGCAACCACAAAGTGCGTACGTATCGGGTTGCAATCGCCAAGAGACTATTTATCAACCATACCCCACCCGTGGGTCAATGGGCTGTTGCCCCTGCTGGTCGAGAATCATTGCCCCGGGTGGGGCACGAACCGAGGAACTTGGAGTCGCAGGCGAGACTGAGCGCCCACCTCGGAGACATTTGCGGTTGGAACGGTCGTTTTGTCATTCGCCACGGTTTTCGGCCGGTTTTACAAGTCGGCAGATTAACGTAATCAGGCTCTGGGGGTTCTTGATCAACCGACGTTTTACGGTCAGGCCGTGGTAGAGGAGTCGCAACGGCCCCGGGAAGTAGATCCGGCTTCCACGGCCCTCGATAAACGCAAATTCAGGGGAATCAAAGCCAAGCCGGTCGGCGATGCGGTTCATCCTCGCGACGGTGTTGCATTTAAACTCGACCGGATAATGGTACTGTTCGATCTGTTGCTTTCCGCGAATCATGCTAGGCACGATTTCGTCGATTCCTAAGTCGTGTGCGATCTTCGTCATTCTGGGGACGAAACTCTGCGCGTTGGGTGTGACGAACAGGTAGACGCCACCCGGTTTTAAACATGCTTTTACCGCATTTAAAAAACTGTCTGGGTCTGAGACGTATTCCATGACCATGCTCGAATATACGACGTCAATCAAGTTGGACGGCAAGTCGGCCGATTCCATGAGCGCGTGTTGAAAGTTATCAAACAGCCCTTGGGTCGGGTGGACGGACGTGTCTGGTTCAATGCCCCAGAGTTCACCGGCCGCCTGCTTGATCTCCCATTGCAATTCGACGTTTCGGCCAAGCCCGTGCCCACAACCGATGTCCAAGACTCGCGGTGTATCGGCGTGTTATTGGACTTCTTTGACAATCAGATTGGTTGTCACTCGGGAATAGGACGAGATGTTGAGAAAGTTGTATTGGCGCGCAAGTTCGGCAAACGACAGATCGTCAGCGGAATTCCCAATGGTGTCAGTCGGCTTGTGATTGCTGGGTACGGTCATTTTCGGTGGGCCATCTGTAGCGGGGGGCCTGTCCAGCTTATCTCAGCTTCTACCGGGCTGTGACCGCTTGTGCTCCGTTGGACCAGGGTGCGGGAGAAGGACCGACAAGCATGGCCGTTTGGCCAACGGTGCCGGTTGTTCACGACGGTGGCAGCCAGTGAAAACGGGCAGTCCAGAAATTGGTGGTAGCATTTCGGATTTTTCCATCCGGCCCCACGTGAGGATCAGATTTGGTGGGACCGCCCGTCGCGAAGGCATGAGTCCCAAAGGGTAGCATATTCATAAGAGTCCCCAGACCGCTGTCAAACGCGCGCGAAGTCGTTGTTCGTAGGGGGATGCGGTTGTTCTGCCTGACTGCCATCCAGCATTCCCCCCCTCGGTTTCGAGAGAACAGCTCCTGACGGTTGTAGGGAGTTGGGGGAGTCGCATGTGGTCGTTGCCCAGCGGTTTCTGCCAGACTTTCGGATCGTGGACCTGTTGGGCAGTCGCTCGGCTTCGAACATATTTTTCTGGGGAAAGCGTCTGTTGGAAGTACCGCCTGACGCGGATTTGTGACCGCCGGCGCAGTTTTCTCTTTCGACGCTGTTGCCGGCGTGCTGGCAACGCCCAATGGCTGGCACAGGGTTTGTCAGGAGGGGGTGATTTCGGGCGGAGGAAGGCTGTCTGAGTCCAGCTTGAGGGTCGAGAAAACTGTCAGCTGCTGTTGGTCGTAGGAAGAGAAACAGGTCGACAACACGCGGAATTACGCCCTGCTTTGCAGACGTTTTCCAACTGGCCAGGTTTGCCACCTTGCCCCGGACCTGGCAAACCGTGCACGATCAGTCTGGCTTGCTTGCAGCGAAATCGTTACACATTGCATATTCCTGTCCCAGTTTGAGAAGGACTCACTTCATCTCTCCTCAGCCTTGGAAAACCGATGTCGAAATTGCCCTACCCATGGATACCTCTGGCCGGTTTTGCTGGAATGATCATGACGGTGCACACGGCCCTGCTAGCCGCAGTTCCGCCCAAACCGGCTGAGGCGCTTGCACTGCGTCCGATTCAGCCGCATGTGCAGTATGATTTTCCGAAGGAAACAGAAATACCACATTGCACAGTCCGTGTAGACACATTTGGCGGTGGACCTGCCTGGTTTGTGCGGAATCCTCAAGGCCAATTGCTCCGCCGTTTTACGGATTCCAATGCTGACAACGTGGTTGATCAATGGAGTTATTTTCAGGATGGGCTGGAGGTCTATCGGGACATTGATTCGAACTACAACGGGCGCGCTGATCAGTGTCGTTGGTTCCATACAGCCGGTACCCGCTGGGGAGTCGACGAGAATGAAGATGGCACGATCGACCTCTGGCGACGGATTTCTCCCCAAGAGGTTGCCGAGGAATTGGTGATGGCGGTTACGACTCGGGATTCCAGACGGTTTGGGATTTTGCTCCCCACAGATGAAGAATTTGTGGCACTAGGCCTTGGTAAAACTCAAGCGAGTAAGATTGCCGCCCAACTGAAGACGGCAAAGCAAAGGTTTCGCACTGCCATGTCGAGCCAAAAAGTTGTTTTACCCAGTACAAAATACCTCGATTTCGGGGCCCCCCGCCCCAGCACCGCACCAATGGGCACGAACGGGTCGACCAAAGATGTGACCGTGTATGAAAACGTTTATGCCTTCGTCGAAACCGATGGCAGTCACGATCAGCTTTACCTGGGGACCCTGATTGCGGTCGAATATGGCTGGCGTTTACTCGACATTCCCCCGTTGGACGGTTCCAACCAGTCCATGGGGTTTTCCTTGACGGCTCTCGACTCCGGTAAGGCCGGTAGCAACTTGTTCGGAAATGCTCCCTCGGAGGAAATGACTGACCTCATGGAGAAGTTGCAGCGGCTCGACGTCGAGGCCAGTCGGTTGCCATTCGACCGTCAGGGGCCGCTCACCGATCAGCGGGTCGAAGTCCTGAATCGGTTAGCGAAAGTGACCAACGACCCCGAGCTCAGGAACGAGTGGTACAAGCAACTGGCGGATATGTTGAGTGCTGCTGTTCAGTCGGGTGGATACGACCGGGGGGTTGAGCAATTGGAAAAACTCGAGCAGGGTTTGCAAACCTCGGGTCTCGGCAACGAACTGGTTGCTTATGTGCGATTCCGCCGCATGTTGGCGGAGTATATGAAAAGCCAGCAACAGCCAGATGCAGATCTTGCCAAGATTCAGGCAGTTTGGCTTGAAGGCTTGGAAGTATTTGCCAACGAATTCCCAACCAGCGTCGATGCCGCAGAAGCTCAATTACAACTCGGCATGTCCCACGAGTTTATCGGCCAGGAGGAACAGGCGCAGGGTTGGTATCGGCAGATCACCGAGCAATTTCCCCAGACCGATCAAGCCGACAAGGCACTGGGGGCATTGCGACGGCTCGCTTCTGAAGGCAAGCCGCTTCACCTCGGTGGCGCTGGGTTGCAAGGAGGGAAAATCGATCTTGCCCAATACCGGGGTAAGTTAGTGCTCATCCAGTATTGGGCCACTTGGTGCGAGCCATGCAAGCAAGACATGAGTACCATCAAGGACAGCTACACAAAACATGGCAAGCGTGGGTTTGACGTCATCGGTGTCTGCCTGGACGACGATCAAGGGGCGGCCCAACAATTTGTCACGGAGGCCAGGATACCCTGGAAGCACCTTTACGAACCGGGTGGACTTAATGGCCGTTTGGCCAATGCCATGGGTGTGATGACGCTTCCGTTGATGATTCTGGTTGACCAAAACGGACTGGTCGTAAGTAGAAACATCCACGCTGCGGAACTTGCGGGTGAAATCAAACGTCGCCTATAGCAATTCGTCCGATTACGATCGTAACACGAAGCCGCAACTGCTCACCAGTTCCAACGGCGATTTCGGCGTCCGGCTATTCCAGGCCCAGGCTTTGTGGAAGCAGATTTCCGGCTTTTTCGCCGTGCGCCGCGGAAAGAAGGTCGCGCGGGCCGACTCTCTTTATAATGCTCTTCGGTTACGCGTTGATACGAGCGGCTGTGGTCGAATTCATTATCTGGTTTGAACATAAGAAGTCTTCTCCTTTTTCTGGCGCCAGTAGCTGACCCTCGGGTTTTAGAGAACTTTTTGAGATAAAGCCGGGCTACAACTCGGCCATCTACCCACTTAACTCGATGGAGGACTTGAGCAAGCGGCGCGCCAAATTGCCGCTTTGCGGGCGAGACACGGTTTTCCGACCAATTTCACGCGAAGAGTTCTTATGAGATTTCGCTCGTAAACCGCCCGGCCAGCCGGAGTTGAGACAACTTTTGCGAAACGGTTTCCCGAAATTATCCGTCGTGAGTCGGATTTTTCGTGACGATCAAAGAGCGGTTGCCCGCAGTGGCAGGGAAGCGTTTCACCAAGCTGGTGAAACCTGCCGGGTATTGTCATAACCTTTTAAATTCCAACAGGTTGCGGCTACACTTGCCCGGCTCCAAAAGCAAGCCAAGCCAAACCATCCGGATTGCTCCAGATTGCAAGTCGAGTAGTCGTCAGGAGATGCGTTCATTTCACAAGAACAGTGAGGCACTTTCACCAAAATGGTGAAACGCAGGGAGGCAAAACCCGAGCGCAGTGGGGACGTACCATTCAAAAAACAGAGCCATAACGGACCACGACCTCTTGGCCTGGCTCCGTGCAACCGCCCCCAGCGGTCGCTTCCAACATGCGAATAAGCACCGTAACCCATTCCACCAGAATGGATTTCGCCATGCGGAGCTCGCGAGGCACAGTCCAAGCGCAAGAGCTTCACGTACGGGCCGGATCCCTACGACAGAAGCCTGGACCGACCAGCCACGAAGTTACAACCGGACTGCACCGCCTCGTTTCACGCCGGTGTGGACACACCGTCGCCGCATGACCACCCTAGTGGGCGCATACCCCAACGACCCACCCGAACACAGACAACCCTGGCGGGCTCTGGCAAGCGTGCAAAACGCTGCATCGTTCGCATGTTTGGAAATTGTTTTTGCGTCAAGTCCAGACGCAAACTGTTACAGCGCAGTACGATAGCGCACCACGACGTGTTGGAACGAATCCCATCCCCCAACACTGCTGCGCAGCACGAACCGATTCCGAAGTGCCTGGAGCGGGCGCAATCCACCGTCCGCTGTGGCCCCAAGGTTCGAAACGCAGCTTTAAATGGCCGACGCGCCCGATGCCCAAAAAAATCTCCGGCACCGTGCAGCGCGGCAACGCTTAAGTCCCCAATTTTCTAGCCCTTACGACGCGTAGGGGCCGTTGTTTCACTGTTCGGCCTGCTCGAAGTCAAGTGGCCTGGCCGTTGTCGTGGCCAGGCAGACTTGAAACGGCAGCCCGACGCAAACAGAGTCAGCACGCAAGCGGCGTACCCAGAAGCAAAAATTTTGCCGTTGGCCTCGAGGCGAGGCCTATGCCAACCCCGAAGTTGCCCAATGGCGTCTCGGTAACAGGGCGTCTCGGTAACAGGGCGTCTCGGTAACAGGGCGTCTCGGTAACAGGGCGTCTCGGTAACAGGGCCGGCTGGGTAACGGGCCGGCTTTGCTCGCCAGCGGGAATCAGGTGTTGTTTTCCTCTTCCCGTGTAGCCACCAGTGGGAAAACCGCACAAATGAGAGCCGCCAGGGCGTAGCCGCCGGCGGCCTGAGCACCGGTGCCCCAACCGATCGAAAGGGCAACGTCGGTGCCGGTCCATTGAAAACCGTGCATGATGCCAAACCAGGAGAGCACCGCACCTGCAAGCAGATATCCACTTGCGCGGAGGAAGGTCCCCTCGATGATGCTCACGGTGGCCGCTGCCAGGATCATGGCCGTGAAGATGAAGCCCTGTTCCAGGCTGAACAGCCCAGAGGCGTAAATATCGTGCTTGGTCAGGGCCTTGCCGAGTTCGGGGGTAAAGTGACCGCCGGTGGCCCGGATCGCCCCCTTGACCAACATGGCTCCCCAGGCAGCGACTCCCGGCATCAGGCCAATGACCACCGCGGGTGCGTGGGCGGTTGGGGTGGCCTGGAACGCTTGTGCGGCGATGACAATGCCGATCCACAAGACGATCGCCATGCCTGCTTCTACGGGAATGGCCCAGGCGACCACTCCGATCGTACTGGTGAGGGCAATCACCGTGATAAACAGGCCGTTCAGCCACGAGTAGCCGATACGTGCCCCCAGCGACTTCCATCCCGGGTGGCCGATATAGATCGTGGTAGGAAAGCAGGAACCGAACAGGGCGGCCACGACGGTACCGGCGCCGTTGGCCACCAGGGAGGGGGCCGTAGGGAACCGGTCGCCGGCTGCCTCGGCGCTGTCGAGGTTCTGGAGGGACCCCATCAGGTTGAAGAGCCCCATGGGAACGATGACCGACAGGTAAGTGAGGCCATAGCCGCTCTGGACCGCTTCGAGGAGGTCACCCATGACCGGAACCGGGAGGTAAAGTCTGGGGGGGGTGTAGTCATGACCCACCGGCGCGTCGCCAAGAATCCAGGCCAGCAGCGTACCGATCAGTACCGCGACCAGACCACCGGGAATACCGCCCCGAAACCTCAGTCGTCCGAAGTAGACCAGGCAAACGATGGCAAAGGTCGCAAGCCCAACCACCGGCGATGCATAGGTGCGAAACAAGAATCCAAGGGAGATGAACGTCAGCGCGATGCCCGCAAGGGTACTTAACAGGGCGGCTCTGGGTACATTTTTGCGAATCCAGTCAGCCCCACATGCACCAGCCAGTTCAATCAGTCCGCTTCCCAGGCAGGCCACGAGTCCGACCTGCCATGCGAGGCGGGAGTCTCCCGTGGCAACCTTGACCGGCAGCATGACCAGAAAGATGAAAGCGAAGAGACTCGGGGTATTGATGCCGTAGGGCAAGGCACACACGTCGCTGCGCCTCTCGCGTCGGGCAAGCTTCATGGCCTGCCAGGAGTAGAAGAGGTTGCCAACCAACAGGCTCATGGCAGCTCCCGGCAGGATTTGTCCGTACAGGAGCGCTGGTTCGAAACCGAGTACCGACTGGCAAAGCCCAACGATGACCAGTAACTGGACGAGGTTGTCCAGGGCGAGTCCGAAGAAGCCGTCCAGGTCTCCGCGGACAAACCAGCGGGCAGATTTCACTTGTGGTGTCATGGGTGGTTTTCGCAGGTCGGTGCGACTGTTTTCATGCGGCACAAGTCGACGATCGATGGGGTGCGGGGGACATCCCCCCTTCGCCCCGAGGCAACGACCCCTGCGGTGTTGACATGCCGGTTGGCCAACCGCTGGCAGGGAGCGTAAGTGACGGATTTAGCGGAAGTTAAACCGCGTGGATGACACCGTCTCGGACAGCCGACAGAATTCTCAGGCAAAAGCTGGCCTGCTGCAATACGGAGTGCAAAAGCCACCGCATCCCAGGCCAAAGTCGAAGATCCTGACTGGGAGGGGCTCCTGGGCGACTGGCAGCTGAAGATTCTTCAGCTGGTCAGCGGTCTTCAGCAGGCCACAGAGGTGGTGCGCAAGCGGTGTGGGTGGGGTTGACGGCAGCCGGTCCAGTTGGCTGCAGTCCTGAAACCAGGGCCAGCCCGGTCCGCCGCAACGGCAGAGACGAAGGCCTTTAGCGGGCGGCCGCAGGGGTTTTTCCGAAATCTGCTTTCCAAACGGGATGCTCGGCTGCATCCACATCGCCGTTGCCCGGCGATGTCTTTTACAACGCGTCCGGAATCACCTCTTCGCCACGAATTGTGGCCAGAGCCTGCCATGCAGTCAGGTCAATCGAATCGGTATAGAACCGGACGTGCCCGTCCATGAACACGGCATTAACTCCACCAGGATGCCAGCTACGGGCCGTGGCGTGCTCAGCGTCGCTGTCACCGACGACCTCGCAAGGTGCGACTTCGTAAGGTGCGACCTTGTCGACGCAAGCGTACGACTGCTGCCCGTCGGGCACACTCGAGTTGGGCGTGTTGCGGTGCAGATAGATGGAGCGCCCCATCCAGGGCATGGCCCAAAGCCCACGGCGATCGGTGGCGTAGTTGCCCAGTACGGCCAGGTCGGTACGGCCAGCGCGAAGTTCGCTTCCGACAATCGTCTGAGATGTGCCATCAAGAAACTCGCTTAAGGTACGACCGACGTTCACTTTAAACGGGCCGTCGGTGTCCCAATCGAAAAGTTTAGGGTCCACTACCCCCCGTTGCACAAGCCGAAATTGTCGGCCGGGACTGTATTCCTGAGGACTGACTCGTTCATCAGGCTTCAGCCAGATCCCGGTCTTGCCAAAACTGACCGCGTAATTTGAGCGCGAAAAACGGTAGTCTTGCTTAGAGCTCGAGTCGTACATCTGGTAGATACGGCCGGCCGTGTCGTCGCTGGGACATTGATAGGAGGGGATCTGCATTGCAAGGATATGCTGGTTTTTCGGATCGACCCACCGCTGTTGAAAATCAAACGGCTGCAGCACGGAAACTTCTTCCATGAACGGCAGCATTTGAAGCAGCGCGGGGTGTCCCATCCAGCCCTCCTGCTTTTTGTTCCAGCCAGTCAGGCCAGCAGGAAGCCGCCGATACTGGTTTTCAAAGTTTGCCAGGGCAATCCCGATTTGTTTGAGATTGTTCGTGCAGCTGGCCCGTCGCGCCGCCTCGCGGGCAGCCTGCACCGCCGGCAGCAACAGCGCGATCAGGATACCGATGATCGCGATCACCACCAGGAGTTCAATAAGCGTAAAACCTTTTTTAGAAATCATTCTTCTACTATTTCTTCGCCACGGATGGTCGCCAGTGCCTGCCACGCAGATAGGTTGATCGAATCGGTAACAAAGCGAACGTGCCCATCAATAAACGAGGCGTTAACACCGCCCGGGTGGTAGCTGCGGGCAGTTGCGTGTTCGTCAATGTCATCCTCCGCCTTCCCCTCTAAATTGTTCGAATGCTCGCAAGGGGCCACTTCCTCGGTACAACTCGTTGGCTTGAGATGGTCGGCAACACTCGAGTTTGGAGTATTCTTGTGCAGATAGACCGAGGTGGCCATAAAAGGGAACGCCCAAAGTCCACGGCGGTCGCCCTCGGTGTCGCCGTCAGGCTGAAAATCGTCCTGGCCCGAGCGAACTTCACTCACCCCCACCGTTTTGGAGGTTCCATCGGTGAAGTCTTTGATCCGTCGGCCCACGTGAACACGGAAGGCGCCATCCGTATCAAGGTTGAGGTCGTATCCGTTTTTCAACCAATAAGCGTGGCTCCCTGGAGGTTGCTGTTGGGGAGGCACCGTTTTAGGCGTAGGCGGCCAAAGGGAAGTGGTGCCAAAACTGACCACGTAGTTCGACCGGGAATAGCGATAATCCCTTTTGGAGGTTGTGTCGTACAATTGAAGTACGCGACCGCCGGCGTTGTCGCTGCCGCATTGGTAGGGCGGGATTTGAATTTCGGCCACATGTTGATTCACCGGATCGACCCAACGCTTTTGCAGTTCGAACTGCTCTCGCAAATTAAGTTCTTCCATAAAAGGTAGCAACTGAAAAAAAGTCGTGTGGCCCAGCCATTCTCCCTGCCCACCCTGCTTCGCCTCGTCGTCCCATCCCATGGCCCCTTCGGGCAACCGTCCATGTTGGTTTTCAAAGTTCAGCAATCCCAGGCCAATCTGGTGCAAATTGTTGGTGCAACTGGCGCGGTGGGCAGCCTCGCGGGCGGCCTGGACCGCCGGCAGCAACAGCGCGATCAGGATACCGATGATGGCGATCACCACCAGGAGTTCTACCAAGGTAAAACCGTGGCCTCTTCCCTTGATCGACATTACAGCACTCCCGGGAACAGGGGCTGGCACAACCGGATGCCGAGCCTCCTATTCGTCGATTTTAGCAGAAGTCCTGAATCGTGGTGAGTGTTATTTGGGAGTTGACCCAAAATCAGTAGTGTCCCAACGTTTTCGCGTTGGAGGATTATAAGTTATTGTTTTCTATCACTTTACGGAAAATCATGACCTGTATCGATTTGAATTCGACATGGCCGATAATGTCTCATTTCGGAGGC
>Ga0310121_10001772_pt1 | contig 21442 bp, 20 predicted proteins | sample CB27_Tmax_986_MG_FD_203504 | JGI IMG/M metagenome (GOLD analysis project Ga0310121, IMG submission 203504) | Marine microbial communities from Western Arctic Ocean, Canada - CB27_Tmax_986 | ecosystem: Environmental > Aquatic > Marine > Oceanic | place: Canada: Western Arctic Ocean | collected...
ACGAGAAGGTCCAGAGCCCGCCGCATCTGCCGCCCATAGAGGATTCGGCCCAACCGACGTACGAGCGCCGCGCCGCGGCCGTTGAGGTTGAGGTCGAAGGTGATGCGCGTGCCATCGCCCTCGGGCTCAACGACATGATTGAAGTCGAGCGTTAGCCAGAGAATGTCGCCGCGCCAGGCCCAGGAAGTTCCGGCGTCAACAGCGGTGACCTCGAACGGTGACTTTGGGAGGGGGATCTGGGTGTGGACCAGCCGGTGGCTCCGACAGCTAGGTCGCCCTCCAGATGCCCTTGCTTGAGGTGTGGCGTGAAAGTGGCGGGCCATCGCTCGACATCCAGCAAGAGTTCCCAGATGCGTTGCGGTGAGGCGGGTTCCGGTGACGAAGTTCCCCACCTACTCCGCCTCCTCCCTGGCAGGCTAGAGGGAAAGGAAAGGCTGTCCGCGTGCCTTCCGGCGCAACCGGTCCCGATAGCCAGTGGGACGCAGCGGGTTCGCCCCACTACGCGTGCGACGTACGCGATCCGACTCTAGGAGCAGGACCCGTGAGGATGGTGGGATGAACCATGGCAATCGAAACTCGTGAGCGATCTGGGCGTGGGGCCGTGTTGACCGTCTTCGGCGCGAAGGGCGGGATCGGCAAGACGACGATCGCGACCAATCTGGCCGCTTGCGTCGCGCAGGCCGGGCTGCAAGTGATCGTGATGGACATGGAGACGCAGTACGGCGATGTGGCCGGGCTGATGGGGATTGAGCCGCGCTACACGGTTGTCGATCTGGCCTTGCGGGCGACGGAACTGGATCAGCGTGCGTTGGAGCGTGCATTGCTGCAGCACGAGTCGGGTGCGCTTGTGCTGGCCGCGCCGTCCGTGGCGGATTGGGCGCAGGTGACGACCGAGCAGGTGGCGCGCGTCGTGCAGGTGGCGTCGGAGCACGCCGATCTTATGGTGCTAGACACTCCCGGGACGTTCAACGATCTGGTCGCCACGGCCTTGGTAGAGGCGGACGCCGTGTTGGCGGTCAGCAGTTTGCAGATGGCGAGCGTGCGGCACACCGCGGAGATGTTGGATCTGCTCGAGGCCGAGGGCTACCCGCAGGAGCGCCTGCGGCTGATTCTGAACCAGATCGCGCCGGAGATCATGGTCACGCCGGAGGACGTCGAGGCGATCGTGGGGCACCGCGTCTTTTGGTCGATCCCGTACTCCGCGCAGGTCCCGAAGAGTACTTCCAGCGGCGTGCCGATCGTGCTCGCCAATCCCAAGACGGATACGGCCAAGCAACTGCGCGGCCTCGCCGAGCGTCTGACGGGCGTCCGCGTTCCGGACCGGAACCTGCGCTCGATCCTGCGACCGGGCCACTTGCTGCGTCGAGCCAGCTAAAGAGGCTGCGTCCGCGAGATCTCTGCCCCCGCCACCGCCGCAGCACGTCAAGCAGGCGTGCGCCCCGGTTAACGCCATTTAGGAGGCTCCTGGCGCTCGACGTGCGACGCGTTCCTCTGTGCATCTTCTCCACATAACCCACGATCGCAGCGGATCGCCGGGTGATCGGCGTCTGCGCAGTGGGCGTATAGCCAGCGGAACGAGTAAATCTGTCTGCGTGGAGGCGGACAGCCGGAGCTGAGCGAGTTTTGCAGTAGAGAAGGACCCCATTTTGAGAACCTTGGATGTCACTTGGAGGACCGTCCGGGTTCTCCCTCATCATTGCGGCGATCGCGATGTTCGCGCTCGTCTGGGGCGTGACCGGAGCGGGCGCGCAGTCCGCATCGTTCAGCGCTAGCCTGTCCGGCGGCGAGTTGGTGCCGGCCGTCGACACGACGGCATCGGGCAGCTTCAGCGCGACGTACACGGACGGCCAGATCAGCTTTAGCCTGAACAGCGACGCGGCTGGCATCACGCAAGCACACATTCACCTCGGCGCGGCCGGGGAGAGCGGCGCGCCGGTCGTCTTCCTGTTCGGTCATGTAGACCCGGGTCAGGACGGCATCAGCACCAGCGGCACGATCATGGCTGGCGACCTGCTGTCTGGCGACTTGGATTCTCTCGTCGCCGCGCTGAACAGTGGAGGCGCCTACGTCAACGTGCATACCGAAGCCAACCCCGGTGGCGAGGTTCGTGGTCAGACTGCTGTGGCCGCGGCCGGTCTGCCGAGCACGGGTAGCGGTGGTCTGGCCGACACGGGCAACGGTGGCGGAGCCCTTGTTTGGGCGCTGCTCGCCGTGGGCCTGACTCTCGGTCTCGGCCTGGGCGTGCGCAAGGTCACGGCGCGCTAGTCCGTTCCAGCAGAGTTGCAAACAAGAAGCCCCGGCCGAGGCCGGGGCTTCTTCGTGCGCTGCGGCCTCGCGGCAAGCGTTAGGCCGGCAAGATGCAGATCGTGAGCTCGGACGAGTGGTCCGCATCGTGCAGGACGTGCTGGACCGCGGGAATCGCGTTGACTTCGCTCGCCAGCGGCCCGCCGGTGTTCGGATTGGGGGCGAAGCGAGGGAAGTTCGACGAGGACACCTCCAGCCGCAGCCGATGGCCCGTCGCGAAGCGGTGGGCGGTGCTGGCCAGCTCGATCGTGTAGCGCGCCGGCTTGCCCGGGGTGACCGCACACGGTTCGCTGAACGACTCGCGATAGCGCGCGCGGATGATGCCGTCACAGAGTGAGACGGCCTTGCCGTCAGGGTGGACGTCGACCAGTTTGGCGGTGAAGTCCGTGTCGACGGCGTCGGTTGTCGCCCAGAGGCTGACGCTGACGGGGCCGGCGACGGTCAGAGGAGCCTGCAGGGTCGGGGTTGTGTAGCAGAGCACGTCGTCGCGGGACTCGATCGCCTGTTGGTCGCGGGGGCCGGGCAGTCCCACCTGCGCTTGGAGGGTGGCCCCGCCCTCCGTCGGGACGGGGCGATCGGGGTCGTAGAGGTAGCGGTCGGCCGGTTCGGAGCCGGACGCCGCTGTTTCGCTGAGCGTTCCGTCGCCGCGAGCGCTGTTGGCGTTGCCGCTGCTGCGGAGGTAGAGCGATCGCTGCTGGGCTTCGGAGGGCGGCCATTCGTCGGCGGTGCGCCATTCGTTCGCGCCCATGAGGAAGTACGAGACGGTGGGGAGGTCCTTGGGGGCGCCCTTGAGGTGGGCGTCGAAGAACTGGTTGTAGAGGGCGACGACGCCGGCGAAGGCTGCCGCGCCGGTGGGGCCGAACTCCATCTCACCGAGGTAACGGTCGTAGTTGGTGTGCGCCCACGGCCCCATGAAAAGATGTTGGGGCGCCTCTACGGCGGTGCGAATGCCCTGGAAGTTGCGCACTGTGCCGAGGCCGAAGATGTCGAACCAACCGCCCACGTGCAGCATGGGGATTCGGAAGCGGCCGTAATCGGCGGAATGGCGCAGGGCCTCCCAGTAATCGTCGCGGGACTCGTGCGCGATCCAATCGCGCCACCAAGGCGCCACCTCGCTGCGTGAGATGCCGTCGATCGATTCCAGCGGCCGCGTCTGAAGGCTGTCGGGCGCGGAGTTGATCGAGGCGGCGATTTCGTGCAGATGCTCGCGCTCCAGGCCGCGATCGCGGCCGAGGAAGAGGGCAGCGGCCAGGCCCATGCCCCAGAGGGTGGCGAAGCCCAACTGGTAGGCGCCGCCCTGGTAAGTCCAGCCGTCGTAGTAGTCGTCGGCGGTGATGATCGGGATGGCGCACTTGAGCGATGGTGGTTGCTCGCGCGCGGCGAGCATCGTGGTGGCGCCCACATAGGAGGGACCGTAAATACCGACGCCGCCGTCGCACCAGCTCTGCGCTGCGATCCACTCGATCGTGTCGTAGCCGTCGGGTCCCTCGTCACGGAACGGGTCGAAGGCGCCCTCGGAGGCGAAGCGACCGCGGGTATCTTGCACGACGACGGCGTAACCGCGCTCCGCCAGCTTGAGGGCTGCAGGCATGATCGGGAGAACAGCCCCGCCGAAGACTTCCTTGTCGTAGGGCGTGCGGGTGACGATGCCCGGCACCGGGCCGCCGTAGGCGGGGCGGTAGAGGTCGGCGTAGGTCAGGACGCCGTCGCGCATGGGGATCTCGATGTTCTTCTCGACGAGGACCCGATCGACGCTCATGGCTAGAACCCTCCACTGTGGCTCAGCAGCTGCTGGAATCGGGCACCCGTCTCGTATCGCTCGATTGGGCTGGCTGCACGGCCGAGCTATGCTAGTGCGGTCCGGCCTGATGATCGGTCGGCCGTTAGCGAAAGCACCCACTAATGAGCGATGCCCAGGTCCAGATCGACTTTACGGAGCCCGCGATCCAGAAGCTCCGCGACGTGATCGCGGAGTATCCCGAAGACGTCTCCGGCTTGCGCCTCAAGATCGCCGGCCGCAACGCCTCGTCCTTCGAGCATGCTCTGACGATTGTCGAAGTTGGCTACGAGCCGGAGGGCGACACCGTGCTGGAGCTGGAACACTTCCGGCTCTACGTGGAGGGCGACAACCTCGACAAGCTGAACGGCGTGGGGGTCAACTACGAGTTCAAAGGGGAGAAGGCGAGCGGCCTGGAGTTCACAAACCCGAACGCGGCTTGGGCCGACCCTGTCGCGGGCATGATTCAGAAAATCCTGGACGAGCAGGTCAACCCGCAGATCGCCTCGCACGGCGGCTCGATCACGCTGCTCGATTACCGGGACGGCACGGCGTATGTGGAGATGGGCGGCGGCTGCGCCGGCTGCGGGATGGCCAACGTCACCCTGAAGCAGGGGGTGGAGGTCTCGCTCAAGGAGGCGATTCCCGAGCTGAAAGAGGTCGTCGACACGACGGACCACGACGCCGGCACGAACCCCTTCTACAAGCCGTCGAAGAAGTAGCCGACGCCTGTCGATGACACGCGTTCTTCTCGTCTCAACCTACGAGCAGGGCCACCAGCCACTGGGCTTAGCGGCGCCGGCGGCCTACCTGCGCGCGCGCGGGCACGATGTGCGTTGCCTCGACATGGCGGTGCAACAACCCGACGCGGATCGTTTGCGCGACGTGGACCTGATCGCGATCTCTGTCCCGATGCATACCGCCGCGCGGCTGGCGATGGCGCTGGCCCGACGCCTGCGACAGCTCGTCGCCGCGCCGATCGCGTTCTACGGACTCTATGCGTCGGAGCTGGACGAGCAGCTGAGGAGCAGCGGGCTGGCCGATGCCGTCTTTGGCGGCGAGTACGAGATCGGATTGGGGCATCTGGCGGATGCGGTGGCGAACGGCGAGCCGGTCGATGCGCTGGCCGGCAGCGGCAGCCTGCCGCTCTTCCCACGCCAGGATTACCTGCTGCCTGACCGGGCAGGACTGCCTGCCCTTGACGAGTACGCGCGCTTCGATCCGGGCGACGGCGAGCTGCGGCTGGCCGGGTACGTGGAAGCGACCCGTGGCTGTGCACATCGCTGCACGCATTGCCCGTTGACGCCGACCTACGGGGGCAGGCTGCGGCTGGTCCAGCCGGAGGTGGTACTGGCCGACATCGATCAACTCGTGGCTCTGGGAGCCCAGCACATCACCTTTGGCGACCCGGACTTTCTCAACGCCGCGGGCCATGCCGAACAAATCACGGCCGAGCTCCATGCTCGACATCCGGATCTCAGCTTCGACGCCACGATCAAAGTGGAACATCTGCTCCGGCGTGAGTCGCTGCTGGCTCCGCTCAAGGATCGGGGGCTCGCCTTCGTGACCTCCGCCTTTGAGTCCGTCGACGACGCGCTGTTGGAGCGCCTTGAGAAGGGGCACACGCGGGCGGAGATGGAGACGGTGATGGACGACGCCCGCCGGCACGGGGTGCCGCTGCGGCCGACGTGGCTGCCGTTCACGCCCTGGACGGCGGCGCGAGATTTCTTGGACATCCTTGCCTTCGTCGCGGACCACGAGCTGATCGACCACGTCCAGCCCGTGCAGTACGCCTTGCGTTTGCTGCTGCCTCCGGGCAGCCCGTTGATCGCCCAAGCCGAAGCGGACGGAGCGCTAACCGGCTTCGACGCGGATGGCCTGACGCACACCTGGGCGCATCCCGATCCGGCGATGGACGAACTCCAGCGGTCGTTGGCGACGTACACGTCACAGGCCGCCGCGGCCTGCGATCACGAGGACGACTTTCTCTCGACGGGCCAGCAGTTCGATTCGATCCGGGCGACGGCGGTGGATGCGTTGGGGGGCTCGGGCCCGTCGGGCAGCGGAGTCGTACGCGTCAGCCGTGGCGTTCCCGGCCTGACGGAAGATTGGTTCTGTTGAGCGGAGCCGACGGAGGAGCAGTTGGCTCCTCTCGACAAGGCGCTCTCCGTTTAGCAGGTCCGCCCGCCCCAGACGGCCAGGTGATGCCCGCGCAGCCAGGAAGGTCTCTGTGGTTAGTCGCCGCCGCTTACGGCGGTGGGTTCCGCTTCTTCCGCGGCGGGCCCGGCGGCGAGCTGTGTAGCGAAGGCTGCGCGGCCTTCGCGTTCTTTCTCGGTCAGGGAGAGCACCGTCTCCGGGATCCAGAAGGGCAGGTCCTGGTCGGCGCGACTGGGGGCTAGTAAATCATCCAGGTCCATGACCAGTTCGTTGCGGTCGTAGCGGGACTGTTCGTGCCCCTCCCAGAGCGGGAGCATCGCGATGGCGTCGAAGGGACAGACTTCGATGCAGATGTTGCAGCGCATGCAGCGTCCGAAGTCGATGTAGAAGTCGTCGACCAATGACTTGTGATTGCTGGTGCCCGCCGCGAAGTTGGGATTTTTCTGCAGGGTCACCGTCATGCAGTCCACGGGGCAGGCCTTGGCGCACTTGGCGCAGCCGGTGCAGTTGGTTTCGGCGAGGTCGTGATTCCAGATCAGGAACGGGAACGTGCGCGCGCGAACCGGAAGTTCGCGGCGCTCATCCGGGTAGTGCACCGTGACCGGCTTGCGCATGGCGACTTGAGTGCCCCGCAGCATCGCCCGCAACACACCGCGCATTTCGAACGCCTCCCAGAATTAATCTGGCTGCTGATCGATTCCCAGCGTACCAACGCTAGGGGGTGGGCGCTACGGCGTTGCCTTGGGAATCGCCCGCCGGGTTGGAGCCCTCCTCGCGGGTGGGCCGTTGGCCGGCGTCGGCTTCGCCGGCTTCGAACGCCTACTTCAGGTCTTTGCGATAGAGCCGGTAGACCTTGTAGACGTGGATCGGAATGCGTTCCAGCGACGAGTTGAGCAGGGTGTTTTCTTCCAGGACCCAACCCAGTTCGGCTCCGGTGTATCCGGCGGCTTGGCCGCGGGAGTGAATCTCCGCCAGCAGCATGACGTTCATCCCGGCCAGATCGCGACGTCGCATGTACTTCCGCCGCATGCCCAGCAGCACGACGCGCCCCGTCCGCAGCCCCCGCTTCAAGCGCCAGAAGAACTTGGCCCAGCCGAAGGGGAACAGCCGCCCGTTGAGCCCGGCCAGCGCCTCCTGGAAATTGGGCATGGCCACGATCATGGCCATCGGCTCCCCGTCGATCTCGACGATGGCGGTGATGCGAGGGTCGGCCAGTAGTAGCGGTCCCAGCTTCATTTGGCCCGCAAAGTGCTCCGCCTCCTCATCCGAGACTGGGACGAAGCCCCAGTTGTCCTGCCAAGAGTCGTTGAAGATGTCGAGGGCGATTTTGACGTCGTGCTCAAGATGCTTCTCGTCGAAAGAGCGAACCCGCACATCCGGCAACGCGGTGATTCGCTCGTGCCAGTGCTGCATGCGTTCGCTCATCTCCTCGACGGGGTACCACCAGCCCCAGAGGTCTTTCTCCTTCGCGTAGCCGCTCGCCTCGATCAGGGAGCCGAAGTGCGGACGGCCGTGCGGGTTCATCACGGTGGGCGGGTGGTCGAAGCCGTCGACGAGGCATCCCGCTTCCTCGTTGATGGTGAAGGAGACGGGACCGCGTATGAAATCGACCTCGTGCTGGCGCAGCCAGGACTCGGCTGCCTCGAACAAGGCGCCGCTCGCCTCGGCGTCATCGACGCAGTCGAAGAAGCCGAAGAAGCCTGCCTTTTCATCGTGGTAGGCGTCATGGTGGGGGTTGATGTGAGCGGAGATGCGGCCAACGGCTTGGCCGTCGCGCTCGGCGAGGAAGAGTTGGGCCTGTCCATAGCGCAGAAAGGGGACGTGCTTCGGGTCGACCGCTTCCCTCAGCATCATCTTGGGCAGAGGGACCCAGTTCGGGTCGCCGTCATAAACGGTCCAGAGCACATCGACGAAGGCGCTGATGTCGCGCTTGTTCGTAAACGAGAGGGCACGGACCGAAATGCTCACGCCGGGTCCACGACCGCCTCAGCGGCCCCCGTTTCGCTCGACGTCGCGGTCTCGCTGATCTCGAAGCGCAGGCATGAGTGCGCAGCGCGCAGCGTCTCTTCGACCGCGGCCGGGATGTCGCCGCGGGCGAAGATGAAGCCGAGGTATTCACTGCCCTCGGGCAGCGGCACGACCTCGTGCCCGATCGGGATCGAGATCGTGACGGCGTCGACGCCGGGAATGCCACGCGCTTGCTCGAGCCCGCCGACGGCGAGCAGCGTGCCGCCCGCCGGGATCGGGATCATCATCACGCCGGCGGCATCCTCCGCTCGGTCGAACGACTCGATCGGGCTGCCGGTCGCGTGGCGCAGGATCAACTCCTCCAGCGACATACCAACGCCGAAGCTCAGCGTGCGGCCACAGAGCCCGCCGATGCTGCGCGCCGCGACGTCGATCGGGAAGACGCCGTCGTCGTTGAGACGGAGTTCGATGTGGACCGCGCCGTTGACGATGCCGAGTGCGCGCGTCGCCGCCTCGGCGGTGTCGATTACGGAGCGCTGTCGGTCGCGGGGTAGTCGCGATGGCGTGACGTAGATGGTCTCTTCGAAGAAGGGGCCGGTAAGCGGATCGGGCTTGTCGAAGAGCGCCAGCACGTGCAGCGCGCCGTCCTCGACCAGACCCTCGAGGGAGACCTCGTCGCCCGGCAAGTAGTCTTCGACGAGGTAGCTGTTGGCGGCCTCACCGCATTCTTCTTTGACGTCGGGCAGACGCAGGATCTCGCGCAGGCGGCCGACGGCGGCGACGAATTCGTCTGGGTTGTTTGCGCGGATTACACCGCGGCTGGCGGACAGCGCCAGGGGTTTGATGACGCAAGGGAAGTCGATGCTGCCTGCTTCGCGGCGGGCGTCGCGGTCGAGCGGGATGACGCGCCAGGTGGGGGAGGCGATGCCGGCCTCGTCGAGCAGGCGTCTCATTAGGGGCTTGTCGCGCGTGGCGCGGGCCGCCTCGACGGGGTTGTGCGGCAGGCGCAGCCGGCTCGAGGCCTCAGCGGCCAAGATGGTGCCCGCGTCGTCGACAGCGAGGATGGCGTCAAGCGGGTAGGAGTCGGCGAACCGCGCGATAGCAGCGGCGCCCGACTCAGGGTCGCTGAAGTCGGCCGTCAGCGTGCGTCCCGGGAAGAGCTCGGCCAGGGGCTGTCCGCGGTCGGAGCCGACGACGACTTCCAGTCCCAGCTTGGCAGCCGCGTCCATGAAATCCGGTGCACGGTAGGACGCCGTGGGGATCAAAAGCAGAACGCGCGCCACGTTGTCTCCTCGATCGATTTTCGCGGTCCGAGTGTAGCCGGGGGCGCTTTAGCATCAGTATCGGGCTGTACCTTCCATTGAGCTGGAAGGTTTATGGTGGGGACGAGGACGCGCCATGAAAATCGGTGAGCTGGCGGGGACAACCGGGGTCGGGACGAAGACGATCCGGTACTACGAGAGCATCGGGCTGCTGCCCGAGCCAGCGCGCAGGCCGTCGGGCTATCGCGACTACTCAGGTGAGGATGTTTCGCGGCTCGAATTCGTCGCCAAGGCGAAAGCGCTCGGACTGTCGCTGGAGGAGATCAGCGACATCCTGCAGGCCAGCTCCGCCGACGCGGTCAACTGCGACCACGTTCTCGCACTGCTGGCCCACAAGCGCGACGCCATCGACGTCTGGATCGAGGACGCCGCCGCGCTGCGCGACGCGCTCGACCGGACGATCGAAGCGTCCCAGAGTTCGAGAACGGATCTGGGCGAGTCGGAGTCGGCATATCACTGCCCCGTGATCGAGCGCGGTCTGCACGAGCGCGCGTTGGAACTGGAACCGGCCGGAGCAACCGGCATCGAAAGAGAGGCCTTGAGATGACTGAGACCAAGACCCTGCACATCCCCGCGATCCATTGCGAGGGCTGCATCGAAAGCATCCAACGGATCGTGGAACGCAAGGGCGCCAAGCTGGACGCGGGCGATCACGAGACGAAGAACGTCACGATCAGCTTTGAGCCGGACAGCGTCAGCGCCGACGAGCTAGTGACGGCACTGTCCGACGCCGACTTTGAGCCCGGAGAGGCCTAGCGGATCGAGAGGCCCAGCGATGAGCGAGGCCAGTCTTCCATCCCCTGCGCCGGTTCCCGAGCCGAGTCCGAAGCAGCCGAGTGGGTCGTCGGAGCACGTCATCCTGCCGATCGAGGGGATGTTCTGCGCGGCCTGCGTGCTGCGGATCGAGAAGGTGGTGGGGCGGGTGGACGGCGTGCAGGCGGTCAGCGTCAATCTCGCCTCCGAGCGGGCCAGCATCGACTTCGATCCCGCGACCGCCAACGAAGCGGACCTCGTCGCCGCGGTGGAGCGGGCTGGCTACGATGTGCGGGAGCTGAACATCGACGACAGCGAGGAAGAGGCACTGAAGGTGGCGGAGCGGCGCTCGCTGTTGCGCAGCGCATCGATCGCGCTGGTGGTGGGTTGGGGCACCGTGCTGGCGACGCAAATCAACACCTGGGCCGATCTGAACTGGGACCGGGACGCTCTGTTCATCAGCCTGCTCGTGGTGTCATCGCCGCTGCTCGTGTTTAGCGGACGCGGCATCTTTCGGGCGGCCTGGCGGGTGGGGCGCCACGGCTCCAGCGATATGAACACGCTGATCGCACTGGGCGTGATCGCGGCCTACGGCTACAGCCTTGCGGCGACCGTCGCGCCGGGAGCGTTCGAAGACGCGGGGCTGAAACGCGAGATCTTCTACCAGACGGCGTTGATCATCGTTGGCGCGGTGATGCTGGGGCGCTATTTCGAGGCCCGTGCCAAGGGGAAAACATCGTTGGCGATCCGGCGCTTGCTGGACCTGCGCCCACGCCTGGCGCGGGTGGAGCGGGATGGCGAGGAGATCGAGCTGCCGGCAGAGCAGTTGGTGGTGGGCGATCTGATCGCCGTGCGGCCGGGGGAGCAGATCCCGGTGGATGGTGTGGTGATCGAGGGGCAGTCGGGCGTCGACGAGTCGATGTTGACGGGGGAGAGTTTGCCTGTCGACAAGGCCCCGGAGGATCAACTCTTCGGCGCGACGCTGAACGGCAGCGGTTTGCTGCGGATGCGGGCGACCCAGGTGGGGGCGGAGACTGTCCTGGCGCGCATCATCAGCCTGGTCGAAAGCGCGCAAGGATCGAAGGCTCCGGTGCAGCGCCTGGCCGATCGGGTCGCGTCGATCTTCGTGCCGGTCGTACTGATCATCACGCTTGCCACGTTCGTCTTGTGGTGGGCGGTGGGACCGGACCCGGCGCTGACGTTCGCAATTCTGAACGCCGTGGCGATTCTGGTTGTCGCCTGCCCCTGCGCGCTCGGGCTCGCGACGCCGACGGCGGTGATGGTGGGCAGCGGCAAGGGGGCGGAACACGGGGTGCTGTTCCGCTCGGCGGAGGCGCTGGAACGTGCCCACGCCGTGACGGCCGTCGTGTACGACAAGACGGGCACGCTGACGGCGGGGCGCCCGGCGGTGACGGAGGTGGTGACGTTCGGGGGGAATTCGCGGGACGATCTGCTGCGCTTAGCGACATCCGTTGAACGCGGTTCGGAGCATGCGCTGGCATCGGCGGTTGTGGCTGCGGCCGCCGAGATCGAGGTCGCCGAGGCGACGGACTTTGAGGCGGTGGCGGGCAAGGGGGCACGGGCCCAGGTCGAGGGTTGTGAGGTGTTGGTGGGGAACGTGCGCTTGCTCGACGAGGCAGGGATCGCGACGAGCGCTGCTGCGGACAGTCTGGCCGACTTCGCGAAGGCCGGCCAGACTCCGATTTTGGTCGCTGTCGATGGCGCGCTGGCGGGCATGATCGCCGTCGCCGACACGCTCAAGCCATCTGCCCCGCTCGCCGTCCAGGCGCTACGGCGGGAGGGGTTGCGGACGATTCTCCTGACCGGCGATACCGATGCGACGGCGCGCGCGATCGCGGCCGAAGTGGGAATCGACGAGGTCCTGAGCGAGGTCCTGCCGGAAGACAAGGCCGCCACGATCGCGAGGCTGCAAGCAGAAGGCGAAGTCGTGGCCATGGTGGGCGACGGGATCAACGACGCTCCGGCGCTGGCTATGGCTGATCTCGGCATCGCGATGGGTGGCGGGACCGATGTTGCCATCGAGACGGCGGACGTGACGCTGATGCGCGATGACCCGCGTGGTGCGTTGCAGGCGATCCAGGTCGGTCGGTCGACGATGCGGATCATCCGGCAAAACTTGGTTTGGGCCTTCGGCTACAACATCTTGCTGATCCCAATTGCGGCCGGGCTGTTCTATCCGATCTTCCAGGAGATCGGACCGGTGCCGGGTGGCCTGGGATGGCTGTTCGGGGAGGTTGGCTTTTTCGAGCCGATCGTCGCGGCTTTCGCCATGACGATGTCCAGCCTCAGCGTGATGGCGAACTCGCTGCGGCTGAACCGGCTGAAATTGCGCGACGATCCGGGTCCGCCCGCTGCGGGAGCGCAGCCCGTCGGTCGATCGATTCCGGCGCCGGCGCAAAGCTGAGCTCCGCGGCTACTGCGCCGACTCGCCCCAGCGGTCGACGAAGGTGACTTCCGACCAGGGCATGCGCTGGACCGGGCCGAAGTTGCCCTTGGGGTAACCGAATGGCAGCAGCGCGCACGGTTCGACGTCGTCCGGCAGGTCGAGCAACTCGCGAAAGCCGTCCTCGCGCAGCTTGAACATGGTGACCAGCACGCCGCCGACGCCATGCGAGCGCGCGGCCAGCAACATGTTCTGCACGGCCGGGTAGATCGAGGCGTAGAGGCTCGCGTTGCTGGTCGCGACGGGCGGGTCGAGGGTGATGCGACAGACCATGACCAACAGGGGCGCGTCGCCGAGGGGGGTCGGCGGGCCCAGCTTGGCCGGCGGCTCGTCGCCGTAGCTCCCGGCCCGTTCAGTCCGAATCGCGTCGGCCAGCTCGCCGACCTTGGTTTTGATCGCGGGATCGCGGAAGACGATGAAGCGCCAGGGTTGGGCGTTGCCGCCTGAGGGCGCCAGTGTGCCCGCTTCAAGGATCGCGTCGACGACGTCCTCGGGGATCGGATCCGGCCGGTAGCGACGGATCGAGCGCATCGTGCGCATCGTGTCGAAGAGGCCCTCGGTCAGGTTCAGTTCAGCCATGTTGTCTTTCCTCGCGACCGCGCGGGAGTGTATCAGTCGAATTGGGTCGGTTGGGACGTTAGGCGGGCACGTGGGCGCGGATCACCCGTATGGGGAAGAGGCGTGGCGCACCGGCGATCTCGCGCACGTCGTCGATCGCCAGGCCGGATGCTTCGACGGTGGCCACGGTGTCGCGGGTGAGGTGGCAGCCGTCGCCAATGTGTTTCCAGACCGGCGTGATCCAGCGCTGCAGGTTGCTGGTGCGAGGGGAGGTCGATTGGACGTGCTCGAGCAGGCGCACGGTGCCGCCTGGCCGTACGACACGTTCCAGTTCGGCGAAGCCCGCCTGAGGATCGGGCACGGAGCAGAAGACGAGCGTGACCAGGGCATGGTCGAACGAGTCAGTCTCGAAGGGGAGCTTCTGGGCGTCGGCCTGACGCAGCGTGATCGGGATGGAGGCGTCGCGGGCCGGCTGTTCCAACTTCTTCATCATGTGCGGGCTGTAGTCGCTCGCTGTCAGGCTGACGCCCTCGGGGTAGTGCTTGAAGTTGACTCCGGTACCGGCCCCTACCTCGAGTACTTCTCCCGCAAGGCCATCAAAGAGCTTGCCACGCGCCTCCTTGATCGCGGTGGGCTCGCGCTCAGCCATGAAGCCGTGGATTTGGGCGAACAGCCAGGACGCCATATCAGTCTCCGCTCTCTGCGAGATCTGTCGCCGATTCAGCCTGAGCTCCAACCTGTGCTGGAGGGGTCGCTCCTGCGCCGCGGTCGAAGACGGTGAAGGTGCGGTGGAGTTCCATTTCGTAGTCGCGCACGGCCTGTGCGGCTTCGTCGTCGGTCCAGTCCAAGCGCTGCGCCATGATTCGCGCGACGTTGGGGGCGGCGGCGCGCCCCAAGTCGTGGGTCAGACCGACGGGGGTGCGACGCAGCAGCACGTCGCCGATGGTGCGGACGCCCTCGTGCTCCATGCCGTAGACGACTTGTGCCCCGATGTCGGGGTGGAGTGGGGAGATCGGTTCCGCAAGCTCGGGGTCGACCGCGGCATAGGCGGCGACGGCGGCGGCACGGTGGCCGTAGCGATCGCGCAGATTCTCCTGCGTCGCGGAGGGTAGGAACGAGACGCGGTCTGGTCCGCGTACGGGCAGCGCGCGCGGGCGGGCGAGTCGTTCCGTGGTGCCCAGCTTGTCGGCTACGGCGCTCGTCGCCTTGCGGGCGAGACGACGGGCGGTGGTCAGCTTGCCGCCAACGAGGGAGAAGAGGCCCTCGACGCCCTCGTCGCTGTGGTCGATCACGAATGAGCGTCGGGTGACGGCGCCTTCGGGCTGGTTGCCGCTGTTGTAGGGCAGAGGGCGGGCACCGCTGTAGCCATAGAGTACGTGCTCACGATCGACGCCGATGCCCGGCAGCAGGCGGCCCGCCTCCGCAAGTAGGTAGTCCACCTCCCAGGCTTCGGGGCGAGAGGCGGCGGCCTGATCGTCGACGCGGATGTCCGTCGTGCCGATGATGTGGTGGTCGAGCCAAGGCACGATGAAGATGTGGCGGCCGTCGGCGCGCGCGGTGGCGAGGATGCCGTGTCGCGGACCGCGGCCGTGCAGGTTGAGGACCAGGTGCGAGCCTTTGGTCGCGCCGATGCGGCGCTGGAGCCGTTGCCCCGTCGCCTCCAGCACGGCGTCGACCCATGGACCGGCCGCGTTGAGGATCACGCGCGCGCGGGCAGAATGGCGTTCGCCGGTGAGGACGTCGTGGTAGTCGACGCCCTGGGCGACGCCGTTGTCGACGATCACGAAGTCAACCGAGCTGTAGTTGCGTAGGTCGGCGCCGGCATCGCGCGCCTCGGCCAGATATTCCAGGCAGAGCCGCTCGGGCATGACGACTTGTGCGTCGTAGAAGAGGTAGGCGCTGCGCAGGTCCTGCGCCTCGATGGCGGGTTCCTGGCGGCGCAGTTCCTTGAGGCTGAAGCTGCGATGCCAGGGCGAGACCTTGCGTGGCGAGAAAAGGTCGTAGAGCAAGAGCCCGGTGCGGACGTACCAGCCCGGCCTTGGGTCGCCGCGATAGACCGGCAGCACGAACGGCATGGGCTTGACCAGGTGGGGTTGTTCGCGCAGCAGCGCCTCGCGCGACTGCAGCGCCTCGTGGACCAGGCCCGCGTCCCAGATCGAGAGCTGTGTCAGTGCCGTCTCGAGATAGCGCAGTCCACCGTGAATCAATTTGGTCGAGGCGGCGGTCGTGCCCGAGGCGAAGTCGCGCTGCTCAAGCAGCAGGATGCGATAGCCGCGGCGGGTCAGCGCGGAGGCACAGGCCGCGCCGTTGATGCCACCGCCGATGATGACGACGTCGTACTCGGGAGCGTCGGCCACGGCCTAGCTGCCTAACGCTATTGCGGCGTCGCGCGCCGCCTCCCAGCGAGTGTACGCCTGCTCGAGATCGCTGTTTGGGTCGAACTGCGCGGCCGGTTGCCAGAAGCGGCTGGTGGCTTGGAGGTCGGGCCAGAGGCCGGCCGACACGCCGGCCGTCAGCGCGGCGCCGAAGGCGGTCGTTTCGATCTCGGCGGGGCGCACGACGGGACGTTGGAGCACGTTGGCTTGGATCTGGAGCAGGAGGTCGTTCCGGGCTGCTCCGCCGTCGACGCGGAGTTGCGCCACGGCCGTGTCGCTAGCCGCCTCAAGCGCTTCGACGACCTCGCGCACACGGAACGCGATCGATTCCAGGACGGCGCGGGCGATCTGGGGCGCTCCGGTGCCGCGACTGATCCCGGCCAGCATCGCGCGGGTGTCCGGCTTCCAGTGGGGTGCGCCCAGCCCGGCGAAGGCCGGCACAAAGGCGACCCCCCCGCTGTCGTCGGTCGATTCAGCAAGCGTTTCGATCGCGGCGCTTTCGTCGATCAACTGCAGCTCGTCGCGTAGCCACTGCACCACGGCTCCGGCGGAGAAGACGCTGCCCTCCAACGCGTACGCGGGATCGGCGGTTGGCTGCCCGTTGGCGGCGACCGCGGGTGTCGTTAGCAGGCCCGGCACTGGGCCGGCGGCTTGCGTGCCGGTGTGTGCGAGCAGGAAGGCGCCGGTGCCGTAGGTGACCTTGGCTGGCCCGGGCGCGTGACAGGCTTGGCCGACCAAGGCGGATTGCTGGTCGCCCACGACCGACAGGATCGGCGCCTCGAAGCCGAGAGTCTCGGCCGACGCGAGAACGAACTCGGCGATGCTGTGACGCACCTCTGGCAGCATGTGGATCGGAACGCGCATCGCGGCGGCGAGCTCCGAATCCCAAGCCATGCGATGAATGTCGAACAGCATCGTGCGCGAGGCGTTGGTGCGATCAGTGAGGTGGAGCGTGCCACCGCTGAGCTTGGCCAGCAGCCAGCTGTCGACAGTGCCAGCCACCAGCTCTCCCGCTTCCGCACGAGCGCGGGCACCGGGAACCGAGTCCAGCAGCCAGGCGATCTTGGGCCCGCTGAAGTAGGCGTCGGCGACGAGGCCGGTGCGAGCCCGGATCGTGTTGCCGTGGGCGGCTTCAAGGTTGGCGCAAACGTCGGCGGTGCGGCGGCACTGCCAGCCGATTGCCGGACCGATCGGCGTTAGTGTCTCGCGTTCCCAGACGATGGTGGTTTCGCGCTGATTCGCGATCCCGATTCCCAGCAGGCGATCCTCGGCCGTGAGCGTCTCGTGCAGGACGGCGCGCGCCGCGTCGCGCTGGCTGCGCCAAATGGCTTCGGGATCCTGCTCCACCCAGCCCGGCTGCGGGAACTCGACGGGCAGGGGAATCTGGTGCACTGCAAGAAGCCGCGCCTCCTGGTCGAAGAGGAGCGCGCGGCTACTGGATGTGCCCTGATCGAGGGCGAGAAGGTAGGCGGCCACCTGGCGGCGACTGCCGGGAGGCTAGGCCTCTTCCTCGTCGGAGTTGCGCCGACCCATGACCACCCGACCGATGGCGCCGAGGGCTGCCACCAACGCGCCAAGCTTCAGGATTCGCTTCATCGGATGCCCCTCTCGGTGTTCCCGGGAGCGCTGCCGGGCTCTGGTTGCGGTCGCAGTATAGCGTCGCGGCCGATGCATGTCCGAGCGGAAGCGTCCGGTTATTCCGTCAGACCAACGACACCCGCTGGGATGCGGAACCGATCACCGACGCTGTAGGAGTTCGCGTCGAACCAGCCCTGGGGCAGCTCAACCGCGAACGAGTATTCCACCGTTGGCATCACCAGTTCCGTGTCCAACGCGACCAGGATCAGGATTTCCAGGATCTCGCCCTCGGCAGAGAGGAGCGCGAGGTCGAGGTCCAACAGGGTGTCTTTGTTCCAGAAGGGCGAATTCGTTGGCGCTGGAAAGGCGAAGAGCATCCCGGTCTCGAGAGGCAGTTCGCCACGGAACATGAGCCCGCGGACGCGCCGCTCAAAGGTATCGGCTACGAGCATCGCCATCGTGCGCGGGACGAGGTCAGTGTCGATCAGTTCAACGTGGGTGAAGCTGAAAGCAAGGGGCTCGACGTCGACGGGCAGTTCGATGTCGTTGAGGCCGGCAGGGATCGCCGTTGCGGGAGGGATCGCGACGGCGGCCGATGCACTGGCCGTGTCGTCTGGGTTCTCGGTGCTGGTGGCCAGCGTATCGTCGCCGCTGCAGGCGGCTAAGGCGATCCCCGCCAGGACGAGCGTTGTCGCGAACGTGTAGGCGGCGGAGAGCCCGACCCGCACAGCGGGCGGACGCCACGGACGACGGTCGGACGTCGCGCGGAAAGCCATCGCCAGATCCTAGCGGGCGGGTCGGCTCTGGTGTAGCGGCGTGCCGTTGGCGCTGGGTGGGGGATCGTGGACATCGCGGGCCTACACTATGGGCGCCTCTCCGATGGCATGGATCGGGCCTGTAGCTCAGGGGTCAGAGCAGGCGGCTCATAACCGCTCAGTCGGAGGTTCGAATCCTCCCGGGCCCACCAAACACACGCGGAGGCCAGATCGTCGTTCCCGCCCGAACTGGGTCGTGCGGCGCCATACGTGCGGCCGAGCGGCGCGTTCGGTTGACGACCTCATGGCGGCAGTTTCCACATCATATATCATCAGAGAATTGTGAGCGGAAACTGAGAGAGGGGGGATCGTGGAGCGAGATCGGATCTGGAGGTCCTTGGGTGATCGGCCGATCGGCCGTCGTGCGTTACTGCGTTCCGCCGCTCGCTGTGGGGTGGGCGTCGCGGGCCTGGCACTGGTCGGCGGCGGCGGCGACGACGATGAGGCGGAGGCGCTGTCCGACCCGGAAGGTGGCACCGAGAGCGACGTCGCTACTCAGAGTTCCCGCACGGCGCCTACGAGTGCCCCGAGCTCGGTCGTTGAGCTGCAAAGCGATGACGGCGTCGCCACATTGAGGATCCCGGAGGGCGCGCTGCCGGCCGGCACGGATCCGGAGTCGGTGGTGGTCAGCTCGGTCTCTCAGGAGGGTGTGCCAGCCGTCTTTTCAAGGCGAGGAGGCGGACGCGGCGCTCGCGGTGATCGAGCTTGAGCCGGACGGCCTGCAACTCAGCAGCCCGCCACGCTGGAGTTCTCGTTCCCCTACGTGGTACCCGACGACGGCAGCGCCGACTCGATCGGCTTCGATCACATCAGCGCTGGCGGCGACGAGATCGAGGATCTGTCCACTGTGGCCGACCCGGAAGTTGAAATCGATGCCGAGGCGGGGATCGTGCGGGTGCGGGCTCAGGTCAGCCACTTCAGCACGGTGGTGGCCGGTTTCGGACAGGTCAACGTCACTCTCACTGCGCCCGACACCGCACCTAGTGGGCGAGCGTTTCCAAGCCGACGTCGTGATTCGCGAGCGCCCACGACGCACGCGTGTACGTCGGAACAAGAACGGAGATCTGGTCGGGAGCCGCTCGGAGCTCGACAAGTCGCAGACCTGGACCGTATCGGGCTCATATTGGATCGGCGTTGTGCTGAGCCCCGGTGGCCAGCTAGCCGATCGCCCTCCCAATACGGTTGTCGCCAGTTCGTTCAGCACCACGGAGACGGTCACGTGCGAGTCGCTGTTCGACGGCCCAGAACGGTTCCGCCCCAGCAACCTCAGTTGTCACGGAAGGTCCGAGCACTGGCAGAAGTACACCCCGATCAAGGCGGACGGCAGCACCGGGGAGCCGCGTTCGTATAAGCGCCATGACAGGCTCTGTGCGGACTCCAAGGTCCTTTGCCTGGAGGGTGAGGAGGTTGATGTGCTGGAGATCGGTGGGCGCTTCTATCCCGTCGAGCAGTTCGCGTCCTTCCCGCCCGAGGCCGCCGGTGTGACGATCACGACCGGCGGCAGTTCCAGCACCACTCAATCGTTTGACGGCGAGCCAGAGATTGCGTGTTCGGAAGATCACTACTACCGGCCGGACTTCCGCCCGATCGTCCAATCCGTGGAGGCGACTCCGTTCTCGCTGACCTTGCCGAAGCCACAGCCCTGTGGGTTCGGCAAGGTCAGCGAGATCCCCGCGAGCACGATCACGGTGCCGAAGGAGCACGCCGAGGCGTATCGCGCCGTGCGGACCTAGTCGGTTCAGCGGATTCCGCTCCGCCGATCACCCGTTCATTGCGACGGCCGAGCCGTGAAGGGCGCGGTTGGACCGCGTCGGGCTCCTGAGTGCGCTGGACGAGACAACGGCCGCGCAGCGCGGAGCCGGATCGCGGACTAGCATCGCTCAGGCAGTCGACGCCCCACACATCGCGGAACGGAGCATCAAGATGGCAGCCAGCATCAAGACGGACGGACGATTGGCCGGCAAGGTCGCCGTGATCACGGGGGCGTCGCGCGGGATCGGGGAAGCGATCGCCTACAGCTACGCCCAAGAGGGCGCGAAGGTGGTCGTGTCGGCGCGCACATTAGATGACGGGGACCATCCGCTGCCGGGCAGCATCAATAGCGTCGTCAAGCGGATCACGGACGCCGGCGGCGAGGCTTCGGCGGTCCAAGCCGACATCTCGGTTGAGGCGGATCGCGAGAGGCTGATCGAGGCTGCCGTGGAGGCCTATGGCCCTGTCGACATCCTGGTCAACAACGCCGCGGTGACCTTTTTCATCCCCACGGCGCAGTTTCCGGAGAAGCGCTACAAGCTGATGGAGGAGGTCCAGGTCTATGCACCGCTGCACCTGTCGCAGCTTGTGCTGGAGAGCATGCGCGAACGCAAAATGGGCTGGATCGTCAACGTCTCGTCGCATGCGGCGCTGCACCCCAAGGTCGATGGCGGCCCGGGCGAGGGCACGGTCTACGGCATGTGCAAAGCTGCGCTGGAGCGCTTCACGACGGGTCTTGCGGCGGAGCTGTACGACGACAACGTCAGCGTCAACGTGATTTCGCCGGGGCTCGTGGCGACTCCGGGCGTCGTCTATCACAAGCTGATCAACGACTCGAACAAGGACCGGGTCACGCCGGTGGAAGACATGGCCGAGGCCTGCCTGCGGTTGGCGTACAGCCCGGCGTCGGAGATTTCGGGGCGGATCACTTACGCCGACGAGATGATCGAGGAGTTCAAGCTCAAGCCAGCGGAGCTACTTGCCTAGCTCCGTCGTCGGAGCGGAAGGAGTTCGGGGATGGCGCTGAAGATCGCACTGATGCCGAGCCGCTACAACCGATTCGACCTGTTCGAGGCGGCCGGCTTCGAGACGTACGAAGCGCCGGCCCGCAGCCCCGAGGAACTGATCGACGTCTTGCAGGACGCCGACGCGGCGCTGGTCACCACCCGGCCGCTGACCACGCGCGCCGTGCTGGAGGCCTGTCCGAAGCTGAAGGTGCTCTCGCGCATGGGGGTGGGGGTCGATTCGATCGACTTGCTTGCGGCAACGGAGCAGGGGATCTGCGTCTGCAATGTGCCAGGCGTCAACACTGCCGAAGTGGCCGACCACGCAGTCGCGCTGCTGCTAGCGGTCACGCGCCAGCTGTCGGACGCGATCACGGCGACGCGTGACGGGCAGTGGAGCGACCCGGCGCGGGTGAGCCACTTCCAGCGCTCGGTGCGACGGATCGCGGGCCACACCGTGGGTATCGTTGGCTTCGGCAACATCGGCCGGGCGTTCGCTCGACGCATTGAGGGCTTTGGACCGGCGCGGATCATCGCCGCCGACCCCTATGTCGATCAGTCCACGGCCGACCTCTACGGCGTGCAGCTGGTCGGCCTCGACACGTTGGCGAGCGA
>Ga0310121_10001773_pt1 | contig 21440 bp, 20 predicted proteins | sample CB27_Tmax_986_MG_FD_203504 | JGI IMG/M metagenome (GOLD analysis project Ga0310121, IMG submission 203504) | Marine microbial communities from Western Arctic Ocean, Canada - CB27_Tmax_986 | ecosystem: Environmental > Aquatic > Marine > Oceanic | place: Canada: Western Arctic Ocean | collected...
ATGTTATACTCGAGACCCATTTCGTCATGATGCCGAGCCACCCTCCCGGTCGAAGCGCGGCGAAGAGTCGCTCAAATTCGTCATCGGGACGATGTAGATGTTCGATGACTTCGGTGGCTGTAATGAAGTCGTATTGGCGTGACCAAACCTTTTCGTCGTGAGCATAGAACGCATCATACAGGTCGACTTTCAGGCCAGCACGTCGAAGTATCTGTGCGAGAGCCGGCCCAGGTCCGCAGCCGAAGTCTAACCCGTGGGTTCCTGAACTGACCCGAGCGAGAAGCGGCGTCGCGAGTCTATTCAGAAAGGCCTGATAACCTGGATCTCCAGGGTCGTTACGGTGCTGGTCATAACGTGCTTTTTCAGAGTGTCTGTCCGGATAATCAGATCGACTAACGAACACTAGGTGGCAGATGACGCACTGCCAGAACTGGCGGTCGTGTCCATAAAAGAATGGCGTGACGTCTGTGTGTTGGCAAAGCGGGCAGCTCGGCTGAGATGTCCCAAGTCTGGTGTCAGGGTTATGGTGTGCCAAGGTTACAGGGTTAATGGCTCATTGAGTGAAGGAGTACATTAATCCCAAGCCCGTAGCCGTCTGGAGAAAACTGATCAAAAAATCTCGGGTCATCACCCTCGCGTTCCCATGCGTCGCCGACATCCGTGTTGTGAGTCATGATCACAAGGAAACGCCCATGGCTGTCGGCGATAGCCCGAAAATGTGGGACGTCAGTTTCCCGTCCACGTTCAGACGTAGTTCTTCCACCGGAACGGTACCAGAACTGAATAGAAGTGATTTGTGGAATCTTTTCGACGTGCGTCAATGTTCGAAAAATGGGGTGGTTAAGAGGAACGTCTCTGATCGGATATTGTGAAGGGGGTAGCACACGCCCAATTTCCGTAGACCAATGATCCCAGGCACGCTGACCCCAAAAGTCGTCAACCCAAAGGAGTCCGCCTTTAAGTAGGTATTCCCGAAGTCGTGCCGCTTCTTCGGTTGTCATGCCAATTGTACCGACGTCTGCCGCCATCACGAATGGACAGTTGAAAAGTTCATCATCGGTTAGACGTATCACCCAGTGGTTTGGTTCGTTGTATTGGTCCGTGCTGACTCGAGCGGTTGTCAGATCACTGAACCTGTGCATCAGGTTGATGCCCGCGAATGGGTAGTCCGTTGACCAACCCATCCCTAGTTGTTCGTAACGTACCTGGTCATACATTAACTTACAAAATGCAAAATCTCGATCAGGCATGGACGGTGGAGGAAAGCGAGGTGGTAGATTTCCCTCCCCGACACCCCAGCCCCATTGCGCGAAACCAGCCGTTAAGAGGCTCGAGAAGAAGAACGCTGCGGCTAAAAGTGGAACTCGACGAGTTAGCACTCGGCAGAGCATACTCCAGTTCTTTAGCTACGACGGGAATGTATTGCGTAGAATGTGCACTATGCATAGAACCTTGATGTTTGGTGTCCTGTTTTCGATGATAGCTGTACCTGGAATGGCGCAGCATGACCACGATTCCTCTGACGGTGCGTCTGGTGAACTTCCGGAAAGCTTTAGTGAACCGATAGGCCTTTATCCAACAGCCCTTGGTAGCCACACGCACCCGATCTCGTCTTCCAATGCTGAGGTGCAGGCTTATTTCAATCAGGGATTCCAGTTGATGTATGCCTTTGCGAAAGAAGATGCAACCCGGTCGTTTCGAGAGGCGTGGAAACGGGATCCAGATTGTGCCATCTGTTATTGGGGTGAGGCGTGGTCGTGGGGGTCCTATCTGAATGGCCCGATGCGTCCGTTTGAAGCTCCTCATGCGTATGCTGCAATGCAAGAGGCAGTTGCTCGTTTAAACCACGCCAGTGAAACAGAACGAGCTTACATTACCGCTATGCAGGCTCGATACGTTGCTGACTTTGATCCGGAAAAACGACGGGAGCAGGACGAAGCTTATGCGAAAGCGATGCGAGAACTTGCGGAGGCGTACCCGGATGATCTGGATGCCGTTACTTTGTACGCCGATGCGTTGTTCCTTCTTGAACCGAGACGTGGAACGAGGGACATCAGCGATCCAAACGTCAAGCGACTTCATGGTGTTCTGGAAAGCGTGCTTGCTCGCCATATCCGACATCCGGGCGCATGTCATCTCTACATCCATGCAACCGAGTCAACCATCGATCCTGGAAAGGCTTCTGCCTGCGCTGAGTATCTCGGCAATGAGATTCCTGGTGCCAGCCACATCAATCACATGCCTTCACATACCTGGAATGAGATTGGGCGTTGGGGTGATGGTGTGCGATCGAATCTTAAAGCCTGGCACTCTGATCTAAAGGCTGAATCTGGCGAAGGTTTTGCTATTTATCCAAGTCACAATCTGCACATGTTGCTTTTTGCCGCCTCGATGGATGGCCAAGGGGCTATTGCTATTCAGGCAGGCAGAGACTACGCGAAGATCACGAATGACACGGTGTTTCATGTATTGACGCTTGTTCGGTTTGGACGGTTTGATGAGGTTCTAGATGTCACAGAGCGTCCAGAGCAAGACGCGTCCGGGGGGTTGTGGGATTTTGCGCAGGGCTATGCCCATCTGAAGCGTGGGGATGAGGATTTTGCCAAGGTTTATCTCGACAGAGTGATGACGCTTGCTGACACTACGAACGCGAGGTTTCGTTTCGATTCAGCAGAGCTATTGTTGAAGACCGTGGGGCATCTCCTTGAGGGAGAAATCCAGCGTGATGCAGGTGATGCCACCGGTGCTATTCGTTCGTTTGAACAGGCTGTAGCTGTTGAAGATCAACTCGAATATTCCGAGCCGGAACCGCTCCCGTTTGCAGCAAGACATTGGCTTGGGGCTGTGCTGATCGAGACGGATCAGTATGAGACAGCCGAAAGAGTTTATCGGGAAGAACTAGAAGATCATCCGCACAACGGCTGGTCGCTCTTTGGTCTCAAGCAAGCACTTGAGGGACAGGGGAAGTCGTTGACAGATGCTGACGAAAACTTTGAGAGGAGCTGGGAGCGTGCCGACGTGTGGATTTCATCGTCGCGCTACTAGAGTTTGAACGGGTCGAGAACAACGTGTTTGATACGTTGTCGTTGCCATGTATATGTAATGTGTATGAGGTCGTCTTCAGTTTGTATGACCGCTGGATAAGAGAATTCACCTGTTTGAGCGTCTTCCAAGAGTAGGGCTTGGGTCCACGTGCGTCCATCGTCTGAAATGCCAACAGCAAGTTGTTGTCTGCTTTTTCTCGTAGGGTTATAGACGAGCAGGAATCTGCCATCGGTTAAGCGCACTGCATCAATACCGGCACTTGGGTTCGGGAGATTCGTCCTCGTCATTTTGCTCCAGCTCACTCCTGCGTCATTCGACCAGGCCTCCGTAATCACGTTCTGGCGACTGCGACAGAGTGCTTGAATTCTTGAGTTTGTGTGAGCCAGAAGCGTCGGTTGAATGGCACCGAATTCGGTAGTGCGATTTAACGCAGCCGACCGTTTCCATCGGGCCGGGTCCGTCAGAGCATCGAGCATGCGTTTTGGGTCTGAGTGAGGCCTAAAGCGTTCGATGTGGGCAACCCAACCGTCATGTTCCGTGCTGGACCCCGCGAGTAACGTCCCATCGCGAAGTTCAATGGGTTTTGCTCGAATTGGACCCAAGATACCGTCCGGCAGTTGTCCCGCTTGTGACCAGGTCCGTCCTTCATCATGTGAGATTCGAACCATGCCCCACCATTCACGCGGGTTTGGCCCGACTTTATAAAAGAGTAAAAGTGGTCCTGATGATGGTTGAAAAAGAACCGGATTCCATCCGGGTAAATGTGTCCCACCCGGCTGAACACCATCTGCAATCTCGACTGGCGATGACCATCTATTTGCGTCACGTCGAGCGAGCCAGATACCGACGTCGGTGTTGCCTTCAGCTGTTCCGCCAAACCATGCTGCCACAATTCCATTCTTGGTTTCTGTGATGGTCGATGCGTGTGCCGAGGGAAATGGCGCGAACTGGTAAACAAATTCCGTGTGAACAATGGAGTCTTGCGCGTGAGCCACGGGCACACTTCCCGAAGAAAGCAGTAATAAGACGAGTAAGAGCAGAACTAACATGCGATGCATAGTGGAGGAGGGCCGAGTCAGTAGGGGGCTGACTCGGCCTATCGCGGAATAACGGTCCTGTGGGAGACTAGTCTATTGCCGAATAATCAGTAGCATCCATGAATACTGATTCAACATTGGCGACGATTCGACCATCGCGTTGAGACTCTTCAGCAACTTTACTCCACTCCGGGTCACTACGGAATGAATCCCAATTTTCATCGGCCGCATCTCGACTGTCATGAGAAATGATGTACACCAAAGTACTGTCCGCATGGTCTTTTGCATCTTGAGGAACCCAGTATCCAATGTTTGACATGCCGTGTTTTTCAAAAATTCTTGTTGTGTGATCGCGAAAACGGGCATTAAGAGCGTCAAGACGGCCTGGATGAGTGGTGTACGTTCGCAGCTCGAACACAGGTTTAGACTGTGCCTCAGCGACGCTCACCAATTCTGCAAACTGGCCAGCGGTAAAGCCGAGTCCAAAAATTATCAACGCATAGACCAAGAAAGAACGTTTTGATGTCAACATGGCGTCACTCCTTACATCTGTTAAGTTACAAAGTTACAGGCAAGTAATTGCCTGACGATGACCGTCTGTGTCTGCGCCGACCAATGTTTCGCATTTGATGCCGACCATCATAATCTCTTCGGTTGTTAGCGGGAAGGATAGCGTGTTTTCAATTGTTCTTGATCGGTTTCAGTGAGATGCATGTACTCGGGTAGGTCGACTGAAAGTTCGTTGGTTCGGCAGGGACCGCACATAAGCGAAGTTGGGTCGGTGTTATGCGAGAGGCCGAGAGTATGGCCGATCTCGTGTGCAATGATGTTGCGAGCGATGTTGGGATTTGTGGCCATGGCATAACGGTCTTCTTCAATAGCCACGAAATGTCCTGTCCGTTTCGGCAGTGGCCACGCAAACGACATTAAATCTTGTCGAGAAAGTAGCAGTACAACGTTTGAGTTGAATTCAATAATTTCATCGGGCGGTTCTGGTTCAGAGGGTCCGGCTCGAAGCCTACCGGCTCTGGAAGAAATTAGACGGGCATAATTTTCAAGTGCGCGTTCTGCTGACGACTCGATAAAAACAGTTTCGGTGATGTGTACGCCGAGATCGAGAGCCTTAGCAGTGTTATTCCAAAACTTGACTGCTTCCAAGGTCATCGGAAGGCGAACGTCGTTAGTGTCGTGACTTAGTATGATGACGTTATGTTCAACACGTTGTGCCGAGATTGTAGCTGTCGCTGGACTCGTGGCTAAGAGAGTTGCGATCGTAGTGATGCGCACAAAGTTAGCGAAGAAATTTTGTGAGCCCACCCTCTGCTGTTTCTCGTGAGATGGGCCCCTCTGCACTGTACACGTTGCCATCGACGTCAACCGCAACTCCCTCCCCCGCTGTACCGTGTGGCTGGTCCGTCACATGAGGGGGAATAAATGCTGTTACTTTGTCTGCACTTACACTGCCAATTCTAATTCCTGTTGACCAGTCAGGCTGCCGTTCTGGGTTTGATTCTGAATCGATGGCGTACAGCATATCGTCTTGCGTAATAAAAAGTCCGCTTACTCGCCCAAATTGAAAATACGAATCGAGGTGGTTTCCGTCTTGGTCGAATATTTGGATCCTATTGTTTCCACGGTCGGCGACAAAAAGACGACCTTTGGAATCCATTGCGAGCGCATGCGGGGTTCGAAACTGGCCTCGGTCTTCTCCAATTCCACCCCACTCCATGAGAAAATTTCCGTACGGGTCGAATTTGACTATGCGTCCTGTTTTGCTTGAGTCACTGTCCCTATATTGGCCACTGTGTCCATCTGCAACAAAAATGTCCCCGTTGGGCGCGGTAATGACATCGCAGGGTTCATTCAGGAGGCCTGCACTACGTCCCGTGACTCCGGGCTTTCCAAGACGGAGTAGGACTTGTCCGCTTGGACTGAACTTAATAACTTGGTGCCCCTTGGTGCCCGAGTCATTCCCCCGTGCATCGGTGATCCACACGTTGCCCTCGCTATCAACGTGTATCCCATGCGGAAGTACAAATTCTCCAGCTCCAAAACTGGTTATCACTGCTCCTGTTTCGCTGTGGAATTTTAGGATTGGGTCAATGGTTGAGTCGTTGCAGCCATCGGTAAGGTCGACGGAACCGCAGCGATCGTATGTCCAGATATGACCGTCTGGCCCGATGTCCACACCAGCGGTAGAACCCCATGTTCGTCCATCCGGTAATCCTCCCCATCCCTTGAGAACCGTGGGATTCGGATTTGGTAGATCGTCCGTCTGAGTTGGGTCTGGGATGTTCTGCGCCGATGTCGGAACAACTGCTAATACTGTGACGAAGACAAAGAGTTCGAGCCGATAAACCAATTGAGACATGACGACGCTAGCAATGATTCAAATGTTGCTTACGGGGTGTTTGCAATGTTTTACGCTGTAATTCTACGATGAGTAGTAGGGATACTGCGAGACCAAGCGTTACCGCGATAGTGAAGGCCGCAGTCAACCAGACCATCCCCACACTACCTTGGGTCTCCACTTCACGACTGAGAGCGTCCACTCGGTTTACCGTTAACAACCATGTGTGCGCGGCAGTCCACGCGTAGCCGGTTCCAAGGATGCCGGGCGCGAGTGCCGGCTGTGAGCGAAGTGATACAAGTGCTCCCCAAACAAGTAACAGCATCCCCAAAAGAGTAATCACATAAGACGGTTGGCTAAGGCCTGAGGTTAACGAGTGCCACGTTTCGAATGGAAGATAAACTGATACGCCAGTTAACGTGAGGAGAGCCAGCCTGGTTTCTGTTTTCCGTGGAGTCATTGTCTCCTTGGCGGCGTTTTCAGGTCGTGGTTATCGAGACAGTTCACCTTGGTCAAGCAACGTCATCAAACTCTCGGTACGCATTAGCGGTCCGTTTTGTCGCAAGAGATCCAATCGATATGCTGGAGACATTCTAAGAAATTGTGCAAGTCCGTTCACTAATAGTTCGTCGGGAAGCTCTTCGGGTGTCGGTGACTGGCCAGGCGTGATGAATGATAGAAGCTCTAATAGGAGGGGCCGCTGTTCGCGCAGCCTGTCTCGATCGATCTCGTCAATTGCATCTGAGAGAGGTAGAACATGGGCTACACGGTACGGTCTACTATGGTCTTCGTTCTCAATGCGAAAGCGTGATATTCCCTGAAGGACGATGTTGTACTGGCCGTCTGGCAAACGTTCGACGTTTGAGATGATACCGGCGCAACCTATTTCGTAGACTGGCGGGTTTCCTTCATAGCTATCTTCATAACCGGGCCGGAGCATCACCATTCCTATGATGCGGTCGCCTTCGAGGGCATCAGCCACCATTTCCCGGTAACGTTCTTCGAAGATGTGAAGTGGTCGGGACGCACTGGGAAAGAGCATGATGTCTGCTAGAGGAAAAATAGGAATCGTTGCGGGAAGACCTTGGTTTGGTGTTTGCGCGTTAGTTGGTGCTAGCCAGAACAAACTGAACGTGGCTATGAAGAGGCTGATCCGATTAACCATGGTTGTTGCAGTTGTAGCTTCGATAATAGCTGTTCAATGGCGAGAAGTCATGGAGAGCTACGAGAACTCACTGAGTTTATCTGCCCAACTCGCTACCCGTAAGTGGTTTTCCGTTAAGGGCCATGGTCAGACCGAAAATGGCGATACCAGCTATATCAAGCACAGGCAGTTCAACACTAGCCATGACCATTGTTGGTCCTGGTGCGAGGAGCAACGCAGCGGCACAGAAAATAGCGGTGCGTAATCCGAGTCCTAGTGGGTGTCGGAGTTGGCCTGCGATACCAGCAGCGAAGCATGTAACACCAAGCGTGGCCATTCCGACTGGAACCAACATCTGCGACCACGCTGCTGATTCTCCGGTTGACGTCAACATTAAGAGTTCAGGTCGGTAGATAAACATATAGGGAAGGGTGAACCCTACTAGGGCAAACTTAAATGCGGCAAACCCTGTCTGCATAATGTTTGTTCCAGCGATTGAAGATGCTGCGTACGCTGCGAGTGCAACAGGTGGCGTAACCATCGACATCATTCCGAAATAGAAAATAAAAAGGTGAGCTGCGAGAGGTATGACGCCTAGATTGCCAAGGACAGGACCAATGAGCGTTGCCATCAAGAGATAGCAAACGGCGGAGGGGAGGCCCATGCCAAGCACAATAGACGAGGTCATAATGAGTAGAAGTGCGAGAAACAGACTCTGCTCTGCGAGAGGAATAATTGTTGCAGGGAGTCGAGTGCCGATACCTGTGAGTGTGACGATTCCAATGATGATTCCTACACACGCTGCTGCAGCAACGAGTGGGACGACACCACGGGCAGCTGCAACGAGCCCATCAAGCGTACGTCGTGGTTTGAGCCTAGTTTTCGCACTGAAGCTACTTGCAACGACGATGGTGACCAACGAGAGACTTACCGCACGAAACGCGGTATAGCCAAGGACTAAGAATAAGATAAGGCTACCAAGTGCCAGTCCAAAGACGATACCGGCCATTCGGTCGCTAGCTACAGCTTTCGAACTGCTGCCATCAGAATTTATCTTTCCAACTGAAACATCGTTGTTGCCAGCCGACATTCGTTTGGCATGTAGATGGACGATGAGCAGGAGTGATAGGTAATACAAGATAGCTGGAATAAGGGCGGCACGGACGATTTCTAAATACGTAACCGGTGGTTCGACAATTTCAAGCATCATGTAGGCACCAGCTCCCATAACGGGTGGCATCAGTGCGCCACCGGAACTGGCTGCTGCTTGTATGCCAGCAGCTGTGACGGGTTTGAATCCGGCACTCCGCATCATTGGGATCGTGAACGTGCCTGTGGTTGCGGTATTCGCCACGGCACTTCCTGAGAGTGAACCCATTAGTCCGCTGCTTAGCACGGCGACTTTGGCCGGGCCGCCAGAGCTTTTCCCAAAAACGCGCTGCGCAAAATCAACAATAAAACGCGTTGCTCCGGTTGCTTCAAGAAATGCGCCAAAGATTACAAAGAGAAACACATACGTGAACATGACACTAAGTGCGACGCCAAAAATTCCCTGACTGTGTAGAAAGGTTTGCGCAACGATGCGGGGTACCGGGTAGCCACGATGTGGGAATAGCCAATCTGGGAAAATGGAACCGAAGTACGCGTACAGTAAAAACATTCCAGCTAGTAACGGCAGTGCCAGTCCCAGTGCTCTTCGTGCTGCCTCGATAATGATTATTAAACCGATAGCTCCTACGGTTATGTCGAAGGTGGTCTCAAGGCCGGCGCGGTTTCCGAGTGATTGACCGTTGACCCACCAGGATTCAAATATCGGGTCAGTCTGGATGGCGATATAGCCACAAGACATCGCTGCGGCCAATGCAAGTACGATATCGCCAGCTTGGCTTGCGTGGTTCGCTTTTAGGGTGGTGTGGAGGGGAATGTTTAAGAAACAGATGGTTAGGCCTAGCAGGGCAAACACTGCCAGCCGACTTTGTGGTGCGAAAATAGGATAATTAACCTCAACGAGCGTAAAGATGCACAGTAGTATCCCGAGCGTGCGGCTCGCCAACTGTCTGGGTTCACTAAAAGACACGTCCGACGTCACGGTTGAGGCCTAACTGTTACTGTGGCCAGATGCCGATTTCTTCATAGAAGCGAATGGCACCGGGATGAAATTCTGTTCCAGTATCTCGGACCACGTTGTTTGGATTAATCGCTCGTCCGGCAGCATGTTTTTCCACTACAAGTTCACGATTTTCATAAAGCAATTGTGTGACAGAGTAGATCAACTCGTCTGGTGCATCGGCAGATGTGATGAAATGCATGGAGCCGACATCTAGCCCATCATACGGTTCGTCCTGTCCCCTGTAGGTGTCAGCGGGGATTGTTGCGGGCCTGAAGAAAAGGTAGTTGTCAATTAGGCGCTGTTTCTCTGTGTCACCGTATGGTAGGAAAGTTATATCCATGGACGCTGCCGCTTGCGTAATTGAAGCCGTGGGTACAGCTCCACCAAGAAACGTAGCGTCTGCCGAACCATCGGTAAGCATGTCGACAGCCGCCTGTTGGGTAGCGTTGAGTGGGGAGAAGTCGCCGTACGTAATTCCGTGGGCTTCCAGAAGTGGCTCAACGAAATACTCAAAGCCGGCGCCTGCCGGACCTACCGTCACACGGCGCCCTTGGAGGTCGCTGAGGTTATCAATGCCTGAACTACTCTGAGTGACAAATAACGCCACATTTGGCGCGAGCGTCATTATGGAACGAACCGGATAGGCACGGTCCCAGCCCTCTCCTCCTCTACCGGCAAAATAGGTGATTGCGGCGTTCGAGAGCGCAAAATCAAGCTCACCGCTCGCAAGACGTCGGATATTCTCTTGTGATCCACTTGTTGCTTCAGCGGTGACGTTATAACCGCGGTCAGCCCCTGTTTCGTTTACTACTTGGGCGAGCGCACTCCCCACGACAAAAAAAGCGCCTCCTGGAGGAGCTGTGCCCATACTTAAGAATTGTCGCGAAGGTGTGGAAGAACCGTCCTCAGCACCGCAGCCCGACGAGAAGACCGCGAGCACAACCATTAACGCGATAATATTGGAACGACACACAATAACTACCTCTCTAACTCAACGTAAGCACTACATGGTTGATCCAACGTGCCCAATGCTACTACGGCTCAACGTTCGCTTACCGTTACTACCTAGGCTTCCACAAAAAATCGGCGAGCCTTCATTTCAAAGCGAGGCAGTGTCCCGTGTCCAACGCAACGGACCGGGACGGTCAGCCCGAGTGCCTGGTGGAGTTTGGAGGATACCTCATCTGCTATGACTGATGGTTCTATGGCAGAAGATTGACAGAGCTCAATTTCTACGATGACCGACCGCATAGCTCCATCGCGCTTAATGGTGCAGCGATATTCGACGATCGTTTCAACTGAACGAATGATAGCCTCGATTGCGGTTGGGTAGACGTTGACCCCACGTACATTGACCATATCGTCCGCCCGTGCGATGACACCACCGACTAGACGGGCAAAGGTTCGACCGCAGGTGCAGGGCTCGGATGTACGTATAACAAGGTCACGTGTTCGATAGCGAACGATTGGACAAGCAGACCGGCCGAGATTGGTAATCACCAATTCTCCCTGTTGGCCGTCTGGTACAGGTTGGTCGGACTCAGGGTCGATTATCTCGGCGACATATTCCTGTTCATTGATGTGGAGAAATCCGGGAGCTTCCCAGCATTCAAAACTGACGGGGCCGACTTCTGTTAATCCGTGATGGTCAATAACCCGCGCTGCCCATCCTTCTTCAATACGCTGACGCGTCATGGGAATATTCCCACCGGGTTCGCCGGCAACGATGATCACTCGGACGGTAGTATCGGTTAACGACGTTGAGGACTCAGACGCGACGTCAAGTAAACGTAAGGCGTAGGTTGGGGTGCAACACATGACGGTGGGGCGAAGGGTTTCAATCAGAGCGAGCCTAGATTGGCTCGAGATCCCACCAGTCGGGATTGCATGTGCCCCAAGTTGCGTGGCAGCATCGAATCCTGTCCAGAAGCCGAGAAAAGGTCCAAAGGAAAATGGGAAAATAATTCGATCTGTTGATGTTACGCGAGCCGCTCGATAAATCGTTTTCCAGCAGTCCAACATCCATTGCCAACTTTCTGTTGTATCGATCCAGCGAAGAGGCTTTCCAGTCGTGGATGAGGTCTGGTTGTAGCGTGAAAAATTGGAAACGGGTTCAGAAAGCGCTGTTCCCCATGGTGGGGAGCTGGATTGGTCGCTGACAAGTTCTGCTTTCGTCGTAAATGGAAGCTTATGTAGGTCATCGGGAAAAACGAGGTTGTCGACCGATGATAATCCAGCGCGGCTGAATTTTTTGGCGTAAAACTGGTTGCGAACTGGAAGCGAACGGATGAGGGTGGTTAGCTTTTTTGATTGCCGAGTCGCGATCAACTTGCGCGATGATTTTTCAACCTCGAGCGGCTCAAGAAATTTAGCTGGATCGCTCATTCGTTCATATCCTGACGTGGGTTCCTCAGGCGGGAGACTATGTCAGCTGGTATGGGTGTTGATTTTAGTGTGGTGCCGTTACTTTTGGTTACGCAGGCGATTGCCAGACTTCCCGTCGCGATACTTTGACCGTCTTTAATGATATCGGCTTCATACCTGATTGAGCGTTCTCCAAGCTCGGTAATCCGGATATGAACTTCAAACTCGTCTTCGAACTTTAACGGTTGACGAAAATCAAATGACGCAGCAACTCGAGGAAATCCAACGACCGCATTAGGGGGGTTGATGCTCAACCCGGCGGCACGCCAGAGAGCATGTTCCGCCTCTTCCATGTAACGGTAGAAACACGAAAAATGAACAATTCCAGCAGCATCAGTCTCGTAAAACTGCACTCGCCGGCGGAGCCGGTGTTCACGCGGCATCTTTTAGACTTGTATTTTAATAGCTTATGAGAGTGGTGTCTTCTAGGCTCGTACCAAAGGGCTTTCCTGAGAGTCGCTCCGCTTTGAGAATTCCTTTAACGCGTTGAAGAGAGGTCTGAGATCTGCGAACACATTTCCTACCAGTGCATCGACTAATTGGGAATGTAAGTCGGGATGGGCTTGAAGAAAATCTCGAAAACTAAAGGTGTGGTTATAAAAAGACAACACGAGCTCTCGGAACTGGTCGAGTGCCCAGTGCATATCACGGTTGTAATCTGTGAATGTTTCACTATCAATAACCCCACGATCGAGTCCAGCATGCACTGCATCAGCAGCCATTTCACCACTTTTGAGAGCCATAAAGACCCCAGTGGAAAAGACCGGATCGAGAAACGAGAAGGCGTCTCCAGTAAGGCAAAATCCTTCGCCTCCGATGTTCTCGGATCGATAGCTAAATTCTCCTGTCACACGTACCGGTTCGATTCTCGTGCCTGTACTTAAATGGTCATTGATCCATAGGCAGTGTTCTGCTTCCCGTAAAAAAATAGATTCTGGGTCGCGCGTGCTCCTGTAGAGATAATCCGCTTCTGCAACTACGCCAACACTAACGACATCATCAGGAAGTGGGATATACCAAAACCACCCTTTGTTTGGAATGTAGGCAACGGTAGTTGCACCGGCATCAAGTCCAGGGTCGCGTTTGGCGCCCTTGTAGTATGTGAAGATTGCAATTTTGTTAAGGTTGGCGTCTCGCTTTTTCCAGCCAAATTTGGATGCAAGAAACGTATCCCGACCGGTCGCGTCGATGACGGCATTGGCGTGAAATGTTTTGTTGCTACCATCAGATGCAGTTCCCCGCACGCCAACAAGTCGAGAGCCGTCGACAATTGGTTCACGGACTGCGACGCCTTGATAGACGTCAGCGCCTTTGGCTCGTGCGTTGTCTAGTAGCATACGGTCGAACTCGCTTCTTCTGACCTGCCATGTTGTTGCGCAGTCATGTTTGATTGTTTCGAAGAAGTAAAAAGGCTGTGACACTTTCCCCGATGTAGAGACGAATTGCACACTGTGCTTCCGAGGGCACGCGTTGCTGTCAAACCAGTCAAGGACCCCTAGGCGCTCAAAGGTAAACCAGGTGTAGGGCATTAACGATTCACCGACGTGATACCGAGGAAATTCGTCTCGTTCAATAACCGCAACGCGACGTCCGTGCATTGCGAGCACAGTTGCAGCGGTGGCGCCGGCCGGCCCGCCGCCGAGAACTGCACAGTCGTATTGGTATGAGTGTGTCATCGGACCTTTCCGTTAGCGAATAACAAGCGGAAGTACCTCCACGATGTCACCGATCTTGACACCTTTGCGTATCAGCTCCGTGCGGCGACCATAGAGTAGTCGTGGTTCACGCATCCAAAAGACGCCCATCATTTCTGGATTCGGTGTTATAGCTAGAAACGCTTTTACATGACTAACGTAGTCGAACTGTCCATCTCGTAGGATACGGCCGAGCGGAATTTTATTTCTGAGGATTTTGCTCCGGAGCCTTGTTCCGAACGCTTCCAATTTCATACGGATGGCGCCCATTTCCACTGGCTGGCCGGAGTATTCTTGAACCAACAAGACTCGTCGAAAATACGACGCTCCACTCGTGAATGTTGAGAGGGCACGTAAAGCAACCTGTCCGCCAAAGTGACGTTCAAGAGTCAGCGTCATATCATTGTCGTGGACGAGCAGTGACCTGTACGGTAAAGGAATATCTTTCGGCTGGACAACTGATACCTTTGGTATCGTGACGCCGGCCCTTCGATAGACGAGGTCCAATGGGTACAAAGGGTTGGCTGTTGCTGTTTTTGTCTGATTACTCTTGGCCATATTGATAAAGCTAGGCTTAAGTTAGCCTATGTATATCGAATATCGGTGTGCGCCGGGAGAAAAAAACGGGGCAGTAGACTGTCGACACGCAACAAACCATCGCGCGATAACCTGACATTGTCGGTTGACAACTCATCGAGGTAACCATCTTGTCTAAGTGATTCAAAAGGTGGAGCGAACCTTGATCTGACATCTACCTGATATTTGTCCTGAAAGTAGGACGGTCGAATTGATCCCAACTTAAGTTGGAGGACAAGTTCACGAATCATTCGCTCTTCATTCGTTGGTTGGTAGGCGCGATTTAGAGGAATCTGCCCGTTTTGTATCGCCTTTGCGTATGGTTGCCAGGAATCGAGGTTTTGCATGTGGACACCGTTAATGTGTCCAAAAGACGCGACACCTAGTCCCGCAAGGTCTGCGCCTTGCCACAAGCGATCGCGATAGACAAAAGTAGTTCTTGTCGGGTCCTTAACTGCCGTATATGCGCTACCTACGGTATACCCAGCCTTTTCGAGAAGAGTAAATGCGTCGTCTACCCATCGCCTTTTAGTTGCCCAAGGCGCGACCGTCTGCCCGAATTGTCCTGCGCCTTTAAGAAGGTCGCTGCTGATGGTGGTATTGAAGGGTAGCTCCATTTGGTAGATAGTGACGCTGTCCGGATTGAGTTCAAGCGTTTTCTGGACTGCGTTCTGCCATTTGGTTTCGGTTTCACCCAACATTCCGGCAATGAGGTCAATATTAATTTGTGGGAAATTAATAGAACGTGCGTAATCGTAGGCACGGAATATTTCTGCTGACCTATGGGCTCTGCCGTTTAGTTCGAGCACCTGGTCGTCGAAGTGTTCAACACCTAAACTCAGTCGTGTCACGCCCATTTCACGAATTGCAGCCAATTTTGGTTCCGTGAGTGTTCCTGGTTCGCATTCAAAAGTGATTTCGCTTGCGGTGGACCAGGACCGAACTGCAGAAAGACGATCGACGAGGCCTTTTAGTTGGCGAACAGAAAGGAACGAGGGCGTGCCACCGCCAAAGTAAATAAAATCGAGGGGGCGGCCGGCTACTGCGCGTTCCTCACCGTAGAGTTCCCACTCCCGTGCCAAGCTGTCCAGATATGACTGGACTTCGCTGGCATTCTTGTCCGTGTAAACGCGGAAGTAACAGAAATGGCACCGCTTCCTGCAAAACGGGATATGTAAGTAGAGGCCAAGCGGGATGTCCGCTGGAGTTTTTTCCAGAGCCGGACGGGCAAGCCTGTCAACGGCGCCCTCTGTCCATACAGAGAACGGTGGGTAGTTTGCTACAAAGTAGCTTCCCACCTCAGTGTCGGCGACGGCATCGATTTGTTGGCGTGTGTCACTTGACATCAATAATTACTATACCTCTCACGGACATTCTTAGATCGCTAATGTGTGCTGGTCGCTTCTCGGCAAGCATTTTTGGACTCGCGTTCTCTTGAGTGCCAATTATTTAACTTTAAATCAACCGAAGCAGTACAGCACCCCGTCTTGAGAACCAATTACTACTTTACCGTCTGCGATGGCTGGAGATGCCGAGAGAGGCGCTCCCGTATCGAACTCCCAGATTTTCTCTCCACTTTGAAGGTCAAGGATGTAGAAGCGACCATCGCCAGAGCCTATATACACGCGACCGTCGGCTGTGGCCGGAGAAGAATCAACCCGAGCCCGTGTCATAAATGTCCAGAGGCCTTCTCCTGTCTGGTCATCAATGGCGTGCACCATACGATCGCGCCCGCCAATGACGACTTTTCCGTCGACATTCAGCGCCGATGAGTAGAACGGGAAGTGTCGTTCAGGATGTTCATACCGCCAAAGGACATCGTGTGTACCAAGATCAAGTCCGACCACCTCATTATCAAACGTTCCAAAGTACGCACGACCATTGCTGATAACAGGTGAAGCCGCAGTGTAGGCACCAGCCGACACACTTACGACCTCGACCCCGTCTGCAATACGAACGCCATGAAACGTTTCATCGCATCCGCCAAAATAGGCGACACCGTCGAAGATCGCTGGTGTTGCGTGTACATAGTTGTCGGTCTCAAGCTGCCATTCCAATTCGCCACTTCGGGCTGTCAAGCCGTAAAGAAATCCATCGTAGGAGCCGACTAAGACGCGGCCCTCAGCCAGCACAGGAGATGATTTGATTTCTCCTTGCGTTGTAAAGCTCCACACTTTCGTTCCGTTGTCTGCGTCGATTGCATGAACGACGCCCGCGAGATCACCGATAAAGACAAGCCCGTGGCCGACTGCCGGCGATGATTCGCCGATACCCATTCGGTCACTTGCTTGGTAGCGCCATTGGATAGCTCCAGTGGTGAGGTCAAGGGCAACTACCTCGCCAGCGTACGTTCCTACATAAACCGTACCGTCCACAATTGCGGCAGAAGAATCAATGGACTCGCCTAATTCCAACGACCACAAGAGCTTCGGGTTTGACGGCATATACGAGTCCGAAATACCACCTAGGTTTGGTGTGCCACGGAATTGTGTCCATTTAGTGGACGGCGATGTTGTTTGTCCGAACGCATCTGTTGTTGTGAGCATGATGCCGACAACATGAAATATGAACAGATAAACGATTAAAGACATTTGAGAAATATGGCTCAAAATGCGCATTGATATACCTCCAGCGCTTCTCGCGCACTAAACGGTCTTGGGTTGAAAGTCCCGGTCCATTGTTGTCCGGCTGCCTCAGCGAGATCTTCAAGGTCATGTTGTTGTACGCCAGCTGTTCTGAGGTTGGTTGGAAACCCACCCACTTTCCCCATTTCTACAAGGCGTTGCGCTAAATGTTCTGCGGCCGAACCAGAAAAGTAGCTGTTTCGAGTCGGAGCTACCAGATCGTGGTACAACTCGCCATTGGTTACTGCGTTCCAGCGAACGATGTGTGGAAGCAAGATGGCAAGAGCAACACCGTGAGTTAGTCGATATTGGGCTGTTAACGGATTCGCACATGCGTGGGCGGCGCCTAACATCGACTGCTCAATAGCGAGTCCAGCGTAGAACGCCCCGAGATGCATCGCGCTCCTGGCTGAAACGTCAGCTGGGGTACTTAGTACTTTTTCGTAATTGTGGTTCAAGAGATTGAAGGCTTCTCTTGAAAAAAGTGACGACACTTCATTGCGGCGTGTTGTCACGGAGGTTTCCACGGCGTGAGCGATTGCGTCAAATCCGGCAGCTGCGGTGACACTGGTCGGCTGTGACAGTGTCAATTCAGGATCCAGTAGTGCGATCTCAAAGGCCAATTGTTCGTCTCCGCAGGCTATTTTAAGGCCAGTGTCCGTATCCGCAATTACGGCGTAACTCTGAGCTTCTGAGCCTGTTCCAGCGGTTGTCGGTATCCCTATCATTGGTAATAGTGGTTTCTTTGCGTGCCCGTAGCCGCGATAGTCGCTGATATGTCCTCCGTTGGTCAGGAGCAGATTGATTCCTTTGGCGCAGTCTAGCGAGCTACCCCCGCCCAATCCAATAATTGAGTCACAGTCGGTTGTTTTGGCAAACGCCACTCCACGGGCAACCATGGCTGAGTCAGGGTTGATTGAAAACTGGTCAAAGATGGAAACCTTAATGTCAGCAAGGGTAAGTAGCTGTTCTGTTCGCTCGGTTAGTCCTGCCTTTCCAATGCCTTGATCAGCGACAAGCAGTGTTCGTTGAAAGTGCAGTTTACGTGCAAGTTCCCCGACCTGACTAAGTGTGCCAGGGCCAAACACCAGTCGTGTCGACAATTTGAAATCGACAGAGCTCATGGGTTTTGCTCCTCCGAACGGAGGGCCCGTACTGTCTCCACTACACGAGCCGCAACTGTTGTCATTTCTTTGGCGGTGTTGAATCGCCCAAGCGAAAAACGCACGCTACTCCTCGCGCGATCTTCAGAGCAGCCCATCGCCCCTAGTACATAACTGGGTTGAAGTAGGGCACTCGTGCAGGCCGAGCTCGAGGACACAGCTACGTCTGGCATCCGCTTCATCAGAATGTCTCCATCCAATCCACTGAAACTCAAATTGGTAGTGTTGCCTAGTCGTTTTGTGCGATGGCCGTTAATAGAGACTCCGGTGAGTCCAGAATAAATATCATTTTCCAACTGATCGCGCAGTACGCGAATATCGATTTGTGAGGAAATCGTTGCAGCCGTGCCCATTCCAACGATTCCTGGCACGTTTAACGTTCCCGACCTTCTACCATGTTCATGCCCACCGCCGTGTATCAACGCCTCACATCGAACATGAGGATCTCGTCTTCGAATGTACAAGAAACCGATTCCTTTTGGCCCATGAATCTTGTGGCCACTAGCGCTAAGAAGATCAATACCCATGGTGTTTACGTCGATCGGTTCTTTGCTAAAAGATTGTGTCGCATCAGTATGAAAAAGAGCTGCTCGTTCTCTGCAAATGTCGCCTATTTTAGCAATAGGTTGGAGAACGCCCGTCTCGTTGTTGGCATGCATGACGGAGACCATCAGAGTTTGATCGGTAATTACTGTTTTTAGTTGTTCTAAGTCGACGCGGCCATCAGAACCTACACCGAGACAAGTGACGTCAAAACCACGTTTTCCGAGAAACTCACAAGGATCTAGAACAGCCCGGTGTTCCGTGGCAACGGTGACGAGGTGTCTTTTACTGTATGCCGGAGATTGGGCAATTCCCTGAAGCGCGAGGTTGTCTGATTCTGTTGCACCGCTAGTCCACACGATCTCACGGGGGTCTGCACTGATGACGGAGCTAACCTGTTCTCGCGCGCGCTCAATAGCGCGCGCGGCGTCACACCCAAGGCTATGATGTCGACTTGCTGGGTTCCCGTAGCTCTCGGTCAGAAATGGATGCATCGCCTCAAAGGCCATTGGGTCGAGCCGTGTTGTTGCGTTGTTGTCGAGATAGATCATTTAAAGGCCGCAACCGAGAAGATTAAAGGATAGAGCTTTTCTGAGTACCACAACTTCGCAAAATATAGGCCAATTGGCGAGGCCTTAAAATTGTCATGCGTCTTAAGCCATTGCATCCCCATTTCATCATTGAGCGCTGTAACAGCGAGAGCTGTTTCTTCGACTGTTCCAAAGCTTCCGTCGGACCTTTGGTTTGCATATAAGAAAGCTTTCGCTCTGTTTCGGACCTTTTCCGGTAACAGTGAACCGCATCTGAGCACCAACGAGGTGCCGTAGATTGGATTGCTCTGGTCCTCGGTCCATGGATTACCGAACCAAAGTGGGATCCAAGAACCGTCTGGCTGTTGAGCATGGACAAGATACGCTACGGCTCGTTCTATCGCACGGTCAATTCGTGGGTCTAGTCTGTTCCATGTTTGCCAAGCTCTTAACGCGTGGGCTGTAAGGTCCGGACTGCTGCGGTCAAAGGGTAGCTTTCCCCAACCTCGACAGAAGGTTGGTATGCCGCCGTCTTTGTTTTGAAGGTCGATTAACCATTTGATGCCAGCTTTGGCAGCCTGGGTAATTTCAGAGTCGTCGCCCAGGACTGCAAGTGCGAGAAGCGCGCCGGCCGTATCGTCTCCGTCGGGTACGCCGCCGGAGCAATTGGTCCACGCCCAACCACCAGGGGCAGACTTGGTGTACGGATGGGTCGTTTTGAATTGCTGGTCTAAGAGCCAGCGTTTTAGATAACAGCACTCCGCCTCGGAGAATGCTTCTCTACCGAGGGCATTAATTGAAAGTGTGGTTACCCATGTTGCAAGGTTGGTATCGATTGGCCAACTACCATCGTTGCGAACGGAGTTGACCAGGAAGTCGAGGCCCCGTTGTGTTACGGGATGGTTGACGAGGCCAATACCGACGAGATTCATTGTCACAAAACTTGTCAAAGGGGTGGCTTCAAGGAAGCCACCAGATGTTGGTTGGATCGATTCTAGTAAATGAAGCGTTCTTCTTCTTGTTGCATTTCTTAACTGTCGGTGTAGCAGGTTCTTGGTTGGTTGGTGATAGTGCTGGGCCTGTCCGATTGCTATCAGTGCCGGTAATGCGTAGCTTACGACTGGCAGTCCAAGCCAACTAAACCACGATTGAGGGACTGCGGCAATTTCAAAAGGCAGCGCGGGAATCTGCTCCCACCTGAATCTCCCCGCCAGCGCACAGTGTGTCAGTATCGGCACGGGGAAGGTTTGATCTTCACCATAGACTTCCCCGATTGCCTTGGCCAGAGACTCACTGGAAAGTTCTCCGATCTGTGACTTTAGCCAAGTTTCTGCCCGTTGAGCGGAAACGGATTCGTGCATTGAAAGAGTTGCCCATGCGAGTGTGGTTGTACTGATATTACTGGGGCACCCATCAGCATCACCGAAACCACCGTCCCCGTTCTGATGTTCGTCCAGCCACCGCAAACCGTTGCGTACAAGCGCATCGTTCCCACCGGCAAGCGTCAACGTAGAAACTGCCGTTGCGGTTGAGAGGGCGCTGGAGGAAAGTTCTCCTTCCCAATGTCCATCGCGGGTTCGATTGGCAAGAAGCAGTTCACGCAAGGCTGAGATGTCCCATCGCGAGCAGTGCGTAGTAGGTGTATTCAGAATCAGACTCATCATCGGCCCAATTTCCGCAAAACGCTTTTCCTGTCCAGAGACTGTCGAGGAAATCTAACGTTTTGTTTTTTAGATGCGTTATTGGAACGTGTTCCCCAGACAAGGCGTGTAGTGCGGTTGCTGTTGACAGAAGGTCTGGCATCGGCGCTTTTTTGGTTGCGGAAAAACCGCCTTCGCGATGCGCACGTGCTAAGAGCCACTCCAGAAAACTGTTCGGAACCTGTAATTGCATCTGCCGCAGGAGAGTTACTGTTGCCGCTGTCGTCGGTGTGGTTTCTGCAAGTGTTTCGTTTGGCAGAGGGAATGGCTTTGGTTTGTGACCCAAATCCTGTAATGCTCCCCAAGCGAGAAAACTGTGATAGACGCTGTCGCGGTTCCAAAGATTTTGAATTCTGTGGGCCAAGTCGTGTGGGGGCGTCTTTTTCAGTGTTGCCCAACATCGAGCAAGGCAGCACAGGTGAACTAAGTCTAGCTCCGATCCATCTTTGAATTCCTCGAGGAACAACTGCGTCTGAGTCGGCAACTCACGCTGTAGGGCG
>Ga0310121_10001774_pt1 | contig 21428 bp, 17 predicted proteins | sample CB27_Tmax_986_MG_FD_203504 | JGI IMG/M metagenome (GOLD analysis project Ga0310121, IMG submission 203504) | Marine microbial communities from Western Arctic Ocean, Canada - CB27_Tmax_986 | ecosystem: Environmental > Aquatic > Marine > Oceanic | place: Canada: Western Arctic Ocean | collected...
GTCTGTTTGCGCCTCGACTGTAACCACTCGAGGACGTGTAGTGACGGTGAGTTCATTGTTCAGTGACGCAAATAGGCTGTCGTCCAACCCAGGCGCCCGAGCAACGAGAAACTGTACTTCTGGGACCGTTCGAGCGATCAATTCCATCGCACCGATGAGCGCACCAAGAATCGACCGGACCTCGTTCGGTCTGCTGCCCGGCAGAAGCGCTACCGTGGGTGATTCAGGATTGAGTCGATGACGACGGAGGTACTCCACCCTAGAACACTCAGTGTCCGTCAGGTCAATCAACGGGTGCCCCACAAACTCAACCGGAATGCCAGCTTCCCGATAAATTGCTTCCTCAAAAGGAAAAATCACCAAAGCTTTCGTCGAAAACTTCTTGATTTTCCCTAAACGCCAGCGGCGCCAAGCCCATACCTGCGGACAGACGTAGTAGACCACCGGAATACCCATCTTGCTCATAGACCTAGCGAGCCGAAAGTTGATTTCAGGAAAGTCAATTGGCACAAAAACGTCCGGATGTTCATGTCGAGCTAACGTCACGAGGCGACGATAAATAACCAGTGATCTAGGAATTACCGCCAACGCTTCTGAGAAACCAGTTACTGTCAGCCCACCAAAGTCTTCAACAACTTCTGCACCCGCCTGACGCATATGCGGGCCCCCAAGGCCATACACGTTGACCGACTTGTCCAGTGCACGTAATTCACGGGTTAGCGCACCCGCGTACAGGTCGCCAGACGGTTCACCACACGAGAGAAGAATGTTCAAGAGAATTACCTAGAAACGATGCAATCCAGATAGGGCCCGCAACGAAAATAAGGTCAAAACAAAGGGAACCCGTCGGCGCAGGCCTTCAATTGTTCAGCCGTTGATTGAGCACCCCTAGGTCGCTGCCTGCCCGCCGCTACCTGTCCTCCGCTACATCAGCGGCACCCAAGAAGTCGACTGCCAAAAAATCTAACTCGGTGAGTGGGATCAGGTCGTACGAATCAAATCCAACGCGTGGTAGATCCTGAACAAAGGTTAAAGCATCACCTACCAACACCATCGAGAGTAGACCAGGCTTCAGATACTGTCGAGAAACACGCTGGATGTCGTCCACAGTCACTGACTTGATCCGCTCCGGATACGTTTCCAAATCATCTAGGTCCAACCCGAACAGGATAGCCTCAAGTACCTGGGCGGCGATGGCATTCGGAGTCTCAATTGTCAACGGAAAATGGCCAGCAAGGTAGTCCTTTGCACGGTCTAACTCTCGGGAACTGACACGCTCACGTTGCATCCGAGAAATCTCATCAACTGTGAGTCTAAGCACCTCAGCCGTCGCCGAGGACCGAGTATCCGTTCGAGCCATGAAGTCGCCACCAAACTGCCTGCCAGCGATCTCGGCGGAGGCAGAATACGTGAGTGACCGATCTGTTCTCAACACGCTGCCCAGTCGGTTCCCACCCTCACCACCAAGGATTTTGATGGCTACATCGAGGGCTAGATAATCCGGGTGGGCACGAGGAAGCGCCACGTGACCAACACGAACTGCAGTCTGAACGGCCCCAGGTTTGTCCACAATGACCAGTCGATTCTCTGGGGGCGGAGACTCAGCAACGTTCGCCGTCGGTAAGTCTGCTGCCTCCCAATCGGCAAAGGTCTTAGTCGCTCCATCAAACGCTTCCTCAGCAGTGACATCACCAACAATCGCCAAGATCGCGTTGTTCGGAAGGTAGTGTCTCTGATGGAACTCAACAAGGTCATCACGACGAATCCTCATCAATGACTCAGGGGTCCCACTATGGGGCATCCCATACGGATGGTTCCCATACACCAGCCTTCCGAACACCATTCTGGAAATATAGGCCGTGTCGTCGTAATTAACCTGCATTTCAGACAACAGCTGTTGCCGTCGCCGGTCAATCTCGCTTTGCGCGTACATCGGATTCCTAGCAACGTCTGACAACATTGAGAGCGCCAGGTCGAAACTGTCTTTAAGGACCAGGATATTGACAAAGCTGAGATCGGCACCAGCGCCAACGCCGAGACCACCACCGATACTATCAATCGTTTGGGCAATCTCCTGAGCACTGCGACTAGTGGTCCCCTGGTCCAGCAACTGACCAGCCAAGGCCGCTACTCCAACCTTCCCCACTGGATCACTCGATGTTCCAGCTCTGACCAACAAACGGACATTGACAGCGGGTTGTTCGTGGGCTCCGACGTAAACCACTTGCAGACCATTTACTAAACGACGGATCTGATAGTCAGGAAACTCAACGTCCGAAGCGAGAAGCGGGGGCGGCGGTGATTCCCTTGGCCAGCGGACCCGTTGCGCACTGGCAGGAAGCACACCAAGGATCACTAATACTCCGACCCAAACAAACCTTGTCAATAAGCGATTCATCTGTCACGCAACAGCCGGCCACCAGACCCACGTGGGAGAATTCTCATGACCAGCCGGTTGTCATCAGTAAAGTAGGTACGGGCCACTCGACGAACATCCTCTTTGGTCACGTTCATAAAAATATCAAACTCTCCGTCTGCAGTCGTGATGTCGTCGTGAATGACTGCGGCGTGGGCCAGATGAGCCGCTTTCTGGGCATTCGTAAACCGGCCGATTACATAATCCCTGGCAAACTGGTTCTTTGAACGCTGTAGCTCCTCATCGGTAATCGGCTCTTCTTTAAGCCGTTCCAATTCCTCAATTAACGCCATCTCAGCAGCAGCCGGACTTCCACCGGGAGGTACGAGTGCAACGGCGTAGAAAAGATTCGGGTCTTCGATCAAATTGCCCTGACCAAAAGCTGAGATCGCCATTTGTTCGTCATACACCAAGCGTCGATGAATCCGAGAACTCTGGCCATCTGAAAGCACCTTTGAGGCGATATGAAGCGGGTAAGCATCGGGGTGGCCATCATAGGTTATGTGATGCGCAATTACCACGGCCGGTAACGGCCAATTGTCCGCTTCGAGCGTTACTCTCCGTTCGCCCTCGCTTCGAGGTTCTTTTGGAATTTCACGCGGAACCGATTTTTCGGCCTTGGGCACCCGTCCGAAATAATGCTCAATCATTTGAAGTGCGTTTTCTGTGTCGAAGTCACCAACGACAATCAACGTCGCATTCTCTGGCACATAGTAGGTTTCAAAAAAATCCCTTACATCTTCAATGGACGCGGCCTCAAGATCTGCCATCGACCCAATTGTTGTGTGTTTGTACGGATGGGAAGTAAATGCATGGTCATAAAGAATCTCATTCAATAAACCAAACGGTTCATTTTCGTAGCGCCACCGCCGTTCTTCCTTCACTACTTCCCGCTCAGCATCCAGGGTCCGTTGGTCTATTCGCAACGTCGCCATTCGATCCGCCTCAAGCCACAACACCAAGGGCAAATACTGCGAGGGCACCGTCTGTTGAAATACAGTTACATCTTCCGTCGTATAGGCGTTGCCATCTCCTCCGACACCTGAAATAAAACTCAAATGCTGATCGGACTGCACGTTCTGTGACCCCTTGAACATCAGATGCTCAAATAGGTGGGCAAAACCCGTTCGTCTCGGCCGTTCATTCTTTGACCCTACCCGATACCACAACTCAATATGAACGATGGGGGTCGAGTGATCCTCTGACAAGACCACACTTAGACCGTTATCGAGCTTGGCAACGTGATAGTCAAATTTCGGAGGACGAACCGCGCTCTTTAGACTCGGAGATAGAACGCCAGCCGCTACCATGAGAAGCACAGTGACAACCAGCACGGACGCGCCACGGCTTATTGGTTTCATGAACCTGATTATGCCACAAGGGGGCTATTCACAGCCGCTACTAGCTAGAATATGAGGGTGTTATCAGTTCTGGAACAGTTGGCATCTACTCTATTGCGTTGGGCTGGAGAACATCCCAGTATGCTCGCGGGACTATTTGGTTTATCACTGGTGCTGTTTCTCGGTAGCCTGGTCTTGGTTCCGATACTCATTAGTCGGGTGCGGTCCGACTACTTTGTGACCCCCAATGCTGAGAGAGACACATGGCTCGGTCGTCACCCTGTTGCGCGATCGATCGCCCGACTTCTAAAGAATGCACTCGGCGTTGTGCTCTTGTTCGCTGGCCTCGTGATGATGGTCCTCCCAGGCCAAGGAGTCATCACCTTACTCGTAGCGCTGTCATTGCTTGAATTCCCTGGAAAACGAACGCTAGAGTTACGACTGGTCCGTCAGCAACACGTCAGCAGTGTCATCAACTGGACCCGGTCCCGGGCTGGGCAACCGCCTCTGATTATTCCGATCGACAGTGACAAATAATTAAGCCTCAGTTCAGAACATCTCGCAAAGTGTTGTTTGCCTTGCGTACAGCAGCGTATGATACCCGCTAGAGTTTTGGTCTCAATACCACAGTATGTTTCGCTTATTTTCTGGCGTGAGCCAGTTTTGGATCAGCTTCGGCTTCGCGGGTACTGCCTTCCTCTTCGTCGCTACGTCGGCAGTCGAGCGAGGTAATGCCCAAGAGGTCTCGCAAGAGTCAGCAGCCTCCTCAGAGACCACTGAAGACCATTCTATCCAGCCACTCGATTTCAGTCACCACCACCACGTGACCGAGATTGGCCTTGATTGCCAAGTGTGCCACGTTTATGCGCGCCGAAGCCCGGTCGCAGGAATTCCTTCAGTGCAGCGTTGTGCCGGATGCCATGAGCAGGTTCTGAGTGACACTCCTGAGGTGCAGAAACTACTGGAATTCTGGGAGAACGAGGTTCCGATCCCATGGGTGCGAGTACATGACCTACCGGACCATGTTCGGTTTTCCCACAAACGGCATGTGCTAGGAGACGTAAGCTGCTCAGAGTGCCATGGGGACGTTGGTCAGATGACGAGTGCCGTGCAGGTTGAATCACTCAGTATGGGTTGGTGCCTTAATTGTCACCAAGAGCGGCAAGCCTCCCGTGATTGTCTAATCTGTCACTACTGAAGAGGAGAATCAGCGAACCGTGACCGAAAACCTCACAAGTTCAGACGGCCTGACGGAGACCGTGGGGCGTCGCACCTTTCTCAAGCTAGTTGGAGGCGCTGCACCAGCAGCGGCAGTCGCCGCCTGTTCACCTGTTTCGCCTGAGCAGATCATTCCGTATGTCATCCCGCCCGAAGATGTCATACCCGGCGTAGCCACTTGGTATGCCAGTGTCTGCGGCGAGTGTCCAGCTGGTTGCGGCACACTAATCCGCACGAGAGAAGGCCGAGCCGTCAAGGTTGAGGGAAACCCTGAACACCCTATCAACCGAGGGAGCCTCTGTATTCGGGGACAGGCATCCCTACAAGGTCTCTATAATCCCGACCGCTTCACCGGGCCACAACAGCGTCGAACAACCAATCAAGCGACAAATCATAGTGTCTTGGAACCGGTCGAATGGGACGAAGCTGAGCAAGAGTTCGTGAATCGAATTCAAGCGATCCGAGAATCTGGTCTGGCTAAGCAGATTGCTATTGTCACCCCTCTTACGACTGGAAGTTTAGCCACTCTCGTTAAGACATGGGCCGAAGGCGTTGGCGCTAGACACCTGACCTATGAACCATTCGCCTACGAAGCGATCCGGGCGGCGAATCGAATTACCTTTGACCGTAACGCCGTGCCACATCATGACTTTGCCACGCCGCGCCTCGTGATGTCCTTCGGTGCCGATTTTCAAGAAACATGGCTGTCGACCGTCGGGCACACACGAGACCATTCTGAAGGACGACAAGTCCAAAACGGACAAAAGGCCCGTTTTGTGCAACTCGAACCACGGATGTCCCTCACAGGTGCAAATGCAGACGAGTGGGTCGAGATTCGACCCGGCTCCGAAGGGCTCTTGGCAGCCGCGATGGTTCGCACAATCGTTAGTGAACAGCGCGTGCAAGTCAAGATGATCGACGGGGACACGGTCTCGCTACTGGGGCAATTTTTTGACGACTATTCACCAGAAGGTGTCTCGGATCGGACTGGCGTTTCGGCCGGTCGGATCCGCGAATTGGCACGAGCATTTTCAGATCCTAACGTAGGTCCTGGGCAGTCGCTTGCAGTCGGCAGTGGCATCGCTACGATGGGAGACCGGGCTACGGCATCACAGGTTGCGATCAATCTCCTGAACTACGTGGCTGGCAATGTCGGGGCGACTGTCGTGTTCGGTCCTGACATGAATTGGGGTGAAGCCGGCACCTATGGAGAGATGGTTGAACTAACCCGTGCGATGAGAAACGGTGAGATTCAACTGTTGGTCTTGCATGATGTCAACCCAGCTCACTCGATGCCTGGCGAAATTGAGTTTGCGACAGCCCTCGAAGCAGTTCCCTTTGTCGTCAGCACCTCAAGCTTTCCTGATGAAACATCGATTCTTGCTGACCTTGTCCTACCGACGCACACTCCGTTGGAAAGGTGGGGGGACAGCGTACCAATCGCCGGACTACACGGCCTGATGCAACCCGCAATGCGCCCGGTCTTCAATACCAGACACTTTGGTGACATTCTCCTAGACAGTGCCAGGGCACTCGGTCGCGATGTCTCAGCGGACTTGCCAAGGCGCGGTGAATTCTTGGACTTTCTCAAAGACAGATGGGAAGAACTACAGGAAGCGATCCATTCAAGGGAACCGGAAGGAGACGATGATCCTCAAGAGGATTTCGACGATTTTTGGGCCAATGCTCAACGCCGGGGTGGATTCTTCGCCGTAGTAGAACGGGGTGCCGTCAGCCTCAATCCAACACTACTCAGGAATAACTTGGAGCTAGACCCAGCCTCAAGCGATCGCACATTCGAGCTGATTGTCTATCCATCACTGCACTATTACGACGGCCGGGGCGCTAATCGGCCGTGGTTACAAGAAATTCCCGATCCACTGATGAAAACGACTTGGGCCAGTTGGGTCGAAGCATCGAGTCAGACAGCGCGGTCAATGAATGCCCAAGAAGGCCAGCTCATCCGGTTGACGACCGATCACGGTACAGTCGACGCCAGTCTCTTAATCAACAACCAACTCCGTGATGGTGTCGTCGCTATGCCAATTGGACAAGGCCATACTGATTACGGACGTTACGCAGCGGGGCGAGGCGTCAACCCAATGGTCTTGCTCAGCGGTGACCCAGAGCTCGATTCTGGAGGAAGACGGTGGATGGTCGGGGTCGATGCCACACCGTTGGAGGTCACCCGTAGGATCCCGCAACTACAGAAGCACTTTGATCAAGAGGACCGCGAAATTGCCCAAGCCGTATCCCTAGTTGCCCTCGCCGGTGGAGAGGCTATACCCGAGGCGAAACATTTCAGCCTCAGTCCTGAGCACGACCACCCAATCCACCATTGGGGCATGTCGATAGACCTAGATTCCTGTAACGGATGTAACGCCTGCGTCGCTGCGTGTTACGCAGAGAATAACGTGCCTACAGTTGGCCACGACCGGATGCGCCAAGGGCGAACGATGTCGTGGTTAAGGATTGAGCGGTTTGTCGAAACACATGACGGACGAGTAGACAATCGGTTCTTGCCAATGCTCTGTCAGCACTGCGATCATGCACCGTGCGAAACCGTTTGTCCCGTTTTCGCGACCTATCATACTGACGAAGGCCTAAACGCACAGATCTACAACCGGTGTGTTGGCACACGGTACTGTGCAAACAACTGCCCTTATCGGGTTAGACGTTTTAATTGGTTCCAGGAAGAATTCCCTGAACCTATGCACCTCCAACTAAACCCGGACGTCACCACACGTGTCGCGGGTGTCATGGAAAAGTGCACGTTCTGTGTTCAGCGTATAACGGACGGAAAAGGAACGGCAAAGGACGAAAATCGATCGGTTAGAGATGATGACATCACACCGGCTTGTGCTCAGACATGTCCGGCACAAGCCATCGTTTTTGGCGACATGAACGACCCGGAAAGTCGAGTATCCCAATTAGCGACTGACGCACGCGCGTATCACGTCCTCGGAGAACTCAACACACGTCCTGCGGTGACCTACCTGAAAAAGGTCACTCAAAGCGAGGTATAGAGCCCGACGAGAAGGACCTAGTCAATGCGAAGAACGAGAGTGTGGATAACGATACTAGCGTGTGTATTCGCGGGAGCAGCGTTATCCGCGTTCCCCTGGACTCGCGACATGTTCGCTGGCCCGACCGTCACACCGTATGAGGATCTTCGGTTGCCACCGGAGGATGTGCTCTCAATAGACGGCCCACGAATCTTTGGTCGTAGAGACGCCCGTGAAAAACTTGCGAATCCGCTTCCCGCCTCTCCGGACATTTTGGCTGAGGGCGCCGAACTTTACCGAATTTACTGCACATCGTGCCACGGGGTTGACGGTTCAGGTAGTGGCCGTCTCGTTGAATTCTTTGATCGGACAGGCGATCTCCGTGATGGCGAGGTACAGGAAAACGCGGACGGAGAACTCTATAACACGGTCCGCGAAGGCGGCTTCACAATGCCGGCCTTTGCCAACACCATGAGCGTTAGAGAACGGTGGGCCGTCATCCACCACATCCGCACATACGACACCAGACGATGACGAACGGACCTTCGGAGATAAACTCCCTCGTATCAAATCGTACGAAACAGATGCTGCTTGGTGTCAGCGCTATCGGTACGCTCACGTTCGTGTATGCTGCCAGCACCGGGCAAAGCACCCGCGCGTGGCAGGCGTTACTCGTTAACTTTCTCTTCTTTTCGGGTTTAGCCTACGCGGGCGTCGTAATCTCGGCCATTCTGCAAGCGACGGGCGCTCATTGGGGACGCTCCATCAAGCGTCTCGCTGAAGCTACTGCCGCGTTCCTCCCTGTGGCGTTCGTGTTACTGATGGTGTTACTGGTCGGCAGCGAACATTGGGCACCTTGGGTTCATGACCCGGTCGACGCCAAGCAAGCATGGCTCAACGTTCCTTTTTTTGTAACCCGCCAGACATTGATGTTTCTGCTCTTGAGTGTAATCAGTCTGGGATACGTCTACCGATCGCTTCGGCCCGATGTTGGGATGCTGAACGAATCAGCCGAACGGAAAGCGGTTGGCCTTTCACGACGCCTGATTGACGGATGGCAAGGTGTAGACGATGAGCGCGTACTGAATCAACGGTCTCAAGACCGGCTCGCCCCGTGTGTGTTAATCGCGTACGGCTGGGTCCTTTCACTAGTTGCTGTCGATTTCGTAGTCGCCCTTGATCCCCACTGGGTCTCAACGCTTGCTGGAGCCTACTACTTTACCGGGAATGTATTCATCGGAATCGCATTTTTAGTGGTCGTGACAATCTTCAGCCGAACTCGACTGCAGCTGCAACATTACATCGGCGACCGTCAACTATATGACCTCGGAAAACTACTCTTTGGGTTTTGTGTCTTGTGGGCCTACATGTTGTGGTCACAGTATTTAGTTATTTGGTATGGCGACTTGCCCGAGGAAACGAAATTCATCGCTCATCGGATGCACGGGGCCTGGGCACCTGTGACATGGACAGCATTAGTTTTGGCATTTCTTATCCCTTTTGCACTCTTGCTCAGTCGGAACATCAAGACACATGTTTGGGGTCTTACGACGATTGCCCTCTTGGTCTTAGTCGGAATGTGGCTGGAACGTTTCATCCTTGTCGCACCCTCTCTGTGGCATGACAGTGGAATTCCACTTGGCCTGACCGAACTCCTGATTTCGGCCGGTGTTCTGAGTCTGTTTGTATGGTGCTATAGCACGTTCCTTCAAATATTTCCCGTGCTTCCTGTCTCAGACCCCCACCTCAAACCGGTCAACTAGTAGTCCAAACTGAGTCCCACTCTTGCCCGTCACCGGTGTTCATTGATAGCTGTAGTTGTAGGTTAACCAGCTATAATCTCGTGCGGCGGAAACCAATCTAAGTAGCGAAGGCATTCATGTCGGATCGAGCCCACGAAATCATCACCACTCCCGACACTGGCGCGTCATGGTTCTCAAAGGACGGATCGATTAGGAGACGCTTTGACCGAAGCCTTCGTCTCTTAGAGCTTCCATACGACCTAACGGGGTGGAACGTCTTGGATATCGGCGCGTGGCACGGTTACTTCTCGTTTGAATGTGAACGGCGGGGCGCCGAACGCGTGTTGGCAGTTGACCCTTATTCGCGGAACCGGTACGGCATGAAGGAATTTCTGGCTGCGAAGGCACGACTTAACTCACGCGTCGAACATCGTAACATCGATGTCCACGAACTGAATGTCGAAGATGTTGGCCAGTTCGATCTTGTCCTCATGCTCGGCGGGTTCCATCACTTACGTAACCCGCTTTCTACACTGGAACGAATTAGGCAGGCAACCCGGCGCCTCTTAATCTGTGAAACTCATGTACTTCTCCCATTTGTGCATAAACGATATCCACTAGTGCCGTTCTTCCCTGGTGATGAGCACGCTGAAGAAAAACCGTATGAGCTGTGCGCCATGCCGACAATCGCAGGTTTACAGCAAATGCTCCGCGCGGCTGGTTATAACGACATCGAACTCGTATACACAACGTCGTTTCGATATTGGAAAAAACTAGTCTCACTCGTGACAAACCGGCCGCAGTCAGGATGTGGGATCGTGCATGCCCATGTCGAATCGAGTTGACACCGCAGGCAAGAAGGAGACAGAACCGATGAAGATAGCAGTAATTGGCCTTGGCACAATGGGAACACCGATGGCGGAAAACCTTCTGAAAGCCGGATTTGAAGTTACTGTCCACAACCGAACGCGCACTCGAGAAGAACCGCTTGCAGTGCTCGGGGCGACTCGCGCCGAGACTCCAGCGGTTGCGGTCACAAACGCCGGAATCGTCCTGACCTGTGTTTCCGACACAGAGGACGTGGAGCGAGTCTTGCTCGACAACGAAATTGGTGCGATTAATGGCCTTAAAAAAGGCAGCCTCGTCATCGACTGCTCCTCCATTTCGCCCGAAGGGACTCGGTTGATTGCGGAACGTTTCCGTGCGAACGGTATCGGTTATGTCGATGCACCGGTCTCTGGAGGGTCGGAAGGCGCAATCCACGGTAGCTTAACAATCATGTGTGGCGGGTCAGAAAAAGACTATGAACGCGCCTATCCCGTTTTACAAGTCATTGGGAGCAAAGTAACCCGCATCGGTCCAGTCGGATGTGGCCAGATCGCCAAAGTGGCCAACCAAGTTGTAATCACGGGCACGTTTATGGCACTCGGCGAAGCACTTACGCTGGCCTATCGCGCCGGCGCTGACCCTGAAAAAGTCGTTGAAGCAATCAGCGGTGGCGTAGCCGGGTCGTGGATTCTGAATAACCGGTCTGGAAAAATGCTCGCAGACAACTATCCCCTTGGATTTCGACTGCGACTCCACCGGAAAGATCTGGGGATTGCTCTCGACACAGCTCGAGAGTTCAAGGTGCCGGTACCAATCACTAGTTTGGTTGCAACAATCGAAGACGCACTCATTGCGCAGGGCTACGGAGATGAAGACATGTCCAACCTTGCGAGATTCGTTCGTCATGGTGCCGGCATTCCCGATGGTCCGATGAAAGCGTAGCAACGACCATGAACAAGATTTATCCCAATTCGCTGGCGGCCGTAGATGACTTGTTACACAGTGGCATGTCACTCATGGTTGGGGGGTTCGGTCTTTGCGGCGTACCACAAAGCCTGATTCGGGCAGTTATGAACTCCGGCGTGACCGGTTTAACGTGTATCAGCAACAACGCCGGCATAGATGGTGACGGACTTGGCGTACTCTTGGAAACCCGACAGATTCATAAAATGATCGCGAGTTATGTCGGTGAGAACAAGACCTTTGAACGTCAATACCTCGACGGTAGTCTGGAAGTTGAACTCAACCCGCAAGGTACGATGGCGGAGCGTATGCGCGCCGGTGGAGCAGGTATTGCTGCCTTCTATACTCCAACAGGGTACGGCACTCCCCTTTCAGACGGAAAGGAAACACGACAGTTTCACGGTCGAGGACACATACTTGAGACAGCGCTCCGTGCTGATGTAGCACTCGTCCGAGCTTGGAAAGCTGACACCCAAGGGAATCTCATCTACCGGATGACCGCGAGAAATTTCAATCCACAAATGGCGGAAGCCGGTCAAGTCACGGTCGCTGAAGTTGAAGAGGTGCTGCCGGCCGGATTGCTTAACCCAAATATCGTGCACACTCCTGGAATTTACGTCGATCGCATTGTGGTCACTGAACATCCAGAAAAGATCATCGAGAAAAGAACTACTCGCGACGCCGTGTAACTTCGACAAATCCAGAATTAACCATGGCCCTTACACGAAGACAGATGGCCGCTCGCGCCGCCAATGAGATGAAAGATGGTTACTATGTCAATCTCGGCATTGGCATTCCGACGCTGTGTGCCAACTTCATTCCTTCAGGCATTGAAGTGATGTTACAGGGCGAAAATGGGCTACTTGGAATTGGCCCCTACCCGACCGATGCCGAAGTCGATGCCGACCTGATCAATGCAGGAAAGGAAATCGTCACGGTGGTTCCCGGAGCCAGCTTTTTTAGTAGCGCGGAAAGCTTCGCGATGATTCGTGGTGGCCATATTGACTTGGCGATCCTCGGAGCAATGCAGGTCTCTGAACAGGGCGACCTAGCCAATTGGATGATCCCCGGTGCCATGGTCAAAGGACCGGGTGGAGCCATGGACCTAGTGTCAGGCGCTAAACAGGTGTTGGTCGTAATGGATCATCTGTCCAAGAAAGGCGACAAAAAACTCCTTAAAACCTGTACGCTTCCGTTGACCGGAAAGGGTGTCGTCACGACGATCGTCACATCCTTGGCCGTGATTAAAGTCGAGTCTGGTCAACTCCGTTTAGTCGAACGTGCTCCGGGAACAACTATTGAGGAAATTCAGGCAGCCACCGAACCCCATCTCCAGGTATCGGGTGAAATTCCTGAAATCGAAGTAGCCCTATAGCGGTAAGTGCAGTTAGAAATACCAGCTGAGCGAGAGATATCCAGTAGGCGCAGAGAGACCGTACTCAGACGAAATTAGCCGACCTGGGGCAATTTTGTCCTCACCAAACCCAAAAAACACCCCCCCACCGACGCTTACATCATCACTCGCCGAATATCCAAAACTTGGCGCTAAAATTGCGCTGCGATCGTTAACATTCCACAGCCACATACTTCCGACACTCAAGAGCGGGTTAAGTTGATAAGTCGCCTGAAGTGCCGTTTCATCCCGGCCAAGCACTTGTAGCTCCCCTCGCGCATAGGGCTCCGACAACATGACCCTCAGATAGTCTTCGGCATGGGACGCGCCCAGCCTATCGTGCTGATACTCAAACAAAAGAAACAGGTCGCGTCCTCCTACTTGCACAAGTCGATCCACCCCAATCGTGCCGCGAAAGACCGGGCCACCGGCGATCTGTCGGACCATCATTTCTCCGCGCACTGCAAATGCTCCGAGTCCTCCCGCGGTAGCGACAGCACCGGCCAGATCATCGTAAAGCCTGCCTCCCCAGCCAGACAGTTCCCAGTTCCGAACCGTCATCAGTCCACGGCCGAGCACCGTCAATTCTTCGCCAACGGGAGTGCGCGTTGGACGCACAACGACGTCCACTTCGCTCAACGGGGTCGGGTTAATCCTGATGCGGGCCGTGTCCACCCCGGCACGAAACTCTCGGAAGGGATCGACCGGATTGAAGGGAGAGAAAGGGTCAGTCGGACTCAGAAAAAGCGTCGTCCCCCATGACACGGCCTGTCGCCCCACGGACAACTCCACCGTGTCCGTGGGACTCCACCTCATTTGGAGACGGTCGAACCGGTGGCGCCATTGCACATGGTCGCGTTCCGTAATTGTCCATTGTAAATCAAGCCACTCACCCCCAGTCGGCACCACACCAACTGCCAGTCCCGCTTGAGCCACTTGTTGCGTAACCGTCGCTGTCTGCTCATAGGTCACATCAAACCGGAAGTCTCCGACAGACGGTGCTGCCGTAAGACGAAACCGATTAAAACCACTCACGCTACTCTCGGACAGGCCCGTAGCGGCCGAGGCTAACGGTACTGTCTGGGCATAACCGGTGAACCAATCAGGTCCGCTATTGAACGTCAGTCGACCGCGGTCTGGTGGTTCAAAAATCAGGTACACCGGTACGGATTCTGGCGCGGTGTCATTGTTCGTCAACGGAGCTGATGCCGCTGATTTCACCGCCATTACTGCTTCGAAACAATCTGACAATGCCGTCGCTAGTCGGTCTTGCAGTCCAAACACATCCTCCCATTGACCGTCCACCTTGATCGTGGTCAGTGGCAGTCCCGTGTCGACCGCCAGAATTTGTGTCGTAATTCGCAGGTCATTCGCAAGACTCTGCACGGCTCCAGTCACGAGCCACTTGATGCCGCGATTCGCCGCAAGCTGTCGGGCAAGCACCACATCCGACTGTGTTCTCTCGATGGATTCTCCGGCCACAGCCTCCCACCGGACAACCGACATGCCGGACACCTGGTCCAAGTCGGTCGTCAGGGTTTCGGCAATGCCCGCTCCGAGCCAGTCGATGTCAGCATCACCCAAAACATTAGCAAATGGAATGACCGCCACATAACGTGAGTTCGATAGCGTGCCAAGATCAGCCAGGCCGGTCACCGGAACACCCTGCCCCAATGCGACCAACGGAATCGTCACGAGACAGAGAAACACACCACCGAGAACCGCACCTGCGCGTGGAGGAGGGGAAACCGTCACGCTTGTGTCTCGTCGGAATCGATTTGCCCATCAACCATCCGCACGAGACGCCGTGACCGTTCCATGACATGACCATCATGTGTTGCGAACACGAATGTCACGCCTAAGTCGCGATTGAGATCCGACATCATATCCAGCAAAGATTCGCTCGAGGCCGAATCAAGATTAGCCGTGGGCTCATCGGCTAAGACCAAGGCCGGATTACTCGCAACCGCTCGAACGACCGCAACTCGTTGCTGCTGGCCACCCGACAATTTCCCTGGGCGACGATCCTCAAGCCCATCAAGTCCGGTGCGCACGAACAACTCTCGAACGCGGGTCTGACGTTCCTCCTCGTCAATCCCCTTCAGTAACATCGGAAACTCTGCGTTCTCCAACGCAGTGAGTACCGGCAGCAGGTTATACGCCTGGAAGACGAACCCCACCTCCTCCAGCCGCAAACGCGCCAAGTCCTGATTTGACATCTCACTGATTTCACGGCCGGCCACCTGAACCTGTCCGCGGGTGGGACGCGTCAAACCACCGATAAGATTGAGGAGGGTCGTCTTGCCAGACCCTGACGGTCCGGCCAAGGCTGTGAATTCACCCCGCTCAATTGCCAGACTGACATCCCGAACGGCCGTCACCTCTTCCGCTTCCTGCTCAAATACTTTCCACACGCCTGTGGTGGACACTGCAGGTCCGTCGTAATTCGTCATCGGTCAAACTTCATGGCCTCGGCGGTGTCCACTGTCGCGGCTCGCCGTGCCGGATAAATTGACGCTATCGTCCCAATGCCCAAAATGACTGTGAAAACCTGCGCCAAACGAGACACACGAAACAAGGGGACGATCACCGGGTCAATCACAACACCGGAGAACGTCATCTCCTCGCCAACCAGAACAGAAAAATCGAGACCATCACCAAAAAAATACCAAGTCGTCACCATGCCGAGGAGGACCCCGGCACATCCACTAATCGCTGTCAGGGTCAAGCCTTCCACTAACACCACAGCCCCAGTCTGACGTGGCGTTAACCCTAACGCCCGTAAAACCCCGAACTCCCGGTAGCGATGCAAGACCGACATCAGCACTGTATTCACAATGCCAAACGCAATGATGATAAAGAGGATCCCCATGACCACATGGTTACCAAATTCGTCAATGGTCACAGCGGCCCAAACCGCGCGTTCCGACTCCGGCCACCCCATTACCCGTACTTCATTGCTCGCGACGGGGCCACTCAGTGCCCGCTCTAAGTCAGCGACCATACTTCCAACCAATGTACTGTCAGCCAAGACAACACCCACATTAGTAACGTCACGGTCGGTTCCCAACCAGTCGCCGGCTGTGAGGAGCGGGATGTGGATGATTGACTGGTCGGCCTCAGGCATACCACTCCGAAAAATACCGACGACGCGAAGCAATTGCCCGGAAATGTCCCCTGCCGCATCCTGAGCTTGTACCACGAACCGTGACCCGAGGCGTAAGTCCAGACTTTCGACGAGACCGAGACCAACATAGGCAGCCAATCGATCATCTGGTTCAAGATATCGCCCTTCGATGACCTGGTCGTCCACCATGCTAAACCCCGCCTCTGCGACAGGGTCCACCCCCACAACTTGCACCGGCCGAGCACCAGTTGCAGAACTCGCCAATCCACTGATTGTCAGTCGGGAAGACACCGCAACAACCTGTGCGGCAAGCTCTCGTGACTGTAACGCTTGTTCCGTCGCCTGCCGCACCTCTGGAGAGAGTCGGTCGTCAAGCTTTCGACTTAAACGAAACTCCGGCCGTTCGACCGTAACATGCCCGCTACCCATCCGCACACCGGACTCAATCCATTGTTCGTGGGTCCCATCCCCGAGGCTATAGCTAAACACACAGAAAAACCCGCCAACCACCATCGCCGACGCAGTCAGGAGACTACGCCGTAATTGACGACGCAGGTTCCGAAAGGCCAATTTCAGAATGACGCCAACGCGGAATGGTTGTGACCAGGATGAAATAGAAGCACCATCCATTTAAAGCCCTGAGAGCGTATCAGCCGGAGGAACACGACCGGCACGGAACGCGGGATAGAGTGCCGAACCCAGTGCCGTAACGAGCAACGCAACGGCACTGATCGCCCACGACTGCGGATGAAACGTCATCTGTAAACTTGGTGTCAATAACGCTCCCAGCAACGTCACGTCGGTTCCCAGAAGTCCACTAAGATCGGGTGGCCAGTTGTATAACCAAAATGTCAGTGGCAGGGCCAGCATCGCACTCAAGGCAAGACTGACCACACCAACCGCGAGTCCTTCCGATAACACCACCGCCCACACAGAGCGCGGAGTCGCCCCAAGCGCCAACATGACGGCAAATTCTCGCCGTCGTTCAAACGTAGCCATCAACATTGAATTCGCCACGCCGAACATGGCCACAGCGAAAACGATTATTACGATGAGAAGATAGAACCCGCCTGCCACCGCCACATACTCGACCATGGCCGGATTGAGAACGGTCCAAGGAATCACTTCAATCGGGGCATTCGCCATGGGCAGCGTGTCGATCAACCGGGCCGCGGTCGGCGCCGCGAGATTTGGGTCGACCGTCGCCACTGCAATCTCATGAATCCGTTCCGGCGGCAACACCACAAGCGTTTGGAGATCTTGAATTGGCATTACGACAAAGGTGACATCAAGCTCCGCTAACCCGGAATTAAAAATTCCGACGAGGGTGTACAGGTCGTTTGCCATCGACCCATCCGCACCAGAGGTCACGACCACGAGTTCATCACCAAGGCTCGCAGACAACTGCCGAGCCATATCCACGCCGACCAGCAGTTCGTTCTCACCCGCGGTCGGCAATCGTCCTTCAGCGAGATTGTCCAAAAACCGCGTCAAGGCTAATTCCCGCACCGGATCGATACCCATAAATAATCCGGCACTGGTCGCCTCACCTGAACTCACCATCCCCCCCGAATACACGCGTGGGGCGGCAGCGACCACCGACTGGTCGGCCTCGATCACGCGCAACCACGCCTCGACGTCCACCCCGTCACGGCCACCGATCGTGTCGTACAACCCTCGGTCGGGCCGGAAGTCCGCGTCGTGCACTTCAATCTGCCCGTTGACCAACGAGGTGGCGCTCTCGACCATCTGCACCATGAACCCTTCGGACCAACCAACTACAAACACGCAAGCGGTAAATCCCACGGCCAAGCCCAAAGCTGTCAGCGTCGTGCGTTTTCGATTCCGACCCAAATTGCGCCAACCAATGCGCAACCACGGTGATCGAATGTTCGACACTTTAGTTATTGACCACGTTGCAGATTTCTCAGGGAAAAAAAGGATTGACCGATATCGACGTCGAAGAGCAGCTGTTCGTAAATGATCTTTGTGGTTTCACCTGGCTTGTCGGCGGGCACCATCTCCATGACCGCTGGCACAATCCGTCCACCAAGGTTGGTAAATTCGCTGTAGCGCATGGTTCGAGCCAACTCACCATCCTCATCGTAGAAACGGGTCCACAGCGGCATGTAGTCAGCTTGGCGAACTTGATATTCAACATGCCCCCATACGACAGGCGCCTCGGGCTTCGGAGTTAAACGGAATTCCCACACTGCCACACCATCCCGGTCGCCGTCGTGAGTGAGTTCAATAAAGTAATCCTCGATTAACTGACTCTCTTTTACGAGGTCGTCATTCGTAAAATGAGACCCCATCCAGGCCCCCGCCATCATGGAGGCCGGAATCTTGATTGCCCGATCAACCTTGGGGAGGTAATTCCAGATATCCTCAGCAGCCTTGAGTGTCGCCGTTCCGGCTTCTCGAGCCGGCGCTTGGACCCTTACCAGTGAGTAGTCGACCCCCAACGACCAGATCTCCATCGTCAATCCACGTTCCCAGTTCTCGGTCACAACCTCCATCCGCGCAACACCATGACTCGAATCCCCACGCAGAAGACGGTCGACCCGGTTCATGATCTCCTCAGCAGTTTCAGATGTCTGCGCTGATGCCGTAATCGGGAAGAAAACAAGGCATATCAGTACACCGCCGATCGCTCTGACTGTCCGATCGGCCAAATTCAACGTTCTCATTAGACTGATTCCAAAGTTAGAGTCCAGCCGAAACAACAGTCTTTCTAATCACTCTGGCAAACCGAACACAAAGAGGCTATGCCCGGCGGCAGCGACAACGAATTGATCCCCGTCGACACCGAACGACATGGGTCCATTGGCAATCATCCCCCCAAGGGTTCTCCGCCAGAGAAGGTCACCGGTGCGAGCGTCGAGCGCGTGAAAGTAGCCTTCACGATTTCCGGTAAACAACAGGTCGGACGACGTCGTGAGAACCCCACTGCTGGTAACGTCCGTCATGTCAAATCGCCAGCGTTCGTCGCCGGTCGCCGGGTCAATGGCAATGAGCGCACCCGTGCCAGCTTCTTCGGTCCAGTTGTTGATAGCGCCTCGACGAATGCCTGGAATAACGGGCGCCCCTGGTAACGCATTCCCGGGCCGGCCTCCCAAAAAGAGCCGCCCTGGTTCATACTCAGCCGATTCAGCCTCGAAAATAGATCCGTAACCTTCCCAGGCCGACAGGTAAAACAGTTCGGTGCTCGGGCTGTACGACGGGGAATACCAATTGGTCCCACCCTGAACACCAGGAAACGTTGGTTCTCCCTCTGCCTGCGGAGTCTCTACTGGTCGTCCATTGTCATCCAGACTCTCAGCCCAGTTCACGAAGACATACGGATCGCCAGAAACAAACTGGCCGTTCTGCCGGTCAAGCACATAAAAGAACCCATTGCGGTTACCCCACAGCATGAGCTTGAGCGTGCTGCCATCTTGTGCCGGGTAGTCAACCAGAACCGGAATCTGGACGGAGTCGTAGTCGTAATCGTCGTTAGGAGTAAATTGGAAATACCACTCAAGCTCGCCGGTATCCGCGTTGAGAGCCACCACACAATCTGAATACAGATTGTCACCAGGACGCTGCTCTGGATTCCAATCGGGACCCGGATTCCCAATTCCCCAGTAAGTCAGATTCAGGTCGGGATCATATGAACCAGTCAACCACACAGACGCCCCACCGTGCATCCAGGCATCGCCTCCACCCCAAGTTTCGTGCCCGGGTTCTCCCGGACCTGGAATGGTATAGAACCGCCACGCCTCCTCGCCCGTATCCGCCTCGTACGCCGCAATGAATCCGCGGATGCCATACTCACCGCCAGCCACGCCAATGATCACTTTGTCCTTGATGATCAGCGGTGCCAGCGTCATGGCGTAACCCTCGTCCGCATTGGCGATTTGCTTGAACCAGAGTGGTCGACCTGTTCTGGCATCGATCGCAATTAATCGGGCATCGATCGTCGCCATAAACAACGTGTGGCCCAACATGCCGAGCCCGCGATTAACGCGTCCGCAGCACGGACGCGACAGATTCGACGGCGTGTACTCGTAACGCCAAAAAACACGTCCCAACTTCGCGTCAAGTGCAACAACCGTATTCGGTGCCTCGGTCAGGTACATGATCCCGTCAACGACGAGCGGGCTAGTCTGAAACACGTCAAGCGACTCGGCTTGATAGACCCACTTCAACTCAAGGTCCGCCACATTGTCCGAATCGATTTGGTCGAGCGTGGTGTGCCGCTGGCTGTCATATCCTCCGGAGTAAGTCAGCCAGTTTTCCGGTTCGTTCTCAGCATTGAGAATACGATCGAACGTGACTCCGACATCCTGGCCACGCACAACACCAGAACCTGCGAAAAGCACACACAGCACCATGACACCTATTAGCGAGACAGCTCGTTCGACCATCAATTCAATCCCTCCACGCCTCGTAGCGTCAGCAAGTACGACATGACATCAGCGATTTCCTGCGTGGTAAACGTATCCGCATATGACGGCATCGGTGACTCCTTGACCACGGTGAACTCCCGCAGTGTCGTCTTGTCCAATGAACGTAGTTGCCCATCATCGTCTATGAGTTGAACTGTGTACGTGTCTTCATTCATCCGGCGACCACTAACCACGGTGCCATCTGATAACACCGCCTGCACCGGACGGTTGATCGGAATCATCGCTTGGTTCGGGTCAAGCAGTGCCGCTTGCAATGCGCCCGCCGTCCGCGACGCAGCAATAGCTGTTAACTCCGGGGCCATCCCGAGCGTCCCCGCATCACCCAGACGATGACAACTGGTGCAGTCTCCTTTTTCCTTAACTAATGATTCACCGCGACTGGCATCACCCAATTGAACGTTACTCGCATCAAGTTCAGCCATCGTTCGAACGTAGGCCACCAGCGCAGTCAATTCCGAGTCGGCATATTCGCCAGGAGGCATGGCCGTACCCTCGATACCGTTGCGGATCAGTGCCACCAATTCAAAATCGGTTTGGGCACGCGGCGTAGCAGATGAAATGTCCGTACCGGGTACGCCCGCTCCGCTCTCAGCATGGCAGGCGACGCAGGTGGTTCGATACAGGCGCAGCCCGTATTCGATGTCCGCCTGTGCGTACTGTCCTACATGGTCCCCCTGCGCCAATGCTGGCTGCGATAACCCAGCCAGCAACAGTACGGTGGCACCGATAGAAAGTGTTCTGATCGAAGTTAGATAAATGCCTTGGGTCATTGAATAAATGGTATCACTTGGTTGACGATCGTAACGAGAAACCGTTGCTCTACGCCCGGACGCGATCAAGGCAATAGGCCACAACAATCGGCGACGAAAGCGAGAACCATTGTCCAGCAGAACCACAGAACGAAATACGTTGTTGCCGAATATTAGGATTAGAGATGGGAGTGCC
>Ga0310121_10001775_pt1 | contig 21426 bp, 14 predicted proteins | sample CB27_Tmax_986_MG_FD_203504 | JGI IMG/M metagenome (GOLD analysis project Ga0310121, IMG submission 203504) | Marine microbial communities from Western Arctic Ocean, Canada - CB27_Tmax_986 | ecosystem: Environmental > Aquatic > Marine > Oceanic | place: Canada: Western Arctic Ocean | collected...
AGACCGACGGTCTCCGCCTGGATACTCACGGTTACATTTTGTCCGCAGGTCAAATAGAACTCATACCAGTCCCGGTCGTTGCCGCAGATGGTAAGGCCCTGCAGCGAGAGAGACGAGGAGACACTTCCCAGCGGAGAAGCGGAGCTGGCTGTATTATTTCCGGAGAGGCCTTCCTGGCTGTCGGGGAAACAGGTCGTCTGTGCGGTTTCGGTTTGGACTGTCAGGGTGTACGGCTCTGCATAGGGCACAGGATCGAGCCCAAAGACCCAGACATAGAGCTGCCCCGTATGCGCGCCGTTAAATGTCACCGTCCGTTGTGCGCCGATGCCCGTACTTGAGGCCACATACTCAATGGTGCCAGGTGAGGACTCACGACCCAGTAGGAGATCCAGTGTATTACCACCCGAGCTCCACTCTATCGTCGCAATGATGCCCTCGCTCTGTGGCAGTTGGATCAGATACCAGTCGTTATCATAAACGGTACTGCTCGAATCACAGATTGAGAGATCTGCATAGACACCGGGTGCGATGGAAGGGGCTTCTGTATGGGACCCGTTGGGTTCGAAATTATCATCCGAACAGTTCGTGGTGGTTCCGGACGTTATGATGGTGACTTTGACCTCTCCGTAGGTTGTAAAGTTGCCGTCCGTGACCACAAAACCAATAGTCGAGGTTGTGCCAATAAGGGCGATCGGTGGTACCCAGTTGAATATCCCGGTATATGCATCGAGAGAGGCACCGGCCGGAGCCTGGCCGTCAAAACTGAAGGTAAGGGGATCGTTGTTGGGATCCGTTGCTTCGATGGTGAAGCTGAACAGCTCACCAGCTACGGCGGAGTAGGGACCGATCTGGGTGACTACCGGTGGTTCGGGGCCACCCGTACCCGGTTGTCCCACAACGAAATCGACATCCATTGTGTCACTGAGTGTGCCGTCACTTACCGTAAAACTAACGCGCAGGGTTTGTCCGCTGAGATGTACGGGAACATTCCAGGTTAGAAGACCGGTATTCGGGGCCAGGGATGCACCATCAGGAAGAGCTCCTGTCACCCCAAAGTACAGAGGATCACCGTTTGGATCCGTTGCATCCAGTTGCAGTGAGTACAGAGTTCCGATGGGGACCACTTGAGCGCCAATATTCTGAAACTCGGGCGGTAGATTCAGAAGCTGTGAGGAAACCGTGAACTTGACGGTTTCCCGATCTGTTTCTGTCCCGTCACTGACCTGGAAAGTTAGGAAGAGTGGTGGGACCATCTCCGTGGGCGTCCAATCGAACTTTCCAGCCAACTTATCGAACTTGGCTGAGACTGGCATATTTCCGAAAACGGAAAAGACAAGAGGGTCATTGTCCGGATCGAAAGCCTCCAGTTGGATGGAAAGCGATTGGTTCAGTGCGACCTGGCGATCTCCAACGTTCTTCAATACCGGTGGGCGATTCGTACCGTTCGATGAACTGCCATCGGGCAACTTGACCGTCGGAATCCCTCCATTCGTGGGACCCTCTCCGCATCCGGAGATACCGGTCATAAAAGACCCGCCAACCAGGCCGGCCAATAGTAGACTCCACAAACGGATGGATCGGAACGGGAGTTTCTCGAATCGCATATAGTCCTTTGGTTCTAGAACGGGATGTCATCCTCGGTAAAATCATCCGCCGGAGGGGCACTCGGTGCGCTACTCGTCGTGACCGGAGCCTGACTGGCGGTCCCCTGTGAGGAGAAATTGTCTGACGAGGAGTCCATGAACTCTTGTCGATCGCCCTGGCTACTGAGAAATTGGATGTCTCTGGCGACGATCTCGGTAGAGCTGCGTTCCAGCCCATCCCGATCTGTGTATTTGCGCGTCTGGATCCGGCCTTCGACATAGACGAGGCGCCCTTTCTGTAGATACTGATTCGCGACCTCCGCCTGGCGGCCCCATACTACGACACGATGCCATTCGGTATGTTCCTGGCCGTCGCCCGAGGCGCTCTTACGATTTTCGTTGGTGGCCAACGTAAAATTGCAGACCGCCATATTTGATTGGGTGTGGCGCAGTTCTGGATCACGTCCTAGCCGACCGATCAAGATGGCCTTGTTTAGACTCCCTGCCATATCAAATCCTCCAAGGTGAACAGGCTACACGATATCCTGCAGCGACAAGCTATCGGAACCAATGCGGGACCTCAAGTAGCTTTCGGAATCGTGTGCACTTCTATTGTTTATTGGGTTGGTTATCGTTGTTTACGTAATTCTGGTTCTGGTTGTTTCGAGAGGGCACGGTCCAGGCCAACCATCGCCCCCATCATCGTATAAACGCGTCGTGGATCTGACGAGTCAGTTCGAACACTGGATGGCTTTCCTCTTCTGAGCTTGCATCCGGGGCAGCGAGAACAAATGTGGTGGAGATGGGTTCCACATGGACTCCGATTGGGTTGTGTTTAGCGGCCAGGTCCAGGAGTTGGTGAAACAGGTCCGTGTCTTCAATCAGCCCGTTGCCAATCACAGAGACGGTATGGACTGGAAGCTGTTTGGAAAGGATCGCGCCTGCGGGAAGGTCAATCCCCTTGATCCGATCCTCCAGGCCCGAATGGTTTTCTTCACATATAAGAGCCTCGATACAAGGACCGGACGCGGAGGAGGTGTTCACCAGATGGGGAGCCAGTCCTGCTGTCGTCAGGGCCCGGAGAACTTCGGTGTCGCCGGTTGGGTCTTCCAGTTCTATCTGCAGTTTCCAGCAGTCCGTACGATGGGTTATCCCGGTGATGAGTTGTGGCGATTCGGGTTTATGGACTCGAATCATTGTTCCTTTATCTGCATCCGGGGAGGAGGAGCCTCGCGCGAAAAGAGCGATCTTATGTCGTTGAGCATACGCGACTGCATCTGCGTTCATGACGCGCGCTCCGTGCCGGGAGAGCGTGAGCATTTCTTCGTAGGTGATTGAATCGAGTCGCTTGGCGTCGAGCACTACGCTGGGATCGGAGGTGTAGATTCCGTCCACATCACTGTAAATTTCACAGGTCTCTGCCCCGAGGGCTGCAGCGAGAGCCACCGCGGTTGCGTCGGTTCCACCGCGCCCAAGAGCCGTGATCTCTCGATTGTAGGACACCCCCTGGTAGCCGGCGACAATAACAATGCGGTCCCGGGCGAGTTCATCTTGAATACGAAAGGGGCGGACCTCTACGATTTTGGCCCGGTTGTGGCTGGAGTTGGTAATAATTCCACTCTGGGAGCCCGTAAACGAGATCGCTTCGTGGCCCAGATCCCAGATCGCCATCGACAATAGGGCGATACTGATCCGTTCGCCCGCAGTAACCAGCATATCGAGTTCACGTCGATGCGGTGCTTTGGAGACACGGTTGGCCAGAGAAAGCAGATGATCGGTTGTGTCCCCCATGGCCGACACAACAACGACCAGCTTGTTCCCCTGCTGCTTGGTCCGTACCACACGTTGCGCGACCGATCGGATCGCGTCTTCGTTGGCAACCGACGAGCCCCCGTATTTCTGAACGATGATAGACATGGAACAACGGTATTCTACGGAATCCCTCAGAGTCCTATCAGACCTGATGTCCCTTGTCCGCAAGGAAAGTTTGACCGGCTTAGCGCGGCGGCGATTTCGAGCCTTTCTGTCGGACCCAGACCAGGTGCCGATAAATATCAAGGTGTGCCTGTGGGCCCGGGTCAAGCTTCAAGGCCTGCTCCAGGGCCTGTTGAGCCCGGGCAAAATGTTGTTTACGCGCCAACACTCTTCCCAACATGAAGGGGACTCTCCAGCGCTGACTCTCGGCATTGCACCATAACTCTAGATGTTCCATGGCCAGATTGAGATCGTCGATCGATTTGTCCAGACGATTGCCGTACATATGGATCAATCCACGAAGAAAGGCGTACTCGGGATCAGTGCGTACATTCAACGCTTTTCGGAGGGGCTCAGCGGCTCGGACGTCTCGCTGCCGCCAATAGACGAGCGCCAGCCCGTGGTACGCATCCCCATCCCGTGAATTGATGATAATGGACCGTTTGAAATGATCTCTTGCTTGCATCAAATGACCCAGACGCAAATCGACCAGGCCTCTCGTGGTTTCCAGACGTGCTCGTATCACCCGTGGAGTGGCTTCCGAACGTTCGTCACGCATACAGTCATCAAGAAGCGCATCGGCTTCGTCCAGACGATCTAGATTGATGAGTCCAAGGGCCCGGCTTGCACAGATACTACCATTCGCCAGTGCCTGGTTTTTGCTGATCTCCCGGTCAAATAGTTCTTGTTGGTCTGCAAGATTGCCGCGTTGGACCAGTAGGCCTATCCATCGTTCTCGTTCGGCGGGAGATTTCAGACCTTTCCGAATGGCGATACGTAATTGAACTTCTGCGCCGACCACATCACCGAGAATCTGGCGCCCGCGCGAAAGCACACTGCGTCCGAGTACATCATCACGGTGTTTGCGCACGAATAATTCCAGGCCAGGACGGTGCTTTTCCGCGATCTGATGTGCTTTCTCAAAATCTCCCGAAATCCAATACCCGTGTGCCAGGAGCATGTGCACCTCGGTATCCTGGGCATTTTCCCCGGAGGCCCAGGCCTCAATTTTGCTAAGTGTACGCTTGGGATCCCGCTCCAGGATCCGCATCCGGAATTCCTCGAGTTCGATTCGAAATTCAGGTGTGCGCGTCAGAAAGATGGGCGCATCGGTTGTTGGAGCAGTACTGTCCTTCGGCGGAGCTTCTGTGCGGCCGGGCGATGGTTTCCGGTTGCAGTTACTCACCATTAACGAACCGATCAATAGACCGAGTAACAGCGTGCTGGGGCGGATCATCATCGAAGTATACGTGCTCGGTTTGGGGATGTCATGGGTCTACACCGTTTTTGAGGCAGGTTCTTCATAATGAGCCTCGGTTTCGTCTTCAGTCGTCCAGTTCTGTGCTGGAAATACACAACATATCCGCGTTCCACCTTCCGGGCGATCTTCGATCCAGATCTTACCCCCCATCTGGGTTACCACGCGCATGGCGACGGAGAGCCCGATTCCGTGACCCGTCCCCAGAGCCTGGGATCCGCGGACGAAGGGTTGGAACAGGCGCTCGCGAGCTTCGTCACCGATGCCTGGCCCGTCATCCTCAATCACAAAACCTTCGACTTCTTGTCCTGGTCCGCTCTCCTCGTCCAGGCTGCTTCCGATGGATCGTATCCAGACATTGGGGCCTTCCTTAGGATTGTGTTTGATGGCGTTTTCCAGCAGATTCATCACCAGTTCCGTAAGGTCACTGGGGAAGCCCCAGACTGTGGGAAGGTCGTCATCAAGGTGAATCGTAACCTGCCTTTCTTTGACCTCTCCGCGCAGCAATATGAGGGCGTCATCGACGCTCAGTTCCACACGGATTCGCTGGAGCGGTTGCGTATCGCGGCCGACCCGCGCCAGCCGAGCGATTCCGTCTAGGAGTCCGCCCATCCGGACTACACCGTCCCGTATATGAAGGGCAGTTTGTTGGTTCTCGTCATTGTTGGTGGTCTCCATATCCGATACGAGAAGCTCGGAGAGTGCCTTGATTGTCCCCATTGGGCCCCGCAGATCGTGGGCGAGGGTCTGGGCGAAAACACCGAGATCTTCATTACGGGATACGAGGTTCTGGTTGGCGACATGAAGTTGTGTGGTCCGTTCCTGGACACGGAGTTCCAGCTCTTTTTGGGTTATGATCGCCCTGGTGGTGTTATCCGCGGCGGTTTTGGCCATGGTAATAAGGGATACGATCGCAAAGGCAACCCAACACAGAATCAATGGTGCGGGTTGAAACACCTCCGAGAAGCCAGAATACAAGGCCGATACGGAGACCCCAACAAGCACAACGATGACCCCAAGCATCCACAGGGCGACGGGTTTTCGTTGGATGGCCGGTTTTATGAGCAACCAGACGATATGCGCAAAGGCCAAGAGGTAGAGGGGTCTAAGAAACCGAATGAACAGCCGCTCGTAGAAAACAGTTTCGAAGGCGACGAATATAACGATTCCGATGGCAAATATGAGGAAAGAGGGAATCAAGGCCCATTTGGGTGAACGACTATCGAACAACTCTTCCAGAAATAGAATGAACATAAATGGCGCCGACAAGATGCCGAGCCAGTAGAGGGCTTCGAGGATGTTGTGGTCGATTCCCGTCAAATTGGGAATGGCGGTATGAGGTAACGCAATCAGGGCCGCCGCGAAGGAGTACCAGAAAAAGAAGAAGGAGGCTTTCCGATCGGGCTGCAAGACCCAGACTGCGAGTTGTTGGAAGCCTGCGATCAGCAGGAAGACGGGAGCGAGAAGCAAGAGCAATTGAAGCAGGCTTATCCGGCTCGACAACGAGACAAGATCGCCTATGACGATAGGGCCTCGTACGATTCCACCCCAGTTGCCCCAATCGTAGACATGAATCGCGATGAGATTGTTTTGTCCCGAGGCATTGAGGATGTGCCGTGGTAATGGGACCACTTGCCGAATATCACCAGCATCGGTTGGGTATGGTGGAAAGCCACCGATTCCCCCGACCCGGTAACCATTCAAGAATATGGCGCTGGCGTGTTTGATGCCGCCGATGGAGAGCCCTAGAGGACGGCATGGAATAGGGGATGGAGTGGAGAACTCCACGCGAAACCAGCCGTGGCCGTCCAGGTTCTTATCGCCGTAGGTTTCCCAGGGTGCAGGAACTGTAACGGTTAGGAAGCCGGCCGGGTGGTTCTCTGGACATACAGACTCAGAACCATCGCAGGGCAATGCCCAATCCGGGTGCGTCCCTCTCTGAAAATACCAGCCCTCATTCAGTGAAATTTGAGCTGTCGGGGTGGTGCATTCACCTTTTTTTTTATCACTGGTCGTAGTGGGCGATGTGTGAATCATCGAAACCAGGATTACCGCAACAACGATGATCAAAGTCAGGATGAATCGAAGTGTTGTTGCGGTTGTCTTCACTCTTTTCTACCGCCGGTCCCATAGCCCCAAAGGAAACAAATCGAAAATACAATACCCATATCGCTCATGGAGATGGTCCCGTGCAAGTATAGTCGTGCCAATTGTCCCGATTCGATCTCGGACCGAGCCGGAGAATCCGGAGATCCGGAAGAGTTTTTTTGCTGTGAACCGCACCTTGTGGTCCCATTCAGAGTATCCGGTCCAGCAGGAGGAGTCACCATGGTATCGTTTGGCAAGGGAAGCAGACCTACTGGGTTTAAAGCAGGGCTTGGAGTCGGGGCTCCTGTCGTGGCTGTGGCTGCGCAAAAGGGCGGCGTGGGAAAGACGACGACGGCGGTCCATCTGGCGGTGGCCTTAGCCCAGTCCTTTCACCTCCGAGTGTTTTTGATCGACCTGGATGCGCAGGGACATGTCGGGGCCCATCTACATCGTTCCACTCGTGTACACACTACACGGCGCCTGGGGACCAGTCTTCTGGAGCGCAAGGCAGATCTAAAGAACCTGGCTGTTCCCACAACGATCCCGGGACTGTCCATTACCTCACCGGACAAAGGGCTGCATCAGGCCGAGATCCAGCTCAATGCCCGTATTGGTAAGGAGTTTGTGATCGATCGGGCTCTAAAAAGCGCACGAGAGGATTTCGACATCATTATCATTGATTGCCCTCCAAATCTGGGAAATCTGACAGTGGGAACTCTGTTGGCGAGCGATCTGGTCATCGTACCGAGCGATATGAGTCAACTGGCGATTAATGGCGTATCCGACATTCTTGATACATTGGAAATTCTGGAGGATACGTTTCAGCGGCGTCCGGAGCTGGCTGGCGTATTGCTTTGTCGTGTAGATCGACGCAGCAAATCATTGAACAGGGCGGTTCGGGAACGACTGGAAGACATCGCTCCAGGCACAATGTTGGATGTTGAGGTGCCCTGCCAAAGCGCGGTGTCCCGTGCCCAGATTTCAGGGACGACGGTATTCGAGACGGATCCCGAGGGACCAGCCGCCGAAGCCTATATCCAGCTCGCAAGGATGATACGTGATCGGATTCGCGTATATCCTGAATCCGTGGCCCGACGATCAGCCTGACGATTAAGCCGTTATCAGGGTGATGTGCCCCAGAGCGCTTCCGCGTCCTGCGCGAAGACCTCGGACTGGTTTGTGGGGAGACCGTGACGTGCCTTCTTCCACCGGTTGCCATAGGCCAGGTGGAAGGACAGGGCATCCTTCAGGGCCCGTTCAACGACCGGAAAGGAGCCCTTCTGGTTGGTTTGTTCCAGGGGATCGGTCTCGAGGTCGTATAACTCATAATCCGAGCCGTGGCGCAGGATCATCTTTTCCCGTCCCAGGTGAACCGCTACCGTAACATTCCCGGCCGAAGCAAAAGCTGGGCGTGGTGGCCGTGTCTTGTGGTTGCGGATCAGATGGGTCAGGTCGGCTCCTTGCATGTCTTCGGGTACAGGCAGGCCCGCCATGGACAGAAGAGTTGGTGCGAGGTCCATCGCTTCGACCCCCTGACTGATGCGCAAGCCGGAAGGTAGACCTTTGGGGTAATGGAAGATGAAAGGAATGCGGATCAGTTCAGAGTAGAGGCTATGCCCGTGCCCGACCCCGCCGTGCTCGAAAAATTCATCACCGTGATCGCTCATGATTACAATGAGCGTGTCGTCAAACATGTCCTGCTCTTTCAGGAAGTCGACCATTTCCCCGAGATAGACGTCGTTAAAGGTGATCTCACCGTCGTACATAGCCTCGAGGCGTTCTTTATCCCTTTGTTTTAGTTTAATCTTCCCCGACTTCACCTTGTACAGGAGCTTTCCTGTGGCCGGGTTCGCAACCTTGCCCTTGTAGTTGCCCGGATCATAGAGCAACGTATATTTCTTTCGGAATCGATAGGCGACATGCGGATCGCTCGAGTTGATATAGGCATAGAGATTCCGCTTCTTGTGCCGCTCAAGCCAGGGCTTCAACCAGCGCCAGACACGGTCGCCCTGGCTGGGGACTCCGTCGCGAATGAAGTTCTTATAGTCCTTGAAACCGCGCTTGAATCCCCATTTCTTACTTACATAGCCGTTCGAGGACAATAGGAGTGTCCTCCAATGGTTTCGAGAGAAAACGGACGGTTGGTAGGGTAGTTTTCGGCCCACGCGGGTCTTGGGAGTTTCGTGTTTATGCACCGACGGATACAAGCCCGTCAGGATGCTGGTATGGGATGGGATGGAATGTCCTCCCTGTACGATCGCGTCTTCAAAAACGATGCCGGTTGATGCCAACGAATTCATAGCAGGGGTTTGCACGCGTGTGCTGGGGTCATAGGTCTTCAAGCGATCGCGCCGAAGGGTGTCCACCATCCAGACAAGTATATACTTGGGAGGTTCGACTCCGATTTCTTCCAGATCGACCAACGGAGTCGTGATGTTTGCGGCCGTTAAGTCCACAGGTCGGTTACGAGCGATGGTCAGCTCGATTACATTGCCATCTTCGCCAACGAGGTGGCTGAGATCAAAACGCGCGGACCGTTTCGTCCGATCGAGGAGTGGTGCTTTTTTGAGACTACCGTCACGCGTACGCGCCGTGATCTCGACTGGAATCGTATTGCTGTCTCCCCACGAGACGTCTAAGGCCGCATTGGGGGGAATCGGCAGGTGCCAGGACCATGCTTCCAGGTCACGCAGATTCATCTTCTGTACACGACCCGTTCCCGTGCGCCAGATCTCCTCGAGTTGATGTAGTGCTGGATCTGCTTTACGCACGATGGCAAGCCAACGCAGAAATGCGGCTGCTCGCCGATGTTCCGGCAGACTGCGGCTATGGGCAAAGAAGAACCGGAGTCTATTTTCACCTTCGATGAAGTGTTTCGCGTCTATCGGCATATCCAGGACAGAAAAACCATGTGGTACTGGCCGGGTGCCGATCTGCGTTTCATTGATGAATACCGTGACTTTCTGATCTTTATGCTTCTGGTCCATACCGACATAGAGTCGACAGCCGTTCGCGCAAAGAGACTTCCGCAGGGGCACGTAGAGCACCCCCTGTCGTCCGATTTTCAATACCTGTCGTCCGTCCACACGAGTGGAATGAAAACGTGTTTTCCAGGCGCCCTGGATAAACTTTACTACCCCCGGATCATTGAGGGGGACGACAGCCCCATCTCGATGAAGATGTGCCAGGTAACGGTTGTCTATGAGGTCAATCGATACTCGTCGAGGATCCAGGGATTTCTTGTAGGTTGGCGTGGGTACAGCGACCGGTTTCATGACCGCGGGCTCATCGGGTCCGCCGGCAAGGTTCTCCGAGTCGTTCGTTTTAGGCGCCGTCTCCGTGGTCTGGTTCACTGCTTGAGTCGAATGTTTACCGCGGTGCTTGGCAGAAGCTCCCCCATTTTTTCCGCAGCTCCACATCAGCATAAGGGCGAACGGAGCCCAGAGTACGAACGATGCAATGCGAAGTCTTTGGCTTTGGGGAACGAGCATCAAAACGTTTCACTCATGGTTTAAGATCTCGTTATAACGAGGGGCACGGATGACTTATTCCTACGAGGTAAAACGAACACCACGGATGGTTTCCGCATCTACCAGAGAGCCGGTTTACAGTCACGTATTTTTCAGTTTTCTTTCTTCGGGCTTGTCTGTTTCGTCTGGTCGACCTATTGTCTGTCCCGGATCGATCAACAGCGAGCGCAACAGAGGACCACGGCGATGCTCCAGGTACTCGTCATTGATACCGGGTCTGGCCCACTTATTACCCGTGCTCTACGGGATGACGGCTATTCCGTTACATGCGAGCCAATTACGGCGGCCAATGATCGCATATCTGCCGTAGAGCCAGATGTGATCGTGGTGGACTTGATCAACGGTGTCGACTTCCAGCGTTTCGATAGCTCGGTGATCCAGAACGTGGAATCCCAGCGCGTTGTGTATCTTCTTCTGGTCTCCTCAAGCGACATTTCTGCCGTTGGGAGTTCCTCATGTAATGGGGACTTTATGGTGATACCAGCCGGGACGTTTCCCACCGGAGAATTGCTCGCTCGGGTCCGCCGAATCGTACGGACCCGTATATCCCATAAGGCCGGAGAAGCCATCGCAATCGATGGTCTTATCATCGATAAAGAGGCGTATGAGGTCCGTGTGGATGGGGAGTTGGTGGAGCTTACCTACCAGGAATTCCTACTGTTGACCTTTCTTACAGCCAACCGGGGTAAGGTTTATTCGCGGCAGCAGCTTCTCGATCGTGTCTGGGGCTTTAACTATTTTGGCGGCACCCGGACCGTAGATATCCATATTCGCCGGATCCGTGCCAAGCTTGGTCCGCGTTACAATCGCTATATTCAGACCGTACGTCAGGTCGGGTACAAATTTGTCGGAGAGGTGCGCTCATGACGGAGCAGGGCAACATGACGAGCGACGTGGTCTATCTGTTGAAGCAGATGAAAGATCAGGATGTTCGATTTCTACGCCTCTGGTTTACCGATATCGTCGGAGCATTGAAGTCCATTGCGGTCACGGCCGGTGGATTTGAGGATGTTCTTCTGGATGGAATCAGCTTTGATGGGTCTTCGATTAATGGTCTCGCCAGAGCGGATGAGTCGGATCTCATTGCCGTTCCCGACCCTTCCACATTTGCGATCCTTCCATGGCGTCCCTCGGAGCAGAGCGTGGCGCGGGTCTATGCAGATCTTATGACGCCGGCCGGGCAGCCTCATCATGGCGATCCACGCTGGATCCTGAAAAAGCAGATAGAACGTGCTCGAGAACTCGGATTTACCTTCTATGCCAGTGCTGAGCTTGAGTTCTTCCTGCTACGGGAAGACGATGGGCAACCCAAGCCGATTGATGGGGCCGGTTATTTCGATCAGGACGCAGCGGCCCTTGGTATCGAAGTGCGGCGAGACATCATTTTGACCTTGGAACAGATGGGAATTGCTGTTGGCAGCAGCCACCACGAAGGAGCTCCAGGCCAACAAGAAATTGGTCTCCAGCATGCGGACGGCTTACGAATGGCCGATGCGATTCAAGCCGCGCGTTATGTGACCCGTGAAATCGCAAGGCGACACGGTCTACTCGCCACCTTTATGCCGCGACCGGTAGCAAAGGTAAACGGCAGCGGTATGCATATGGGCCTGTCACTCTACCAGGACGATCAGAACGCCTTTTACGAGGAAGATGCGCCACTCGGCTTATCCACAGTTGCTCGGGCTTTTGTGGCCGGAATTCTCAGTCATGCGCGAGAAAGCTCGGCCGTACTCAACCAGTGGGTCAACTCCTATCGGCGACTTGTTCCAGGGACCGAAGCGCCTACCTACATCTCGTGGGCGCAGACAAATCGGGCCGATATGGTTCGGGTACCGGCCTGTCGTAAGGGCAGAGAACAGAGTACCAGGGTTGAAGTTCGCTCGCCGGACTCTGGTTGCAACCCCTATCTTGTGCTGGCCGTCCTATTGGCGTCGGGGCTGGATGGTATCGAACGTGCGTTGGAGCCGCCCAACCCGGCGACAAGAAATGTGTTCGATATGAGCGACGCGGAGCGTGCAGAGGCTGGTATTGAACGCTTGCCGGAGGATCTCGGTGAGGCCATTCACCGGGCCTCTAAAGGGAACTTTCTGGAAACCGTTCTCGGGCCGGACACATGGGCTCTGTTTCTCGAGAACAAGCGCCTTGAATGGGCCGAATATCGGACCCATGTCAGCGACTGGGAGATCAGCCGGTACCTCGGAGTACTATAGACGCTTAGCCCCGTTTACGGGCCCGGTCGTTCCTCTGGTTTTCCTGTTGCATCCGATGTTTCGTGGCCGCCCACGAGCAGATGGGGCATTCTTCCAGACTGTGGAATCGTGCAGGGCAATGGCTCCGACCAAAGAAGATGATCTGCAGATGCAGCTTGTTCCAGGACTCCCGTGGGAAGATCTTCCGTAAGTCCTGTTCTGTGTGGTCGGCGGTCTTCCCACGGCTCAATCCCCATCGAGCCGCCAGCCGGTGGATGTGGGTGTCTACCGGGAACGCCGGTTGTCCAAAGGCCTGCGCCATAACGACGTTCGCGGTTTTCCGACCGACGCCGGGAAGCCGTTGGAGGGCCTCGAAATCGGCGGGGACCTGACCTTCAAAGTCGTGGATCAGCATCTGCGACAAGCCCTTGAGAGCCCGGGCTTTCTGGGGAGCCAGGCCGATCTCGCGGATCAGACTCTGAATAGTCTCAACGGGTAGTTTTGCCATGCTCTCTGGATCCGGCGCCTGTTGGAACAGGGATGGCGTGACTTGATTGACTTTCTTATCGGTGGTCTGCGCAGAAAGCACGACTGCGACCAATAGTGTAAATGAATCTCGGTGGCTCAACGGGATGGGAGTGGTCGGGAATAGATCGTCCAGGATCTCCATAATCCGTGTGGCTTTTTCGGCGCGTTTCATCTTGAACGTCTCCTCCAATATCTGCCTTTCCCTTGCCATGTGTTCGGCGGATTGTAAATTGCGGACCTCCAATCGGCATCCAGTTTGATGAATTACTTGCAGTTTCCTTCGTCTGTAGGGTTGACGAGAAATGCGATTTCCGGCAAATTCCGCGCCCCGAGAAAACTGATGGAGAAAGATATGTCCAGCTCAGGGTTATTCGACACATTGCTACTTCTTGCACTACCTGCATCCGGTAAATCGGAAGTGCGTCATTTCATGCGTCACGGTGGTGACGAGAAGTCCGTTCAAACGTATCACCTTGGCGATACAGTCCAATTGGATGACTTCCCGTACGTACATTTCCTGCGCGTGGTAGACGAGAGCCTCGAATCTCTCGGTAGGGAACGGATCTTCTACGCAGATGAGGAAGCATCCTTCACCGAGCGACGCGATTGGGGAACATTGCTGCAGTTGGTGAATCAGGACTACATCGTAATGACCCATCTTGATATGCCTACGCCGCCCGCTGGGGCAGACCACCTGTTTGTACGCATTGATCAAGCCCGTACAGCCGTTGGTGCGGCCACGGTTTTCGATGCCATGGACCCAGATCTTCGGGGTTTGTTGGCCGACCGCTTATCGGGAGAGGCCGACCGTCTCAACAACGAGATCTTCGGCCGGCGTCCCAGTGATTTGAATGGTAAGACAATAGTGATTGAATTTGCGCGTGGTGGTCCGGATGGTGCATCCATGCCCCTACCATCTACCTATGGCTATTCGTATGCATTTTCGCAGTTGTCGGAGGCCATTCTTGAGCGCGCAGCGGTTCTATACATCTGGGTGACGCCCGAAGAATCACGGCGCAAGAATCGAGCTCGCTGCGATCCAGACGATCCGGGCAGTATCTTGAATCATATGTGCCCTGAAGAGGTAATGTTGAACGAGTATGGCTCCTGCGATATGGAGCATCTTCTTGAGACATCGGGTCGTTCTGGAACCGTTACGGTGGAGGCCCACGGTCGTCGTTTTCAGCTGCCAGTGGCTCGTTTCGACAATCGACATGACCTGACAACATTCGTCCGGGATGAATCGGACGATTGGCAGGCCGCAGACATCGGCAAGCTGGAAGATGCGCTTTCTGATTCCTTAGCTCGTCTCTGGGAATCGTATGAGACCGCACGTAATTGAGAGTGTCGCATTTGAAATGAGCCCGAGGGAATGTCCTCACTCCGATGTCCGTTTCCAATCGCAGTTGGTCGTTCATTGGATAGAAAAATTTCGCTGGATGGGAGAACCAAGATGCAGACCTCACAACCATTAGAAGTACAGGCTATTAATGACCGTGTTCGGGTAGCTGGTAGCTTCTTGAAGCCGCTTCGCCAGACGATCGGCCAGGTTATTGTTGGCCAGAGTGCTATGATCGAGCTTGTGCTTACGGGGCTCCTCGCCGGCGGGCATGTGTTGTTGGAAGGTGTCCCCGGCCTCGCAAAAACCCTGACCGTTCGTACGCTGGCACGGTCGGTAGATGGATCGTTTCGGCGCATACAGTTCACTCCCGATCTGCTCCCGGCGGACTTGACCGGGACCGTGATCTACAACCCGAAGTCTCAGACCTTTGGAACGAAGAAAGGACCCGTATTCGCGAATTTTGTTCTAGCAGACGAAATCAACCGTGCGCCGGCCAAAGTCCAATCGGCCTTATTGGAAGCGATGCAGGAAGAACAGGTGACGATCGGTGACGAGACGCATCCATTACCGAAGCCCTTTCTGGTCATGGCCACCCAGAATCCTATCGAACAAGAGGGGACCTACCCGCTTCCCGAAGCGCAGGTCGATCGCTTTATGTTGATGGTAAAAGTGGGCTACCCCACCTTTGATGAGGAGCGCATGATCCTCGATCGCGTGGTAGAGGAAACGATTCCGGAGATCGAGCCCCAGCTGGATGGAGAACAGCTTCTTCAGGCACGTGAAGTGGTTTCTGCCATCTATATCGATCCAAAACTGAAGGATTACATCCTACGTCTGGTACATAGTAGCCGCTATCCAGATAAGTATGGGCTTGAGGAGCTGGTACCACTGATTCAATACGGAAGTAGCCCGCGTGGTAGTTTGAATCTCGCTCGCGCCGCCAAGGCTCACGCCTTTCTGCGGGGACGTGGATATGTGATTCCAGAGGATATCAAATCCATTGGATACGAGGTTCTTCGCCACCGTGTAATTTTGACCTACGAAGCGGAGGCCGAGGAGATTTCATCGGACGATATTGTGAAGAAACTGTTCGAGACGATTGAGATCCCCTGAGGCGCATGATGCCGGTAGAGGGTGAAGATACCTTGTCCACGCGCGAGTTGTTGCGCAAGGTGCGTCGCATCGAGATCCTTACGCGACGATTGGTGCAGGACCAGCTGGCCGGGTCCTATCACTCGGTCTTCAAGGGCCGAGGTATGTCCTTTGACGAGGTGCGACCCTACCAGTCTGGTGATGAAGTCCGTTTAATCGATTGGAATGTCACTGCCCGTACGGGTGAGCTGCATATAAAGCAATTCGTGGAGGAACGAGAACTTACGGTGGTTATCGCATTGGACACCTCCTCCTCGATGATGACGGGGAGTGGGAACTCGGTTCGACGCGAGATGGCTGCCGAATTGGCGGCCACCGTGGCCTTGTCTGCAATCCACAACAGCGATCAAGTGGGCCTACTCTTATTCTCAGACAAGGTGGAGAAATTCGTCCCACCAAAAAAGACCCGAGGGCATGGTCTGCGCATTATTCGGGAGGTTCTGGGGGTGGCCGCCGAGCGTGATCGAAAGACGGATTTGGCGACGGCATTGGCCTACCTTGGATTAATCCTCAAACGACGTTCTGTGGTATTCCTCATAAGCGATTTCCTTGATGTTTCCCGTATCGAGCGTGAGGTCCGCGCATTAGCCCAGCGGCACGACGTGATTCCGCTCCATATTCGAGATCCGCTCGATCTGAACCCCCCTGCCTTCGGAGCCACGTTGGCCGAGGACCCGGAGACCGGCGGACGAACCGTTCTTCCCATGGGTTTCTCGGCTTTTCGAACCGCGTACGTAGACGCAGTCTTAACGCAGCTCGAGGAGGTTGAGACGCTGTTTCGCCGGGCCGGGGCACAGGTTGTGTCGGTCAATCTGGATGAGAACCCCACGCGCCCCTTGCTGCAGTATTTCAAGCTGCGGGCGAAGAGGCATTGATTATGGTGAGGGCGATCCTTATTTGGTGGTTCTGTATCGCCACCGGCATGGTAGCACCTGCGTTGGCTTTGGATAGCACCAGCAGTTCCGTCGCGCCATCGGCCGTGGCGGTTCCCATTGCGATTGAGGTCACGCCCAAGGAGCCGGTCTGGATCCTTGGAAAGGATTACGAACTTACGGTTACGATCCGTCATCCGGGGAATGTAAGTACATTTTTTCCGGTTCGGCTTCCCCTCGACAATTTCATCCAGAAGGAAGTGTTCGAGCGTCAGGAAAGCCAACCGAATGGCGATGTAGAACGTGTCATAACCTTCGTTCTGACCCCAATTCGATTCGATGTGATTGTGCTCCCTGATGTGGAGCTATCCTGGGTGCTACGGCCAGAGTCCGGAGGTGAACCCAAGACCGGCACCATGATGGTGGAGTTGGGCCGGATACGGGTGGACGGGGTGTACCAGGGGGATGACTTTCCTGCGTTGGGTGCACCAGGCCCCCAGGGGCTATCCATCATTGCCCGGGACGATACCCGGGTATTCCTCGTGATTACGGTGGGAGTTGCGGTCGGGGCCGTTGTTCTTTTTCTACTTCTGTGGCTCGTATTGCGCCGAATGGTTGCCGTCGGAGAACGCCCCCCGATCCCCGCGAGTGAGGCCGCATTTCGGGAATTGGGAAAGCTCAAGGTTGAAGCCGAGAGCGAGACTATCGAGAACGAAGAGTATGTTACACGTCTATCGGAGATCCTCCGGGTGTATCTCGGTACCCGTTATGATGTGGAATCGGTTGAAGCGACCAGCACCGAGATCATTGAATGGGCCGGAGAGTCACCCAGGCGGGGTCTGAGCGTTCTGGTTCTTCAGCAGATGTTGCATGGTATGGATCTCATCAAATTCGCGGCACATACAACGATGCCGGATGAGATTACGCATATGCACTCCGACGTGGGCGACCTGGTGGAGAAGACTCGTATCTCTCCCGAGGAACAGGCGGCCAAGGAGCTGCAGGCACGCGCTATGATCCCAACACAGGTCGAGCGTGCGTTTGCTCTCGCCGTTGATCTGAGCATCGGCTGCCTATTTGCCACGCCCCTATTCCTTATAGCCGGCATGCGGGCCAGTGTTTTGTGGTTATCCATTGGATTGTCTCTATTTGGGCTGTGGCTGCTTCTTCGAGACGCACTCCGGCGGTCACCCGGGAAAAAAGCCGCCGGGCTGGAGATTATTCACGGCACTATCGGGGCTGGTGTTCAGAGGTCTACCCTCCGTTCCGTGGCCGGGGTCGGTTCACGAATCGCTAGAAATCTCACCCTTGTTCCGATCATCACACTCCTGGGGGAGGCTTTCCTCGCCGCCACAGATAAGGGCCAACGCCGGGCCGGGGACCTGCTGGCACGATGTCGCGTGGTGCGTGGTCGAGCGGGGGGAGAGGTAGTGGAGCAACCCCTGGTGTGGGTACTTCTGGTCTTCGACGCTGTGCTGTTCCTGTGGCCCCTCATCTGGGCACTGACGAGACTTCAGTAGGAACCATCATGCCCAATATTCAATTCGATAGACCCCTTCTGCTGCTTTTGCTGGTGCTGGTATGGGCTATCTACTTCGGTCTGGGCCGGTGGATAAGGGCGCGCTCGTGGGCTTTTCGTACGGCACGGTTTGACCTGGCACGCGCGGTTTCCCAGTCCTTTCTGAGATATCGGCTATTGACCTGGATGCCACGACTCTTTCGAACACTCGCTTTGTCCTTCTTTGTCATTGCCTTGGCCCGACCACAATTGCCGGATCTTGACTCCATTTCGGGTGAAGGGGTGGACATCATGTTCGCACTGGATATGAGTGGTTCGATGCGAGCTGTGGACATACCGAGGACAGAGCTGGATGGATATATTCGTCGTGGAATCGTACCTCCGAATCGATTTGAAATGGCGCGACAAGTGCTCAAGAATTTCGTGATGGAACGTGAGGAAGACCGGATTGGTCTACTGGTCTTTGGCGAGCAATCCTTTTTGAAGTTTCCGCTCACCCTGGACTATGACGCCGTGATGGCCAATCTTGAGGGACTCATTCTCGATGATGGTCTGGGAGATCAACGGTCGGGCTGTCGGAATGGATGTACGATTTCCGGTCGGGGAACGGCCATTGGTGACACCCTCGCTCGAGCGTACCGAAGGCTAAGTGCGACCGGTGAACAAAATCGTGCTCGGGGTCGTGTGCTGGTGCTCATTACCGATGGTAAGAACCAGGGTGGACAGATTGAACCCCAGACTATGATCGAAAAGCTGAGGGACCATAATCTGTCGGGGGAACGCGGTGAGATCAACGTCTTTACGATCCTCATTGGAGACCCGTCACTGACCTGGGTTCCTAGCTACGACATGATAGGAAACCTGCGCTACGCCAAGCCCGATCATCCCGTCCCAACCGACAAGGACTTGCTGCAGAACATTGCGGCCAACACCAATGGCAAGTTCTGGGAAACACCAGATGAAACAACGTTTAAGGCGGCATTCAAGAATCTGGAAAAGACGATCTTCCGCCATTCACGCCCCGTGCAGGGCCGAGAGATGTTTCTATACCCGTTGTTTTTGGGCTTGTTGTTTCTTTTGTCCGAAGGCCTTTTGGCAGGCCTGGTTCTCCGGAGGTTTCCCTGATGCTCCTGGAATGGACAAAAGTACTCCAGCATCCGGAGTTCCTATGGCTCCTGGTATTGGTACCCATCATGGGCCTGATCTTCATCTGGGAAGCGCTTCGGGCTCGGCGATTGATGGGTGTGGTCGGTGACGAGGAGCTCACGCGTCGTGTCCACGGACAACGGCCGGGCTGGCGCCGTTGGCTACGCAGGGTACTCTGGCTTGTAGCCTTTGGTTTGGTCGTGATGGCGGCTACGCGGCCACGCTGGGGGTATAAGACGCGTCGACTCCAGCATGTAGGCATTGACGTGGCGATCACTCTGGATGTTTCCCGTTCTATGTTGGTGGAAGATATTCTGCCCAACCGGCTCCAGGCCGTGACGGCACAGGTTTCCGCATTACTGTCGCGTTTGCCCGGCGGTCGGGTCACCTTGATCCCCTTTGCGGGAATCCCATTCATCCAATCCCCTTTGACCTCGGACTACGGGGTTCTCCAGCAATATCTCGCGGAGCTGGATCCATTGGCTCTATCCATTCCCGGCACGAATATCGCGCTGGCCCTGGAGACCTCTCGGATTGCGTTGGGGCTTGGTTCTATCGTTACCGAAGAAGGCCAGAAGAAAAAGAGAATCCAACATAAGGGCGGTCGGGGATCGCAACATAAAGCCATCGTTTTGTTCACCGATGGAGCGTGTACCGTTCCCACCGATGGAAGCATGGACCGGGCCTGCGAAGAAGAGACGTTGCAGCAGTTGGAACCCGTGCTCGAAGAACTCGAAGAAGATGGAATCAAGGTATTTGCAGTCGGCGTTGGATCCATCACCGGTAAGCCGGTACCGGTCCTGAATGACAGAGGAGTACAGAAATCTGTCGAGAAGGACGAACAAGGTCGTCCGGTGTTCTCCAGGCTTGGCGATACGGTCTTAAGGACCATCGCAGATCGTACCAATGGCCGCTATTTCGCGCTTTCAACGGGTCAGGTGACCACGGAGTTGTTCGTTGAGATGGACCGGCTCCAGAAGAAGGAATACGACGAACAGGTTCGCAAGATGCGCGAAGACCATTTTGACATTCCTCTGACCGTTGCGCTGGTACTTCTTATCCTGGAATTGCTCCTTTCCGAGGTCCGATGGCGTCGACGTCGTACAAGGAAATCCATACTTGCTGGTATTGTTCTTCTGTCTTTTCTTGGTTGTTCGTTTGAATCGGAACACTTCAAGAAACGGCATGGAACAGTCGAACAGGCCCTGTCCGCACTGGAAACGGGTGATGCCCAAGCAGCCCTGAAGTATATAGAACGCGCCTTGAACCAACTGCCGCAGAGTACGGCGCTGAAGCTGAACGAGGGGATCATTCGAGGCAAGAACGATCAGTTTGAACCCGCTCATGACGCGTTGAATACGGCCCTGTCGATGGTCTCGGACGCGGAGCGTGGCCAGGTCTTGCGTGCCATAGCATTTGTGTATATCCGCCAGGCGATAGCAAAGGAGGTAGCGGCGCAGAACCCACAGCCAGAAGGCGAGTCGGAAGACCCGGCCGCAGACGCAAAAAAAGCATGGAAGGAGGCTCGCAATTACCTGGAGAAGGCCTTGGAAGGTGGATATCAGCCTGCGTTGGTACGCCAGGATCTGGAAGCGGTATTGTATCGTACCGATCCCCCGTGTTCCCGGCGGGATTCGGAGGTGGAACCCGATGAACCGCCGGATGGTTCACCCCAGACACTGGAGCTCGACTCGTCCTATAAGGCGACGGTTAGCAAACGTTGGTTGTGTACAGACGATAAAGACTATTTCGTTCACCAGGCTTCAACGGGCACCCGTCTCTCTGCAAAACTGCGTGCCGGTGAACAAGGGGATCCACCGGAACTCCAGATACAGGGGATTGATGTAGAGGTGGTCGACAACGGCATACAAAAGACTCTTGTGGAGGACAGTCGTATAATGTTTGTCGTACAACGCGAGCGAAGCCTGGCCGCACCTACAGAATATGGGCTTGATCTTCTGGCCCTTCCGCCATGCGAGAAACTGGACCCCTATCGCCGTGCTGAGGGTGCGGGGATGCAACAGATTGATGAAACTTCAGACTATCTGGCCCGTATTTGCCCGGGTGATACCGATCTCTATTTGACCGAACTGGAGGAGGGAGAACGTCTGGTTGTATTCGTGGACACCCTGGATCCGCCTCAGCAACCGCAAGGTCAGGGTAGCGCGCCCGGCCAGAAGCCTCCCGCGCAGGCGGCCCGCGTCCCGGGCCAACCGACGCAGGTAAATTTGACGGTTAGCATCGG
>Ga0310121_10001776_pt1 | contig 21424 bp, 22 predicted proteins | sample CB27_Tmax_986_MG_FD_203504 | JGI IMG/M metagenome (GOLD analysis project Ga0310121, IMG submission 203504) | Marine microbial communities from Western Arctic Ocean, Canada - CB27_Tmax_986 | ecosystem: Environmental > Aquatic > Marine > Oceanic | place: Canada: Western Arctic Ocean | collected...
ACGAACAGCTTGGGCGTGGTGGGGTCGTCGGACAGGTGCCGGTCGACTTTGGCCCAGCCGAACGAGCCATCGGGGAAGCCGGGCATGAAGGTCTGCCAGGTTGCGTCAGAGACGGCCAGACCACGGTCGATGCGTCGCCAGACGTGGACCGAGGAGGCGCTGGGGGCGCCGTCGATCTCGCGCGTGACCGGGCAGGCCACGAAGCTCAAGTCCCAGATCGCGCTGCTGGCCGAACTTCCTGATCGAGGAGTACAAGGTGAACTCGCCTCACAGCGAGATCTTCAAGGAGCCGATCACGTTCGAGAACGGCTACATTACGCCACCGTGCGGCCCAGGGCTGGGCGTCGAGTTGGATGAGACAGTGGCGGCGCGGCAGACTGGCCTAGGACTGACAGGTCACGAGGAGCCGAGATGAGCCTGGAACTCTTGCCAGAGCTTCGGATCGTGGAGATCGGCCACGCGACGACAGAGTACGCGGGCAAGATCCTGGCGGAGCTCGGCGCGCAGGTCGTGCTGGTGGAGCCGCCCGGTGGATCGGCCACGCGCAAACGCCGTCCGTACGCGGCTGTGAGCGATCCCAGCCGTCGCAGCATTCCGTTCCTGGCCCGCAACAACGACAAGCGGAGCGTCGTTTTCGATCCGACTAGAGCGGCGGATGAGGCGGCATTTCAGAGCTTGCTGGCCGCGTCCGACGTCGTTCTGACGCCACCGGACTCAGCGTTCCATGTTTGGCTCGAGGGTGTGAGCGGGATCGCCCGCGTCACTGTCAGCGACGAGGACGGGATCGGGGCGGCGCCGCTGCTGGCCTTCGCGGCGAGCGGCGGGCTGGCGTCGAGCGGTTGGCCGGAGCAGCCACCCTGCAACGCCCCTTCGTGGCTGGCCCATGACGCAGCCGGGATCTACGTTGCGATTCTTGCGCTGCTGGCCCATCGAGAAGAGCTGCGTGGTGGGCCGCCGGCTCGCTACGAGGTCCCGTTGCGTGAGGCGGCGATCGCGGGGATCACGCCCTGGACACGCCCGCTGCACTCGTATGAACAGGAAGCGGCGGGGCAGGGGATCGCGCATCGACGGCTGGGCGCGGCGGGGCACCCGATCTTTCGCTGCGCCGACGGTTACGTGCGCGCGCTGACGGGCACGGCTCGACAGTGGGGCGCCTTCGTCGAACTGATGGGCAGTCCGGAGTCGCTCGCGGCTGAGGAGTGGCTGGATGCTGGCTTTCGGCGGGAGAACATGGAGACGCTGTACCACCTGGGGGCAGATCTCGCGATCACGCGCGAGCGCCGCGACCTGTTCGAGAGCGGGCAGGCGCTCGGGCTCACGATCACGCCGGTCTACACCGTGGCCGACGTGATGGCGGACCGGCACGTGATTGAGCGCGGACTCTTCGTGTCGGTGACGGATCCGGACCTGGGTCCGGTGCAGCTGATGCGCGAGCCGGTCAAGATCGAGCCGCCGCTACCGCGCCATGATCCGCAGCCGGCGCCGGCGCTGGGGCAGGACCAGGCGTTGATCAACGGACTCAGCCCGCGCCCGTCGCGCCCTGCGAGGGATGGCGCGTCGAGCGGTGCCAAGCCGCTGGCCGGTTTGCGCGTGCTCGACTTGGGCGTGGGCGCGGTGGTACCGGAGGCGGCTGCGCTGCTGGCGCTGCTGGGCGCGGAGGTGATCAAAGTCGAGTCGCGGCGGCGCGTCGATTTTCTGCGACTGTTGCATCTCAACGGCAGCGCGGCGTTCAACCAGCTCAATCTGGGCGTGCTGAGCCTGGCCGTCGATATGACGACCGAAGCCGGGCGCGCGGTGGTGCACAAGCTGGTGCCGCAGTGCGACATCGTGATGGAGAATATGCGCGCACCAGTCGTGACGGCCTGGGGCTGCGACTACGAGTCGATTCGGGCGTTGCGGCCGGATGTGATCTACTTCAGCAGCCAGGGCCTTGGTCGCGGGCCGTACGGGGACTTTCAGACGTACGGCCCGAATCTGCAGGCGTTTTCCGGAATCACGGCTTCATGGGCGCACCCGGACGATCCCTACGCGGTCGGGACGGCGCTCAATCATCCTGATCATGTTGCCGGCAAGCAGGCGTTGCTCCCGATCCTGGCGGCGTTGATGCGTCGGGAGGCGACGGGGGAGGGCGCGCATATCGAAGGGGCGCAGTACGAGGTGGCGGCGGAGTTCATCGCCGATAAATTCCTGCAGGAGCAAGTCGCTCCGGGATCGAACGGGCCGGTCGGCAACCGTAGCCCGGATTTCGCACCACATGGCGTCTACCCGTGCGCGGGCAGCGACCGCTGGTGCGCGATCGCGGTGACCACGGACACGGAGTGGGCGGCGCTGCGGGCGGAGGTCGCGGAGTCGTGGGCCGAGGATGCTCGTCACGAGACGCTGGCGGGTCGGCTCGAGGATGCCGATGCACTGGATGCCGCGATCGCGGAATGGACGCGCGTGCAGGATCCGCTGGAACTGGAGCGGCGGCTGCGGACGGCAGGGGTGCCGGTGTCTCGCGTCGTGATCGGAGACGACATGGCTTGCGCCGAGGCGGACCACGCGAGTGGGTTCTTCGCGGCGCTCGATCACCCGACGATAGAGACGCGCTACTACACGGGCTTGCCGTTCAGGGATGCTGCCGGCCGCCGGCCGGCCCTGCGTCGTCCGCCGCTGCTGGGTGAGCACACGGAGTACGTGCTCTTCGATCTGCTCGACCTGGAGCCGGAAGAGATCAACACGTTGATCGCGGAGCGCGCGGTCGGTTGGTGAGACGGGGCTGGGCGTCGCTGGGCTCGGGTGAGGACCGGATTTCGGACCGTCCGTGCTTCGCGTCACGATCGCAGCGAGACTGCCAGAGCGCGCCCCGCGGCGGCGTGGGTCCGCCGTAGGGCGGCAGCGTGGAAAGTTGGTCTTGCGTGGTGTCGGTCGGCATCGCTACGGTCCGCGTATCGGCCCTTGTTGCGCGATGGCTTGAGGGCAAAGGTCGACCCGAGATTGCGGCAGTGGAAAGGTGCCCCGATGGTCAAAGTAGGACTGCCCTACGACGTGGAGAGCGTCCGCCAACAGTGGGCGGGCAAGCGGACGGAGCCGGTTCGGGGCCGCTACCCGGTGGAGTTCGACCCGATCCGACGGCACTGCCACATGGTGGAGGACACGAACCCGATCTTCCTCGACCCGGACTCGGATGAGGCGAAGGGGCGCGGCGGGGTAATTGCCCCGCCGGTGATGGTGGAGTATTTCGCCGGGCAGGGCGTGTGGCCGCCCTTGGAGGGCGGGCCACGATTGATGATGGAGGTGCCCACGCCGGGCGATCGCTTCATCAACATGGGCAACGAGTTGGAGTTCTTGCAGCCGATCACGGTGGGCGACCAGTTGTCGAGCTACGTCGAGATCGCGGATGTGTTCATGAAGCCGATCCAGCTCGACCCGCGGGCGACCTGGATCGTGACCGAGACGCATTTCCTGAACCAAGACGGCGACGAGGTGGCGATCGGCCGCAACACGCTTTTGATTCATCGCACTCCGGAAGAGGTTGCCGCCAGCGAGGAGACCCCGTCATGACCAGCGCCATTCGTGAGCAGATCTATTGGGACGATGTTGAAGTGGGCGACACAATCCCCGGCTTCGAGCTGGAGCTGGATTGGACCCGTATGGCGGCGCAGGTGAGCGGCTCGCAGGACTTCTATCCGGTCCATCACGACCCCGACTTCGCGCGGGCCGGCGGCCACGACGACATCTTCTACAACACCGGCTTCACGCGGGCCGCACTCTGCCGCTTGGTGACCGACTGGATGGGGCCCGAGGGCTGGTTGCGCAAGCTGGGCTTCCAGATGCGGCGGATGAACATGAACGGCGACACGATCCGCGTGATGGGCGAGGTGGTCGCTAAACGCGAGTCGACGGAGGGGGGTGGCAACGAGGTGGACGTGGAGCTCTGGATCGAGAGCGACCGCCAAGGCAAGACGACGCCGGCCGCCGCCGTTGTGCAGCTACCGTCGCGCCCGGCTTGAACCGGCCGGGTCGGAGAGGTTTCGCGAGAGAGGACGTCTGCAATGGAATTCCGCTGGCACGAGGATGAGGACAACTTCCGGCAGGAGGTGCGGGGGTTCATCGAGGCGGAACTGCCCGCCGATTGGGATCAGCAGCCGCCGGACGAGGGCTACTCCGAGGCCCGGCACGCCGTCGCGCTGCGCTTCCAGCAGGCGATGGCGGGTCGCCAGTGGCTGACGATGGCCTGGCCGGAGGAGTACGGCGGGCTGGGCGCGTCGTACTGGCAGCAGATGGTGCTGAACGAGGAGATGGGCTACCGGCGCGCGCCGAGTTCGAACATGGGCGTGAGCTGGGTGGGTCCGGCCGTGATGCTCTACGGCACGGACGAGCAGAAGCAGAAGCACCTGGGCGCGATCGCGAACGCCGAGCATGACTCCTGGTGGTGCACGCTCTACTCGGAGCCCGGCGCGGGCAGCGACCTGGCCAGCCTGCAAACGCGAGCGGTGGAGGATGGCGACGATTACGTGATCAACGGCCAGAAGATCTGGACCTCGGGCGCGCACCGTGCTGACTGGGGCTGGCTCGCTGCCCGGACAGATCCCGACGCGCCCAAGCATCGCGGCATGACGATGTTCTTGCTGGACATGCACGCGCCCGGCGTTCAGGTGCAGCCGCTGATTAACATGGCCGACGGACACGGCTTCAACGAGGTCTTCTTCGAAGATGTACGCATCCCCAAGGACAACGTGGTGGGCGAGGTCAACCGCGGTTGGTACCACCTGGCAGTGTCGTTGGACTTCGAACGCTCCAGCATTGCGGGGTTCGCGGGCAGCCGTCGTAGCGTCGAGGAGTTGGCCGCGTTCGCGGGGGAGGTCCCGCGGCAGCAGCGCAGCCGGAGCGTGAGCTTGGAACTGGCTGACCGCTTCATCGAGATCGCGGTGGGGACGAACCTGGCCTACCGGATCGTGGACATGCAGACTCGGGACGTGATCGCGAACCACGAAGCGTCAGCGGCGAAGCTGTACAGCTCCGAGCTGTCGCAGCGAATCGCGTCGACCGGGATGAAGCTGCTGGGTTCGTACGGCGGGTTGCGCGACGACGAGCGGGCGCCGCTGGGTGGCCGTCTGTCGCATTCGTACCTGTCGAATGTGGCGGCGACGATCGGTGGCGGCACGAGCGAGATCCAGCGCAACATCATCGCGACGCGTGGCTTGGGCCTGCCCCGCCAGTAGCGATGGCCCCCGCTCCCTCAATTGACCAACTTCTCGGTGGGGGACCGTGCCGGTGGGGTTTGGCGCGGAGCAGGTCGATGGCAGCGCGGTGGAGGTTCTGCCAACGTCGGTCTGCGAGGCGGAGTACGCGCCGCGCGGTGCGGAAACCTCGCGCGTGCTCGGCCAACTCGTCGAACCGGGCGGCCTGCCTGGAGCGATCGAGGGCGTGCACGCCGTCTATCAGCTCGAACCGGATCCCACGGCTGAGCCTTATTGGCCGAGCGGTGAATACGCGGTCGTGTTCGTGGCGGGAGAGGGGAACCAGACCTGGGTAACGCGCGTGCGGATCGCCGAGGACCGAATTGTGCGGATCGACTTCGGTTGCGGGCGCGTCGCGCCGGAGGAACTCGGCGTGCCGGGCGCGGTCGACTTGCTCTCGCGCACGGCCGCGCCGTCGCTGGGGTCCGGCCCCCGCCTCTCAGTTGGGGAAGCGCTGTCCAGCAGGCTGACGGGCCCACTGCTGGTGAATGGCTTCATTGTGATCGCGAACGGCGAGACCCGACTCTGCGAGACGCTGGCTGAATCACTGCCGCCCCAATGTGGGGCGACCCCTCCCTGGTCGTGGAAGGCTTCGAGCCGGATCCTGGGGCGCTGCGTGAGGCGTCGGGCGTCGCCTGGAGCGATGACCCCGTGCAGGTACTGGGCGAGCGCGGCGGCGAGCGGCTCGTCGTGAGCGGGAACAGCCTGGCGAACTAGCTGGTAGGGGCCAGCAGTGAAAGCCGTCGCCACCTGGACCCTGGGCACGTCCTATGTGCTGGCCGCTCTGGCCGGGAGCGCGGCGCTGATCTGGACAGCCAGCTACGCGGACAACAGCGCTCACCCGACGTCGTGGGGCCTCGGATTCTTGTTCCTGTTCGCTCCGCTCGCGGTTGCGGCCCAGGGCTTGTGCTGCACCTGCTGGGGCTGACGACCTTGCTGCCGGCCAGACTGGCGGGCGGGCGCGCTTCCGCCCGTTGACGGCGTCAGCAATCGAAGCGCTCGCGCTGGACTGTTCAGAGTCAGCCCGTCGGATATCCTGACGCCCCGACGACGGCACCCGTCTCCGGCGAATCAGAATGATGAGGCGCGCTTCATGCCACGACAGATTCAGTCCACCATCACCAGCGACGGCCGACTCGAACTCGCGCTGGCCGAGGTCGAAATGCCGACGCCCGGACCGAACGAGGTGGTCGTGCGGGTCGAGGCCGCACCAATCAATCCGTCGGACCTGGGGCTGCTGCTCGGCCCGGCGGACATGAGCCAGGCCGTGGCGTCCGGCACGGCGGACCGCCCCACGGTCAGCGCGCCGATCCCGCCTGCGCTGCTGGCGCCGCTGGCGGACCGATTCGACCAGGCGATGCCGGCGGGGAATGAGGGTGCGGGAGTCGTCGTCGCGGCGGGCTCCGGCGATGCGGCGCAGGTGTTGTTGGGCAAGATGGTTGGCGCGCTGGGCCGCGAGATGTATAGCCAATTTCGGGCGGTCGACGCGGGCCAGTGCTTGGTTCTGCGCGAAGGCACGACGGCCGTGGAGGGCGCGTCGTGCTTCGTCAATCCGCTGACGGTGCTGGGCATGCTCGAAACGATGCGGTTGGAGGGCCACACGGCACTGGTGCATACGGCCGCCGCCTCGAATCTGGGGCAGATGCTGCAGAAAATCTGTCTCGATGAGGGCGTCGGGCTAGTCAACGTGGTTCGGCGGCCGGAGCACGTCGAGTTGTTGGAGTCGACCGGGGCGCGCTTCGTCTGCGATACGAGTGCGGCGTCGTTCGAAGACGATCTGACGGAAGCGCTGATGGAGACGGAGGCCACGCTGGCCTTCGACGCAACGGGCGGCGGGATTCTGGGCAGTCAGATCCTGAGCGCGATGGAAGCCGCCGCGGTGGCGAAGCAGCCGGGCTTCAGCCGCTACGGGTCCAACGTGCACAAGCAGCTCTACATCTACGGCGGTCTCGACACTTCGCCGACGGAGCTGCGTCGCGCCTACGGCATGGCCTGGGGCATCGGCGGCTGGCTACTCCCGCCCTTCCTTGAACGGATTGGCCCGAAGGCGTCGGAGCGGCTGCGTCAGCGCGTTGCCGACGAGGTGACCACGACCTTTGCGAGCCACTACGCCAAGGAGATCTCGCTGGGCGAGGCGCTCCAGCTGGAGAACATCGCGGTCTACAACAAGCGCGCGACAGGCGAGAAGTATTTGATTAATCCCAACAAGGGTCTCGACGGCTGAGTTCGGCGAGCCTGGGGAGAGCGCTTCGTCGCGTATGTGAGACCTACTGGGAGCGACGGCGCTCCTCTAGCACTTCGATCAGGCGCGGATCGGTCTCTTCGACCGTGTAGCCCTCCGGGAAGGGTGGCCGGGGAGGCTGGCCGAGACCTTGAAGCACCGTGGGGTGCTGGTAGTAGGCGAGGTAGAGCTGGTGGGTGATGCCGGCCATCAGCGCCGGGTGCGCGCCGAGCTGGGATTCGACAAGTTCGCTCTGGGCAGCCGGCGGCAGCGCTGACAGACCAGCCGGTTCCCGTTCTAGGGCGGCCTCTTGGACGGCTTGCAGCCCCGACACAACAACGTCGTTGGCTTCGAGCGCCTCGGCCAAGTCGGAGGACAGTCCGAGGCTGCCGGCGCCCGGCAGCTTGCCGTCTTCACTGGGCGGGATGAGCAGGTCGAGGAAGGTTTGCATGAAGGCGGCGTCGCGCAGGATGGTGGGTTCGTTGGTCATGGCTAGTCGAAGAGCGTTTCGATGTTCTTCTTGATTGAGTCGGCGACGTAGAGAGCCAGCGCCTGGATGGTGGAGGTGGGGTTCACGCCGGCGGCCGTGACGAAGATGCTGCCGTCGACGATGAAGAGATTCTTGACGTCGTGGGAGCGGCCCCATTCGTTGACGACCGAGGTCTTGGGGTCTGCGCCCATACGCGCGGTGCCCATCAGGTGCCAGCCGGCCTGGCGCATGAGAGGGTCGGCGAAGGTGTCGACGGCGCCGGCGGCGCGCAGCACTTCCTGGCCGCGCTCAATGGAGTGGGCCAGCATGCGCCGGCTGTTGTCGCTCAAGGTGTAGTTGATTTTGGGCGCCGGGATGCCGTCGCTGTCGGTCAGCTCCGGATCCAGGGTGACAGTGTTGGTCTCCTCCGGCAGGTCCTCGGTGATCGCGACCATGCCGGCGGTGTGGTTGTAGAAGCGGCCGTAGGCGTCGTGATGGTCGGCGCCCCAGGGGATGCGTCCACTGACCGAGCCGAAGAGGGCGGCCTGGGCAGGGGCGAAGCCGCGAATGGCCTCGTACGAGTAGCCGCGGACGAAGCCGCGCGACCGGTCGGTTTGATAGAACTCGTGGCTCCAGATCGAGCAGCCAACGGGCCCGCGATCGGGCAGCGGATCGTCGAAGATGCCCATGATCATGGCGTAAGGATGGAACATGAGGTTCTTGCCCACGAGGCCGCTGCTGTTGGCGAGGCCGTCGGGGTGGTGCTCGCTCTTGGAGTTGAGCAGCAGGCGCGGCGTGCCGATGCCGTTGCAGGCGAGCACGACGATCTCCGCCTTCTGTTCCTGCAGGTTGCCGTCCTCGTCGTAGTAGAGGACGCCGTTCGCCATACCGTCGTCGCCGACGGTGATTTCGCGGACCCGGCAGCCGGTGCGGATTTCCACACCTTTGCGCTGAGCGACGGGCCAGTAGGTGATGTCGGTGCTGGCTTTGGCGCCATGCGAGCAGCCGCTGGTGCAGGCACCGAGATTGATGCAGGCTTCGCGGCCTTCGTATTCGCGGGAGATGATGGCGCTGTCCGAGGGCCACCAGTGCCAGCCCAGCTTGTCGAAGCCGCGGGCCAGGGCGTTGCCGGTCGCGCCGAAGGGGAGCGCGGGCAGCGGTGGCTCGTGCGCGGGGTAGGCGGGGTCACCGGCCAGGCCTGAGACGCCCATCATGCGGTCGTTCTGAGCGAAGTAGGGGTCGAGCGTTTCGTAGTCGATCGGCCAGTCGTCGGCGACACCGTCGTCGCTGCGGACGCGGAAGTCGCGGGGCGTGAAGCGCGGGAAGTGGGCGGCCCAGAGGATGGTGCTGCCGCCGACCGCGTTGAACATGAGCGGGGTGATCGGCGTCTCGTCCTCGTTGACCGGGTAGTCGGCGTCGAGGCCGCGGATGTTGGGGCTGGGGGAGAAGGCGGTCTGGGCGCGCGTTTCCCAGTCCATGTTGTTGGTGGGGAAGTCGGACTGCTTCATCCAAGGCCCTTGCTCCAGGCAGAGGACGCTCATCCCGGCGTCGGCGATGCTCCAGGCGAAGGCGCCGCCGGATGCGCCGGCACCGACGATGAGGACTCCGACCGGTTCGTTTGAGGCGGGGTCGTTTGGCATTGCGTCGTTTGACATTACTTCGTTGGGGTTTCGTTCGGCCTTGCTTCGGTTGGGTGCCATGCTATCGCACGGCCAGGCGTAGGCGGGTCGGCTGTGCGAGCGGCGTCGGAGGCGGCCCTAGGCTCGAATCGTCGTAGTCAACGGGTCGTTGTCATCGGGTCCGGATCCGATGACGGGCCGGGGCCGGGGTGACAGTCTTGTATCGCAGAGAGCAAGAGGGTCGGAGGAGACGGGAAGGAGGAGCATGATCCCTGCGAAGTATCCGAGCGCTCTTCCGCGAGCCGGGAACCACAAGCCTGGCTGACCGGATTCCGGGAACGTAGGCGATGCTGAGCACAGGTGCTCGAAGTCGCGGTAGCGGAAGTGCGCAGGAGATCCCAGCAATTACGAAACGCCCGGAGGAGTGTCCTCCGGGCGTTGTCGCGTTGTGGCCCACTTGAACACGCCTATGGACGCACGCCCGACTTGGTTTTGACGCCCAGCTCCGCCGGCAGCGACTTGTATGCGATCTCGAGGAAGCGGGCGATGTGCCAGCGCGTCTTGCGCGGGTCGATGATGTCCTCGATGCCGAACGCCTCGGCAGTGCGGAACACGTCGCGGAACTGTGACAGCTCGTGCTCGATCTCCGCGCGTCGCTTGTCCGGGTCGGGCGCGTTGGCGATCTCGCGTCGGTAGGCGGCGTCGACGCCGCCTTCGATCGGGATCGAACCCCATTCGCCGCTGGGCCAGCCGACGCGGAAGTTGAGCCGGCCGGAGTGGGCGGTGGCCTGGCCGGCCATGCCGTAGTTTTTGCGCACAACGACGGTGAAGATCGGCACGGTCGCGTTGTAGGTGGCCCAGAAGGCGCGCATGCCGTGACGCAGCGTGCCCCGCGCTTCGGCTTGAGGGCCGATCATGAAGCCCGGCACGTCGGCGATGAAGACGACGGGGATGTGGAAGTGGTCGCAAAGCTCAATGAAGTGGCCCTGCTTGTCGGCGGAGGCGTCTGACATGGCGCCGCCTTGGAGTCGGGGGTCGTTGGCGACGATGCCGACCGGCCGTCCGCCGACGCGAGCCAGGATCGCGATTGTCGTCTTGCCCCACTCCGGCTGAATCTCGAAGAAGTCGGCGTCGTCGACGAGCAGGCGGACCAGCTTGCGCATGTTGTAGGGGCGGGCGCGGTTGCGCGGGATGATGCTGAGCAACTCCTCCTCCTCGCGGTCCGGGGGGTCGTCGGTCTCGAGGATCGGCGGGAGCTCGAAGACGTTGTCGGGGAAGTACGAGAGGTACTTGCGGATCTGGTTGAACGCGTCGGGCTCGTCGGCGGCGGCGTTCTCGACGGCGCCTGATTGCTTGACGTGGACCTCGACGCCGCCCAACTCGGCTTTGGTGACGTCGGTGCCGATGGCGCGTCGGACGACGGGCGGCCCGGCGGCGAACATGGCGCCGCTCTCCTCCGTCATGACGGTGAAGTGGCAGAGCATGGCGCGGGCCGCGACCGCGCCGGCGATCGAGCCGACGACGGCGCCGATGCACGGGACCTCACGCCCGGCCTTGATCAGGTGGCCGAAGACGTCGGGCGATGAGGGCACATGGGAGTAGCCATGGTCGCCGGTGGTGGCGACGTTGGCGCCCGCGCCGTCGAGGAAGAGGATCAGCGGGATGCGGTATTCGCGCGCCATGTCCTCGAAGAAGCCGGCCTTGGAACGCTCCTGCGTCATCGCGGCGGAGCCGCCGCCCACGGTGAAGTCCTCGCCCGCGACGACGACCCAGCGGCCGTCGATTTTGCCCAGGCCGCCGACGAACGGGGCCGGCGTGAAGTCGGCCAGCTCGCCGTCCTCGTAGGTGCCGAGGCCGGAGAGGCCGCCGATCTCCTGGAAGCTGTCGGCGTCGAGCACGCCGTCCACGCGTTCGCGGATGGTCAGCTTGCCGAAGTCGTGTTGGCGCTGAACCCGCTCCTCGCCGCCGAGGCGCTTGGCCAGTTCGAGGCGTTTCGCGATCTGATCGACTTCGGGTTGCCAGCTCATGTGGATTCCTCCCGCGGCGGTGACGTCGAGCGGCTGTTGCATGGGCGCGACGGGGCCGCGCGACTCAAGTTGGGACAATCTAGCGGGCGGTGACTCAGGCAGTCAGCGCGAGGGGCTTGCCTGAAGACGACTGGGGGAAGCCGGCTATTCGTCGGGGTCGATGACTGTCGTGGCCGTCGTCTTGTTGTTGTTGGCGCCGTTCGTGTCGCCGCCGGTCGTGGAGCGGACGCCGACATCGATCACGAAGGAGCCTGAGAACGATGTCTTGTAGGTTAAGGTCACCGTCGTGCGGGAGTTCTTCGCTAGTGTCTGGCCGAGCGTGCAGACGAGCACCCCGTCGGGCGCGAACTCGCAGGGCAGCGACGAGGCGACGAATGTACCGAGGAAGCCGCGCGGGCTCACGGTGACCTCGATGTCCGTGGCGCGATCGGGTCCGCGGTTGAGCACTTCGAGCTCATATGTGACGTTCGAATCGACCAAGACGGTGTCCGGCACGCTGACGGCGAAGATCTCCAGATCGACCCGCTTGGCGAAGTTCGGGTCGGGCTCGCCGTCCCGTTCGACAAAGAAGACTTGCATCTGTGGCGTGTTGGTGTTCTGCCCGAGTGCTCCAGCCGGCGAACGCTTGATCCCGTTGAGCTCGACGATCTGCGCGCCCAGGGAGACGCTCCCAGTGACTTGATACGTCGCTCGCCCGCTGTGGGGGCAGCGACGCCGAACTGGACCGTCGGATCGCCGATGCGCGCGATCGGGCGGCCGAGTTTCGTCCCGGAGACACGCCCATCCACTTGACGACCTATGGCATTGTTCAAGAGTTCATCACCGACTATTGGCACGGGCGCGTGGCGCAAATGCTCCGCGGTTTCTCGCCGGAGGCGGCCTATATGGCTCGTCGGATCAAGACGCGCGAGACGCTGCATGCGGTCTGGTGTCGCGATATGACGGCGCTACAGCTTGAGGCGAACCCGGCGCTGCTGCCATTCGCGGCGGAAGCGCTGGCGGCTTTCCGGATGCCGGGCGATTCGTTCGCCCCCGACCTGCGACAACGCATGCCTGCCTGGGGCGTTGCGCTGGAAATGGACCCGGAGGCGCTTTTGCGCGGGGCCGTGCGACTACTCCACGGCTCGATCCCAGATGTGGCGGCGGTGGGCGAGCTGGTGACGGACGTCGCAGCCAAGCAGGGCCGGCGCATGGGGCCGCTGACGGGGCGACAGGTGCAGGGGCGATGATGCGGTTCGGGGATTGGGGCTTCGGACTGATCGGCGAGGCGCTACTCGAGCGCGCAGGTCTCAGCTACACCTTCGCGTCGGCGAGTCCGTCCGGCCGGGTGCGCTCGTTTGTGCGGACCTGGCTTGCCGGACAGCTGGAGTTGGACGTGCATGCCGCGCCCGACGAGAACGGCCAATGACGGTGCGTGAAGTCGCGCGCCGGGGGTCCGCTGCGCTGGCTCGGCGCTTCGTGACGACCAAGCTGGAGGCGATTCACCAGGGAAGTCTGCGCCTCACGTTCGCCGACGGATCGAAGACCACGTTTGGTACGGGGCAACCCGAGGTCGCCGCGGTCTTGCACGACGATTCCGTGCTGACTCGATTGTTGCTGGGCGGCGAGATTGCCCTGGGCGAGACCTACGTGGAAGGCTTGTGGGATTCGCCCGATCTCGATGGGCTGATGCGCTGGGCCGCCGCCGCGCGAAGTCGGGTGCAGTTCGACTCTAGTCTCGTGGCGGCGGCCCGCCAGCTGGAGCGGAGACGCGTCCACGCCCGGCGTAAAAACAGCCGCGCGGGGAGTCGCGCCAACATCCACGCGCACTACGACGATCAGGAGGCGTTCTTCACGCGGCTCTTGGATTCGTCGTTGTCGTATTCGGCGGGGATCTTCGCGGCGGACGACGAGTCGCTGGATGTCGCCCAACGGCGGAAGCACGCAGTGGTCTGCCGACGGTTGGGGCTGGAGTCATCCGACACGGTGCTCGACATCGGCTCGGGCTGGGGCGCGTTCGCGACCTATGCCGCGCGAGAGCGGGGCTGCCGCGTGGAGGGCGTGAGCGTGTCGCGCGACCAGGTGGATTTCGTCGAACGACGCGTCCGCGCCGAGGGACTGGACGAGCTGGTCTCGGTCGCGCTGTCCGATTACCGGGACGTTTCAGGCACGTACAAGAAGATCGTCTGTCTCGGCATGTTGGAGCACGTTGGCCATGACTACTTGGCGGAGTTTTTCCGCACGATTGAACGGCCGCTGGACTCGGGCGGCCTGGCCTATCTGCAGTTCGGGGCCGTGCCGGACGATCTCTTCGCGTCGCAGCGACGTGGCACGGGCTGGACCCAGCAGTACATGTTTCCGGGCGCGGAGTTGCCGTCGCTGGCCGCGATCGATGCGGCGTTGCGAGGCACGGACCTGGCTGTCGTGCAGATGAGTGATTTGGGCCGTCACTGCGCGCTGACGTGCTATGGCTGGCTCGCGAACCTGCGCGATCAGGCGGACGCGCTGGCCGACGAGGGTATGAATCGGGAAACGATGCGGGCCTGGGAGTTCTATTTGGCAGGCGCGGGCGCCGCGTTTCTGGAGCGAACGCAGACCTACATCGAGATCACGCTCGATCACCGCGCGGATGACGAGGCGCTCGATTACGCGCGCGGCACCGGTATAGGGGAATGAGCATGGCCACTCCGGCGACACACCTCGACGAGGGCGGGCGCCTGTATCGCGACCTGCGTCAGCAGGTGCGCGAGGCGGGGTTGTTCGCGCCCGACCCCGTGTACTACGTCTGGCGGACGATCCTCGGGATCGGGCTGATCGCGGTGGTGGCGCTGATTCTTGCGCTGACCGCGCCTGGCTGGTGGCAGGTGGCGCTCGCTCTGCCGCTGACCCTGGGTTCGGTGCAGTTCGCGTTCCTGGGTCACGATGGCGGCCATCGCGAGATTTTCCGCTCGCCGCGGGCGAACGACCGCTTCGTTCTTCTGACCTCCAGCCTCTTCCTTGGCTTCAGCCTGAGTTGGTGGCAGGACCAGCACAACCGGCATCACGGGCAGACGAATCACGAGGTTCTCGACCCCAACGCGAACATCTCGATGATGGCGTTCTCGGAGGCTCAGCGAGCCGAGCGGCATGGCGTCGGCGGGCTGCTTGTGCGCTACCAGGCGTGGGTTTTCCTCCCGCTCAATACGCTCAGCGCGCTGTACAAGCAGGTGGAAAGCGTGCGCTTCTTGATGGCGCGTCGCGTCCGCTATCCCACTGTGGAGCCGTTTCTTGCGACGCTGCATTTCGCCGCCTACGGGATCATGCTGTTCGCGATCGCGGATCCCGTAATCGGGGCAGTGCTGCTGGCCGCGCATTACGGTATCTTCGGTCTGTACCTCGGTGCGCTGATCGCTCCCAACCACAAGGGCATGCCGACGTTCCGCGATGCGCTCCCGACCAGCTATATCGCCCGGCAGGTGATGAGCTCCCGCACCGTGCCCGGTGGACGGCTGGTGAACTTCCTCTACGGCGGTCTGAACTACCAGATCGAACACCACCTCCTCCCGACGATGCCCGGCAGCCGTCTGCCGGCGGCGCGGCCGATTGTGCGCGCCTTCTGTGTCGAGCACGACCTGCCGTACGAGGAGGCGGGCGTGGTGGAGGCGTACCGGGAAGTCGTTCGAGCACTGCACCGGTTCTCGCGGCCGAGTGATGCGTCGACCGGGCTCGCGGCGGGTTCTGCGATTCCCGCGGTGCTTACAGTGCCCCAAGGGTCGGTTGAAGACAGCCGCGCAGGGCGCGACTTCTAAGCCCATGCTGCCGGGCCTTGTCGAGCTCAGACGGTGTGAGCGGTGCGCTCACGCTGAGAAGCACGGGCGAACCGGGGGTTGCCTCAACGGGCCGTTGCGCCGCGAGGCCCAGCATCGTCGGCACGATCAGCGAAAATGAAGGCTGAGTCGAGGTTTGCCGCGTCGAAGATGGCCGCGATATCGGCGACAAACCCATCCAGCGAGAAATCCGCTGGGGCCTGGTCGGACATGCCTATACCACGCGGGTCGAAGTAGATGAGACGGTATTTTCTGGCGAGTCCCACGGATAGCTCTTGCGCGAGCGTGACGTCCCATATCCGTTGGGCGGGCGTCGCCCAAGCCGGGATGTAGACGAGCGGAGGCCCGTCGCCAACCCCACGAGGCGATGTTCACCCCGTCGGCGCTGCGGGCGTATTGGATGGGCGGTGCTTCCATGGGGCGCAGTCGAGGGGCACCAGGATGGGGCGGATCTCGCTGAGCCACTCAGGGTGCCCGCGCGTTTCACCCTGAGTCGGAGCCCTCGGCGCTGACGAAATGGGTGGCAAGCGGCTGCAACCCCTGCATGATTGACTGCACGTCGGCGGTCTCGACGCCCGCGTCGTCCAAGGCCTTCTGCATGTGCCCGAGCCAGCGCGTGGCCGCTTGGAGGGTGATCGCGAATGGTTGGTGGCGCCGGCCCAGGCGCGGACTTCCCCGCCGCGCGGTGTACCGGAGTTCGCCCCCGAGCCACTCCTCGAAGAACCACTGTTGATGCAGCCGACCGGGCGCGAGATCGTCGGGAAACAGGGGGCGGAGGGTGGGGTCGGCTTCGATGGCCGTGTACAAGCGATCGATGATCGCCTCGACGACGGGCCGACCACCGATCCGGTCATACAGGTTCGGCTGGCGCGCAGCCTCTGGATCGATGAGCGCATCGGGCGGCCTGACGAGTGGCGGCTCAGAATCGGAGTTCGTCACTACGCTCCCTCCCCCACCACGAACAGCCGCACCGGCTCCGGGAACCCCTTCAGTGTCGCCTCGCCCTGGTCGTCGAACTGGAACGTCTTGCCCGTGCACAAGTCCCGGACGACCGGCGACACGAGCACCTGGCCTGGCTCGGCCCGGTCACGGACTCGCTCCGCCAACTGCATGAAACTCGTCAAGGTCTGGCCGAGCGCCTCCGAGAGCCATTCCGGCGAGATCCCCTCGGCCGTCCGTGGGAAGTGCTTCGTCACTTTTCGTCCCTCCTTTATGGAGTGGGCGTCAATCCGTCTCCGCCAGCCGTGATTGCGGAGAATACCATTCCGTGAGCATCGCCCGTCCGCGACCTTGGGCCGCGTCTTCCCGCTCGGCCTTTGACGTTGGTGCGCCGATCAGTCCCGCCACGCCATCTCGACCAGCTGTGCCGGCTCCTCGAAGCCTTTCAAGTCGTGCGTGCCGTGGGTCGCTGAAGGGATAGGCCTTGCCCGCGACCAGGTTACGCACGGTGTCGGTGACGAGGATCTGGCCGCCGTCGGCGAGGCCCATCACGCGCGCGGCTTGGATCACGGCGGTGCCGTAGAGATCGTCGTTTTCTTCGATGGGTTCGCCCGCATTGATTCCCACCCGGATGCGGATGGGGGTCTCGTTGGGGCGAAGTGATCGGTGAGGGCTCGCTGCATCGCGATGGAGGCATCCAACGCCCCCGAGGCCGAGGTGAACGAGGCCATGAAGCCGTCGCCCATCGTCTTGATCTCCGTGCCGCCGTGTTGAGCTAGGACGTCTCTCGTGAGGCGTTCGTGCTCGCGCAGCAGGTCGCGTGCCTCGGCATCGCCGAAGCGGTCGGTCAGGACCGTGGAGGCTTCCACATCCGTGAATGAGGATGGAGCGAATCGCCTCTGCCGGGGCGTGGTGTACTGGCGTGCCAACCACGGCCGCCACCGCCTCCTCCGTGTCCCCCCATGGGAGGAACGGTGCGTCCGATGTCAGGACCTGGAGCTGAGTGCCGGGGATGCGTGCCGCGAGTTCCTCCGAGAAGGCGATGGGCGGTATGCGAGACTCCTCGCGGTGGAGCACCACGACCTCGGGCAGGCGATCGAGCACATCCTCCGCGCTGGTGCCGCGCGTCGATTCGGTCCAGGTGAGGTAGTTCCGGCCATCCGCGTGACGCTCCCACACATCCGCGATTGTGTCGGCGGCGTCTGGCGTCGGCAGACGATAGTTCCCGAGCACCGAGGCCACGTACGTGTGGAAATCGCGCTCCAGGACGGCTCGCATCGCCGTGATCGACGTTGCCGCGTGGAACGTCGCATCAGTCAGGAAGCACTGAAAGAGGATGAGCCGCTCGACGCGATCCGGGTGCTGCGCGGCGTAGTGCATGGCAGTGATTCCGGCGTGGAGCGACGCCACCAAGGTCAGCGGTTCGTCCCCGACGGTCTCGACCACCGCCCGGAGCTCGCTGAGGTGCGTGACCTCGGAATGCCGGAACTGTCTCGCAGCAGAGCGCCCGAAGCCTCGCGCGTCGTAGGAGACGATCGTTCGGTGCTGCGCGAGCTGTTCGTAGTACGCCGAGTAGCTCGGAATGGCGGCGAGCGTGGGCCCTGCGAGACCCAGGTTGGGCATCTCCATTAGCAAGGGTCCCTGACCGAATCGCGAGTGGGCGATGTTCACCCCGTCCTCGGTGCGGGCGTACTGGATGGGTGGTGCGTCCATGGGGCGCAGTCTAGTCGGCGGCGCGGTCTCGGACGCCGCAGGCTTCGGCTACAGTCGGCGTGAGGCGAGAACGGCATGCCGCGTGACGTTGTCTTGATCGGCCCAATGGGCGTGGGCAAGAGCACGATTGCCGAGTTACTCGCCGCGCGCCTTGACGTCCCGCATGTTGCGATGGACGAGGTCCGGGCAGGCTACCTACGCGGAGATTGGCTATGACCCCGAGCTCGCGGACGAGCTGCGCCGCAAGGAAGGCTGGGTGGCGCTCTACTTCTACTGGAAAGAGTTCGAGTGCCATGCGGTCGAGCGGCTGCTGGCCGATCCGCCGGGGGGCGTCATCGACTTCGGCGCGGGCCACTCGGTGCACGAGAACGATGCCCACTTCGCACGGGTCGCGGCGGCGCTCGCCCCCTATCCGAACGTCGTGTTGCTGCTGCCTTCGGGGGACCAAGACGAGGCGCTGCGCGTCCTCCACGAACGGCGCCAGTTCACACCGGATCCCGACCGGCTCGACCTGAACGCCCACTTCCTCACGCATCCGTCGAATCAGCGGCTCGCGAAGCAGGCCATCTACACAGACGCGCGGACGCCTGATGAGACCTGCCAGCAGATTCTGAACGCCGTCGAACTCTGAGGATGGGCCTAGCCTGGATGGACCTGCGTCCACGGGGCGCGGTCTAGGCGCTGAGGCTTGGTGGCCGTCGCCCGTGAAACGCCCCAGGCGATGCGCCACGCTGAGGGGGGCTCTCGTGGTGATCGCGCTCGCTCTCCGCTGTGCGCTAGGTCATGGGCGCGGTCGAGGCGGGGCAGGCGGTGGCAGTGGTGGTGGTTCGGTCGGCGCTGAGCGCGGTCTTCTGGCCGGTTGTGGTGACTCAGCGGGCGCGTGGAGGATGACCATTATTTATCCCGATTGAACACACATCCCAATGTGTGTTCAATCGGGGCGAAAACGTCGTGGGGGTTCCGTTCTGGATTGAGGTGACTGAGCCAGGATTTTAAGGTTGTGCCCTGCGCATCTGAACGCTGTCTGGGCAGGCCCCGAGCAAAGGATGGACGGTTTCTGGCGGCCGGCCGACGAGGTTGACGACAGCGACCCACAAGAGCGATCAGTGGAGACGTGGCGCGGACTTACCTCTGGCAGCGGGTACCAATCGCACCGTGACAGGCGGAGACGAAGAGGTCGAGGCCATCAGGCCGAGCGCCGACCTACCCGCGTAGTCCTTCTGTGTGGGTAGGTCATGCAGGCCAACGACGGCTGGCTCGCCGCGGATGGCGATAGGAGGCTCCTTGACTGATTAGACCGCCCAGATGACTTGGCGCACAGGCTAGCGGTCTTTGCAGACTGTTCGCTTGACCTCAGGGCTCGGGCGATGTTAACTGGCGGGACGCTCGGCCGTCGGCGTCAGGCCATAATCTAAATGGGGGATTCATGTCGTACATGAGCGTGTTGCAATGTCGGATGGCCGATGTCGGCCGGTGGGCGGAGACCTGGAACGACTGGGGCCGAAACTTCGGCCTCAGCAAGGGCGCCACGCGCGCGACCCTTTCGCAGACGATAATGGGCGGTGATCAAGCGGGCCTCGTGACGATCTCGTTCATGTGGGACTCAATCGATGCTGCAATGAGTGGCGTGACCGCGATGAACGTGGAGAGCCGAGTCCGCGAAGCATTCGCTGAGGCGGGCGTGCACCCTGTACAGCGGAGCCTGCTCCAGATTGAGCAGGAACGCGGTGCGGGAGATGGCTCATTCTACACGGCTCTAGTACTCACTGGTGACGCCCAGACCCCGGAAGATCAGGCTGCAGACATTGACCGCAACTTCGCGATCCTGTCGAAGCACGGTGTGAATGGGATCCGGCTCATGCGTTCGATTGCTGGTGGGGCAATGACCGGCGCTTGGCTAAATGTCACCTACACCGACTCGGTAGACACGCTTATGGCAGGTAGTCGCGAGGTGTTCGCTGATCCAGATATGCAAGCGAGCATGGCCAAGTCCAATCTCCAACTTCAGAGTCGTAGTATCAGTCGCATGCTCTGAGTCTGACCCCAGCGGCATCGGCTCAGCGGCCCCCAGCGGCCGCTGAGCCGATCGACGAATTGTCCTACACCGACTTCGTAGCGGCGATGGAACTACCGATCGGGTCGGTCTTACTGGGGACAAAGTATGTTGCCCCGCTGATGAAGAAGCAGCGCAGCGGCAGCATCATTGAAGTGGGCCCGGAGGGCACCAACGGCGTCCGTCTTGTGCTGTCCGCGGACTGACCTGCCCCTAGGAGGTTGAAACCTCGCGGCCCCCGCGCGAGATCAGCGCGTACGGGTCGGCGGCGTCCTGCAGCCCGTCGACGAACTCGATGATCTCCGCTGTGGACGCGTACGTATAGTATGTGGAAAGCGCGACGCGGAGGGGGCGATCGGTGTCCGTGTAGTACCCGAACTTGTCGATGCGACCTCGCAAAGAGGGAAAGGCCCGCTGCATGTACTCGGCCACCTGCGTCTCATCGGCGTAGTTGTCCGCGAGTTGGTCGAAGGGCCCGTCGAAATAGTCGTTGCGCCGGATATTTAGCTGGCGAACGCCCGCAAGCACCTTACGGCCGCCATTCGCAGGGTCTAACCAGAAGGCGAAGCCGCTGCGCCGCCCGATCAACAGGCTGTCCCCATAAGGCTTGAGAATGTCCGGGACTGGGTCTTCTTCGTTGAGCACCCAGAGGAAGTGATTCGCGTCCTCATTGAACAACAGATAAAATTGGTAGCCGGATTCGTCGAAGGTGCGCTGGATGAATCGCTCCCCGGGCGCGAGAGTCAGCCCGGCAGGGAGTGTTTGATCGAGCTGGCGGAGGTGGAACCGAACTTTCTTTTCTAGGACGGTTACGTCGTACGTGAAGCGGTCGACTTGCACCACCATGACCCCGTCCTCCGGGCCGAAGAACTTGGACCCAGACAGCTTTTGGGTCGCGGTCGTGGGGAACTCGATGAATTCGAAATAGCCGAAGGAGAGCGAGCCCAACTCGCGCTGACCGGCAGCCAGGCGGATGTTGCCCCAAATTTGGCGGCCCCCGTTCCGGAGGATGAAGTAATAATAATTTTCGGACGGCAAGACATCGACTTCCGGGGGCAGGCGGGAGAACACGTGTCGGAAAACGACATCCGGGCTCGCGAGATCAATTGCGTCGCTGGCTAACCCCTCGAGTAGGCGCTCGTTGAAGAGCAGATAACTCTGGGGCTCGAGAGGGGCCCCCTGGCTGGAGTCCGCCGCGACAGAGGCGGCTGGGGCGGAATCGTCCCTGGCAGGTTCAGTGGAGTCATCAACGGCCGGAGGTGTGGAGGCCGCATTCTCGCCAGGCGGGTCAGCTGTGAGGTGTGGCTCAGGGCTGGCGGGCTCGGTGACCGCGGGCTCGGGGCCCGAGGTACCCGCGCAAGCCGTAACGACGAGGA
>Ga0310121_10001777_pt1 | contig 21420 bp, 18 predicted proteins | sample CB27_Tmax_986_MG_FD_203504 | JGI IMG/M metagenome (GOLD analysis project Ga0310121, IMG submission 203504) | Marine microbial communities from Western Arctic Ocean, Canada - CB27_Tmax_986 | ecosystem: Environmental > Aquatic > Marine > Oceanic | place: Canada: Western Arctic Ocean | collected...
AGTGGTGGAGCAACACCAGGTATAGATTCTCCACACAATGTAGCCGATATGGTCCAATCACTCTGTGTTTCGCCATAATCATCATACATATAAAATAACAAGTCACTATCTGTACAAACTAAAACAGAATCAGTTATTGTTGTGCTGACTGGATAATTTGCATAAGTTCCTGGTAATGCCTCTGCAATAGTTGTTACAGTTGTATTAGGACTCGATCCAGTTCCTGGAACATCTGTTAATTGCCAACCTACATTAGCAGCTCCTCCACCATTAACACCTTCTCCAGTGGTAATTGTATAAACAAACCAACAACAACTCTCACAAGAACCTGAGATACTATCAATTTCTAAATCACAAATAATATTGCAATTATTACTGAAGTAATGTTGGGGGTCAAACTCAAAAGGATATCCCGTCCAATTAGTAGTTGACCAAGTAGCATCATCTACACTAATACAAGTAAGGTTAGGATTATTCGATGCTTTAATTTGATTAAAATTAGTATTGTTTCCATTTCTGAGATCTAAAGAAGTAAGTTGATTATTATGACAAAGCAAAGTGGTTAAAGCAGGATTAGCACTTACATCTAAAGAAGTGAATTGATTTCCCTCACATTGCAAATAATCTAAAGCAGTATTTGCACTTACATCTAAAGCAGTGAGTTGATTTTCCTCACACCATAAAGCAGTTAAAGCAGTATTAGCGCTTACATTAAGGCTTGTGAGTTGATTATTTTCAATATTCAAATCCAATAAAGCAGTATTAGCACTTACATCTACAGAAGTAATTTGATTAAAACCACATTGTAAATAAGTTAAAGCAGTAAAATCTTCTATTCCTGTTAAATTAGCAATACCCTGAGACCATATGGTTAAAGAAGTAACGGTATTAATATTTGCAGTTAAAACAAAATTATCTAAAACATTATCATATCCCAAATTAATAAGAGCTTGTTCAAAATTAGCATCTGGAACAAAAGTTTGTTGTTGTGCTAATCCAATAAAAGGCAAGCAAAGTAATAAAAGTAGTCGTTTTTTCATAATAAATTAATTGTAGTTAATAAAATGTATTTGTCGTAATACAATCGCTAAAATTAAGAAATTAAAAATGAAAAGTTGGCTAAATCTATAAAATTCTGATTTTCAATAGCAAGCTTTGAAATTATTTACAGATTAGCGTCCAATAATCCTCTAATATCCTCAGAAGAAGGTCTTGGAGCATTTGTAGAAATCACATTACCTTCAGCATCAAATAGCATGAATCTTGGAATACTAAAAATAGCATAATCTTTAGTAATTTTACTCCAGCCATCAGCCCATAATTGCACGCCTCCTAATTCTTTGTCGGCTACCATCTTCTCCCAAGCCTCTTTATCGGTATCTACCGAAACGCTCATAAAAGTAATATCTTTTCCATGATAATCTGCTTCCAATTTTTGTAAAGAAGGGATTTCTGCCTTACAGGGTCCGCACCAAGTAGCCCATACATCAACATACACTAAGTTTCCTTTAAAGCTAGCAAGCGAGAATTCATTTCCATCCGTATCAGGGTAATTGAAGTCGAGTGCTGGCTCACCTTCTTTTGGCATATTGTCAACTGCAGTTTTTCTTTCCAGCCAACTATCAGTTGTTTTTTTGATTTTTTCTTGAGCCGTTACTATAAATTCTGCATCAGTTACTTTGTTTAATGATGATTGAAATACTTCAGTATATTTATCCAACAGTTCATTAAATTCTGTACTATTTAGTGAGTCAATTGCAGTATAGAAATTAAAATTCCTTCCTATTTTACTCGTTTCCCACTTATACGTTTTTACATCTTTTGTGTAGTTAGCTAGTTTCTCTTGCCTTCCAATAAAATAGGCAATGCGTTTATCAATTTCTGCAATTTCATTTTTGATAAATAGACTATCGCTTATGTCCCCAAATTCAGTAATTACAGTGGTTTTGAAATCATCCAAAACTTTACTATACTCTGCAGCAGTACTTAAATAAAACACTTCCCCAAAAAAATCATTTCCTTCTTCTAAAAGGTATTTTTTTGCTAAAAAAGTAGATGATGAACTCCCGTCATATTTAATGGTTTCATCAAAAAGTTCAGTATCAATTGTAAGTTTTATTTTATCGCCAGGCTTTACGAACATATTAGTGTGTTCTACCCCATGTCCAAAATTTAAATAAGTAGCGGAATCTAAAATAAAGGAAATAGAGAAAGTACCATCCTCATTTGCAGTGGTCGAATAAGAAGTGTCCTGATTAGAAAAAGCGACATTTCCCCCAATAGGGTTAGTAATTTCTCCTGTAATTGTTACTTGATTTGAGTTTATATTTATCACAAAATAGATTCCCGCTAATACTATTAGTACAATGGTTAAGATTTCTTTTAGTTTCATATTCTTTTATTTTTATAAATTAATTTCTTTAGGTATGAATTTACTTACATCTTCTCCGTTTTTTATGATATCACGAATGATAGATGAGGAGATATGTGAAACTTCGGGTGATGTGATAATAAAGATGGTTTCAATATCTGCATTGAGATCTTGGTTCATCTGTGCCATGTTCTTCTCAAATTTAAAATCGTGGGAATTTCGTAGTCCTCTAAGAATAAAACTTGCACTTTCTTTTCTGCAAAAATCTACTGTTAAGCCTTTGTATTTTTTTACTTCAATTTTAGGGTTATTACTGTAGACTGCTTGTATCCATTTCATGCGTTCCTCAATTGAAAAGTATTGTGGTTTTCCCGAATTTATTCCTATGGAAATAATTATTTTATCAAATAGCACTAAGGCTCTGTCAACTATGGATTGATGTCCAATAGTAAATGGAGAAAAGGAACCAGGAAAAATTGCAATTTTTGACATACCTCAAAAATACTAATTAAAATGAGAATATGCTAAAGTGTACGGTTCCGTATTTTTTAAGCTCTACATTATCTGTTTTAAATGAAGTTTCTTTATTGTGTTCAATAATTAAAACACCATCTTTCTTAACTAAGTTGTTTCCAAAGACTAGGTTTTTCAATTCTTGATATTTTTTATAATCATAAGGTGGGTCTGCAAAAATGAAATTGAATTCTTGTTTGCAATTTTTCAGATATTTTAGAGAAGCAGATTTAATTGTAGTGATGTTAAATCCAAGTTCATTACAGGTATTTTCAATATAATTAGTGCAATTGAAGTTGTTGTCAACTGCCAAAATTTCCTCACACCCTCTTGATGCAAATTCAAAAGCGATATTTCCAGTGCCTGAAAATAAATCAAGTACATTTTTTCCATCAAAAAAATAACGATTCTCTAAGATGTTGAATAAAGCCTCTTTTGCTCTATCGGTAGTTGGGCGAACTGGTAATGTGTTGGGCGCGATTAATCTTCTCCCTTTATGCGTTCCTGAAATTATACGCATAATACTTGAGTAAATAATCCGAAATATTTGTGTTCGGCGAAAGAGTTAAATTCAGTAGGAAAAGTAAACTGATGTGGTCGTTTTCCTAGTTTTATATTTCTAATATAATCGTATAATAAATTGAAATATTCATCATCTTTTTCAATAGCGCCAAATAGGGTGACTTCAATATTTTCTGGAGATAGTTTTTGTTGTTCAAAGCTAAAAAGCACAAAATATAAAAGATCTTCTTTAGTAATATAGTCAAAAGAATTATTAAAAACCAGTTTATTTTCCTTAAAGAGAGTAATAGTTACTTTTCTTTGATTTAAATAAAGATAGGCTTTTTCAGTATTATTAAATTGGCTGTACTGCTGAATAAGAATGCTTTCTTGTGCTTTCTGTTTTGCTTTAGGAAAAAAATTACTTACAATGGTTAAGATATTTTCGGGTACTGAGTAAATTAAATGTGCTTTTTGTGAAAGTATAGTATCTGTTAAAACCTTTTCTTTTACTTCAGTATTAAAAGCTAAGATAGTTTCTGCCTCTTCTTGTTTGTAAAGTGAGCTGGGTACTAAAGTGCTAGGAAAATTAACAAACACTACTGATTCAGATGAGAATTCAGTTTTTATAATAGCATCATTATTAATGATTTCTGTAATTTCTGAAGTAGTATCATTTACCGATAAAAGAGTATGCATTTTAGCATAATCATAAGTAAAAGTAGTAGTATTTAGCAGGCAGTACGAAAAATGGGATATTCCTAATTGTATGGATAAATGATAGCTATTTGCTAAGGCAATATTAAAATTGTCCGACTGTATGATGATAGGATTATTCTCCCCAGTTTCCATTTAAAGAAGCTTCATCCATTGACCCTACTTTTAATAAGTTATTTAATTCATAACTTTTATTTTCAGCATCAAGCCCTGTAAATACAGCAGCATAAGTAGTTGATATTTCAAATACTTGAACGGTAACCTTTCCTTTTTCAACCATTCCGGCATTTACTGAATACAACTCTTTAGAATGAGGGATATTAGTTAATGTAGTTAAATTTAAAGGATATTTTTCATTTCTAGTATTTAGGTAAGCTTCTTCAAATACAGTTTCTTTTGCTAGTACATAAGTAGTATCACGACTAATAATTCCTAATTCAAGTGCTTGAGCATCCGTTAAAGAATCAGGGGTTTCACCTATTGCTTTTACAATTGGCATAGAATCATTTTCTAAGAAATCAAGCAGTGATTCAAAGTTATTAGCATAAGTATTATTTACTTTTTTATAAGCAATCTGTACTTGCCTTAAATCCTTTAGTTTTTGCACATTTTCTGTTATTCTTACTTTGGCTACTTTCTGAAATTCTACTTCACTATCAATGCTGTTAAACACAAAGTAGGCCAAAATAATATTTAAAGGAATAAGTATAAGTGCAATCTGTTTTGCTTTCATAGTAATTATTTTTGTGATGCAAACTTACAATTTTTGCTGATATAACTATAAAATGTTTTTTCTTTGTAAAAATTTTTATGATGAAACGATTATTATCAAAGTTGCTGTTTAAATTAAATGGATGGAAAATTGTAGGTCCTCATGTTTATCCTCAAAAGTGTTTAGTTATAGCAGCACCCCATACTTCTAATTGGGATTTTTTTATTGGCAGGTGTTATGCTTATATTATTGGGGTTAAGCCAAAATACTTAGTTAAAAGCGAATTGTTTTTACCTGTGTTAGGAGCGTTTATTAAATTGAATGGAGGAATTCTTGTTTATCGAAAAACAAAAAATAATGTAGTAGAACAAGTTGTAGATATGTTTGAAAATGCTAGACAACTTCATTTGGGTATAGCTCCTGAAGGGACAAGAGCAAAAGTGGAAAAATGGAAAACCGGATTTTATCATATAGCATCAACAGCTAAAGTGCCACTATTGTTATTGACTATGGATTATAAAAAAAAGGAAATAGGAATAATTGCTGAGTTTATGACTACTGAGGATTTTGACAAAGACATGCTTTTTATTCAGCAGCAGTATGCAAATGTTACAGGAAAAATTCCTGATAATTATAATCCAAAAATATACTAAATCTATTTTTTTAAAAATGTTGAAAACCCTAAATGATTATCGCTTTTAGGTGTTAAAAACTCATTTTGAAAAACTATATTTGCAACTTAAAATTTTTAAACTATGTCATCGCAGGCAACACTAACTTTATCAACAGTAGCACAAGCTCAAGCAATGGGATTGCGGCCAGAAGAATTTGATAGAATAAAAGAAATTTTAGGAAGAACTCCTAACTTTTGCGAACTCAGTATTTTTGGTGTAATGTGGTCGGAGCATTGCTCATATAAAAACTCAATTGTTTGGCTGAAGAAATTACCAAAGGAAGGTCCTCATATGTTAGTAGAGGCAGGAGAAGAAAATGCAGGCTTGGTTGATATTGGTGATGGATTAGCGTGTTGTTTTAAAATCGAATCACACAATCACCCTTCAGCTTTAGAACCTTACCAAGGTGCTGCTACAGGTGTTGGAGGTATTAATCGTGATATTTTTACAATGGGCGCTCGTCCAGTAGCTCAGCTAAACTCACTTAGGTTTGGTAACATTGAGTTGGACAAAACAAAATGGTTAGTAAAAGGAATAACAAAAGGCATTGGTGATTACGGAAATGCTTTTGGAATCCCGATTGTAGGGGGTGAGGTTTTCTTTGATGATTGTTACAACACTAATCCATTAGTTAATGCTTTCTCTGCAGGCATAATGAAGAAAGGAGAAATGATTTCTGCTACTTCATCTGGTGTTGGTAACCCTGTATTTATTGTTGGTTCTCGTACAGGTAAAGATGGAATTCATGGCGCTTCATTTGCATCAAAAGACATTACTGAAGATTCTGCAGAAGATTTACCCGCTGTTCAAGTTGGTGATCCTTTTCAAGAAAAATTATTGTTAGAAGCAACTTTAGAATTAGCGAAAACAGATGCTGTTGTTGGTATGCAAGATATGGGAGCGGCTGGTATTACTTGTTCTTCCAATGAAATGTCCGCAGCAGGTAAGCACGGTATGGAATTATGGTTAGATAAAGTTCCCACTAGGCAAGCAGATATGAAAGATTGGGAAATTTTACTTTCAGAATCCCAAGAGAGAATGTTAGTGGTTGTAGAAAAAGGTAAAGAGGATATTGTAAATGCTATTTTTGATAAATGGGATTTATCTTGTGAAGAAATAGGAATTGTTACAGAAGGTGAAAGAGTGCGTTACTTCATGCATGGGGAATTAGTAGCTGACGTTCCTTGTGATGATTTAGTATTAGGAGGTGGAGCGCCAGTTTACCATAGAGAATGGAGCGAACCAGCTTATTATCAAGAGTGGAAAAAATTCAATATTGATACTATTGAGCAGCCAAAAGATTTAGTTGAAGTTGCAAAATTTTTAACAGGGCATGAAAACATTGCATCCAAAAGATGGGTATACGAGCAGTATGATTCTATGGTAGGTACGGTAAATATGAGTACAAATTTTCCAACTGATGCGGGTATTGTAACCCTGAAAGGAACAAGGAAAGCATTAGCTATGACGGTTGATTGCAATGCTCGTATGGTAAATGCTGATCCTGAAGAAGGTTGTGCCATGGCAGTTGCTGAGGCAGCTCGTAATATTGTGTGTTCAGGTGGTATTCCTTCAGCAATTACTAATTGTTTAAACTTTGGTAATCCGTATAACCCAGAAGTGTTTTGGCAATTTGTAGGAGCCATAAAAGGAATGAGTAAAGCTTGTGAAAAATTCAAAACACCAGTTACTGGTGGGAATGTAAGTTTCTATAATCAATCGGCTGTGGAAGGTACTGAAGTTCCTGTTTTCCCAACGCCAACAATAGGTATGCTTGGGGTGGTTGAAGATAAGAAACGCATAACTTCTTTAGCATTTAAAGGAAAATCAGATTTAATTTACTTAATTGGAAAATCAGAAAATGATATTTCAAGTTCAGAATACTTAGCATCATATCATGGCGTGAAAGAATCATCAGCACCTAAGTTTGATTTGGATGCAGAATATGACATGCAACAAACAATCATACAATTAATCCGAGCAGGAGTAATAGAATCAGCACATGATGTTGCGGATGGCGGACTATTCATTACTTTATTAGAAAGTTCCTTTGTCAATAATGTAGGCTTTGAAATTGTAAGTAGCTCAGCGGTTAGAGAGGATGCTTTCTTATTTGGTGAAGCGCCATCACGAGTAGTGGTTTCGGTTACTGAAACTGGAGAAGATGCTTTCCTTGATGCTTTGAAAACAAGCAAAACACCATTTATGTTATTAGGACATGTGACTCAAGGCAGAGTAGTTGTAGATGATATTAATTTCGGAAACGTGAAAGAATATAAAACAATTTACAACAATTCATTGGCGGAGAAGTTGATGAAATAGAATGTTCTGATATTTTATATTTAGATTAAAGCCGAGTATTTTCTCGGCTTTTTGTTATTTTTGTTCAAGTTTTAAATTATGAAAAAATATTATACAATATTAATTATCTTATTTACAATCAGTAATTTATGCTTTGCTGGATTTCCTGTTACCGAAAAGAAATCTTCCAATGCTTTTGATTTTGAATGCGATAATATTATTTTAAAAGATGGTAGTGAAATATCTTCTAAGATTATTGAGATTACGCCCGATTTGATTAAGTATAGAAAATGCGCTAATCTAGAAGGGCCATTAATTTCTATTTCAAGGAATAGTATTTTAATGATAAGATATGCTGATGGAACAAAAGATATTATGAATCTAGATAAAAATATTCAGAGTAAAGAAATATACCATGCTGAAAATCCAAAATCTTCACTAGGTTTTTTATCAATTATGGCAGGTTTATTTTCTTGGTTTGTGTTAGGTCTTATTTTTGCTCCAGCCGGTATTGTTTTAGGAATTATTAGTTTAGTAAGGGATAAAAATAAGGTGCCGGGTATTATAGGATTGATAATAAGTTCAATTGCTTTTACAATCTTACTAGCTGCGTTATCATTATAATAATAGTAGAATTAGCTTTATAAAAATAAAGGTTAATACTGCATTTACACTAAAAAGTAAAAATCAACTTAGCATTAAGTTGTCGTGCGGTAAGGTAATTAGGCACTGCATATTCTCTTCCGTTTACATCAGCCACCCAAAGGTAAGAAACCGTATTATCAATAGCTAATAGGTTAAATACTTCAGCTGAAAGCCAGATGCTGTTAAAGGCATTCAACCATTTGAGTTTACTCTTTTTACCAGCTGATTTTAGTACTGCAGAAAAACCGATATCCACTCTTCTGTAATCAGGTATTCTTAAAATATCTTGGTGTTTTTCTCCATTAGGAGGGCCAAAAGGTAAGCCCGTACCATATATCATATTTAGGTGCATTTTATAATTTTGATTTCCTGGAATATAATCCTGAAAGAACATGGAAAAATTTACCCTTTGGTCAGTTGGCCTATCAATATAACCTACATCAACTACATTGCCATTATCGTCTAATTTTGTATCGCCTACAATATTCTCTTGAGTTTTCATTACTGATAAACTTGCCCAACTTTCAACTCCAGATACAAATTCCCCATTTACTTTTATGTCAATGCCTCCTGCATATCCGTTTGCTAAATCATTTGCTAAATATTGTATACTCACATTATCCGCTTTGTAAGGGATAAGATTTTCCAGATTTTTGTAATACACCTCAGTTATCCACTTGAAAGGACGCCCCCATTTATAAAAAAGGTAATCAAAGGCTAATACATAATGGGTAGATTTTTGGGCTTTTATATTGTGGTTGAGTGTGCCTTCAGGGGTGCGTAATTCCCTGTAAAATGGTGATTGGTAATAAATACCGGTTGCTGCACGGAACACTACATCCTTTTCCCAAATAGGAGCATAGGCTAAGGATACTCTTGGGCTCATTAGTAATTCCTCATTATAAGTCCAATAGCTCCCTCTGGTTCCTGCATTTATTGTTAGGTTTCCGATATCTTTCGAAACTTGCATATATCCTGAATTTCGGTAGGAGGATAAATTAATTTGAGTTTTTAAAAGTTCACTCATTACTATTTGCTGATTAGGATTGCTTGGCAATCCTATAGAATCATCAGGATGCGGGAAATTGAAAAAAGCAGAATCAATTAAATTCCATTCGCTTATTTTATCTTCAATTTCCTCCTTTTGCATACGTAGACCCCAATCTACTTTTATAGCATCCTTTGTATAATTTCCTTTGTGTGAAAAATTAAGTACTCTGGCGCTTAAGCTATTTCGGGCATGGTTAATGTATTTTCCAACTCCCCGGTCAAAAGCCACATCACCAAAATCATCCGAACCCAAGTTATTTTCCAATTGATAAAGCCAGTATTCACCTAATATGTCAAAGTTTTCTTGTTCAAAGGTTTGAAATCCTGAGGTGGTAAATTGCAATTGCAATTGTGTGCTGGGCTGGTAGCTAGTGCTTAGTGCTCCAAAATAGGTTTCGTATTTATCTACCTCTTGTCCTTCAAAATAGATTCTTAATTTCAAGGCTTCATTAATGGTTCCAAAATCAGTATCTCTGTTTTTGGGTACCATAGTGTATTCGTTTTTACTAATATTTCCTAAAAAACTAATTTGCCAATCGGTGTTTAGTTCGTAATTTATAAAAGTTTGTAAATCGTAAAACTTAGGAGTGTAATCAGCCTTAGTGTCCATGGCATTGAAAAGATACTTATTTGTTTTGTGTCGAGCACCTATTAAATAGGAAAGTCTTCCACTTTTATTTGTTCCTTCAGCATGTGCCGATACTCCTAAAAGACTAAGCTGAACACTTGCAGCATTTTCCCTTGGGCGTTTGTAAGTAATATCTAGTACTGATGACATTTTATCTCCATATTTAGCATCAAACCCTCCAGCTGAAAAAAGAATGCTTCCTACCATATCAGTATTGACAAAACTCAATCCTTCTTGTTGCCCTGAACGTACTAAGAATGGACGATACACTTCAATACCATTCACATATACTAGGTTCTCATCAAAATTACCTCCTCTTACTGAATATTGTGAGCTAAGTTCATTGGCTGAACTTACTCCAGGTAAAGTTTTAAGTATGGCTTCAATGCCACCGCTATTTCCAGGTAGAACACTTACATGTTTAGGTTTTATTCTGCTAAAAGATTCTTTTCTACTTTTCTGATCGGTTATTATTACATCTCCCAATAGGGTAGAGGATGCTTTTAGCTGAATGTTTAGGGTGTAATTCTGTCCTTTTTTCAGCATAGGAATTCTTATTTTTTCAATTTGATAACCTATAAAGCTATAGGCAATGATTACTGATCGGTTTGCAGGTATTGCTAAGGAATAAGATCCATCATCAGCAGATGTAGCGCCAATATTTTTACTGAGTATTGCAATATTTACAGCTGGCAAACTATTATTTTGCTCATCAGTAATATGGCCATTAATGGTTTGACTATATCCTAAAACGGAAAACAATAGAAATAATGGAAGTAAAAGCCCTTTGTACATAGATTGCAAAAATAGAATTATGTAGGGTAATTAACTTTAAAACTTAAAAATTATTATATTTATCTTAGAACAAATAAGATATTGCCATATTTTGATTTTAAGTTATTATTTTTTATCTATGTTAGCATCCTGTATTACGACAAATACACAAACAATTTTATTGAATCAAAACAATTATTATGAAAAATATCAAAAAACCTATAACCTGGATTTTAGCCATTGCCTTATTGGGTTATTTAGCTATAAGTAATATTAATAGTGATAAATCCGTATTTAATTTTGGATCTAACTATAAATACGAATATGAGACTGTAGAGAATGATCCTTTAAACACTCTTATTTATACTTTGGATAATGGATTAAAAGTATACATGTCTGTAAATACAGATGAGCCAAGAATTCAAACAAATATTGCAGTAAATACAGGAAGTAAACAAGATCCTGCTGATGCAACAGGTTTGGCACACTATTTAGAGCATATGCTTTTTAAAGGGACCTCTGAAATAAGTACGATTAATTGGGAGGAAGAACAAAAATTACTCAAGCAGATTTCTGATTTATATGAAAAAAGAAGAGATGTTGTTAATGAAGATGACAGAAAAGCTATTTACCATCAAATTGATAGTATTTCCCTTTTAGCAGCACAATATGCAGTTCCTAATGAATATGATAAAATGATTAGTTCATTGGGGGCAAAAGGTACTAATGCTTACACATCTTTAGAAAGAACAGTTTATGTTAATGATATTCCATCTAATGAATTTGAGAAATGGTTAGCTATTGAGTCAGAAAGATTTAGTGAATTGGTATTGAGATTATTCCATACTGAGTTAGAAACTGTTTATGAAGAGTTTAATCGAGCACAAGATAATGATTGGAGATTATCCTGGAGTACAATGATGGAGTCTTTATTTAAGAAACATTCTTATGGCACGCAATCAACTATTGGAACAAGTGAGCATCTTAAAAATCCGTCAATGGAAAAAATCCATGAGTACTTTAATGAGAGATATATACCAAATAATATGGCTATTATTCTGGCAGGTGATTTAAACCCAGATAACACTATTGATTTAATAAAGAAATATTTTGGACACTATGAAGCTAAAGAAGTGCCAGAATTCATATCAGCTATTGAAGATTCAATTATTGAGCCGGAAATTATTAATGTTCATGGTGCTGATGCTGAATGGGTAGATATTGGATTCAGATTACCTGGCATTGATCATGAAGATACATATATTTTACCATTAATGGATGGGTTGTTAGCAAATGGACAAGCTGGGTTAATTGATTTGAATTTAGTTAAAGGACAAAAAATATTAAGTGGTTATTCTTCATATTCAATTTATAAAGATTACTCTAAATTTAACTTACATGCTGAGCCTAGAGAAGGTCAATCTTTAGAAGATGCTAAAACCCTTTTATTAACAGAACTAGAAAAAATTAAAAAAGGGGAATTTGATGATTGGATGCTTCCTGCTGTTATAACAAACTTTAAATTGAATGATTTAAGAAGTAATGAGTATAATGGATCAAGGGTTTATAAAATGACAGATGCTTTTATTATGAAGCAAGATTGGAGTGTAATTGTAAATGAGAATGACAAATTAAGTACTTTAAAAAAGCAAGATGTTATTGATTTTGCAAACAAATATTTTGGGAACAACTATATTGTTGTAAATAAATTAACAGGTGATAAAAATAGTATTAAAGTTGAAAAGCCAGAAATATCTACTTTACCTTTAAACAGAGACACACTTTCATCCTTTGCTGCCAAGTTTGATAAAATGAAATCTAGTCGCTTAACACCTATTTATAATAATTATGAATCAGATATTAATGAAAGTAAATTAACTAATTCCCTTCCATTCTATTATGTAAAAAACACAACTAATGAGGTGTTTTCATTAAATTATATTTTGGATATGGGAGAGTTTAGTAATCAAGAGATGGCATTAGCTGTAGAATACTTGCAATATTTAGGGACTGATAAGTATACGGCTAATGATATTGAAAAAGAAATGTTTAAGTTGGGGCTAAGTTATGGTGTTTATGCGGCTGAGGAAAGAGTATATGTAAGCCTCTCAGGTCTTGAAGAATCTTTAGAACAAGGAATAGTAATGTTTGAACATATACTTGCTAATGTGCAATCTGATCAGAAAGCATATGATAATATGGTTTTAGATATTTTAAAAGGGAGAGAAGATAATAAATTATCGAAAGGATATATTGCTTATGGAATGAGAAATTATGGGAAGTATGGAGAGGATTCTCCTTTTAAACATATAATTAGCGCTGAGGATCTTAGTCTAATCTCTATAGAGAATCTAATTGCTAAAATTAAAGAACTTACTTCCTTTGAGCACTATATTTATTATTATGGAAGAAAAGAAGTTGAAGAAGTAAAAGGTTTATTGGAGCAATATCATAAAGTGCCCCAAGAATTTAAATCTCTGATAGAGCCAAAAGAGTTTGCAGAATTAGATAATGAAAAAAATATTGTTTATTTTACTGATTATGATATGGTGCAATCAGAGATAACTATGATGTCTAAGGTTTCATCTTACAATAAAGATTTGATTCCTTCAGCTAGAATATTTAATGAGTATTTTGGGTCTGGGTTATCATCAATTGTTTTTCAGGAGATAAGAGAATCAAAAGCATTAGCGTATTCGGCTTATTCTTATTTTACATCACCATGGAAACGAGACAAATCTCATTATGTTCAAGCGTATTTAGGTACTCAGGTTGATAAATTAGGTGATGCTACAGATGCACTATTAGAGTTAATGAATAATATGCCTGAAGTAGAAAAGCAATTTGAGGGGGCAAAAGTTGCGGCTCTTAAGAAAATTGAGACATCAAGAACAAAGCGTTCGAGACTTTTCTGGAGCTATCTTTCTGCAAAAGAAATGGGAAGAGATTATGATATAAATAAAGATATTTATCCTGCTTTACAGAAAATTACGTTACAGGATTTAAGTTTATTTTTTGATAATAATATAAAAGCTAGAGATTATACATTCACTGTAATTGGAAATAAAGAATTAGTGGATCATGATGTATTAAAAGATTTAGGAGAATATAAAGAATTAACACTAGAGGATATCTTTGGCTATTAAGAAATGAACAATGTTCTTATTTTATGCACAGGAAATTCCTGTCGTTCGCAAATGGCAGAAAGTTTGTTGTCTTATTTTTCTGAAAATACTAAGGTGTATAGTGCCGGTACAAAGCCAGAAAAAGTAAATCCTTTTGCAATAAAAGCAATGGCTGAAATGGGTATTGATATTTCAAAAAACACTTCCAATCGTGCTGATGAGTATGCTAATATTGATTTTGATTATGTATTTACCGTTTGTGATAATGCAAAAGAGAGTTGTCCTATTTACCCCAAGGCTAAGCAAATGATTCATCATAGCTTTACTGACCCTGCTGATGCTACCGGAACTGAAAAAGAGCAGTTAAAAGTTTATATTCAGGTAAGAAATCAGTTGAGAGATTACTTTAAAGATTTTGCTGAAAATAAATTGAGCTAATAAGTAAATTCAGCTTTGTAGTTTGTAGCATTTCCTACATTGTCAATTATCTTTAAAGTAAAAGGATGCTTTCCTTTGCTGATGTTTTTTTCAATATCAAAGCGTAACAGGTTTTGCTTGTAGTCATAATCCATAAGTATCCATTTGCCATCAATTTCCGCTCTGTAGGATTTTATGCCACTATTTTTATCTTTAATAGTGCATTTAATAGTCGTTTGGGTATTGAATACTTTTCCATCAAAGATGTTTACTCCCTTTATTTCAGGATTTGTGGTATCAGCAACAATACAGAAATTCCCAAATTCTCTTACTTTATTTTTTAGGAAACCATTTTGCCAATCCCCACCTAAGTACCAAAAATTTCCCTTCATATTAGTAGTTGCAATATAAGTTTTACTTTTTAGCCTTTCAGGAACATTTGCTTTAATGGATAGCGTGTATTTTTTATGTACAGGAACTGTGTTGTTATGCACACTATGAACATTGCCAAAAACCCCTTTTACCGAGTCAGTTGTACTGTAATTGAATTGTAAAGGTTCGTATAATGAGAATGCTTCCATAGTAAGTTCCATATCCTCCTTTTTGAAGATGTTTACTTTATCCAAACTAAATGGGGTGTTTATAGTGTCCTTTGGTAATGGACATCTCAATAGAAAAGGATTGTTTGTTGATTTGATTTTAAAATCTAACTCAGAAATATTTCCATAAATATCGGTTACTTCTAAGGAAATTAAATGGATTAATGTATCATGAATACTTATGATTCCTTCATTGATTAAGTTGCTGTAATTAGTCAGTTTATTGTGAGGTAATTTATAACATCTATGGTATTTATTTTTGCTTTCTTTGTGTTCACAATAATCAATATGAGCATTAATATATCGGCTGGTACTAAAATCCAATTCATCTACCTTAAATTCATAACATATTGTACTGTCAACGCATAGTTTTATAGAATAAATCCCATTTTTATTATAGCTATCATTCAGTTTGTCATAAGTAAATATTCCTAATCCAAAACCGCCATTTATTGTTGGCGTTTCATCAATTGAATATTTATCATTAGTCTTTTTAATAGTAATAATTTTACTTTTTCTATAACCATTAATCAATGTTGTGTCAAAAGCGTAAATTTTAAGTTTCTTTAGTGTTGGGGCAATGTTATCATCAATCTTAAAGCCAAATTGCAAAGGGTTTATTGGATGTTCAGTTTTTGTATTTCTTATTTCAAAGTGCAAGTGAGCTCCACTACTACCGCCACTGTTTCCTGATAGCGCAATAATTTCACCTTTACTTATTTTTATAGCCTCTTTATTTGGATAGAAATTGATTTCAAAACTTTCTTTTTTATAATGTTCCTTTTTTACAATACTCTCAATTTTAGTGCTGAATTTTTGCAAATGAGCATATACTGAGGTGTGTCCAGTGCTTGGATGTCTAATATAAATTACTTTCCCGTAACCCCAACTTGAAATTTTTATTCTAGAAACATATCCATCCTCTATTGCATATACTTTTTGACCCTCTACACCTTCTGTTTTTATATCAATTCCTGAATGAAAATGATTACCTCTTAATTCCCCAAAAGTACCTGAAAGCAATAGTCTAAAATTTAAGGGAGCGTGGTAGTCTTGACCAAAAACAAAGCTATTTGATAAAAGAGTGATAATCAGTAATACAGATGAAACTAGCTTCATTTAAAACAGAATTTATTAAGATATTGAAAAGTTCAGCAAATATAACATCAAAATTGCATCTATGGTATGTTTAAAAATACTAAGTTTGTAACAATTATTTTCGGGTGAAAGATATTGTAAATAACATAGAAGTTAAGCTTGGAAAGTTTATTGCTAAGTACGAGCTAATTAGGAAAGAAAAGTTACTATTACAGCAAGAAAATAACGCTTCTGCTGCCTCTTTGGAATCAAAAGAAAAAGAGATTTTAAGTTTGCAAGAGAAGATAAAGCTCATGAATATCTCAAAATCTGGTGATGCCTCAAAACAGGAGGTAAAGGAAACAAGACTAAAGATAAATGAGTATGTACGGGAGATTGATAAATGTATTGCATTGTTAAATAATTAGAATAAAGCGTAATGGATAAGTTATCGATAAAATTACATGTAGCAAATCGCATCTATCCAATGAAGATTGAGCGTAAATCGGAAGAATTCATTAGAAATGCTATTAAGCAAATAGAAGAGCGTCTAAAGTTTTATGAAGAAAATTATGCGATTAAGGACAAACAAGATTTACTTGCTATGTGCCTTATAGAATATGCTTCAAAGTTTGAATCTGTAAATAATGAAAAAGTAGTAGGTGGTGATGGTTTAAATGAAAAATTAGCCAAAATAGATTCCTTGCTATCTAGTAATATATAAATAGTTCTTTTAAATAAAACAATTTAATCCCGTATTAATGTAATTGTTAAACTCAACACTTAAAGTATTGGGGATTGACTCAAGATATTAAAAACAGGCCTTAACCCGTAAGGGTTCTCAAGTGAGACAGAGGAAGTTTGCAATATATTGGCAACCCTAACAAATGTTTGCATGGAGTTTTTCAGTTTTTAATGCGGGATTTTTTAATAAAAAAATAAAAAAGATTATGGAAATAATAACAATAATAGTAGGATTAGTTGGATTATTAGTAGGAGGTGGTATTGTTTTTGCTGCTTTACACTTTAGAAATGCAAAAAAAGCTAACGATATTATTGAAGAGGCAAATAAAGAAGCAGACCAAATAAAAAAAGAAAAACTCTTACAAGCTAAAGAAAAATTTATTGAGTTAAAATCTGAACATGAGCAGATTATTAATAAAAAAAATAACGATATCAATAATGCCAACCAAAGAGTAGCTCAAAAAGAAAATACACTTAACCAAAAGCTTGAAGAAGTAAACAGAAAGGATGCGGCTTTTAAAACCTTAAATACTGAGATTGATCAGCAAAGAGCTGTCTTGGATAAAAAACAAGCTGACTTAGATAAGTCACATAAAAAACAGGTGGAACAGTTGGAGAAAATTTCTAATCTTTCAGCTGATGATGCAAAAGCACAATTGATTGAAACCTTAAAAAATGAGGCTAAAACAGAAGCCTTAACAATCATAAACAATACAATTGAGGAAGCAAAGCTTACAGCAAAGCAAGAAGCTAAAAAAATTGTAATTCAAACAATACAAAGGGTAGCAACTGAAGAAGCAGTGGAAAATGCAGTTTCTGTTTTTAATATTGATAGTGATGCTGTAAAAGGAAGAATTATTGGTAGAGAAGGTCGTAATATTAGAGCAATTGAAGCAGCAACTGGTGTTGATATTGTTGTTGATGATACTCCAGGTGCTATTGTTCTGTCTTGCTTTGATTCAGTTAGGAGAGAGGTTGCTCGTTTATCGTTACATAAATTAGTGACAGACGGTAGAATTCATCCAGCAAGAATTGAAGATGTTGTTAAAAAAACTTCTGGAGAGATAGAAGATGAGATTATTCAAATTGGAAAAAAAACAACTATTGATTTAGGAATACACGGCTTACACCCAGAATTGATTAAGATGGTCGGAAGGATGCGTTATCGTTCGTCTTACGGACAAAATTTATTACAGCATTCTCGTGAAACAGCAAATATGTGTGCAACTATGGCAGCTGAACTTGGCTTAAATACTAAATATGCTAAAAGGGCAGGACTGCTTCATGATATTGGAAAAGTATCTGCTGATGATGCTGAAACACCACACGCTATTATTGGCATGAAGTTAGCTGAAAAATATGGTGAAAAACCTGAGGTTTGTAATGCTATTGGCGCTCATCATGATGAGGTAGAAATGACATCGTTAATAGCGCCATTAATTCAAATTTGTGATGGAGTTTCAGGTGCAAGACCTGGAGCAAGAAGAGCAATGACTGATCAATACATTAAGCGAATAAAAGAACTTGAGGAAACTGCATTGGGTTATCCAGGAGTGCTTAAGTCTTACGCAATACAAGCTGGTAGAGAGTTGAGAGTTGTTGTGGAAAGTGAAAAAGTGTCAGATGAAATTGCTTCTCAATTAGCATTTCAAATCTCTGATAAAATTCAGAATGAAATGACTTACCCAGGACAAGTAAAGGTTACTGTTATCAGAGAAACAAGAGCAATAGCTTACGCTAAGTAATTTACTGGTTATATAGAAAAATAAAACCCCCTCAATGCGTGGGTTTTTTATTGTCTATTTACAAGTATATTATAGTTTTACTATTTCAAACTCTACTTCTAGGTTTTTTACCCACTGATTTGTTTCTTCTTCATTTTCATAAGGACCTATAAATACTTTGTAAACCTCTTCCTTGCTATTTGATTTGTCTGGTAAAAAGAAATAATCACATTTATATCCTTTCACTTTTAAATCCTTTACCATAGCTTTTGCTGCACTCTCATTCTCAAATGAACCAGTAATTGCAATTTTTTCTCCAGGCATGTTTAAGTTGTATTTTAAAACAACTGTACTTTTACCACCTAAAAAGAGATTATCAATATTATTGTAAGCAAAAAACGCACCACATCCTAAAGCTCCAATAATTACAACATATTTTACCCAACCGAATGACATTGGAGCGCGTTCTTTGGGTGGAATATATTCTTTATGAGTGGTAATTTCAATCACTTCCTCTTTTTGATTGCTAGGAGGCACAGTAGTTTCCCTCTTTTGTTTTATTTGTGCTAATCTTTCTTGAAGAATTTTTAGCTTTTCATCATTTGTTTTATCGCTCATGTGTTGTATAAATTTGGAGGCTAATATATTACTTATTATTTAGTGTTTAGTAGACATATTTCAAAAACTTTTGAAAGCTGTAAGTGAGCTGCTTTTAGTTGTTTTGGTATTATACTTTCTGCTGAAAAACCAGGAATTGTATTGATTTCAATAACAAAAGCTATTTGATTCATGATAATATAATCAATACGGCAAATTCCGTTTAGTTGCATTTTTTTGTAAATATCAACTGTAGTTTGTTGTATTTCATTTGTTAATTTTTCTCTGATTCGAGCAGGAATTATTTCTTCTGATTTCCTTTCATATTTTGCTTGATAATCAAAAAACTCATTCTTAGTTACTATTTCAGTTATTGGTAGTGGTTGAATTGTTTTCCCATTATTATATACCCCAACACTTATTTCAATTCCATCAATAAATTGTTCAATGAGGACTTTATTATCGTGTTTAAGCGCTAGTATTATAGCTTTTTCTAAATCGGACTTTTGCTTTACTTTTGAAATTCCATAACTAGAACCAGCACCATTTGGTTTTACAAAGCAAGGAAGTCCAACTTTGTTAATAATAGCTTCTGTGTTAATTATAGTTTCTTTTTCATATAGGTGAGATTGTGCGCATTTAAAACCAAGGTCTTTTAGTTTTGTATTGCATTCATATTTATCAAAAGTTAAAGCAGAAATAGTAGCATTACATGTAGTGTAAGGGATATTTAAATTATCAAAATAAGGTTGAATAAGTCCATTTTCAGCAGGGGGTCCGTGTAAAGCCATAAAAACAGCATCAAAAGAAATCAATTTATTCTCAAGTGCTAATGTGAAATCTGCTTTATTAATAGCAAGCTCATCTTCATTGACAAGGGCTGTAAATTTATCGTTTTTAAGATGAATAATATACCCTTTAAATAATTCAGGATTTAAATGTTGAAGTACAGTGTTGGCGCTTAATAAGGATATGTCATATTCAGCCGAATCACCACCTGTTAAAATTGCAATATTTTTCATTTTATAAATTCTAAAACAAACTAACAAAATTTTTATTGTTTATCAAAGACCTTTGCATTCATAATTTTTATATTTGTAAATCGTTATTCAACAATAAATACAATGCTAAAATGTTAGAAATTATTAAAGATAAAAAATTATATATACATTTATTGTTGGCAATAATTACGTTAGTACTTTTATTTGTAGGATGGTTAAAATACCTTGATTATTATACTATGCATGATAAGTATATTAAAGTCCCAGATTTTAATAACATGCTAATTACGCAATTGGATTCTGTAGTTGAAGCTCATAATATAAGGTATGAAATTATCGATTCTATTTTTGATAGAAGTAGAGCAAAAGGAATAGTAGTGAATCAGGATCCAGAGCCTTTTACAAATGTAAAAAAGAATAGAAAAATTTACTTAACTATTAACTCATTACAAACTAGAAAAGTAGCATTTCCTGATATTTATGATTTGTCATTGCGACAAGCTATTCGTAAATTAAAGAATAATGGACTGGAAGTTGGTGAGTTGGAATATCGTGCAAATATTGCCACTAACAAAGTGTTGGATTATAAGATAAATGGCATTAAAATTGAAATAGGTCAAGAATTGTATGTTGGTACAATTGTTGATTTGGTAGTTGGTAAAGGACTTAGTAAAGAAAGCGTAATTGTACCGAACTTAATTGGCTTAACAAGAGTGGAGGCAAATATTATTTTAAAATCAACTTCACTTAATATTGGTTCTGAAATTTTCACTTTAGTTGAAGATTCTGCTTCTGCAGTTATTTACAAACAGTTTCCAATAGGTAATGATCATAATACTTTAAATATTGGTTCAGTTATTGATTTATTTTTTAATCAAGCAAAAAGTAATGCTTTATAATGAGAGTTATTCTACTTATATTTATTTTATCCTGTTCAACTTTGTTACATGGGCAAGAGGTATTATCTAATTTGGTGAGCAACCCTATTTTGAAAAGTAAAAAGTTTATCCCTAATAAAAATAAGAGTGTTCTTGATACTTTGCCTTTTTTTGATGATTTTTCGTATAACTCTCCTGTTGCTGATGCTGATAAATGGCAGCAAAGCAGCGTTTTTATTAACAGGACTTATCCTCTCAACCCTATTACTGTTGGGGTGGCTACTTTTGATGGATTAAATGAGAATGGACTAGCTAGAGGTTTTTCGCAATCAAATCCTTCAGAGCCTTCCGATACTCTTTTGTCACAGGCAA
>Ga0310121_10001780_pt1 | contig 21402 bp, 16 predicted proteins | sample CB27_Tmax_986_MG_FD_203504 | JGI IMG/M metagenome (GOLD analysis project Ga0310121, IMG submission 203504) | Marine microbial communities from Western Arctic Ocean, Canada - CB27_Tmax_986 | ecosystem: Environmental > Aquatic > Marine > Oceanic | place: Canada: Western Arctic Ocean | collected...
CTGTCGGTGGATCCAGCCCGCGATTATGGCTACGTAGAGTTTCCAGGGTTGGAGAATAAAACTCATAGTCGGCCTGACGGTGAAGCATGAAAAACTTCACCATGCTACCTGAATCGCCAAACTTCAAGGGCCAACGTCGGACGAAAACAAGGATTCGCGCGTGCCATAACCACTGAAAAGGAAAGCTGTTACGGTTCGGCGGAGTTTTTTGCCCTCACGGCTTAGACGGTCGTTACGAGAAATTATGAAGAAAAATGGACTTACCGTCTTGTTCGGCCTCCTATTCGAAGTTGTTCGGAACGAAAGATTGCGTGAACCACCTTACTAATCGGTCGGCTTTTGCTTTTTCCGCCAATAATCGACGCACGATGCAAGCTTGTCTGGTGTCAATTGAGGCCATTTCTCCTCTTGTCTTCCTTTCACCGCTTTATTGGCGAACGCTTGGTTGTAATCGGTGATGAATTCGCCAACTTCATCCGGAGTCGTGGGCACGCCACGTTCGTCAAACATTTCATAGACTTTCAGCCATTTCGACCATCGATGCAATTTGTCGTTTGGTGATTCCGCCGCTCCGCTTTCCTCACCGACATCATCAATCGCTTGCTGTGATTTGGCCGCTTGGTCTTCGTAGAATAACAAATCGTCTTCGCGCAACCTCGACATGCCAAATGATTTAATCGATTGTTGGCTAGTCATGAAAATGCCGTGGCCTTCCGCGTTCGTGAGTCCTTCGTTTTCTTGCCTCACTTGTTCGCGCCATTGCCGTACCGTTTGTAGGTATCCGTCGCGAAGCAATTCATCGATGGCGTCTAGGATGTCTTGTCGTGCATGGCCATTCTCGCGTGAATCTTCGATGAGCTTTCTACGGCTAAGCCCTTGATTCGATCTGGTATCTCGAAACTCCCCAATAATTGCTAGCCTCGCCTTGTGAATTCGCTTTGCAAGAAAACTCTCCGTCGTTTCTACGCTCTCATTAAGTGCCCGACCTCCGTGACTGCCTACGGCGACCATCTCCTGTTCATTTACATGTTGTTGTAACTTGGTTTCAGCGTGTCGTTTGACCTTCTGCATGGTCCTGTACCATGATCGGGTAGGCATAATCTCGCTGCCGGACAAATCGTCGTAGTATGGCAATTGGATACATCCCAAAGTCTTGCCTCTCTTGGGGCACTCAACATCAGGTATAGAGATGCCTGCATCCTCGGAACCAACGGCGATTTCTGTTTCAAAATATTCCAGTCGTTCGAGCTGTTCAGAATTGACCGACGAAAGGCCATCTTTTTCTGGACAGATTGACCGGACAAAATCTATCAATTCCGTAGTGAGCCGTATCAGGGCTGCGGCAGATTGGGACATGAGTGTTCTCCAGTTCTGGACTGCTCGGATACCGTCCCTGCGAACTGGAGAAAACAGAGAGCGGCATCCGGGCCGCTGGGCCGCACGTTTCGAACCGTGGCAGCCGTCCAGATACGCCATTATTACGCCTGAAGGAGCCTCAGTCTAGGAATACCGCACTGACGTGAACGTCCAGCCCATCTATCGCCAGTATCTGAACACGTCGCGATTCCGCGAATTCGGCACACCTACCGTCGGCTCCATAAACTCTTGCGGTTTGTGACTGGACCTGTGGCATTCAACCATCGAATCGCGGCTAGGCGGCGTCGCGATCCTTGCCAACCACGAACTTTATAACTTGGGGTGCACTTCAGTTTGAAAATCCGTTCAACAATTCTCGCGACACCGGGCGCGGACGACCGCCGCGAACCAGTTTAACATGATGGACACAGTTAGGTCCGGCCCCGACTACCAGGCATTTCGTGACGAGTCGTTGCAGGATCCTTACCCTTTCCTTCATCGCCTGGGCGCGGCCGACCCAGTTCACTGGTATGAGCCGATGAATCTGTGGTTGGTCACGCGCTATGATGACGTGTTGGCTGGTTTGCGAGACTCGCGGCTTTCCTCCAACCGTATGAGGATGTACAACCAGCCGCTTGATGCGGAGCTTCAAGCCCGCGCCAAGCCGTTGTTGGATCACCTCCGGCACTGGCTTATCTTGCTGGATGCACCCGATCATGGTCGGATAAGACGCTTGATCCAAAAAACCTTTACGCCCCGCATGTTGCAGCGGCTACGCCCTCGTATTGAAAAGTTGGCAGCCGAGGGACTGACCAACGCCATGCAGGACGGCAAGATGGATCTGCTTTGTGACTTTGCCTACCAACTTCCCGCGGACGTGATTTGCGAGATGCTGGGCATTCCAGCACATCAGCGAGACAACTATCGAGAATGGTCCGAGGGAGTGATGAGCTTTTCCACGCGGGGTGGCCCAAAGCTTCGGGAATACGCGGAGGCGGCCAACGCTGCCCTGTTGAACCTGAAAGCCATGTTTAGCGACCTGGTTGACCAGCGCCGCCGTCATCCTGAAGAAGATTTGCTCAGTCAGCTGATCGCCTCCGAGGACGCTGGTCAAAAACTCAGCCACGATGAATTGATGGCGTTGTGCGTTTTTCTCTTTATCGCCGGGCACGATACGACGACCAATGCCATCACCAATGGAATGGTCGGGTTTTTCGAACATCCTGACCAGTTCAAGCTGTTAAAGTCTGACGTCGAAGGTCAGGCTCAGGGGGCCGTGGAAGAGATGTTGCGTTACGACAATTCGGTCACCCGCGGAGTACGGCAGGCCAAGGAAGACTTCACTCTACGCGACAAAAAAATCAGCGCCGGCGATACAGTTGTTTTGAGTCTGTTGGCAGCCAATCGAGACCCGGAGCAGTACCCGGATCCTGACAAATTCGACATTCAACGCGAGATCAAAGACAACATCAGTTTCGGTTGGGGACCGCATTTTTGTATCGGAGCACCGTTGGCCCGCATCGAAATCGAGATCGCTCTGCGGGAAATCGTCAGACAAGTGCCGAACATTCGGCCAGACTACACACGGCTCCAGCGGCGGCCCACCATGGGTGTGCGCGCCCTCACCAAACTGCCCGTGACGTTCTAAAAAAACAGATGAATTGACTCATGCGCTTCTTTTTACATCCTCCGCATGGCAACAACAGGGTCCAGCCGGGCGGCGCGGTGTGCGGGAAGGATACTGGCGATAACACACACCACGCCAGCAACTCCCAATACAATCAAGAAATCCTCCGGTGAAAACAAAAAGACATTGGACTCGTAGGATTCGCCCAGTCTCTGGGTGAGATATTGGCGTACGAGAGTACCAATGCCCCACGAAAGGCCCCAGGCGATTGCCCAAGCCAAAAAGGCACCGACCACACCCGTCATCGTTCCTTCAATCAGCATCAACAGACGAACATGCTGGTCCCGAGCACCGAGCGATTTCATGATTCCGAATTCCGAGGTCCTCTCCAACACGGACGCCGCCATCGTATTGGAGATGCCAACGGCCGATATGGACAACACAATCAGAGACAATACAGAAATCGCCGCCAGTGCTTTGTTGATCTCCTGGTCGATTCTCTCGACGATTCGGATGGCCGAAGTCACGGAAAACCCAAGTTTCTTCGTCTGCTCCACGACGTCGCGCAAATGCTCGACGCTGTCCACGTCGACAATCGCCTGCGAAAACGACTCGAAGTTCTCGTGCGCGGCCATCAGTCGACTGGACGTGTCATGATGAAAACAGATGTCATCGTCGTCGTTGAACTTCGCTGTTCGTAGGAACGAAAATGGATCGTCGTCGTCCCACGCGCGAAACACGCCACGCACCGCGAAGGACTCCGTGAGGTAGAGCTCCGCTTCGTTTGCGGTCGCATCCTCGTCCGAGAGTCCGCCAAACGCCGCCTTGATGAGCTCCCTTTCCCCATCGGCCAACGCGAGCTCATCGACTTGGGAAATCACGCGGTGCAAGGCGCCCAATAGATCGACCTGGCTCGCAGCCCCATCTGATTCGAGCCGGCCGTTGAGGAATTCTATCAGCCAAGCCATGCGCTGCCCTCGGACCCGAAACCGCAGCTCCAATGACTGTCCGACCAGTCTCTGCAGCTCGTCGTCGCTGCCGTAACCCAACTCATATGCCAAAAACTCGCTGACGAGGATTTCGTGAGTCGTCGCTGGGGTCAACATCTCACCTGCGATAATTCGGCCGGCCAGACGAATGTCTCGAGCCGAGATGCTGGTCGCCCGCCCTTGTGCCATCTGGCCGTTCAGCACCGCTCGAAACCGGAGATCAGGCCGCGGGATCACTTCGACGACATGTTTCAGCGCCCGTAGCTGCGTCAGTTCCTCGCTGCCCAAACTTCGACGCGGAACGTTTTTCCGAAGCCATCTTGATCGCAGCCGCTCTCGAATCCGCGCTCGACGTACCGGATCCATTCGTTCGTCGACCCGGAGGACGTCTGGTGGAACCTGAGCGTTAGGCCTATAGCCTCGATGGATCACCAATCGCAGCGCATCGTCGGAACCATGCATAATATTACGGATGCCACGCCGGACTCCGCGTGTTCCCGAGATCGTCATGATTAGCAACACGCATCCGATTAAGACGCCTAATAGATTCAGCGCCGTGCGCAGCTTGCGAGACCACAAGTTGTGGGCAGCCATTATCAACAGGTCACGGAACCGCATGAATTAGGAGCCTATCCAAATAAAAAAGGTTAAGATTTTGCCACGATCATCGCCACTTCGCCAATCAAGGTTGTTTTTCTACATCGCAGTACTCGCCCTGCCCTGCCGTTCGGTTCTTAACGATCGTCAACGAGCTTGCCGTCAGACAACATCAGGATTCGCGTGGCGCATCGCGCGGCCAGCTTCTGATCGTGAGTGATGAGAAGGAGCGCGGCTTGAATCTCGTCTACGACGTCGAGCATCAGATTCACCACCTGTTCGGCGGTTGCCGCATCGAGATTTCCGGTCGGTTCGTCGGCCAGCAGCAGGGGCGGACGGTTCGCGATGGCGCGGGCAATGGCGACTCGTTGTTGCTCGCCACCCGATAGTTGGTAAGGACGGTGGGTGGACCGATCCGACAAGCCCACGCGGTCTAAACCATCGAGCGCCGCGGCCCGGCGTTCGCCGGAGGGGCGGCCCGCGATCACCAACGGGAGTTCCACGTTTTGCGCCGCGCTGAGATTCGGCAGCAGTTGAAACGATTGAAAAACCACGCCAATTTTACTCAATCGATAGTCGGCCAGTGCGTTACTAGAGAGTTTCTCCAACGGCTGTCCATCCACCGTCATTTGCCCTTGAGTGGGCCGATCCAACCCAGCGATCAGATTCACCAATGTTGTCTTGCCGGAACCAGACTTTCCCAGCAGCGCCACTCGTTCTCCGGACTCGACGCAGAGGTCAATGCCACCTAGGGCCGACACTCGATTCGACGTGTCTCCATACTCCCGATGCAGGTTTTTCGTAACGACAAGGCTCATGTGTTGATCATTCTCAGAAGGCGAAGTCACTCGTTATTCTGGCAACTCCGTTCCCCGTGTTTCTGGTAGAAAAAGCATCAAGATCGCGCCCAACAGAAAAAGCACGCCGAGGCCTGAGACGGCCACGCGCAGGTCCATCCCGTCCATCGACTTGAGCCAACCAGAAAAGAAGAGGACCGGGACTGCCACCACTCGACCTCCGTTGAAGCAAAAACTGGTTCCCGTCGCGCGAAGGTGTGTCGGAAACAACTCGGGAAAGTAGATCGCATAACCGGCGTGCATTCCCAAGGTGATGAAGCCGAAGAGCGGCAGGATCCACAGCAGTCCCCCAAACGATTGAGGCACGAAGCAGGTGAATGGCACGCACAAGAAGGCTAACAGATGGAAAGCAATAAAGGTGCGCCGCCGGCCGAATCGCGCACAGAGCGGTCCAAAGGCCAATAGACCCAATCCTCCACCAGCAGTTTGGACGATCCCGTACGCATACATGGCCGGCCGAATGGCGTCTTCGGGGGTGATCCCAGCCCGCAATTGCAACTCGTACGCCAAATTCTGGCCAGAGACGGTGACCGACCAGAACGTCCCGAGTCCGACGGCCGCTAGGGCCATTCCCAACAAAGCCCGCATATTCCAGCGACGATCGAGCAACAACGCTCTGAAACTACCCTGTTGACCAGCCTTCCCCTGCGACGCGGTGGCTTGCCATTTCTCCGGTTCACGCACGCTCGCACGCACCCAAAAAATCAGCAATGCAGGCAGGACGCCGACAAGGTAGGCATAGCGCCATTGGTCGGCGACAGCCATTCCGACCAAGGCGGCCATCCAGGTTCCCATGACGCTCGAGGCGTGAAAAATACCGGACGCATGGGCCCGCGCGCGGGCGGGAAACACCTCGGCCACGAGACTGGCAGCGACCGCCCATTCACCGCCGACTCCCATGGCGACCAGGAATCGCAACGTCGCGACTTGCCACAAGCTATCGGCGAAATACGTCAATCCCGAGAAGACCGAATAGACCAGGATCGTGAGCATCAGGATCGGACGACGACCAAAACGGTCAGCCATTGATCCGGCTGCTAGACCACCAACTGTTCCACCGAGCAAGAAAATGCCCAGGAACATATCGCCATATTTCTTGATCCCGGCTTCCGAACCGCCCAGTATGTCGGTCAACATCTGACCCCGTGTGATGTTGAAAATCTGACCTTCATAGACATCGAAAATCCACCCCGCCGAGGCGACGGCCAGGACCAACCACTGGGATCTCGTGACGCCCTGATACCAGGGCCGATCGCCCTCATTTGGTTGTACTGATTTTTCTGAGTCGGACATGCTTGCTCCTTGGCCACACTTTACACGGTTAGGTCGCATTGGCAAAATGGCCCTTGACAGCAAGGTCGTGAAACCATCACCTTTGGGCCGCGACGAATCCGGTAGACCAATCGAGGTGATTCATCATGATGCAGGAGTCCGTGCGATTCGGCTTGATCGGCTTTGGGGCTTGGGGCAGCCACCACGCCGCCGCGATCGAAAAAACAGACCGAGCCGAGCTGGTCGCCATTAGCGCCCGCTCAGAGAAAACGTGTCAGGCCGCCCGTGACACGTATCCCCGGGCCCAACTGTTTTCCGACTATCGTGAACTGTTGGAGCACGCGGACGTTGATGTGGTGGATATCGTGGTGCCGAGCTATCTGCATCACGAAATCGCGTCCGCCGCGCTGGAAGCGGGCCGACATTTGCTGTTGGAAAAACCGATGGCTCTCACTGCGCGGCAGTGTGATGATCTCATCGAAAAGGCCCAGCAGCGTCATTGTTTGTTGGCAGTGGGCCACGAATTACGACTGTCGTCGCTCTGGAGTCGTGTCCATGAACTTGTGGAAGAGGGATTCGTTGGCGAGCCGCAGTACGTTTTGGTGGAGCTCTCCCGACATCCATATCGGCAGGGCGCCGACGGATGGCGATACGACATCGATCGCGTTGGCAACTGGATACTTGAAGAACCAATTCATTTCTTTGATCTGGCGCGGTGGTACCTGGAGTCCGCCGGCCAGCCGGAAACGGTCTATGCGACAGGCAATTCCCGTCAGGTAGGTCATCCCGAGTTACAGGACAACTTCAGCGCGACGGTGAAGTTCAGCGGCGGCGCCTACGCGGTCGTGTCCCAAACGTTGAGTGCATTCGAACATCACCAAACCGTGAAAGTGACGGGGACAAAAGGCGCACTGTGGGCCGGTTGGAGCGGCGCCCAGGACCGCACCCGACACCCCACCTTCTTCCTCAAGGCGTTCGACGGCGAGAAGGTCGAATCGATTCCGATCGCCAAGATGACCGGAGAGGTCTTTGAACTTGAAGACCAGATGGCCATGTTGGTACGTGCCGTTCGTGACGACGCGCCGTTGGCGGCCAGCGGTGAGGATGGCAGGTGGTCGGTTGCCATGTGTTTGGCGGCTCAGCAGTCCGTCGACTCGGGGCAAGAGGTACGAGTGAGTGGCGAATGAGTCAGCCGGCGATCCATATCCTCGGAAATGGTTGAGAACTCCGTTGACTGCCTGTTTCAAATCGAGTAGCGAGGACCTTCCTATGAGTGGTTGCTTAACACGTCGATCGTTTCTGGCCACCTCGGCGGCCGCTGCCGCGGGTTTGACCTGGGCGCCAACCAGCCGCGCCAGGGCCGGCCAATTCACTGGCAAGATCAAGAAGGCGTTGAAATACGAGATGATCGTGGTCGACAGTTCCGTCGAAGACAAGCTGAAGATGATTAAAGACCTAGGCTTCGAAGGTGTGGAGCCGCGGACGAGTTTTGGAGAAAGACGACTCGACGTACGGCCAGTCGAATTTGCGCGGGCCGCGGAAAAAGCGGACCTGGCCGTCCATGGAGTTATCAATTCAAATAACACCGATTTGCAGACCGCCATTGACGAAGCAAAGTTTTACGGAGCGTCGTCGGTGCTGACGACGATTCCGGGAATGCCGCGTGAGGGATCCTACCTGGAGAACTATCGTCGGACCCAGCAGCTCCTGCGAGACGCGGCCCCCTACGCGGAAAAACACGAGGTCTCCATTCTGATCGAAAACGTCTGGAACAGCTTTTTGATCGAGCCGATGACTATGGCCCGCTTTATCGACGAGATTGGCAGCCCTTTTGTGCAGGTCTACTTTGACGTTGGCAATGTGGTGAGATGGGGTTGGCCCGAGCATTGGATTGAGGTTCTCGGCAAGCGCATCGTTAAACTCGACATCAAGGAGTACGATCTCGACGTCGCCATGAAACAGGGGATGAGGCAGGGGTTTAGCAGTCTGTTGGGCCAAGGATCGGTGAAATGGGACAAAGTCCGCGGCGAGCTGGCGACATTGAACTTCACCGGTTGGGCCACGGCGGAGGTCGCTGGCGGCGACCGCGCGCGACTGGCCGACGTCGCCGCGCGAATGAACCGGGTCCTTGATCTTTGAAGAGAAACACGATGCACCGACATTGTTCGATTGGACATTTCAGGCTTGAAAAACAGTCACTCTTTGCAGTGGTGATTGGTGTGCAGCTTGGCACGCTGACTACCCTCGCCGAGGCGGAGCCCGCGAACCAACCGCACACGCCACCGGCAGCCGTCTCTGGCTTGCTGTTCAACCAGGACGAAAGCGATTTTTTCTCGAGCCACGACGCGGCTACCGTCAACGGTGACGACATCGATGCCTTGATTGATTTCTACGCGGACGCGGGCGTGAAGACGTTCATTTGCGGCGTCAATGCCCAACGTACCGCATACGATTCAGCAGTGTGGGAGTCGCATTGGGACGATTACGATCCAGAGGGGCCCGACGACCAGCGTCGTTTACGAGGCATTTTGGCCGAAGAGATGCAATCGTATCGGACGATGTTGGACGCGAAGGTCGCACTTGACCGTCAGGGTGTTGACTATCCGGAGCGCGTGCTGAAGAGGTGTCGCGCGCGTGGCATGGCCGGATGGCTAAGCGTGCGAATGAACGATGCCCACGGCCTGGAATCGGAGCGAAGTCCCTGGCCCAGTCGCTTCGTCCTTGAAAATCCACAACTGAGTCGCGTTCGGTATCAGTTTTTTTTCCGAGCCGACCGGGCACTCGATTACGCTTTCCCTGAAGTCCGTGAGCGGTATCGAGCGCTGGTCGAAGAACTGCTAACCCGATACGACATGGACGGCATTGAACTGGACTTCTGCCGTCAACCGATGCTGTTTGGAATCGGTCGTGAACTCGTCGGAAGTGCGCTGCTGACCGATTGGGTCGGCGAAATCCATGACATGATGGAGGCAGCGGCCGAGCGACGTGGCCATCCGATTCGACTGGGAATTCGCGTCCCGTCCGAACCAGAAACGTCGCGAAACCTAGGACTGGATGTGATGACTTGGGTCGAAAGCAGTTGGATCGATCTGGTTGTAATGTCATCCGGTGGGATTTCGATGAGCACCTGCACCAACATGCCCGTGCGGCTGTGGCGTCAACTGCTCCGACCCTACGGCGTGTCGCTGGCGGGTTGCGTGGAACCATCGGCCGCTTCGTGCAATCCGGCCAGCATGGTCGGCAGCCAGGGCCAGTCGGTCGATCCAGCTCTGGCAGTCGGCGCCGCGGCGGAGATCCTCCATGGTGGCGCGGACGCAGTCTACCTGTTCAATTTTTTCCGTAGCGCGCTGATCCACCAACCTGGGTGGACCGACGAATCGATTGGCGCCACGTTCACCGCCATGAATTCAATACCAACACTCGAACCGCTGCATCGTCGTCACATCGTGACGCTCCGCTCGACGGTGGCACCGGGAGAGTTAGTCGCTCGGCCACCGATCGGAAGACCAGGTGAATCGGTCTTCGTGGATGCCTCACTCCCGGCAAAAGGCAAGTACGCCAGCTTCCGACTGCAAACCGGCCCGCAGCCAGTGGGGCGCAAAGTTCAAGTCGTATTGGGCATGCACGAATGCAGACAATCTCAAATCAGCATCCGCGTCAACGGAGTGCCTGGCAGCCTGGCGGAACGCGAACAGGAGGGCGATCGTCTCCGTTTTGACGTGCCGCCGGACGCCTTAGCCGACGAGGCCCACGTCATCGAAGTGTACGCCAACCTGATCGGCGGGCCTCCGTTTACTATCACCTGGGTCGAAATCGATATCGCCGGCGCAAGCTCCTGACTCACGCTCACCGTACCGAGTCTCCTCCATTGACTCCCAAAATTCCGACCTCTCTGTCATTCTCATCATAGAGATATCCAAACTTACCAATGCGGTAGGGTCCTAACGTTCCGAAGATCTCAGATTGAGGCCGGCTCGCGAACCTAGTTTCTAACTGTGAAACTCGCTGCTCAAGCTGTTCAATTCGACCGATGATTACGTCCAGTTTCAAGACGATGGTCTCTAACGTCGCCGCGCAATCGTCCTTTGCTGAAAGCTCGGATGCGGCCGCCCAAGTAGACATGACTAAAAAGGCAATGACTGAGAAACGCATGAGCATGTTAACCTCCGTTCTAGTTCGAACTCAGGGGCAGTGTTACCGAGGTCGCCGTTACCGAGGTCGCCGTTACCGAGGTCGCCGTTACCGAGATTGCCGTTACCGAGATTGCCGTTACCGAGATTGCCGTTACCGAGATTGCCGTTACCGAGATTGCCGTTACCGAGATTGCCGTTACCGAGATTGCGTCGGTGCCATTATCAAACAATGAGGTATTACTGGCCACATCAATTCGCTCTGACCGACTCACGCGGGTACGGGAACGGACTTTTGTCCTCATAATCTTAATTCGTCTTTCTTTCGCATAAGAAAACTTCGCGGCGCTGACGGGCTGGAAGTTATTGTCGCAATTCAGCACCGACGCTAACTGGCACCAGTTTATACTTCAGATCGCCGCTAAACGGTGCTGGCCCTTGCGAAGCTGAGCCGCGGAGACTAAAAACGTGTCCATGATTGACCCAGATCGGCTATTAGAACTGTTCATTACGATCACGAGCATCAACAGCTACTATCCTGATGAAGGCCGGGTGGCGGAGGTCCTGCGGTCGAGGCTCGCACCGACCGGGTTGCAATTTGTTGCCGACGAGCATCGCAATCTGCTGGGATATTGGCCCGGCACCGGTGAGCTGGCCGATCACGATCCAGTCTTGTTATGCGCTCACATGGACACCGTAATCCCGACGACCGACATGCGCCCAGTTATCCGAGATGGCGCGGTCCATACGGACGGATCGAGCGTCTTGGGTGCTGACGACAAGGCGGCGGTGGCTGCGATCGTCGAGGCCGCGGTAGCCATCGCGGATGCCGGACTGGCCCATCCGCCCGTGGAAGTCTTGTTCACCGTCGGAGAAGACATCGGGCATATCGGCTCCAAAGCGTTCGACGTATCGCCCGTGCGCTCAGCGATGGCATTCATCCCCGACATTGGTGGACCGGTTGGCCTGATCTCTCTGGCTGCACCCGGCGGTGAGACGGTTAAAGTGAAATTTCACGGACGTGCGGCCCATGCCGGCCTCGAACCAGAAGAAGGTCGCAGCGCGATTGCCATGGCCGCGGCCGCGGTCCACGCGATGCAGCTCGGCCGACTGGACCACGAGACGACTGCGAACGTGGGGGTAATCTCGGGGGGCGAAGCCGCCAACGTGATCCCAGCGGAGGCGGAGATCACGATGCAGGTTCGCAGCATTGATCCGGACAAAAAGCAGGCGGCCAAGCAACGGATGCTCGATTGCTGCGGCGAGGCGGCGGCTGCCGGGCGAGGCACGATCGAGCACGAGACTGTCTTTCGCGCGGACGGATTTCGCTTTCAGCCGACCGACGCCATCGTTCTACGAGCTGAATCGGCCATCCGCGCCGCGGGACGTGAGCCACAACACACGATCACCTGTGGCGGCAGTGATGCCAACGAACTAAATGCGAAAGGACTGCCGACCGTAGTCATCTCCGTGGGCTACCGCGACATTCACACAAACGAGGAATCGATGCCGATCGACGAACTGAACTGCCTGGCCGAGGTCTGCGCGGCCTTGATGCTGGCCCGTTGATCGTGGATTACTGAGGATCATTGCCAGAGGATTATTGCCAGAGGATTATTGCCATGCCCATCGAAGTCATCGATCGTCATGTCGTGTACGCCAACCCGGAGCCTCAACTACGGGCGCGGCAGGCCTACTTTCCAGGAGCGGTTCGGTTGCCATCGGGAGATCTGCTCGCGCTGTTTGTGCTTGGTGAAGCCATGAATGCCACCAATGCGAACACGGTCGTGACCCGCTCCCGGGACGGAGGCCAGACTTGGAACTTAGAAGGCCCCTTGTACAAAAGGACGACGGAGGACGCGCACAATTTAAACTCCTTCAAGCCGACGTTGCTGAACGACGGCACCCTCATCGCCACCGGTTATTGTTTCTATCGCACGGATCCTGACCAGTGGCTGGCCAACGTGGAGACGGACGGGCTGCGCGACGGCGACAACCTTATTAGCCTCTCTACGGACGAGGGTCGCAACTGGACCACGCCGCGGGTGATTCCTCGCAGTTGGCCCGAAACGATTGAAACCTCCGGTCCAAGCATTCAACTTCAGGACGGCTCGATTCTCGTTTCCGGTTCGCTTTTTCCGCTTTGGGACGGGTCGCATCCATCCAACAACGTCGCGGTGCTGCTGCGTAGCGAAGATGGAGGCATGACCTGGGACGACAAGACCATCTTTTATCGCGATCCGGAAGGACGCTACACCGGCGCCGAGCCGCGGCTGGTCGAAATGCAGCCCGGACGAATCGTCTGTCTGTTTTGGACCTTGGATCACGCCGGCGGCACGAACCTGCCCAATCACGTCACCGTTTCGCACGATGGAGGCCACACCTGGGGCGAGGCGATCGACACAGGCATTCTGGGACAGGCATCCAATCTCATCTACGCGGGAGGGGACACTCTAATAACCATTCACTGCCAGCGCGAAGGCGACATCGGACTCTACGTGCGGATCGTCGAGTTCGCCAACGACCGCTGGAAAACCGTCGAGGAATTGAACATCTGGGACAACGCACCAACTCGTGACGTCAGCCAATACAAAGACATGGCGGTCAACCTCAAATTCGGACAGGCTTCGCTGCTGCCGCTGGACGACCATGAGTATCTGGCCGTTCATTGGTGCGTTGAAGATGGACTGGCCAAGATCTTGGCGCACCGATTGCAGATCACGATTTGATTCGCGAGCAAGTCGCTCATCCGCCTAAACTTACGATTTCACGCATCCCATCGCAAAGAACTCCAGCGTGGCGAAGCGTAAGCTGGACGGATTACCGATCGGTGGCATGCGTTTCGAATGAATAGGTTGACTCCCGATCGGCCAATCCATCCCACATGCTTTGCGTGTGACGTTGAGTCTGGCCTTAGGCATACCGCATGCTCTGCGTGTGGTGTTTCGTGTGGCCTTAGGCAGCCCACATGCTTTGCGTGTGGTGTCTCGTGTGGTCTTAGGCATACCACATGCTCTGCGTGTGGTGTTTCGTGTGGCCTTAGGCAACGCATGTGGGACGGATTGGCCCAGCAGCCAAACGACGCCGTGATGGCCAAAACGCGTCGCCTGCTGGGTAATCCGTCCAGTGTGCAAGTGACCTCGGGAAGATCTTCGTGCGTCAGAACTTCACGACCTCCGCCGTACGAGTCGTGAACGGCATTCCCCACAACCGTCAGTCGCTCACGAACCAGCGCATTGCATAACGCTGGGTGTCTTTGCGAAACTTTAACGTATACGGGTCGCACAGCCATCGACCCACGAGCCCGTCGGTGCGTGGCATCAGCCAACCGAAATCCCAGCCCCGGGAGGCATATCCCTGCGGGATCGATGGCCTGGTCCGTACGGCCGGATTGGCCGACGCGATGAGCAACTGCTGGCGCGTGTAGAAGAAACAAGCTCCAAGATGAATAAAGACCTCATGATCCAGAGCGTTGTCGGGATCTTCCGCCAGATCACTGCACAAGCCTCTCACGGCAATCTTGACTTCCGCACCTTGGATCACGGCATCCGCGAGGTTGCCGATGTCTCCGCTGGTCGCATTGCCATCCGCATCGTGGGCCAACAGCTCGGTCCAATTCGAGCGGACCATGAAATGATAGTACTCGAAATCATATATAAAGTTCGAACTGGGTGCGTTGGTCCCATTGTCGAAACTGGCCAGCTCTTGGTGTCCCGGCCAATCGGTGTAGTCCTCCGGTGACGAGCCGCCTGGCTCTCCTTCGGTTGGAACACCGTCTAAATAGGGACGTGCGATCGCCTGATTCGCATCCTGGTTGTAGAGAAAAAAGGACATCGACGCACGTGGACCGAAAGAGTCGGGCAGTTCGATCGGAACTCGCAGGTTCTCAATACCGGCGACCCAGCGATCTTCGAGCAGGTACGTAATACGAAAATCGGTCACCTCTCGGATCAGCTCGTCGTCGTCGGATGTCGGATCAATGTGCTCGTTGTGCCGAAAGGCGGTTCCGATGCGCATGTCGGCGCCCGCCCGGATGGCATCCGCCAACGCACTGGCGTCACCCGACTCCTTCTCGCGCCGAGAATCCAGGGCCAGTACCGTTTTCCAACCCGTCATGGTTTTCTCCATGTCCTTCGATCAGTGCACAAATCTGGGAATTGAGACCCGGTGATTCCCGTCACTGGGTGCTTTGCTTGATGCTGTCAATCGTGCTCTGCATTTGCTGCTGGAGCCCCGGAATGGGAGTCTTGGCGGCCAGTTCGAGGGCCGGCAAGGCGTCGGCAGCGTCAGCTCCCATACGGCTGAGACAGTCCGCAGCCAGTCCCGCGATCATGGGAAACGGGTCCTCCAGGACACTCGCGATCGCTTTCAAGGAACTGGGACCAATCGACTCCAACGCCAATAGGGCCCCGCACCTGACGTAGGCGTCGTCCGCCTTCAACTGCTCGCGGAGCGGAGCCGTCGCCCGAGCGGCTCGTGGACCCAAGGTACGCATCGAAACCAGCGCCGGCATTCTCGTGTCAGGATGCTGGAGTGCATCGACCAGGCCACTTACAACGGCATCCACATCCTGGTCGGCAACGTCTTTGAAAGCCAACGCCAGCGCGGCCGCCCGCTTGTCCGCCGTACTACCGTTGGCCAAAGCCCGCGCGCAATCGCCAACGGATTTAGGCTCGAAAAGCTCTCCTTCCCAGCCACTCTCAGGAAAAGTGTAGGTCTCATTCGGCGAGTTTAGTTCGCCAGGCGCGTCGGTGAGTTTGGCAATGTAACCGGCCGCGGCCTCGCGGATGGAGGAGTATTCCGCTGGCTCAATGTCGGTGCTCGGTTCGGTCCAATCCAATTCCCAAAGGTACTGATAACCAGCGGCGAAGACGCCGGCGTTCGCCGAATCAACCACCGACTGTTTGATTTCATCGAGCCAACGTCGAGCTTCGGCGGCGACGCCGGAAGTACCGTCATCGGCGGCGATTCGCGCCTCGAGCAGTTGCAGATAGCGGTAGTCATCAATCCCTTCACGCATCCCTTCCAAACCCACACCAGGCACCGGGCCATCGGGCCCTGGCAAGGCGAAGCCGTTTATATGGTCAAACGACGGACGTGCGTGGCTTGTCAGCCATACCGGATCCTTCGATCCTTCGCCAGCGGGTGGCTGGTAGACATAGTGGGCATAGCAGTACGAAGTATTTCCCTGGAGTCCCAAACCCCACATGTACAGGCCTGTGTAAAAACGATTCGCCCGCAAGTTCGTAAAACGAAGACGTTCGGAGTATGTCCATAATTCGGCGTTTTGACGTTCAGCCTCACGAACCATTTCGGGTGTGATATGGCCGGCCAACACGATCCAAACATCGTGGAGTTGACCCCATGCGAACGCAGACGGACCGCTAAGCGCGGTAAACGTTCGGCAATTCTTGACCTTCTTGAATGCCAGCATCGACTGAAGCGCCTCCGGATTCAGCTGGTGTTCGCCCTGCAACCAGTGCGTCGGCTCGTCATGAGTTTGGAACATAATCTCAGGCCAACCCCGTTCGTCCCCGAGTTGCCTGAATGTGTCAGCGATGGCCTGCATCTGCTTGGTGAAGAAGTTGTCTTGCACGGTAATGAGCGGTATATCTCTGTGTACGAGCCCCGCCTGCTCGAAGAGTGCCATTTGAGTTTCGACCAACCGCACCGGATCGACCGTACCGTCCTCATACTCACTCGGATCAAGGTGGTTCGTCCAAGGATCGATCCATTGGCCCGACGTTTGGGGCAACGGCACCCGACCAGACTCCTTGAATTCGTCGGAGCCAAAAACACCAAAGAAGGACACGAGTTGGGCGGTATTTAGACCGTGGGCGGCCATGTCTTCGCAGTACTTTTTCTGGTACTCCTTGGTCCAAAAACTAGGAATGCGATCGGGCCGGTAATAGAGACCGAACCGCGGTTCCGGACGCGGTAGCAAAAACGGATACACGTTGACCGTCAGCGGGAGCTGTGCAACCGGTTGGCCGTCGATCGAAACATGAACCGTTCCTCGATGAATGCCCGACTTCCCGTGGTCATTCGGCGACAACGTAATCCAGAACGCCGCGGAACGTCCTGGCTCAATCTTCGCGATGTGCGAGCCCGGAACGAGGTAGCGAGGCATGGCTTGGCGGCCACCCGGATAGTTCGTGTACGAATACCCTTCGTCAGCCGGGCGCCAGTGCGAGGCATGAGCGTGATGGTACAGGTAGCCCACCTCGTAGGGGACATCGATATCAACACGAATCGTCACTCTCGAAGCAACCTTCGCAGTGCTGGGAATGTACATGCCAATCTGAACCGGCTCATATTCGTTGGCAGCCAGGGAAACGGACAATTCTTGGCCTGCTTCGTCGGGCGTTGGAACGTAGTCGGCGTAACAGGGCATGTTATAGTCACGCGCGTAGGCCACCAGCGGGCTATTCAACTGATCGCCCAGCGCTTGTTCGTTGTTCGCGGGCGGGGCCACCGATTTTGCATGGACCGCCGCGGTCGATGTGAATAACCAAATGCAGAGCGCGACGGCTCGTGAAGTGTCGGACGTGAACATACGATGAGATCCTTAGGTTTCGTGAATTTGGTTCAGACATTTATCGGACAAAAACGACGACAACCGGCACTTTGTACACTATTTGGCGCCTGGTCACAATCATCCGGAAGCGCCTGGAAGCGATTCGGATGTCAGCTCAATTCGCAACGGCTCCATGCCGTGTTCGACTTGAAAGGAGAGTCCTGAAGTGGCGTCGTCGGAAAAGCGCTCCGGCACGATCCACTTCTCTTCATCTCGCATCTTCGGAAATCGCGCCTCAGGGATCGGAAGCGAGAGCCCGTCTGCATCGGTCGCCGCACCGGCTTCATTGAATAGGGTAACGGTCGCGGTGTGAGTGCCCACCAAAGCCCCGTCACCGGGCTTAAGTGTGGCCAAATTAAATCGTCCCTGTTGGTCAGTAACGTCCTCCGCGGGTCTTCCACCTTCCTCGGGCACGAACATCACGGCCGCATTGGCGACCGGTTCTCCGTCAAGGGTGAGGATGCCGATTACTGGAGCCAGGTCGGGCCCTTTAGAACCACAGCCGGGAAGGCACACCGGAGCCGTCATTAATAGGATGCAAAAGGTTTGAATCGAGCGATCTCTTGAGCGAGTTGGAGACATGGATGGGAGGAGGTTCTCAGAAAGGTTCAAGGAACGGACAGGGACGACGACAACGCAATTTCGACCAATTCGTGGTTCGAATCATAGCCTAAAACAGGGGCTCTTACGAGGCATCCGCGCTGGTCCTCTGGCTAGAATAAGCCACCGTTTTGCGGAGACTCGAAGCGGCCGCGACCAGGGCGTCGTTGGGCCAGTGCCTCCCACAAACCAGTGCCTCCCACAAACCAGTGCCTCCCACAAACCAGTGCCTCCGGGAGAACGGGTTGGAGCGCCGGACGAGCAATATCCGAAGCGAACACGGCGCGCCGGCGACCTCCCTCGGCCCTCGATCCGTTACGACAGAAGATCAAGGCTGCAGCCGAGAGGCAATCAGAAAAAGAAGGGATAAGTGAATCGAAACAATCATGACTTCCATTCAACGACCCGACGACATGCCGTTTTCTCGGCAAAGGATTGATGAGCTCATCGCTGTATATCGCGACGGCCTATTGCAAGACACTGTTCCGTTCTGGTTGCAATACGGAGTCGATCACGAGTTCGGTGGCGTGCTGACGGCGCTCGATCGCGACGGCTCCGTTCTCGACATGGACAAGGGAGTCTGGCAACAAGGGCGTTTCGCCTGGCTGATGGGTGAACTCTACAACAACGTCGAGGCCCGTGACGAATGGCTCCGGCCTGCCCTTGACACCGCCGAGTTCATGGAAACGCATTGCCGCGATCCGGAGGACGGTCGCCTTTGGTTCCATGTCACTCGCGAAGGCCTACCGATTCGAAAACGCCGATACGCATTCTCGGAAAGGTTTGCCGCCATCGCGCTTGACGAACTGGCGCGGGCAACTGGCCAAGACCGTTATCGGGATAGGGCTCGCTCGTTTTTTCAGGCGTTTCTCGAGCGCGGCCTCAACCCCAAGCCCGCGGATCAAAAATTCACTTCGTCGCGGCCGACGACGGAAATCGGATTTCCGATGATCACGATTGCAACTACACAGGAGTTGCGCGGTTCGGTTGGCCTCGAAGAGGCCGACGAATGGATCGATCGTTCCATCGAGCGGATTCGCGCGCTGCACATGAAGCCCGAGATCGAATGTGTGATGGAAACCGTCGGACCTGACGGGCGGATTTTGGATCACTTCGACGGCCGGACGTTAATTCCTGGACACGCAATCGAGGGTGCGTGGTTCATTATGAGCGAAGGCCAACATCGACACGATCGCACGCTGATCGATGTGGGTTGCCAGATGTTGGACTGGATGTGGCACAGAGGTTGGGATACCGAGTACGGCGGTTTGCTCTACTTCCTCGACGTCGACGGTCATCCGGTTCAGGAGTACTGGCACGACATGAAATTCTGGTGGCCTCACAACGAAACGATCATAGCCACGCTCCTGGCTTACCATTTGACGTCGAATCCCAAGTATGCCGACTGGCACCGCCAGGTTCACGACTGGTCGTACAGGCACTTTCCAGACCGCGAACAGGGCGAATGGTTTGGTTACCTACATCGCGACGGTCAACTCAGTGTGCCACTGAAGGGAAACCTTTGGAAAGGCCCGTTTCACCTGCCCCGCATGCAGCTCACCTACTGGAAACTTCTCGAAGAAATTCTACGTGAACGGAGTATTGTGGACAGTTCCGGCGTTGATTAGATCGCCCATCACGGTGCATGACCCATCCGATCGTCCGGACGGCCCAATCTGAACAATGTTGGCACCTTGACCGTTCCGCCATCGAATTCGTCGCCTTGAACCGCTGATTCCGGTTCCGGTTTTCTTTTTTCATAACAGCGTTAACGTTTTTGTCTCAATTAAGACTTGGACTCGTGGTACGGTTGATGACGCACACAACACTTACCTTTCGTACGAGCAAGGACTTGCGCGGTTCTGTCTCGTCCAAGGAACGGTTTTTCGACGCGTATTGGGCGCGCTCGCATCGAAACGACTCAAGCGGTACACTGGTAGGTGCACTTTGGTTATGCTTGACGTCGAGTCGGAAAGGATAATTACAGCATTCCGACGAATACTGCTCGGAGCGTCACTCTCGCTGACAATCCATCCGACTTGCATTCGTGCCCGGGAGTGCGGCCCCGTGGAAATACTCGGGAGAGAGTTCAATCGCATGCTGAGGACAAGATATCTTCTCGTCATTGTCTTGATGAATGGCATCGTGGGAGCTGCCTTCGCCGCCATCACGTTGGAAGTTTTGCCTGACGCGACTACACCAGCGCCTGGTGCCGTCATCAATGGCTCCGGCAATGTCGTCAACGAACTGAACGTGACATTCGACGATCGCATCGGAGCCAATCATTTGTTGTTAGAGTTGACCTCTGGATCGATCGTGGGTACGCCGCTCGAGGAGAACCCATTCAGCCCGCAACCGCACATATTTGAGAATGACAATCTCTCGCTCATAACGATTGGCGGGCGAACGTTTTTCGAAAATACGAGCGTAGCTCCTGTCGGCGCTACGTCTCATTTCGGCCCCAGGGGCGATCCCCTTACGGAAGCTGGGGGTGACTTGAACGCGGATGGTTACGCGGACGGATTCGATCTGAATCTGGTTTACTTTAATATCGGCCAGACTGGAGATTCTCTTCCTCCGGAATGGACGCAGTGGCGGCCTGCCGATAACGAGGAAGTTCGGTTCAAGACCGGCAATGTCCCTTTTCACTGGACAGCGTCGTGGATCGAATTCTCAGAAAACAGATTGGATATTGTTTGGAGTACTGTCCCGCCGCTTCCTACGTCCGGCGGATCGGGCTTTCTCGTCGCACAGATCGTACTGACACCAAACGCCGAAGGCACTTGGAGTATCTCGGCACATCCAGTGACGGAATCGATGCGCTTGTTCACAGCGGGCCGGTACGTCATCTGGAGCCCATTGGCTTGGGCGAAATCCGCAACGGGCAACTACAGATCAGCCTCCACGGTGATTTCAACGCTGATGGTGCCGTGGATGGCGGGGACTTAAATCTGGCGCTGTTCAATTGGGGTGTGAGTGGGGTAAATTTGGTATTTCTTCAAAGACTTTACGGCCGGCCGCTACATTCGCAATGATGAGCCTTGGCCGACGTGAATTCGAAAAAGGACATCTAAAGTGAATCAAGCAGAACTGCGAAACCGTTTGTGCGGTTGTTACGTCACCGTTCCCACCATGTTTGGCGATGACGATTTGGAACTCGATTTGCCGGGCATGCGGCAACACGTCCGCTTCTTAAAAGAGGGCGGGATGAACGGGCAAAACGCCGTTTTGCTCGCCGGGGGAGCTGCCGGTGACTTTTCAACCCTCAGTTTTTCGGAACGCTTGCAGGTTGCAGAAACGGTGATCGACGAATCGAACGGAGAAATTCCTGTCGCCATGGGAGCTCAAACCACCAGCACACGCGAACTGGTGGAATTGGCCCGTGCCGCGGAACGGT
>Ga0310121_10001781_pt1 | contig 21390 bp, 18 predicted proteins | sample CB27_Tmax_986_MG_FD_203504 | JGI IMG/M metagenome (GOLD analysis project Ga0310121, IMG submission 203504) | Marine microbial communities from Western Arctic Ocean, Canada - CB27_Tmax_986 | ecosystem: Environmental > Aquatic > Marine > Oceanic | place: Canada: Western Arctic Ocean | collected...
CTCAATGCCGCCTCCTTTGCTGGATGACAACTACGAAATCCCGTAGACTGATTCTGTCGGGTGGTTTGTCGTAGCCGAAATACGCCGCGCGCGCATCCAAACCGCATCTCATCGCGAAACGGACTCGCTCCGAGGCGTCGAAGATCACCGACCGTGTCAGCAGGCAACCACACCAACTATTTCGTCCACACCTTACTCCGTGCTCGCGATTGGCAGCATCGGCCGGAGTTCGATCAGGTTCGCGATTGGTGGCGTGCACGTGGCCGAGGTGTTTGTGCATTAGTCGGGATGGGCGGCGCCGGGAAGACGGCGATCGCCGAGCGATTCCTGCGCATTCTCCCTGGCGGGCTGCCAGCAGACCCCGACATCGCGAAAGACGAATCGCTGCCCAGGCCGCACAGCACGTTTGTGTTCTCGTTTTACGACGCTCCTAACCCCGAGTCCTTCTTCGAAGCCTTGCAGATGTGGCTGCAAGGTTCGCCGCGTTTGGAGTTCGTGGCGTCGGTAAGCCAACTGCTGTTTATGATCCAACAGACTCCAGGGTTCATGGTTCTGGATGGCTTGGAAAGAGTCCAGGAGGATGGATCGCGAGAGGTGTTTGGGAAGCTACGTAGTTCCAACTTAAGAGATTTTCTGGATCGCCTGGCCGGCGGGTATGTGCCTGAACTCAGCGTTCTGGTCACGTCACGTTTTCCGCTGGCCGATCTTCGAGACACGCGACCGTAGTTCTTCCACACGATCGCAATCGAAGAGATCGACCTGGCGACCGGAGTGCAACTCCTCAGAGATCGTGGAGTCCGCGGCGGCGAACTGCAACTCGCGCCGATCGTCGAGGAGTGCGGCCGACATGCACTTACGGTCGACTTTGCCGGCGGCTACATCAAAGAGTACGGCCAAGGCGACCCGGCAACACCGCTGAACCTTGGCACGGCGGAAGAGCTGCAAGCAGAGGCGGAGCAGGAACCGGATGACGACAAGCGAGCCGTGCTCAAACAGGGCGTTCGCTTTGCCCGGATAGCCCAGCGTTATCGCGAGGCGATGCTGAAAAACGACGAAGCGGCCATCGCTTTGCTGGAGCGAGTCTGTCTGTTTCGACTCGGCGTCGATTGCGAAACACTTGTCGCCATCTTCACGGGCCCCGACGCGACCAAAGTATCCGGCAAAGCGCTCGCCAGCCTGGATGCCGATCAGTTGCAAAAGAAACTCGACCGGCTCGTCCGCATGCGGATCGTCGAGCAGTCAGAACCTTCTTCACCGAACACCGAACACCGAAACTCCTCTACAACATTCACCCCGCCGTCCGAGACGGTTTCCTCAACGAGATTGGTCGCGAGGCCGCGACAGCCAGCCACGAAGCCGTTCGCCAAGGCCTGGAAATTTCTTTGGGCCAGTCGCCGGGCGACAACCCGTCCGACCCTACCACGCTTGACCTGCTGGAAGAAATCGTCCACCACACGCTCCAATCCGGCCACGTGCCCGAGGCCTGGGACATTTACTGGAACCGGATCGGCGGCTACGAAAATCTCGTCTGGCGTCTGGGCGCGTACGAACGGGGCGAGCGGATCTGCCGCGCGTTTGCCGGTGGAGAGCCGCCAGAAAGTTGCTTTTCGCTCCGCGAAAAGAGCATATTGTTCGCGGAGCGAACAACGACAAAAAGCCCCTATCTGGCTCTGCCCGAAACTGAGCAGGCGGTTTTCATCAACGAGTGGGCGCTGTATCTGACAGGACTCGGCCGCCTCGCCACGGCCGCACGCTGCTTCGAATTCCACCTCGAAATGCGGATGCAGCCGGAGGACTGGAAGAACGCGTCCTTCGGCAATCAGAATCTGTGCAATGTGTGGCTGCAGTCCGGACGCCTGAAAGGACCTGCGGGGAAGGGGGCCCTGTCGACCGCGGCCGAGGCCCTCAGGCTGGCCGAACGCACCGACGACGCGAAAGGGCGGAGCGGCTCGGACGCGTATCGCGCCGCCGCCCGCAAGTCGCGGGGCGATGTCCCAGGCGCCGTGGCCGACTTCCGCGCCGCTCTCGACTGGCAGCAGGAAGTGGACGGCGACGACGACCCGCTATACGGCAAGCGCGGCGTTGATCACACCCATTTGCTGGCCCGTCTGGGCCGCTGCGAAGAAGCAACGCGACTGACCGAGGCGAATAAGGAGATTTGCCTCAAGGAGTTCGGAGCCGGCGGTTACGATCCGTACACCCCGCAATGCAACCTCGTGCTGTCGGATCTGCCGCACGAGTCGATCGAAGCGTCGTCTCGAGAGTCGCTGTGCCGGTCGGCGCGAGACTGGGCCGTTACCCGCAACGCAAAGGAAGTCCTTTGCTGGTCCGCCTTGGTCCAGGCCCGTCTTGAGCTGGAGAGAGCGAGATCCGCCCAAGCAGCCATCACCGAGGGCCTGAAGATCGCCCGTGACTGCGGCTTCGGCCTTTACCACATCGACCTACTGCTCGAACGGGCCCGTCTGCACCTGGTTCGCGGCGACCCGCAAACCGCACTCAACGACATCGGAATTGCGCTCGACAGCGGCATCCCCGCCAACAACAAAACCGGCCAGCCCGTACTCCTCGCCGCCAACGACAAAGAGTGCGGCTACGCCTGGGCCATCCCCGCTGGCCTCCACGTCCGCGCCGAAGCGCAGCTTCTCCGCGCCGCTCAGATCATTGGCGACCCAACCCACAGGCCTGGCTCTCGCAAAACACCTGACGGGTCACGCGAACTAATCAAACAGGCAAAGTCAGACTTACAGAAGGCGATGCGTCGTTGGAAGAAACTTCGCGATCCCGAACCGACCGAAGATAACAACTTCAAACACCCCGACACCGGCGAAGAATACAACTACCGCGCCGCTGAAACATTCCGCGTTCTCAGTGATCTGTCCGACGGCGTTCTCACGCGCTATCCGCTTCAAACCCAACCGACAACGCCAATGGACCAAGAACCACCGAAAGTGTTCGTGAGTCACAGTAGTCTCGACAAGCCGTTCGTACGACAACTCGTGGACGAACTTCAAGAACACAATGTCCAAGTTTGGTTCGATGAACGGCAACTCGATGTCGGGGATTCCATCGTTGACGGCATCAATACCGGACTGTCGGAAGCAGACTACCTTCTCGTCGTGCTTTCGAAGAATTCCGTCGAATCAAATTGGGTGAAGAACGAACTGAACTTTGCATTGATGGAAGAAGCCTCGAAGAAAGCGATTGTTGTCCTGCCGGCCGTCATCAACGACTGCGAAGTTCCACCGCTCTTGAAAGATCGCAAATATGCCGACTTTAGCGACAACTTTGCAGGCGGAATCCGGAATCTCCTTCAGGTATTCGCCCATGAAACGCAAACCGCCGGTGGCGCGCCCCAGACTCTTGAATCAACGCGCGGCGATGATGACTGCCCCTCGGAATTGTCAGCCTTGAGATTAGCCGAGCTACGACGACGAATGACAAAACGTATGAGTCGCGAAGATCTTTCAACCGTCTGGTTTGACGTGTTCGAAACGAAAATGGATAACGACATGAAGAATCGCTCGTTGGTTGAGTGTGTCATTGAACTTCTCGATCGTGCAAACAATCGAAACCAGATTGGCCTGGTGATTGAAACACTTTGTGCCGAGCGCGCCGATCTTGCAAGTCCCTGAGCCAGCTTTTGAAGCATGCTCATTGAAATCGAACGATGCAGTTGCCATTCGCTTCTTCCTCAACAGTGATCGTCATGTCGAGGAACTGCCGCAAGACATCGATGTGTGTCGCCGCGTGTTGGGTCAGCGGCATCGTCCGGAACGAGCCGGGTCGGCCGAAATGGGCCGCCAGCCCCATCGGCAGCATGAGCTGATCGGCGAGGTAGGGCCCGGCGGGAACTTCGGCAGCCATGTACGCGCGTGCCGCTTGTAACACCTCGCTCGCAACCCGCTCCGCCTTCTTGCCGATTTGGCCAAACGCGATAAAGACCTCCGTGACGTGTTCGTACTCCAGCTCGATCATGACGACATTCCCTGGCCCCGGTGAACCAACGGGCGATTCGCACAGGAAACAGCTCTCTGGCCAGCCTGTCTTTCGGGCGATCGTCCTGCACTCGCGCTCGCCGATGTGCGGGGGCAAATTGCTGACCAACGCTCGCACTCGACGGTCAACGAGTTCACCCCGTGCTAACAGCTCGACGGACTTGAGTTGCTGCGCCGGACAGACTCGAAACTCGCAGCGCCCACCCCCTGCTGGGTAGAAACCTGGACTACAAATCCCTGCCTCAACTCGCGGACCAATCTTGCCCAGTTGTGGAGCAAATGCCTTGGCTAGGAAATCAAACGGCGGCGCCGAAGGATTATGGGTACCGCCAAGCAACTCGACTCTGGACACACCCTCCGCCAACATCAACGCCGGCAAGACGGTTTGAAACACCAGCATTGTGCTCCCGGCCGAGCCGACACTGAACCGATACTCGCCCGCCTTCACACCTCCTGGGCGAAAGACGATTCGCCGGGATCCAATCTCATCTCCCTCGAGGTTGGCGTCACTAATCTGTTGCGCCGCCCGTACTGCCGCCAAATGCTGCCGCATCAACCCCGGCTTCTTCCTCCCCGCGCGCACGTTCTCAATCGTCACCGGCTGGCCCGTCACCAGCGACAACGCCAGCGACGAGCGCACGATTTGCCCGCCGCCTTCGCCTTGTGAACCGTCAATAGTGATCATCGAGATTTGAAAGGAGGAGAATCGGACACAGATTTCACGGACGACTCGGCAAGGCCCTACGCGGCCAACCGTATAAACAGAAGGACCCTGAGCAGCAGAGAATGTTCGTGTTCAATGAGATGAATTGAGAAGAATCTGTTCATCTTGTTCCTCCTGTGAATCCTGTCAAAAAGAAGAAAGACAGGATGAACCGGATCGACAAGATCTCCGAGCCCTGGCGAGACGCTGGTCCTAGTTGTCGAACGCCGGAACTTTGAGCTGTTCTCCCTGCTTGAGCGCGGATTGATGGGCTACGATGCCGGGCACCGTCATCGCCAGGGCTTCGTACACGTCGATCGCCGGATCACGATCCTCCAGCAGCGCAGAGCCAGCGGCATACCGAACGAAACGGACAAGTTATTTCTTTACAAGTCGATCATACTAAAATGCATCGCGTAAACACGTTGTAGGACAAACGGGTCGCTTGCCGTACGCGGGGAAAGCCAGGCCATGGCTGCAAACGAATATGCACTGGGGAGAACGGCAGCCGCCAAGCGGCGACTGGAGATCCAAGATGCGCAATTCGCACAAGTCTCGGAAGAATTGCTGGACGCGATTCGATTGCGTCCCAATGATCGAGTCGTGGAGCTTGGTATCGGCCCCGGCGGGTTTGGAAGGCGGATCATGCGACGGCTGAAAAACGCCGGTGTGTTGGTGGGCGTTGATTTCACTCAGGGCCTTTTGGATCAAGCCGAACGCAACCTTGCGGAAATCAGCGAAGCACGTTTCCAGCCTGTCGCAACCGACATCCGGCAGCTAGGACCGTGGATCAACGACGCTGATGTTGTCGTGGGCCGGACGATCCTGCACCACCTTCCTTTGGCGGAAGTTTGGTTGGGCCGCTTGCGGGGTGCATTGAGATCAGGCACGCGTGTCGGGTTCATTGAACCAGAATTCCGAGCACTGCTGACACGCGTCGCGGCCTTGGAAACCGAGCGGCGCGACGAAATGGAGCCGCTCCGTATTTGGGCCGAAGGAATCGTTCGCTACTACACCGTCAGCGATCTCTCGCCAAGCATTGGTGCGACCATGGCTCTCGCCTTGCGTACAGCGGGATACAGCCATGTGAATTACTGGTGGAGGGAGACTCCGATCAACCAGACCGTTCTCGAGAATATGCTGCTCTTCTACGAGGAGGTGCGAGAGAAGTACTGCACCATGGGAATCATGACCAACGAGCAGATCGACGAGCAGAAACGTCGAATTGCGTCGCTCCCGGCCGATCGACTGCCGGCCATTTGGGGGACGCACTGTGTCGTGTGCGTGGTCTGAGCTGATCAACCCACCATGTTCTTGCGAAGCAGGCTCAACGCGAAAATGGAAGTCGGTTACCAAACGCCGTTTTGGCATTCTGGCTTGTCCAGCTAGAATCTTGTCCAACTAGAATGTTGTTAATTGTTTTGAGCCAAAGGGGAGCGTCACATTGGATGAACCGTGTACCCTAGCGATTGGCCGTACTGAATCCGGTTACCTTTGTCGTATTGTCGGCCGTGGGACCATGCACGCGAGTCCTACGGTGCAGAATTTCATTTGCAGCACGGTCGAGGGCGGAGCCGATGTCGTGCTCGATTTGTCAGCGTGCGAGTATCTGGACAGCACCTTCCTGGGTTGCCTGCTGATTCTTCAGCAGCGGGGTAGCTGCGCCACCGGTTCTTTTGCAGTACATGCGAGTGAACTCGAACGGCACAAGTTGTTGTATAAGGCGCGATTGGAGCACGTCCTAACTTTCGCCGATGATTGCCCAGCATGGATTGGCGATTCCGTGGCGTTGAAGATTTCGGACGTCGAGCGAACTGAATTTTGCCAGCATCTGCTGGAGACCCACCAGCGGCTCGCCGAGCTGGGCGGCCCGGCGGCGCCCAAGTTTCGCGCCATCGCGACTCAGTTGGCGAAGGAACTCGGCGACATCTCGTGAGTCGCGGCGCCGCCTAGTCGAGTCGCCGAGGTCAGAGGCGAACTGTTTCGGATTTTGGTCCTTCGGATTTCGGATTTCAAAAATGCGCGCACCGTGCGAAGAGTCTGCCTGTTTGTATTGCAGAGGCAGCAGAAACTTGGCGCGGCCTTTGGCCGCAAACAAACGATGGCGTCGTTTCCCGTAGGGTGGTGTTTGCACGCACTCTTTCGGCGAGTCGGCGACGAGAGAATCAACGATACGTGCTGAACAAATACTCTGCGGCTCTCTGCGCCTCTGCGAACTCTGCGTTTAATTTGACGTCAACCATCTAAACGCAGAGAGCGCGGAAACGCAGAGGGCCGCAGAGAGAAAGAAAATGCGCGCAGTGTGGGCGGAGCCGGTCCCTCGACTGCCCCACAGTGAGCTTCGTCGATTGGCGAGACAAAGCTAAATGGAAGATCTCGAACTCAGAGAACCGTCGTCTCAAGGAAAGCAAACATACGATGCGGATCGCAAAACAGTTTGTGTTGATTGGCTTATGCGTGGTGCTGTGTGCCACGACGCAGGCGGACGAGCCGTTCCAGCCGTGGGTGAAACAGGGTCGTATTCTTGCGCCGGGCTTTGCCGGCGATGAGTCGCTGGGACGCTTGTCCGCTCCCTGCGTGATCAAGCTCGATGACGGCCGGCTACGGATGTACTTTTGGACGACCAACAGCAGTGGGAACAGGCGAGAATACCTGTTCGCTGCGGAGGCCGCAGCTGACAGCCCGGCGAAGTGGGAGCTGTTGGGCGACGGCCCACTTCTCGGGCCCGCCACCGGCGGTGAGGTGCGCGACAAAGGGCCCAGCTTTCCCTGGGTCTTGCAGCGGGCCGATGCGCCGTGGCTGTTGTACTATTGCGCCTGGGGAAGTTGGGCTACAACGGGCGAACTTTCCAATCGAACTTCGCTGGCCAGCAGCAACGATCAAGGACGAACCTGGCAAGTGGTCAAGGAACCGCTGCTGCCGTTGGGGCCCCCTGGATCGTTCGATGCGGGGCTGACAGGATCGGTTTGCGTGCTGCGGTTTGGGTCGACCGACTACCGGATGTGGTACACCGCCGGAGAGCGTTACGAGATATTCGACGGACGTAAGCGAGGGATCGTCCATTTGGGTTACGCGACATCGCAAGACGGCGCGTCGTGGCGCCGGCATCCGAAACCGCATCTCTCGCCCAGATTGGACCTCGCACAGCCTTATGAGGCCGTCGTTTCCAAGCCTTCGGTCTTGGTGCTCAACGGCGTCTTCCACATGTGGCTGAGTGTGTTTCAGATGGAAGGTCGGGGGTACCGGCTGGGCTACGCGCGCAGCGAGGACGGTGTGAACTGGCAGCGCGCGTTGGACCGGGAAATCCTGCCGCTAACGCCCGGCGGATTCGACTCTGTGAACCAGTCGTATCCCAACGTGATTGAGATGAATGATGAGCTGTGGATGTTCTACGTCGGTAATTCGTTCGGTTCAACAGGCATCGGCTGGGCGACGATGAAAAAGTCGGCGCTGGAGTAAGTCGCTGCCGTTCAGTTTGGTTGGCTCTTGAAGTTCGGATTTGCACGCAGCGGCTGCGCTTGCACTTGTTCCCGCCAACGGTGCAACATGGCTGTGAGTTCTGCCGTTTTGTCGCCGTTCGACTTCGACAAATCGTGCTTCTCGCTGATGTCCTTAGCCAGGTTGAAGAGTTCGACGTGCTGGTCCTCGTAGAACTCGACCAGTCGCCATGGCCCGGCTCGAACTGCAGAATACGGCGTGGAACCGCCCGCATGGTAATGCGGATAGTGCCAGTAGATCGCTTCACGACCGAGCGACGCGTCGGGGTGTTTGAGGATGGGGACGAGCGACATGCCATCGACGTTGGCGTTGTGTGCGGCGTCGCCCCCAGCGCCGGTGATTTCGAGGATCGTTGGGTAGAAGTCGCACGTAATGACTGGCTCAGCGCTCTCTGAGCCCGCGGCGGTGACGCCGGGCCAGGAAACGATCGTCGGGATCCGCACGCCGCCTTCGTACGGCGAGCCCTTGCCCGCGCGCAGCGGTGTGTTGTTCGTGGGGCCGTTCGCGATGCGAACCAAACCACCATTGTCGGACGTGTAGATAATCAGCGTATTGTCCAGGATGTCCAGACGCTGAAGTGTGTCCAGTACGCGACCAACGCTGTGATCGACGCTCTCGACCATCGCCGCGTACTCAGCGTTTCGATGCTTGTGCTGCGGTGTGATCTTCGCGGCGTATTTTGCTGTCAAATCCTGGCGGCCTTGAATCGGGGCATGCACGGCGTAGTGCGGGAAGTAGAGGAAGAAGGGTTCGTGCTGCCAGCGTTCGATGATCGACTCGGCCTCAGTGGTCAGCATATCGGTCAGGTATTGGTCTTTTGTCTTCTCCGAGTTGGGAAAGTTGGCGACACGGGCCCCGATATCGGTCTGCTGTCGAGCTCGTCGGTAGGGCCAGTAGTAGCTACCCGGCGCGCCCCACTGGTTTCCAGCGATGTTGACGTCGAAACCTTGATTCTGAGGATAGTAGGGTTCCAGCACGGATCCGTCGTCAGATCGCGGAGTCAAGTGCCACTTGCCGACGTGAGCGGTCTTGTAACCGGCAACTTGAAGTGCTTCGGCGAGCGTTGTGTGCCGCTGCTCCAGGTGCGGAGTCCATTGCGGCGGCATCAGCGGATGTTGCGACTGCCGCTCGGCGCTCAGATGTTCCCACATGCCGTTGATCCAATCCGTAACGTTCAGCCGCGCCGGGTACATCCCGGTCATCATCGCCGCTCGCGTCGGCGAGCAAACTGTGCAAGCGGCGTAGGCATCGGTGAAGCGAATCCCGCCGGCGGCCAGTCGATCAATGTTGGGTGTTTCGTACAGGTCGCTTCCATAGCAGCTGGCGTCCGTCCAACCAAGATCGTCAATCAAAAACACGATTACGTTCGGGCGCCGCTCGGCAGCCTCGCCGACCAATGCAACACAGACAAAGACAGCACAGACAAAGACCAACGACAGTGTAAGAAATACCGGACGCCTCATTCTGACCACTCCCTATTGATTGACCCGTTCGCAATGTCGGGTTCTCAGAGGCCGACTCGTGCCTGACGTACGCGAGCCTGGAGGCCATGATACATCGCGTTTGTTCGGCCGTCTGCCTAGCTGTCTTGCGCATTAGATTAAACGCAGAGCACGCAGAGGCTTGGCGCGGCCGGTGGCCGCAACCAAAGTACGACGGACATCCTTGTCCGTCGCCGAGTTCGATTCGACGGACAAGGATGTCCGTCGTACGGAAGAAATTGCGCACCAAGCAACCAAAGCGAACGGAGGCCACGGATCAAACACAATTGAAACACCGATTTCCGTTCCAATTTGCCCGCAGATCACGCAGATGAAAGGCTCGATGTTGCCATCTGCGTCAATCTGCGTGATCTGCGGGCTTCTTTTTTGATTTCGGGCTTCGCTATTCGGATTTAAAAAAATGCGCGCACCGTGCGCAAACATTGACTGTTTGCAGTGCAGAGAAGAAGAACAGAATGACACCGCAGCCGCAGGGTAAGCCGCGTGTGGACTCCATCGGGCTGATCGAACTGTCAAGATCGGACGATATCCGGTTTCATGGTTTGCCACTGCGATCGTACAACCAGTCGAGCGAAAACCTGGTGATCTGCGTCGTGTTCAGGCCGCCTTCCCGACGATCACCCGCGCAGTGGCCAAGCAGCACATGGTCGCCGACGAACGTGAGTGCCGTGTAACAGTACCAGCCGTTTGGATCGTCTTCGAGTGTCTTCTTGTGTTCCCAAGTCTGCCCATCGTCGCGTGAAACGGCGACATGAAAGGGCGTGCGATTGCCCCGGTATTCCGGAGCCACCTGATCATGACTGTTCCAGACTAACAGGAGATCACCTGTTTCCGGAATCCGCTCGATTGTGGCGGGTGAAACGGGCGAAATGATGTTTGACGGCTTGAACGGCGACCACGTATCGCCTTGGTCATTCGAATGGGAAATGTACTGACTTCCATGCGGCGTACGGCAGAACATCATTAAGCGCTCATCCTCTAGTTCGATGATGCCCGGCTCCTGTAGTGTCAGCTTGTCGCCTTGTTGTCTGGTCGTGCTTTGCCGCCACGATTTACCGTTATCATCAGAAGTGTAGCAACTGATCACGCCGCGGCCGTCGAACCTGTCTTGCTGCGGTGTGTTGTGCAAGGCGACCGGCAGCACCAGTCGGCCGCTCTTGAGTTGCACGGCGCGATCGTTGTTGAGCACGTAGTATCCGACGTCCTCAATGCTCACGATCGGGTCGCTCCACGATTCGCCCTCGTCGCGCGAAACCCGCATCAATGGTCGACAGTCCGTGAGCGAGTTCTTGCGCAGATAGAACAAGGCGATCTCGCCACTCTGGAGCCGCAGCAGCGAGACGGACATCACGTTGAAAGTGCCCTCGCGCTTGACAATTTCAATGTCCTGGTCCGTCCAGGTCAGGCCGCCGTCACTGGAGAAGCGAGCGGCCAAATGGCCCGCCGCGTGATCGCTGCCGCCGCCGGTAAAATGGCTGTATGCGAACATGATGCGGCCATCCTTGAGCTGAATGAAATCTCCTTCACTGTTGCGTGGATTGCCCGGTCCGGGCGGCAACAATCGAATCTTGTCGACGCCCTCGATCTGCTTCACCCGATAAGGTGGCTGCTGAGCAAGCGGGCTGGACGAAAGCAACGCGAGCAAGATCATGGAAGCCAGCGTCGCTTGATACAGGGTTCTTTGTGTGCGCATGGGATTCTCGGTGATGTAGACGTTCTATGAACATGTTTCGCTAACCACTCCGCTGAGTTTAACCTCTCTCGACTCTAAGCCGAGGACTTGTAAAGAAATAAGTTACCGTTGGTTTCCGTGTGAACACTGGCAGAGCCAGTGGCACACGAAACGGACAAGGTAATTCCAAACCGTCCCAGCGCGGCCGTGGCCGCAACCAAGTATTACTGTGGCTTCCAATCCTCAGCGAAGTGCAGCAGGAAGCCCACGGATGAAAGAGTCTCCCTTATCCGTGGGTCCGCTTTGCCATCCGTGGGCTCTATCTCGAAAAGAAGACTCTAGTTGGTGCGCGACGTGCTGGATTTATTGGGGGACGCAGCTCATTAAAGCAGGGCCTGGTTTGCGACGGACTAGATGTTCTTTTCGTGATCCGCAGCTGAGCTTCATGCGCCAGTCTGACTTGTGTTGGACGTCGAGTTGGCGCAAGATGCGCAGTCGGTATGAACGCGAACGGGCCGCTCGACGGACCCCCAGCCGCGGCGCTGACAACAACTCCCTGGAATTGATTCGATGAATGTAGCTCGTCTCCCCACGATTTGCTTGATGCTGGCGTTGAATCACGCGCTCGTCATTCCGGCTTGTCAGGCGGCCGACAAGACCGACAGCGACCCCTGGCAGGCGGGGGTTTCCGTCGTAGTGATTACACCCGAACAACCCATGATGCTGGAGGGATTCGGCAGTCGCCAACGGCCGGCCGAAGGCAAGGCGACGGAACTGTACGCCAAGGCGTTGGCCTTGCAGGACGCGAGCGGGACGCGGTTGGTGATCGTCACTTGCGATCTGATTGGCATTCCCCTTCCGTTGCGCGAGCGCGTCGCGGGACGACTCAAGCAACGATTCGGTTTGCCACCGGCGTCGCTCCTGCTGAACGCTTCGCATACGCACTGCGGACCTGAGCTCAAAATGACAGCCACGGCACTGGAAGGGCTTTCCGAACCCCGACAGAAACTGACAACGGCGTACTGCACGCGACTGGAGGGCACATTGGTCGAGCTTGTTGGCAAGGCACTAGCGGACTTGCAGCCAGCACAGCTCAGCTACAGCCACGCACGCGCGGGCTTTGCCATGAACCGCCGACTCAAGAATCCGGATCCGCCCGGAGAACCGTTCCTCAACCATCCGAATCCGGATGGCCCCGTCGACCACTCTGTACCCGTGCTTCAGGTCATGTGGAACGACCAGGACCGGCGCGCCGTCTTGTTTGGTTACGCCTGCCACAACACAACTCTGTTTGTCAACCAGTACGCTGCAGACTACGCCGGTTACGCGCAGTCGTACTTGGAAAGCGATCACCCTGGTACGACAGCGCTGTTCCTAGCCGGCTGTGGCGGCGACCAGAACGGATATCCACGCGGCACGATCGAGCTCTCACGCCGCCACGGTCGCACCCTGGCCACCGCCGTTGAGGCGGCTCAACAGAATCGTCAGACTCCGATTCACGGTCCTTTGGCCGTCGAGTTGGAGCTGGTGAAAATCGAGTATCAAACACCTCCCACACGCGAACAGTTGGCTGCTTATCTGGCTGACTCGCCAACGTCGTCCTTCAAGTCTTACGAACTAACCAAGACCCATGCCCAACGTCTCTTGCATCAGCTCGTGCACACAGGCAAGCTGCGAACGTCGTACAACTATCCGGTTCAAACGGTTCGCTTCGGAGACCGATTGGTGCTGGTCGCGTTGGCCGGTGAAGTCGTGGTGGACTACTCGTTACGGCTGAAACGCGAACTGGCCGGCACTGCGGCTGTTTGGGTATCAGGCTATAACAACGACGTGTTCGCCTACATTCCAAGCCGCCGGTTGCTTGCCGAAGGTGGCTATGAGCCACGGCGGTCGATGAACTACTTCACTACGACCATTCAGCCGGGCCCGTTCGCACCATCGATCGAAGATCGTCTCGTTGGCAAAGTCCGAGAGCTATTGGCGCGAAGTCGCAAGAAGGCAAACCGCTGAGCGGGTCACCGCGGCGCGAAGACAGCGTGCTCGGTACCAATCCTGAGGAATGTGTGTGTCACGCGTTCTGAAAGCTTGGCTTTGGCCGCAACCAAATGATGGCCCGTTTCCCGTAGGGTCGTGTTTTGCCCGCACTCTTTCGGCGAGTCGGCGACGAGAGAATCAACGATACGGGCTGAACAAATACTTTGCGGCCCTCTGCGCCTCCGCGAACTCTGCGTTTAATTTCGACGTCAACCATATAAACGCCGAGAGCGCGGAGACGCAGAAGACCGCAGAGAAGAAAAACTCCGGGTTATCCTCACCGGCCGCGCGGACGCGGGTTGTCGTTAGAATGTAGTGATATGAGTCTCGACAGTTTCATTCCGACCGGCAAACTGCCGCCCGAATTGCTGCGCGAGCTGCTGAAGAAATACGCAATCCGTGACCCGCGCGTTGTTGTGGGCCCTGGTATTGGCGAGGACGCCGCGATCATCGACATGGGGGACCGTTTCTTGGTGGCGAAGACCGATCCGGTGACTTTCGCCACCGACGACATCGGCTGGTATGCGGTGCACGTGAACGCCAATGACGTAGCCTGTTGCGGAGCGACGCCGAAGTGGTTTCTGGCAACGCTGCTGCTGCCCGAGAAATCAACCACGCCGGAACTAGCGGAGTCGATCTTCGCCCAGCTGGCCGAGGCCTGCGAACAGCTAGGGGTTTCGCTGTGCGGCGGGCATACCGAGATCACGCATGGCCTGGACCGGCCCATCGTCGTAGGGCAAATGCTCGGTGAAGTGCCTCGCGACGGCTACCTTACTTCCGGCGGCGCGCTGATCGGCGACGCTTTGATTCTCACCAAGGGCATCGCGATCGAAGGAACAGCGATCATCGCCAGAGAAAAGCGCGAAGAACTGCTCGATGCCGTCTCTGAGGCCGTGCTGGACCGATGCGCAAAGCTGCTCCGCTCACCCGGGATTAGCGTTGTAAGAGACGCCGCAATTGCACAGGAAGCTGGCGGCGTACACGCTTTGCACGATCCGACAGAAGGCGGAATCGCCACCGGATTGTGGGAATTGTCCGAGGCCAGTGCCGTTGGCATTGTCGTGGATCAGTGGCGGCTGCCGGTCCTATCGGAGTGCGCCGCAATGTGCCAGTACCTCGGCTTGGATCCCTTGGGCTTGATCGCTTCTGGATCGTTGCTGATCGCGGCGGCGAAGGAGCGAGCTGATTCGACTGTCGAGCGGCTTCAGTCGCACGGTATCGCCGCGACGCAAATCGGCGAAGTCGTTCCGCGCGAGTGCGGTTGCAGGTTGCGGTCTGAGGATGGCACACAACAACCGTTACCAGTGTTTGCTCGCGACGAAATCACACGACTGTTCGGTTCGGCCGATTAGCGAGTAGCTCGGCGCCAGGGTCGCATCAACGCTACGAGCCAGATGGAGATTCTCGCAAAGATACAGCCTTGACACAGCGGAAAAAGCATTAACGACCGGACTTTGGATCATGCGTAAATCAATTCTGGTAGTCGCACTGCTGGCTCTGCCCTGGGCAGGCTGTTCTCAGGATGCTGTGCACGACAATCCCACTCGCCCTTCAGCTCTTTGTCTGGCCGTCACGACCAGTACGCGGGATTCGGGGCTGTTGGACGTGCTGGTTCCCGTCTTCGAGAGAGAACAGGGTGTCCGCGTGGACATCGTTGCCGTGGGGACCGGGGCGGCATTGAAACTGGGGGAAGCCGGAGATGTCGATGTGGTCCTGGTGCACGCGCGCGTGGCCGAAGATGCATTTATGGCGGACGGGCACGGGGTGCGGCGCGAAGACGTGATGGTCAACACCTTCGAGATTCTCGGCCCCGCGCACGATCCAGTCGGGATTCACGAAATGAAACCGGCTTCGGCGCTGCAGAAGATTGCCGGTAGCGGGCAGCGGTTTGTTTCACGCGGCGACAACAGCGGCACGCATCAGCGCGAACTCAAACTGTGGAACGACGGCGGGGGACGGCCGCAATGGGACGGCTATGTGGAAAGCGGCCAGGGCATGGGCGCCACGCTGACGATGGCCGATCAGATGCAGGCCTATGTCCTGAGCGATCGTGGGACCTACTTGAAGTTCAAAAAGAAGACCCCGCTGGTACCGCTGGTACGCTCGTCGAAAAGCCTGCTGAACCACTATGGCATCATCGTCGTCAACCCCCAGAAGCACACCGGTGTCAACGGCGAGTTGGCCCAGGCGTTTGTAGATTTCATCATCTCCGCCGACTCGCAGCAGCTCATCCACGATTACCAGGTCGACGGCGAACAGCTATTTTACCCGTTACACCTTCCCAACCAGAATTGAGCGACTGTGATGGACTTGATTTGGGAAGGTTTTCAAGACGCGATTCAGTTGCTGGTTCACTTTGATCCGACGGTCCTGGACGCGGCGGCGCGAAGCCTGTGGATTTCCACCCTGGCTGTAGGACTGGCGGCCCTCGCTGGTCTGCCTTTAGGAACGCTGCTGGCCAGAATCTCATTCCCCGCGCGCCGCTTTGTGGTGCTGGTGTGCCGGGCCGGCATGGCGTTTCCCACGGTGTTTATCGGCATTGTCTGCTATGCCCTTTTCTCACGCCGGGGACCGCTGGGACCATTCGAATTGTTGTACACGCCTTGGGTCATTGTGTTCGGAGAATTCCTGCTGGCTTTACCCATGGTCGTGTCCATCAGTCACGGGGCCGTGCAGGCACTCGACCCCCGCGCCGGCGAAACTGCCTGGACCCTCGGAGCCACTGCTTTCCGGCGTTGGCGAACCTACATGTCCGAGGCCCGTGTCGGTGTCACACTGGCGGTACTCACGGCCTTTTCGCGCTGCGTAACTGAACTGGGGATTGCGATGATGGTCGGGGGAAACATTAAGAGTCGCACGCGCACCCTGGCCACCGCCACGGCATTGGAGACGGGCAAAGGTGAGTTTGGTCGCGGAATGGCGATGAGCTTGATCTTGTTAGCCATCGCGCTGGGCGTCACCTTGGTAATTGTTTACCTGAGCCGAGAAGAGCGGCATGAATGACCACGGTGTGTGGCCAATTTCTCATGACGAGAATTCTCTGCTTCGTCAGACAGGGCAAGATGATTGCAATCAACGATCTCTGCGTGATCAAGAATGGCCGCACGATTTGTAGCGTCCCCGAACTGGCAATCGCGCCCGGCGAACGGGTTGCGATCAGGGGACCCAACGGATCGGGAAAGTCAACTTTATTGCGCGTGCTGTGCGGTCTGGAGGCTGACTACCAGGGAAGCTACGCCGTTAACGCGTCGCTGAGAGATCGGGTCTATGTTCATCAGTCTCCGTATTTGTTTCGCGGCACGGTGTTGTTCAACGCTTCATATGGCCTCCGTGCGCGGGGGGTGAACCGCACTGAATGCGAGCGGTTGACACGGCACTGGTTGGAACGGCTGGGGCTGTACAGCCTGGCTGGGAGTCGCGTGACTCATCTGTCCGGCGGCGAGCGGCGGCGCGTGGCACTCGCACGAGCCATGATTCTCCAGCCGCGTCTGCTCCTGCTGGACGAACCTCTGGCCGAGCTGGACGAAGAGGGCGCGGCAGCCGCTTCAGCAGCGATCGATGAACTGCACGGCAGCACCATTCTCATCTCTTCGCCCACGATTCTTCCCCCTGGCCTGAACTCCAGGGAATATCAGTTGGAACCCTCTTCGCACCAGGCAAGCTGACGCGTCAGGCAGCCATAATTCTCTGCATTGGCAGCGTAATGTGTAACGGTTGTCCGGATCGCCCGTTCGAAATCTGCTGCGCGGGGGCGTATCGTCCCGCAATGCTTCAACTTTCAAACGGTTTTGCAACGATGAGAGGATAGTAAAATCCTGATTTTCGATATTATCCGCATAACAGTTCTGACCTGCAGTCGGCACCCATGAGAGAAATGCTAGGCCAGCAACAACGCCAGGTCTTTGTCGGCGCTTTGATTTTTCAGTTGTTCGCGCTTGTTTCTTCACCGAATGTTCTCGGCCAAGGTGGTTGCGGCTCGGTCTGCCTTCCGCTCGAAGCGCTTGACCCGCTGCCACGTTGGTCGAATTCCATCGACTCCGAGTTATTCACCGACTTCTCTGCAGACTCCGAGTCGGTCGAATCGACACCTTCAACTTCAGGCGCACCTGGCGCCGACCTGCTGACCACTCGTACTTGCCGCCCCCTCACGCAGGTGACCTTCACGAGCGAGTTCGCTGACTTCAAGAACTTTCGTGAAGGCGAAGAGAGCATCTTCAATCCTGGCGGCAATGACGCCTATATCGTTCAGTCCGCGATGTTTGTCGATTACTTCGCAACCGAGCGGTTCACGCTGTCTCTGTTGGCCACACATGTGAAGAAAGACCAATTCACTCGGCGTTTGGGACACCGTCAAGCGATCGGATTCGGTGACATCGCGGCATTTGGTCGTTACGAGGTGGTTCAGCCGTGTGCACACGGCAATGGCCCATCCATCTGGCTTGGACTGGGCGTCAAGTTTCCTACCGCAAGTATCGACGAGCCGACCGGGAGTCCGCGTCTTCCACCGGCATTTCAAGTTGGTTCCGGTGCCCATGACCTCATCCCCAGCCTTTCGTTCTACGAGAACTTTGACGGCTGGTCGTTATTCGGATCCTACTTCGCCCGCCTGCCCTTGGAACGAAACCGTATTGGCTACCGGTTTGGACAGGAGCACGAGTTGCACGTCGGGGTGCGGCGTCCACTGCCGTCGTTCTGTGACCGGATAGCGCTGCTGATGTCCCTCGATTACCTCTCCGCGTTTCACGATTCTGACTTCGGATTGACACTTCCCGCCCGCGTGCGGGACGGTGTTCGGGTGCTCAATACCGGGGGTGAATTCCTCAGCCTGACTCCCGGCGTTTCGTTCGAGTTCATACAGGACGTGGTGATCCAGACACGCTTTTTCCTGCCGGTCTATCAAAACTGGCATGGCGAAAGATCTCGCGACGTCGGGCAGGTCTCCCCTGACTTCAGTACGCAAGTTACGGTGAGCTACCGGCATTAGACCGACGCGGACTCTATACCGCGGCCTGGCTGAAATGTCCGGTCAAGACCTGTGTTTCCGCATGATTTCAAGCCGGCGGCCGGACACAATAAAATGCCCACGGCATAGGCGGTCCCAAGTCGACCGTGCTGGCGATTTGCGGCTGCTGTGGACCGCCACGTCCGATAGCCCGCATCATCCAAGCCTGACGCGCAAGTTTTGAAGCTGCACAACTTGCAGCGGCGGGATCGTCATTTGGCCAAAGGCCATCTACCACCATCCAAAGCCGATCGGGAATCTGCCCCTTTTTCTGTCCGAATGACAAGGCAAGTCTTGTCGAACGAGATTCTGGACGGACAATTGGCTTATGATTAGGTGCGCATTCCAGAGCAGTTCGAACGGCGCTGCGGCGGCGGTCGTTGCGCGCTCGACCAGGACAAAGCAGCCCAGCCGGTTCGCGGAGGTGCAGAACCCGCGCTCAATCGAGGTGCGAGGTAGATCGGGAACCGATGAGCGAATCGTAACGGAATGTGTCCCTTGAACGCAAAACAACCATCAGGAATGAACTCGTGAAGATCGCTGTCGTGGGAGCGGGGGCCGTCGGTTGCTATTTCGGCGGGAGATTAGCGACAGACGGTAACGACGTCGCCTTCATCGCCAGAGGAGACACTCTGAAGAGCCTGCGGGCTGACGGACTCCGCATCGACAGTATTTTCGAAGACGTCATTCTCCCCCATGTGGTTGCGACCGATGAGCCAGCGACAGTTGGTCCGGTTGATGTTGTTCTGTTCACCGTCAAATCGTGGCAGGTTCCTGATGCCGCGGAGATGATGCGGCCGCTCGTGGATTCGCACACGTTGATCGTACCGTTGCAAAACGGAGTCAACTCGCCGCAACAATTGGCAGAACGATTTGGCGAGGACAACGTGCTCGGAGGAATGTGCAAGATCGGCAGTCGAGTCGTTTCTGCGGGCAGAATCGAACACTTCGCAATCGAGCCCTCTGTCGCGTTCGGATATCCAGATGGCCGCAGGTCCGGTGCGGTGGAGGAGCTCCGAAACGCTTTTCTCGCGGTCGGTGTGGCTGCTGAAGTACCAGCGGATGTGACAGTACGGATGTGGGAGAAGTTCGTTTTGATTGCTCCTTGGAGCGGTCTGGGTGCCGTGACTCGCGCGCCGATCGGTGTTTTGCGAGACCTGGCAGAAACAAGGGCAATGCTGGTTGCAGCAATCGAGGAAGTCGTGGCCGTCGCCCGCTCGAGGAAGGTCCAACTTGCCGATGACATCGCGGCCCGAACGGTCTCCTTTATCGATTCGGTCGCGGCCGGCGCGACCGCCTCAATGCAGCGTGACGTCGAGGCGGGAAAGCGGTCAGAGCTGATGGCGCAGACCGGCGCAGTGGTCCGAATGGGTGCGGAAGTTGGCTGTCCCACCCCAGTGAACCGCTTCTTAATGCATAGCCTCTTGCCCTTAGAGTTGCAAGCACAAGGCGACGTAACCTTCGAACTTGTATAATATATGAACCTTGTCAGACAACTTCGAGAACCTTCTTTCGATCCATGGATCCGCCAGTGAGCCAAAACGCATCCGCCAGTCGAATAGACGTCCCGTTTTCCGTGCCATTCGTCCACCGATTGCGATTCACCCAAGAGGTATTCGGCCAGCACAACGATGTGCTCGCCGACCTCTTGGATCCCGGCGAGGAACAACTGGCGCGAGTGCAGTTCTGGGTCGATTCCAATGTGATGGAGGCCCAGCCGGAGTTGCGGGATAAGATCAACCGATTTTGCGAACGGCATGCCAACCAGCTCGTGCGAGTTGGCAGTGTCCAGATCGCGCCGGGCGGCGAGGAGATAAAAAACGACATCCACCTGCTGGAGAAGATGCTCAAGGTGTTTAACGCGGCCAACCTGGACCGGCGCAGTTATGTCGTCGGGATCGGTGGTGGCGCTATGCTAGATGCCCTCGGCTTTACGGTGGCCGTCGCACATCGCGGCTTGCGCCTTGTCCGCTTGCCCACGACCACACTCGGCCAGGCGGATTCGGGAATCGGCGTCAAGAACGGAGTCAATCTGTTCTACAAGAAGAACTGGCTGGGTACCTTCGCCGTGCCTTGGGCGGTGATCAACGACGCCTCGCTGCTCTCGACACTGGGGCAGCGTGATTTCATCAGCGGTTTTTCCGAAGCGGTTAAGGTGGGGTTGCTCAAGGATCCCACACTACTCGATCTTCTTTGCGACACAGCGGTCCGAATCCGACAACGGGACGCTACGGCAGCGCTGCCGGCAATTCGGCGTTCAGCGGAACTGCACTTGGAGCACATTACTCGCGGGGGCGACCCCTTCGAGATGCTGGAAGCCCGACCCTTGGATTTCGGACACTGGTCGGCGCACAAGCTCGAGGCAATGAGCGACTTTGAACTGCGCCACGGTGAGGCCGTGGCGATCGGCGTGGCGATCGACACGGTTTACTCTTCGTTGGTCCACGGCCTTCCCACAGCAGCTGCCAGCCGCGTATTGCGGTGTCTGAGTGATCTCGGTTTCGTGCTGCACGACGCCGCAATCCACGACACCGAGGTGCTTTTCGGAGGCCTGGAAGAGTTTCGCCAGCACCTGGGTGGTCGCCTGACATTGACCATGCTGCAAGGGGTGGGCCAACCGATCGACGTCCATCAGGTCGATTGCGATTTGATGCGGCAAGCCATACGACGTGTTTCAGAGTATGCACGTCACGGCGAGGACGCGTTGCTGAAGGATAGTTGCTGATCGCTCCGCGATCAGGGCATTTTGATCGCGGAGCGATCAACGACTATCGTGGGCGGTCGGGAGACCCGCGCACAACCAGAGATTCGCGTAGATCTTGGTTCTTTCACGAGTCAGGCAAAGGCGAACGCTGGAGCGAAAAGCGACTAAGGACTTGAAGAAAAAAGTTGTTCGTTTCGTTCTGTGTGCCACTGGCTCTGCCAGTGCTGAATCGCTTGTCCACGTCGCGTAACGAGCACTGGCAAAGCCAGTGGCACCCGAA
>Ga0310121_10001782_pt1 | contig 21387 bp, 15 predicted proteins | sample CB27_Tmax_986_MG_FD_203504 | JGI IMG/M metagenome (GOLD analysis project Ga0310121, IMG submission 203504) | Marine microbial communities from Western Arctic Ocean, Canada - CB27_Tmax_986 | ecosystem: Environmental > Aquatic > Marine > Oceanic | place: Canada: Western Arctic Ocean | collected...
GAATACGCAAGGTTCAAGAGCTGGCATCACGAACCTATCCTGCAAATCCGGAGGCTCTTGTCTAGCAGAAACGCTCAATCGAAGATTCTATCAGCTTCGCAGCATTTTTGGCCAATCACCCTGCAGGATCCACGAGGTTTGTGTTTGTCGGCTCGGGGGGCAGCGGTTAGAGGAACAGGGTGAAAGGCATTTTCATTCGAAGCAGAGCCGTGATGCTGGCGTCGGTCGGGGGATGGCTGCTCCTGACCGCGGGATGTGAGCGGAAGGAGTCGGAAGCGGCGAATCCGGAGCGGCAGGAGGAGGCCGCACCGTCCTCGGGGGCGGCGGTGGAGGGGCCGGTTGGGGTGGTCGAGCCGGAACGCGGATCGCAGCCGGGACCGGCGGCGGAGACGCAGCCGGAGGCCAGGCCGGCTCCGCGCGTGAAGCCGGAGAAGGTCAAGGCGCGGTGGACAATCGAGGATGCAGGATTCGCGAGGCGCTTGCCGCAGGATGTCGATCTCTACGCCGGCGGGCGGAAGCTCGAGGCGGTCTGGGAATGGGTTGCGAAGTCGGGAGGGCGTGAAGAGCTCGAGAAATTTCTGAAGGGGCCGAGTTTTGAAGAGGGAGTTCCGAAGGACTACAGGGAACTGATCGGGAGGGGGGTGGACATGCTGCCGGTGCTATTCGGAGAGGAGGTTTTTGTGGCGGGCCGAGGGTTGGCGTGGAGCATGGAGACCGGGATGGGCGCCAATGTCTTGATGTACCGGGCCCTCGGCGAGGCGATCGCGGGGGCGCTGGCGTCGGGCGACCTCGAGGCTTTCGGAGGAGAGGACTTTCCCCCCGAGATTCTGGGAAAGGTGGGTCCATGGATTCAAAAAAAGATCGAGGAGGCGGGCGGTCAGCCGCAGGTCGCGATCTACCTGGGGGGGCGAGTGGAGGATGAGAAACGGGGCGAAGTGATGGCGTTGCTGAGAAAGGTCCTCGCGACCGTGGCGGAAAAGGAAGATCCAAAGGCGATTGAATTCGAACAGGCGGGCTGCGCCTGGACGGGATTCGAAATCGTAATCAACGAGTTGGAGGGATTCGACCTGGACGGGGCGATTCCGGAAGGGGTGCGTCCGACGGGGTGGAAGGAATTGATGACGCAGATCGGGGCGTGGAAGGTGGTGGTGGCCTGCACGGAAGTGGACGGCTACGTGGTCATCGCGGCCGGAAACGGCAAGGAGTCGATCGTCCTGGCGGAGGCTCCGGAAAAGGCGCTGGCGGGGCGGGAGGAGTTCAAGTTTTTCAGCCGGTTCGAGGCGGAGGCGGTGGTTGCCACGGGATGGACGAGCAAGGAACTGGTGGAGGGAGTGAACAATTTTTACACCTATCTTCCTTTCTTCGAAGGCGCGGAAAAGGCGCTGGGGGAAAGTAAGGGACTGAAGAGAGGGGCCGAGCTGGTGAAGGCCCTTGCCCAGTTCAACGCGCACTGGAAAGAGCGGCGGGCGGGCACCGCCCACGAGTGGCTGGGCGCGGTGCTGATCGGCGATGAAGTGCTGGCGGAGGCCCGGGGCGGCTGGGCCGGGGCGGGGCTCGATCTGGCCGCGCCCCTGAAGTTGGCGAAGGCGTTCGAGGGACTGGAGCAGGAGCCGTTTATCCGGGCCCACTGGAAGATGAAGTCGGACTACGTCGAGGGTGGGCACAGGCAGGTGGACGCCGGGATACGATTCCTGCGGCTGGTTGCGGAGGAAGCGTTGGAAGTTGTGGGGGAAAGCGCGGAAGGAGAAGGTGACGACAAGGCCGCCGGTAAGTACGGCCGCTGGAGTCGGGATCTTGTCAACGGACTCGATGACATCTGGAGTGGGTACCGCGACCACTTCGCGAAGGCCCTGGGGGAGGAGTCGGCCTTTGTGATGGATCTGCGTGGGAAAATGATTGCGGCGGTAGGCGTCGAGGAGGCCGTTCTCAAGAAGGGCCGCATTCCGCGGGCGGCCCTGGTGCGACCGGTCGTGAAGCGGGAGGCGCTGACGGAATCCTGGAAGATCTGGAACGGAGCGCTGACCAACATGTTCGGAATCATGGCGGAGGCGATGGAACAGCCCATCCCCTTCCCGGATACAATGACGGCGGAGAAGGACGATCTGCGCACCTATTTTTTCCCTTTCCCGTTCGCGTCGGACGACTTTCTGCCGAGCGTGTCGGTGAGCGACGAGCTGTTGATCCTGGGCACCTCCAAGACGCTCTCGGAGGCGCTCTACGAATCCACCCGGGAAGGGAAGGGGGCTCCGGTGGAGGCCGGAGTGCGGATCGAGGTGAAGATGGATGGATTGTGGGATTTCTGCGAGGCGTGGCTGGAGGTGTTCGAGGCACGACGAGCGGCCGCGGAGGCCATCGAGGAGGACGAGTTGTTGGAAGAGGAACCGGCTGACGTGAAACCCGGGGCCAAGGCAGCGGATGCGCGGAAGGAGGTGGAGCAACTCCTGGAACAAGCAAAAGCACTGAAAGCCGCCGGGGAAACTGAGATCCCGAAGGAACTCCTGGATGCCCTGAATGAACTTGAGATTCCGGAGGAGATTGATGAAGCGGCGAAGAAGCTGGAGGAGCTCAAGGATTTGCTGGAAGGGGTTCAACCGACCCGGGAGCAGCCGGTGCTTCCCGGGGAACCGGAGATTCCGAAGGCGGATGTGGAGAATCCGCTCCTGAAAGAGTTGTTGAAAAAGCCGGAGGGCGGACCGCCCGGGCTCGAGGACGGCCCGGCCTTCGAGTTGAATCCGGCTGAGTCGGTGGAGCCCGGTGAGGATCTTGAAGAAGGGGACGAGGACATTCAAGCCAAGCGGGTCGAGGTCGAAGGGCTGGCGGGGCCCACGGGTTTGGAGCTTCCCGGATTCCCGGAACCCGTGGTGTTGCGATCAATCCTTGAGAAGGCGCGCCTTTTTCGGGGTCTGCGCTACCGGCGGTGGTCGGAGGGCGGGGTGCCGCGGTCGTCGCTGCGAGTGGACTGGTCGGCGCCGTAACGGTGGAATTACCGCATGGAAGCGGGGGGAGCAGACGGATTCTTTGATCCGCGGCGGGCTGCTGGCGGCTGCGGCAGCCAGGTTGGAACGGTTTTCCTTGCGGACCGGGGACGGGGCGGCACAATCCGCGCCCCTTTCCCGCTGAACGTTCGAATCGTCCATGGGCCAGTCCATCACTCCCTCCGATCTCGCCGCGGTCATCGCCGACCACCAGAGTTTTGTGCTCCTGAGCCACACCCGGCCGGACGGGGATGCAATCGGGTCCGAGGTGGCTCTCAAGGCAGTCCTGGCGGCGATGGGCAAGAGGGTGCGGGCCCTGAATGAGGACGGCGCGCCGGAATACCTGGAATTTCTCGAGGGGGCGAAGGATGTCGAAATTCCGGGCGGCGAAGCGGTGGAGGCGGAGGTGGCGATCGCCCTCGATACCGCCAACCGGGAGCGGCTCGGGGCGCGGTGCCTGGAGGCGGTGAGCGGGGTGGGTCTCTGGGTGAACATAGATCACCACATCTCGAACGAGGAATACGGCGATCTGATCATGGTCGATGCGACGGCAGCAGCGACGGGAGAGATCCTCTACGAGATCATCCGGGAACTAGACCTGCCGTTGCCGGACGCGGCGCGGGACGCCCTCTACGTGGCGGTGTCAACCGATACGGGCTCGTTCCAGTATTCGAACACGAAGGTGCGCACGCACGAAATGGCGGCCGACCTGGTGGGCCGCGGGGTGGATGTGGGAACCCTCACGGCGCAGATTTATCACAACCATCCTTTTCGCCGGGTGGAACTCCTGGCCGCGCTGCTCGGGACCCTCCAGCGCTCTGAAGACGGGAGAATTGCCTGGTGGGTGTTGACGATGGAGATCAAGGAGCGGCTGGGCACGGAGCCCGGGGACGGCGAGGGGCTGATTGACGTGCTGCGTGCGATTCGCGGAGTGGAGGTGTGCGCCTTCCTGGAAGAGATGCCGGATGGGAAGGTGCGGCTCTCGATGCGGTCGAAGAGCACGGATGTCAATGTGTGCGAGATCTGCGGGGAGTTCGGGGGCGGGGGCCATGCCCTGGCAGCCGGGGCGCGCCTGCACGGGCCGCTGGAGGAGGCGGTGGCGCGGTTTCTGGCGGTCACGAAGGTCGCGTTGAGAGATTGATGCGATTATTCGACAGGCCGTCATGAGTGAAATGAACATTGTGCCGAGCGGGGTGCTCCTGGTGGACAAGGAGCCCGGGATGACCTCGCATGACGTGGTTGCGATCGCGCGGAAGCAGATGGGGATCAAGAAGATCGGGCACTGCGGGACGCTGGACCCGATGGCGACGGGGCTCCTCATGCTGGTGGTGGGCCGCGCCACCAAGATCCAGGATCTCCTGATGAGCGAGGACAAGGAGTACGTGGGAACGGTGACACTGGGGCTGACGACCAGCACGCAGGACGCGGAGGGCAAGCCATTGGAGGAGCGCGAGGTGCCGGATCTTGGGGAAGAGGCGATCAAGGCCACTTTCGAGAAGTTCACGGGTGAGTTCGAGCAGATTCCTCCGATGGTGTCCGCCATCAAGAAGGACGGGGTGCCGCTCTACAAGCTGGCGCGCAAGGGGCAGGAGGTGAAGCGCGAGCCGCGGCCGGTTTACGTGACAGCTTATGCGATCAGGCGTGTGGCCCTGCCGGAGATAGACTTTATCGTGAACTGTTCGAAAGGATTCTACGTGCGGACCTACGCGCACGACATCGGGGAAGCCCTCGGTTGTGGAGGACACCTCTCGGCGCTGCGGCGCACGCGGTCGGGGAAGTTCAACCTGGACCGGGCCGTGACGATCCGGACCCTGAAGACGGCGGAGGGGCAGGCGTTGATCGATTCGATGGTGAGCCTGGCGGAGATATCGTTGATGCGGGGGGCTTGAGGGTTTCAAGATTCAGGGATGAGGTTTCAAGTTGGGGAATGTTGAGGCTTGCCACCATTTCGGAACTGGGAGAGGTGAAGAAGCCGTTGCACCTGGCGCTGGGGGTGTTCGACGGGGCGCACCTGGGCCACCAGGCCGTGATCGGGGCGGCGGTGGAGGGTGCTCGGGCGAGTGGAGGGGTGGCGGGCGTGATGACGTTCGAGCCGCATCCGATCCGGGTCCTGGCGCCGGAGAAGGCGCCACGGCGGATCCTGGCGTCGATCGAGCACAAGGAGCGCCTCCTGGAGGAACTGGGTGTGGAGGTCTTGCTGGTGCTGGAGTTCACCGCGAAGTTTGCGCAGCGGGCGGCGGACGAGTTTGCCGGGGAGTTGCTGGCGGCTCCGACCCTGCGGCAGATCGCGGCGGGCGACGACTGGCAGTTCGGACGGGACCGGGCTGGAACGGTGGGCCTCCTGCGCCGGCTGGGAGCGGAGCGAGGGGTGGAGGTCAGTGCGATCGCGCCGGTCATGCTGCAGGGCGAGCGGGTGAGCAGCACGCGGGTGCGGCAGGCGTTGCGGGACGGCAACCTCGCGGCCGCGGCAGCGATGCTGGGTCGGCCCTACACGGTGATGGGAGAGGTGGTGCGGGGCGAGCAGCTCGGATCGAAGCTCGGAATTCCCACCGCGAATATCGAGGTGGGGTCTGAACAGCTTCCGCCCGATGGAGTCTACGCGGTGAGAACCCGGGCGGCCGGGGCAGAGCGGCCGGGAGTTGCGAATCTCGGGGTGCGTCCCACCGTGGACGGCGAGCGGCGGTTGTTAGAAGTGCACCTCTTCGATTTCGAGGGGGATCTCTACGGGCAGCATGTCGAGGTGCAGTTTGGACGGCGGCTGCGGGGGGAGAGAAAGTTTGAAGGCCTGGAGGGATTGAAGGAGCAGATCCTGAAGGACGTCGAAACCGGGCGGGGGTGGTTTGCAGAGGGGACGGCGCTGGAGGTGTAGCCGGGAGGATGGGAGCGGTGGAGTGGTGGAGTGGTGGAATTAATTTGTGGTGGTGGCGGAGAGGCGCCAGAACAGATGAGATTTGGCCGGATCGTGAGGGGTGGCAGTGCGGTAGCGGCGGATGACGGTGCCATCGAGTTGATCGGTGGTGGAGACCAGGACCATGCCGGCTGGGATCCAGGTCTGCAGGTCCTGCGATTCGTCGAGGCCGGTCGTGACTCCCTGGGCGCCGATTAATTCCCGCACGTCGAGGACGGAATAGAGATCGACCACGCCGCCGACGTCGAGGGAGGCGAACGAAATGACGGGCATGAAGGGACCGGCCGGGAGGGTATCGAGGGCGCCGGTGGTGAAGGCGATCAACTGGCTGATGCCGTCTTGGTCGGGATCGGCGAGGGGATCGGGATCGGGCTGGCCGGAGAGCCAGGCGGTGAGGGAGATTTGGTCCGCCCCGGGAGTCCCGTCGATTTGTCCCGACGGCCGCCAACTCCGGGGCAGGCTCATGCCGGCGTTGTCGGGCGGATTGGCGGGGTCGATGAGGGCGAGAGCGGGGCCGTTTCCATCGGGCGAGTCGGGCCAGGCCCCCGCGTCGTTGTAGGTGAAGCGCCAGATATCGGCGCCGCCGGGATCGACGAGGGCGATTTGTTCCCCGTCGTTGTTGAGGTTGTCACTTTCGAACTCGCCCAGGATGCGGTGGGCAAATCCGTAGCGCATGGTGAAGGCGCCGAGGTCATCGACCAGCACGCCACGCTCGCCCGGTGCGAGGACGAAGACGGACTGGCTGTTGAAGGTGAAGAAAATTCCGTCCACGAATCGCAGTTCGGCCAGGGTGATGTTCCGGGGTCCGTAATTCATCAGCTCGAGGTACTCGAAATTGCGGCTCTGTGCGTAGCCGGCCGCGATCTCGGCGGCGGTCGGGTCGGAGGGGTGATAGTGGATCTTCGAGATGACGAGATTATTGGCGCCGGCCGGCACGGTTCCGAGGGTGAAGGCGGCCTCGGTGAGGGCCGACCACTCGCCGCCCCGGGAGAGGAGGCGGGCCTTGACGACCGAGGAGCCCGGGAGGTTGACCTGCCCGCGGTAGATCGTGGCGGCGGGGTTTGGTCCGCTGCCGACGTTGGAGCCATCGAGTTGCGGCCAGATCAGGAAGTCGCTGCTGTTGACCCCGCGGTTGAGGGCGTGGATGGCCAGGACGTTGGCGCCGGCCCGCAGATGGGGGATACCGGGAGTGGCATCGATGTCGAGGAACAACTCCGCTTCCGCGTCGCGGGGGCTACCGGCGGGCCCCGCGGCCCCCGCGTCCCAGGCAACCGGATCCCCCGGCGAACCGGGGGCGTGGTCCCGCGCGATTTCCTCCCCATTGAGGTAGGCGACAAATCCGTCCTCAAAGCGAATCTTGAGCGTGAGAACATTGAAGACGGACGGGTCGTCCATATTGAAGACGGTGCGGAGGTAGATGGTCTCGTCGGTGGTGGGATCCACCGCCGAGGCAAAGTCCAGGTTCGGATCGATCAGCGGATCGTAGCGGCCTCCCGAGGTTAGTTCGTAACCGGCGCCCTTGCTGCCCACTGGCCAGGCGCTGTCGTCGAAGCCGAGGTCGTTCCAGTTGGAGGCCGGTTCATCGGCGGCGACGGCAGCCACGATGGCGCGCTTGGCGGCATTCTCGGGAACCAGCAGGACCGTGTTGCCGTCCGGGTTGGACGAGAGCCGGGGATCGGTTCCGTCGGTGGTGTAGTAAATGGTGCCGTTCGACGGGGAGGAGAGGGTGAGATTGAATCCGGTGGGCAGGGATCCTCCGTGCTGGTTGAACTCCGGGGCCTCCACCAATGGATACAGCCCCGCGCTGCGGTACTGTGACATGGCGATGGACTTGCGGTTCGGAATGAAAGAATTGAGGATGTGGTCGCGGGCATTGATCCAGTGCGATTTCCGGTAGTCGCGGGTCCCCTTCCGGGTGTTGGGATTGTCCCCCCAACGCGCCGCTTCGGCATTGATTGCGGGCTCGATGACCGCGGCCAGGGCGCTGTAGCGGGCGCGCATGACATCGGGGTCGAGGGCGCCTCCATTAAAGACGTGCTTGTGGACCCGGTCAGCGAAGAGGAGGCGGAACTCGGAGTTTTGCCGGGCGCGTTCGTAGAGGCGGGCCGGGTTGTTGGAGCCTCCGACATTGAGGCGGTTGGTATTGATGTTTTCGAGGACGTACTCGGCGTCCCAGGAGACGAACTTGAATCCTTTTCCAGGGGCCCGCTTGCGGAAGCCGTACCAGTTTTTGCCGGGCCAGTCGCTATTGGCGCAATAGGAGTTGAGCACGATGTAGTCGGCGAGGTTGGTGACATCGACGGACTGCCTGAACTGGGCGTAGTTGGCGGGGTCCGAGAGGTCGCCATTGGCGATGGAATGCGCCATCTGGTAGGCGTCGGCGGTTCCGTCGATGAGCTCGAACTGGTTGGTCACGGGACATCCCGGGGCGCAGAGGCCGGCGTGTTTGACGGCATCGAAGTCTTCTTCTCCACCGGGAAAGTGGGAGGCGGCATAGTTGGCGTCGGGGCGCTCGGTGGGATTGTAGATTCCCCAGTACAATCCGTTGAGGTAGAGGTGCACCCAGGTGCCGCGGGAGGAAGGCTGGCCCATCGCGAGCTGCGTTTCACGCAGCATGAGGTCGCGTAGGTAATCGGGCCGCACCGCGGCATCGACCCAGGCGTTGGAGAAGATGCCCTTCAGGACGATCCGGTCGAATTCGTCCACTTCTCCCTCACCGAAGAGCGGGAATTTGAGCTTGGCGGCGCCGAACTCGCGCTGGAAGAGCAGCGAGAACGATTTCTTGGGCGTGGCGCGGTAGTGGCGGCTCCACCCGCCGGTGAGGCGGATTCCGCAATCGACCTGGGTTTCGGGTCCGGTTGCGCTGGGATCGATCCACTCCATCGAGCAGCGCCGGTTGGGCTCGAAGGGGTTCTGGGTGTGGACCCCGCTGCCGTCGACGCCGCCGAAGGGGTTGGAGAGGATGCCTTCGCCGGAAAAGAGGTCGTCCGGGTCGGCCACGATCGAGATGGTGGGGAGGGAGCGAAGGGCGTCCTTCATGGCCGGGACATCGGCAGTGACGACGACCGAGTTCATGGCGTAGTCGGCAGGCACCGGCTGTCCGGCCAGGCCGCCGGCGATGACGGTGAACACGCCCCAGGTAGAGGGGAAGCCGGCGGGACTGGCGCTCTGACGGACGACGCGGGTGGGGAAGATGTAGGTGTGGGTGTCGATGTTGGTGGGGAGGGAGCCGTCCTTGAAGGCGATGGCGCGCAGGATGGTGGTATTGTCGATGTGGACCGAGGTCCGTCCGGTGGCGTTGGGATCGGCCGGCGGGACGATGGTGCCGTGACCGGGGGAGGGCTCGCTGCCGTCGAGCGTGTAAGCGATCGAGCTGCCCGGGGTCCGGGAGGTGATCTCGACCGTGACGGGGACATCGTAGATTCCACGGTGGTGGTCGAACTTGGTATCCTCGACGCGCCCCGCGAAAGACGCTCCATTCGGGGCCCCGGGGGTGGCGGGGGACATGTAGCCAGGCTGTCCGGTTCCCGGGGAGAGGCCGTAGGACACGCCGGTCTCCTGCGGGCCGACGTTGGTGAACTCGGAGATCACGGTAGCGCCGTCAGGGGCCAGGAAGCGGAGGACTTCTCCGCTGGAGGAAAGGCCGAAGGTGGTGTGCAGGAAGGCGCCGTCATCGACGTAATTGGGATCAGCCTGCCCCGAGGCGAAGACGATCAGGTAGCCGCCGGACGGGATCTGCACAGACGGAAAGATCCAGGTCGTGGCGCTGTCCCGGAGCCGGTATCCCGCCAAGTCGATGGCGAAGGGGTTGGGATTGTGAAACTCCATCCAATCCGAATCGTTGCCATCGCCATCGCCATCGGGAAAGGTTCCATCCGGTGCGGCGACGAACTCGGTGAGGCGCGGTTCATCGGCGGCGACGGCGTGCCCGGGCGGCAGCACGCCGAAGGCCACCGCCAGCACAAGAGCAGGGAGCGGCACGGACCGAAGACCCTGCGCCGCGTCCGGAAGAACAGATCGCGTGGAAAGGGCTTTCAATTTCGGGAGGGGTGACGTGGGCGTTGAAGGATCAGAGGGCCGTCCCCGAGGAGAGCTGCGGCCATGCCCCGCCGGCGATTATTGCGCTATCGAGGCTGCCTCACTATGACCGCGGTCGGCGCGGCAGCAAGACGTTTTGCGGTATTCCAGCCCGTCTCTGCCTTGCGGGGCTCGTGCTTGGTCGCTGCAGAGGCGTCTCGTGCGGGCGGGCGGCCGGGCCGGAATGTTCGGCCGGGAGGGCGCTCCGGAGGGCCGACTCCGAGCGGAAAGCGCAATGCCTGCGCGCTGCACCTGGCCAATACCTCGCCTGCCATCCGTAGTGCACGGAGGATTCGAACGGTTTAAAATGTTCCGTTCATTTTCCTTCCGACCCAGAAGACGGCCAGCAAGCCGACCAGGCTGGCGGCGACGAGCCAGTCGGACCAGAGGGCCTGCGGGATGACCTGGGGGCGGGGTTCGGGGAGATCGTAGATTTCCCGGGCGAGTGCTCCGAGTTGATCGGCTGTGACGACTCTGCCGCGGGAGACGTCGGAGAGTTCGGCCAGGACGTCGGGACGGGCGGGGTGACCGGTTTTTTCGATATGGGTTCCCTGCGCGATGATCTTGGTCTCGACCACACCTTCGGTGCTGCCGGATGTGCGGGCCGTGATTTTCCAGATGCCGGGCATGGTGATCTTGAAGCGGCCTGTGAACGCGCCCCACGAGGCGTCGGACTTGGTAAGTTCGAAGCGGCGGACGGTTCCGTCCGGAGCGGTCAGGTCGATCAGGACGGTTCCTTCCTGGAGCGGGGCACCATTTTCCTCGAACCCGTTGGCGTTGAGGGTGACGCTGTCGCCTGGGGCGGGGCGCTCGGGCGTGAAGTAGAGGCGGACTCGTTTGCCGGCAGCCATGTTGCGCTGGTAGGACATCCAGCGCGCGACCTGTCCCCAGAAGCGGTAGTGGTAGAGATCCTCCACGCCGCGTCGCCAGCGCCAGGCGGAGTCGATCCCCATGAAGAGGACCTTGCCGTTGCCGGCCCGGCTGGTGACGAGAAGCGGGATGCGGCCGTACTCGTTGCGGCGGTTGGCGTGCACGGCGAGAACCTCGGTACCGCTCTTGGCGCGGATGACGGGGGCGTGCCAATAAAAGCCCGGCAGGCTGCGCCAGATGATGGGGTTCTCCTCCTCGGTGTCGCCGAGCATGGTGAGGAGCGAGCTGCGGCCCTCGGTGGTGAGGGAGAGGGGGGAAGCCGAGCTCTCGTCATGGCCGCCCTTTTTCTTTTCGTCGACGACGACCGGAAGCAGGGATCCGAGGTCGCTGTCGAGAAGGCTGAACTGATTTCCCTGCCAGCCGGGAATGAAGACGATGCCGGAAGCCTGGTTTTCGATCAATCCCTTCAGGAGAGTTGCCTGCTCTGGGGTGAGTTGGTTCTGCTTGATTCCGACATCGCCGAGGAAGACCACATCGTACTTCTGGAGGTCCTCCAGTTTGTCGGGAAAGGCGGTAATGTAGTCGGGCCCGTTCCCCTCGCCGAGCTGGGGGTGAAGGAGGAGACAGTCGACGTCCACCCCGGGATCGCGGGAGAGGGCATTGCGGATGAAGCGGTACTCCCAGCGCGGGAGGGTCTCCACCACGAGGGCCTTGATCGATTCGGGGCGGCCGGCGATGTTGAACTTGCGGCGGTTGTTCTTCTCGACCAATTCGCCCTCGGCGAACGGGATGGAGAGGTCGAGGGTGGAAGCGCCTTCCTTCTGGAGGCGCCAGAGGATGGCGTCGTAGAAGGTGGAGCGGGCCGGGATGGTGATGTCCTTGGTGCGTTCCAGGCCGGACTCGTCGCGGAGCCGCACCAGGGTGCGCACATCGCGATCGAGCGAGGATTCGATCGTGAAGGGGATCTGCACATTCTCGCCGACGATGCCGTAGGTGGGCGCCGAGACGTTGAGGAGATCGAGGTCGGGCAGGCGGATCTCGCTTCCCGTCACGAGGGAGTAGAGAGGAATGTCCTTGAGGCGCATTTTCTGGGCGGCCGCGACGGGGGCGGGTTGGTCGGTGGCGTTCCAGTCTCCGTCGCCGATCATGATCACGGCGCGCAGGTCGGGGCGGTTTTCGACCAGCTCGGAAAGGGCGGTGTAGATGTCGGTGACGGCGAGGGCGGTGACGACCGGGTCGTCGCTGTCGGGGGCGGGGGAGAAGGGTTCGACCGAAACGCGGTTCTTGCCTTCCTTTTCGAGCGGTTCCCAGAACTTGGTTTTGAGGATGGCATCGACGAACTCGCGGCGGGCCACCACTTCCTCCTTGGTGCTGAAGTTCTCCGGCAATTGGGCGTCTGAGGTGGTCATCGATGCGGAGCCGTCCCAGAGGATGACGATCTCGGGTTGCTTGGAGGGCTCCACCGTTTTGCGCCACTCCGGTTGCCAGAGCATGAGCACCACGGCGGTGGCGCAGATGAGGCGGAGGATTTCGAGAGCCCCGGTGCGGCCCGGGCGCAGGCTGCGCTTCCACGCCACGATGCAGAGCAGCAAGATGAGAACCCATGCCACCACCCCGACAATGAAGATGGGAAGGCTGGCGGAGAAGTGGAGGTTGCCGAAGTTGAAGCTCATGTCAGGTGGTTGGCGGGCGGGCGGGCGCGGTGCTGGCGTCCACGCGCCGCGGCTGAAGACAGAGGAGGGCTTCGACGATCAGGAAAAGAAGCATAGCGATGAGGAAACTGCGCCAGGCCTCGCTGAAGAAGGGATCGTTGGAGGAGGCCTGCTCTTCGAGCAGACTGTACCCGGTCTTGAGGAGGGCGCCGTCGAGCTGGCCCTTGGTCAGGATCTCGAGAGAGTCTTCCTGGGAGGGGCGGTTGATCGCCACGGTGCGCTCTCCGAACTGGTAGACGCCCGCTTCGAAATCGGCATTGGCAGCATCGCCATCGGAGTAGGAGTCGATGCGGCTGCGGATTTCCTCGCCGTGGGGCTTGGCGTTTTCCCGGCCGGCGGTACCGAAGAAGCCGGCGCCGAGATGGCGGCTGCCTTCCTCGAAAGCGCGCTGAAAGGCGACGAGGTGAAGAGCCGTGAACTCCAAATTCGACCAGGAGTAATCCGGCAGGGTGGTAAGGAAGACGATCTTGCCTTGCGCGATGATGCGGCGGGCGAGAAGGGGTTCGCCGTCGTCCCAGTCTGCCAGGGAGGTGAAGTCGCCGGCGATCCCGCGGCGCTTGATGGCGAACAAACTGCCGCCCCCGACCGGGAGGGGGGTTCCGTCGATACTGTCGCGGAAGAGGCCGTCGGCATGCTCCCATTGCTCGACGATGAATTTCTTGTTTGGAGCGGCTTCATTGATTGGTTCCCAGGAAAGTCCGCCGAGGGATGTATCGGAATCGTCGTTGGACGGGAGGAACAGGGTCACGCCACCTTTCTCCACCCAATCGAGGATCTGGCTGGAAATGGGCGGGGTGGGGAGGGGAGCCTTCCAGACGATGAGGGAGGCGATGCCGAAATTGATCTTGTGAGCATTCTCGGGGGTGAGGGTGATGACTTCCTGGCTGGCGTACCCGGGAGCGAGCCCCTTGGCCAGGGCCTGGAGGGTTTCTTCGCTGGTGGAGGGTTCCGCGACCACGTAGCCGTGGACGGGAGCCTCGGGTCCGTAAGCGTAGTAAGCGACGTTGTTTCGTTGATTGGCGCTGTCGGGGATGGACACCCAGCCATAGCCGCCGGTGGTGCGCCCTTCGAGAGGAATACGCTTCTGGAAGCGTTGAGATTGGGCGTTGAGGTTCACCTGGCTGGCCGAGCGGGCACCGAGGTGACTGACGGTGACGGGCTTGGAAACGGTCCCGGCGTCTTCTTCGTGGGAAATCTCGAGATCGAGCACCAGTTCGCCCCCTTCCCGGCGGGCGGCGAGAACCTTGATGGCGAAGTCATTTCGTTCGCGGCCGTTGAGGGCGAGGACGCGAAGCTTCACGTTAAGATTCAGATCGGCGAGGCTGGTGCGGAAGGCGTCCCACCGGCTGTCCTCCGGAGACCAGTCATCCCGCTGGAGGTCGGAGGCGACCCAGATTTCCGAGCGGCCCGGCTTGGCTTCCTGGATGTAGTCGAGCGCCGCCACGAGCATGCCGGGGATGTCGGCACTGGCATCGGTGGGCGCCGTGACGGAGAGCTCCGGCAAGACGTCCGAGGAGGGAACTTCCTGGGCTTTTCCGGTGGCGCTGTCGATGAGGACCAGTCGCGCTTCTCCCAACTCGCTCATGGCGGGCGAGACCCGCTTGAGAACGCTGAGGCGTTTGCTGGTCTGGCCGTCGGTCTCGGCGCGCTCCATGCTGGTGGAGCGGTCGAGGATGAGCACCACGGTTTCGACCCTTCCGCCACCCCAACCGAGGAACCCGCCCACGAGGGGACGCGCGATGGCGAAAACGAGGGCGCCGATGGCGAGGGCCCGCATCATGAGGATGAGGATGTGCTTGAGGCGTTTCTTTCCGCGGGACTCCCGCGTGGCCTTGAGCAGAAACTGCATGGCGCCCCAATCCACGGTGCGAAAGCGGCGCCGGTTCAGGAGGTGAATGATGACCGGGATGGAGACCGCGAAGAGTCCCCAGAGCATGGTCTGTTGGAGGAAGCCCATTGGAATCAGTGGACCGTATACGGTTTACAGTATTCAGACTCTTTGAAGCGGGAGGTCGTGGTGGACAGCCTGAATACTGTATACCGGCCGCTGTCTTCTGATTTCATCGTTTCCCTTTCTTGGGTAACCTGTTCGTGAGGAAATCACGGATGACGTGCTCGTAGTTCTGGTCGGAGAGGACGAGGTGGTAGTCGGCGTGGACGTCGTGGCACTTGGACTCGACCGCGGCGAGGAACTCCTGCACGGCGCTGGCGTATTCTTCGGCGATGAGGTTGGGTTCGGCCACGATGGTGGTGTGGTCCTCGAGGTCGACAAAGCGGTAAGGGCGTGTGAAAGCGAAATCGATTTCCTGGGGATCCATGAGATGGAAGACCGCGATGTCGTGCTTGCGGTAGCGGAGGTGCTGGAAGGCGTCGCCGAGGGCGTCGGGATCGCAGAAGAGATCGGAGAGGACGATGACGAAGGCGCGCTGACCGATTTTTTCGGCGACGGTGTGGAGGGCGTCGACGAGGCCGGTGGTGCCCTTTGGTTCGAGGGCGCTGAGGATCTCGAAGAAGTTCTGGAGGTGGGCCGGGCGACGGCTGGGCGGGAGTTCGAGGTGGAGGGTTTCGTCGCAGCAGGAGAGACCGGCTGCGTCGCCCTGATTCACGAGCAGGTAGGCCATGGTGGCGGCGAACTTCCGCGCAAACTGGATTTTGGGCTCGTGGTCCCCCGAGGCGTATTTCATCGACCCGCTGCAATCGACCACGAAGTAGGCGCGCAGATTGGTATCAGCTTCGAACTCCTTGATGTAGTGGCGGTCGGAGCGTGCGTAGGCTTTCCAGTCGAGGCGGCGGGTGTCGTCGCCGGCCACGTACTTGCGGTATTCCGCGAACTCGACGGACGACCCGCGGTGCGGCGAGCGGTGCTTGCCGACCACGTTGCCGATCATGGCGAGGCGCGCTTCGACCGGAAGGGCACCCAGCCGGCCGAGGACCTCGGAGTCTAGAAAGTCGTACTTCACGTGCGGCGAGGGGCTGAGGCTGGCGGGGCGACAGGAGGCAGGCTGCCGGAGAGAGGATGCGCGATGGGCTTGCCGGAAGGCGTTGTGGCGCGACCATGAATCGCGGATCGTGAAACGTACATCGCGTCGCGGTTAATCCTCTCTCATCTCTTCCACCAATCTCTCCACGACTCTCTTTGAGGTCATGCCCTGCGACTCGGCGGCAAAATTGGTGATGACGCGGTGGGTGAGAACGGGGGCGGTGACGGCTTCGATGTCATCGAGGGAGGCCATGTAACTACCGCGCAGGGCAGCGCGGCCCTTGGCACCGAGGATCAGATACTGGACGGCACGCGGGCCGGCGCCCCAACTGACGTATTCCTTGATCCAGGAGGGGGCGTCTTCGGAAGCGGGACGGGTCCTGCGGACGATCTCGACGGCGTAGTCGTAAATGTGATCCGGGACGGGCATGCGGCGCACCAGCCGCTGGAACTCGAGGACCTCTTTACCGGAGACGATGGGAGAGAGGGCCTCCGGTTCGACGCCGGTGGTTTCGCGGGCGATGCGGCGCTCTTCGTCCTCGGTCGGGTAGTCGACTTCGATGAGGAACATGAATCGGTCGAGCTGAGCTTCGGGCAGCGGGTAGGTGCCCTCCTGTTCGATGGGGTTCTGGGTGGCGAGGACGAAGAAGGGTTTGTCGAGATTGTAGGTGCGCCCGAGGACGGTGACCCGGTTCTCCTGCATGGCCTCCAGGAGCGCGGACTGCGTCTTGGCGGGGGCGCGGTTGATCTCGTCCGCCAGGATGAGGTTGGCGAAGACCGGTCCGTGGATGTACTCGAACTCGCGTTTCCCGGTGGCGGCACTTTCCTGGATGATATCGGTGCCGGTAATGTCGGCGGGCATCAAATCGGGCGTGAACTGGATGCGGCTGAAGGAGAGGTGCATGCACTCCCCGACGCTGGAAATGAGCAGGGTCTTGGCGAGGCCGGGAACTCCCATCAGGAGGGCGTGGCCGCGGCCGAAGAGGCAAATCGCGAGCTGTTCGACCACCCCGTGCTGCCCGATGATGACCTTGCCGAGTTCTGCTTTGAGCCTGGCGTAGACGCGGCCGAGTTCATCGATGGCGGCGACGTCGTCGGGCGGCAGAGTGTCGGAAGGGCCGAATGGCGCGCTGTCCTCCGGCTCGATGGTTTCTTCCATCATGATGGGCGGCTCGGAGGTGGACTGGGAATCGGAAAGATCATGCGGGGAGGGCGAACCAGCGGGATGAGAGTCCATGAGAATGGCAAATAATGTGTATCGGCTAAGCGACGCTACGTCGATCGGATGTTTTGTCTAGCGCCTTCAGTTCCCCAATCATGCCTCCGAGAGGGCGGGATGGGGGTCACTTTGGAGCGATGCGGTGGGAAAACGAACCCGGACGGAGGGAATCATTGGAATTGCGAGGATTCGAGGGAAGGGGTGGCGGGGCGAGGGGGACCAGGGAGGCACCCGGCGATGGTCACTCCCGACTGCACAGTTCCTGGACAATCGCCCCCCGGAGTTCGATTGGATCGACCTGGCCGGTGGGGCGGAACAGGGCCTTGCCGCCCGGAGCGAGGAGGACGGTGTGGGGGCGGGAGGGGAAGTTGTATTTGTTGTCTTTGGGGTGCGATTTGATTTCCTCGAAGGAATCGCCGTAAACCGACCAGCCCAGTTCCCAGGGCTGGAGAATTACCAATTGCGGCCATCCACCCCGGGGAGGTCAAAGGCGGGGGCTGGCGCGCCGATCTCGAGGGATTTCGGCTTGGGCGGTTGGGCCTCCAACGGGCCGGCCAGGGCGACACCGATGAGAGCTGGGGCGAGTTTCATGAAGAAACGCTAATCATTCGGGCGACGAATGCCAGCGATCTGCGGCGAGAGTCCCCCATAAATTCGAGGATTTCCGCTTGCCAGCATGGGCAACTCTGCTAAATACCTCGGCCCCTCTCGCGTCGGGGGAGATTCGGCGCCTCCCACTACGCCTCCACACTACATGGCACGCATTTTCGGTATCGAGATTCCCAATGAGAAGCGCATCGAAGCCTCTCTGGCCTACATCTATGGGATCGGGCACACCACCGCGAGGAAGATCCTGGAGCAGGCCGCGGTCGACGGAAACCTGCGAACCGGGGAACTTTCCGAGGAGCAGCTGGTGAAACTCGCGCAGGTCATCCAGACCGAGGGAATCACGATCGAGGGTGACCTCCGCCGGGAATTGCAGGGCTCGCTGAAACGGCTCAGTGCCATCAATTGCTATCGCGGGCAGCGCCACAAGCGGGGACTTCCCGCGCGCGGCCAGCGGACCCGCACCAACGCCCGCACCCGCAAGGGCCGCAAGAAGACGGTGGGCGCCAAGAAGACCCTGTAGCGTAACGAGAACCGCTTTCCCCAATCCCATCTATGGCCGAGGAAGAAAACAACAAGCCGGACGCTCCGGAAGAGAAGCCCGCCGCGGAGGCCAAACCCGCTGCAGAAAAAACCCCCGCCGTGGAGAAGGCTCCGGCCGCCAAGGAGGAGAAGCCCGCCGCGGCAGGGGAGGCGAAGCCCGGGGCCAAGGAAGGCCAGGGCGGAGAAAGTGCGGAAGGCGAAGTGGGCGGCAAGAAAAAGGAAGAGAAGAAGGACATCTTCGCCGAAATCATGGGCGAAGAGGCTGCCGACGCCCTCAAGATTCACAAGGCCAAGCGCAGCAAAAACATTTTCAAGGGCATCGTCCACATCATCGCGACCTTCAACAACACGATGGTGACCATCACGGACGAACGGGGAAACTCGATCGGTTGGTCGAGCTCCGGGAAGATGGGATTCAAAGGGTCCCGCAAGAGCACCGCGTATGCCGCGCAGGTCGTGTCGCAGGACGCCTGCCGCCAGGCCATGAGCCACGGGCTGAAGGAAGCCGAGGTGCGGGTAAAGGGCCCCGGCGCCGGCCGCGAGTCCGCGGTGCGGGCCGTGCAGGCCATCGGGATCGATGTCACCAACATCAAGGACGTCACTCCCATTCCGCACAACGGGTGCCGGCCCAAGAAGGCTCGCCGCGTGTAACGAAGCTGGAACCTTCGACGACTCTAATCACATGGCACGTTATACCGGTCCCAAGGACAGAATCAGCCGCCGTTTCCTGGTGCCGCTGTTTGGCTCCTCGCGCGCCCTCGAGCGCCGCAATTACCCTCCCGGCCAGCACGGCCTCCGCGCCGGCCGCCGCAAGAAGTCGGACTACGCGATCGCCCTCGGCGAGAAGCAGAAGCTGAAATTCCAGTATGGGGTGCTGGAGAAGCAGTTCCGCGGTTGTTACGAGGAAGCCGCGAAACGCCGCGGGGTGACGGGCGACATTCTCCTGCAACTCCTGGAGACCCGTCTCGACAACGTGTGCTTTCGCCTGGGGTTCGGCAACACGCGGCAAGCCGCCCGGCAACTGGTCGGTCACGGCCACGTGCTCGTAAACGGCAAGAAGCTCGACGTGCCGAGCTACCACTGCCGTCCCGGCGACCAGATCAGGGTCGGTCCCAAGCCGTCCTCCCAGCAACTCGGCCTACGCATGATGGACCTCACGCAGGCGAGCCCGCTGAAGGACTGGTTGACGCTGGAGCGCGAGACGATGGAGGGCGTCGTGGCGCGCCTCCCCGAGGTCGAGGACATCGATCCGCTGGTCAACGTCCAACTCATTGTCGAACTCTATTCACGGTAAGCAGGGCCGGACCACCGACCCGGTTCGAAGGCCTCGCAACCCGGCGGGGCCTTTTTCGTTGAAGGAGCGGGAGAGAAAGAACAGGCCGGGAGGGAGCATGACCGGCACTTCCACTTGAAACTTGTAACCCGAACCCTGAAACTCAAGCAAGGATGGCCGACGAAAAGCAGCGCAAGACTCTCGACCAACGACACCGGATGTCGGACCTGGAACGGCTTCGGCACTCCTGTGCGCACGTCATGGCCACCGCGATTGCCCGCCTCTGGCCGGACGCCCAGTTTGCGGCGGGCCCTCCGGTGGAGGGCGGCTACTATTACGACGTGGAGCTTGCGCACCGCATCTCGCCGGACGATTTCCCGGTGATCGAGGATGAGATGAAGAAGGTCGTGAAGGAGAACCAGACCTTCGAGCGGGCGGTGGTGAGCCGGGAGGAAGCGATTGAGATGGCGCAGAAGGGACGGCTGGCGGCGCTGGGCGAAAGGGACACGCCCTCCACCTTCAAGATCGATCTCCTGAAGGACATCCCGGAAGACGAAGAGATCTTGCTCTACAAGAACGGGGATTTCTGGGACCTCTGCGCCGGGCCGCACGTCGGGCGCACCGGCAACTGCAAGGCGTTCAAGTTGATGAGCGTCGCGAGCGCCTTCTACAAGGGCGACGCCAGCAATCCGCAGCTGCAGCGAATCTACGGAACCTGCTTCAAGAACAAGACCCTCTTGCAGGAACATCTCGAGCGTCTCGAAGAAGCCAAGAAGCGCGACCACCGCAAACTGGGCCGCGAAATGGGACTTTTCCACTTCGACGAGATGGTGGGACAGGGTCTGCCGCTCTGGAAACCGAAGGGCGGGATCATCCGGCGTGAACTGCAGGAGTTCATCTCCGGCGAACTCGACAAGCAGGGTTACCACCAGGTTTTCACGCCCCACATCGGCAAGCTCGACCTCTACCGTACCAGTGGGCACTTCCCGTTTTACGAAGAGAGTCAGTATCCACCCTTCGCGGAGCGGGAAGCGCTGCGCAAACTCGGCGACGAGGGCTGCACTTGTGGCGAACTGATGAACGCGCTGCGGACCGGTGAGGTGGAGGGCTTCCTTCTCAAGCCGATGAACTGCCCGCATCACATCCGCATCTTTGACAGCGACCATCACAGCTATCGCGACCTCCCGGTGCGGCTCGCCGAGTTCGGGACGGTTTACCGCTGGGAGCAGAGCGGCGAACTCGGCGGGCTCACCCGCACCCGCAGCTTCACACAGGACGATGCGCATCTCTTCTGCACGCCGGAACAACTCGGTGACGAGATCCAGGGGTGCCTGGGTCTCGTCAAGACCGTCTTCGGGGTGCTCGGGATGACGGAGTACACGGTGCGGCTCTCGTTGCGGGATCCGGAATCCGACAAGTACGTGGGCGATCCCGCGAACTGGGACAAGGCCGAGGAGGCCCTCCGCGAGGCGGTCCGGACCCTCGGAGTGGACTACACCGAAGAACCCGGGGAGGCCGCCTTCTACGGACCGAAAATCGACTTCGTGGTCAAAGACGTGATCGGGCGCGAGTGGCAGCTCGGGACGGTGCAGGTCGACTATAATCTGCCCGAGCGCTTCGATCTCAGCTACGTGGGGGCAGACAACAGGCCGCACCGCCCCGTCATGATCCACCGGGCGCCGTTTGGATCCCTGGAGCGCTTCTGTGGACTGCTTATCGAGCACTTCGAGGGGAAATTCCCGGTGTGGCTGGCGCCCGAACAAGTGCGCGTCCTGCCGATTTCCGAGAAGCACAACCAGTACGCGGAGGGGACCGTGGCAGCCCTCGCGGAGGCCGGAGTCCGGGTCAAATCCGACCTCGGCGGCGATAAAATCGGTGCCAAGATTCGCCTTGCGAGGATGGACCGGGTGCCTTATATGCTTGTAATAGGTGCACGTGAGGAAGAGTCTCAGAACGTCAGCGTGCGCCACCGGGATCGAGACGATCTCGGCACCATGACTCTGAATGATTTCGTCGGCCAAGTATGCGAAGAGATTCGAAACCGCTCACTATGAGCGGCGCTGAAGGATGTTGCCTGTAATGATGCAGCAACTGTTTGACTTCGGCCCCGGCATGACACCCGGAGCGCATCTGCGTCTCCATCCGCGGTCCCTCGTTGCAGAGACCGTGTGTTCAACCCGAAGGGACTGACACTATCGCTAAGAAAAAGAAAAAGAAATTTCGT
>Ga0310121_10001783_pt1 | contig 21386 bp, 20 predicted proteins | sample CB27_Tmax_986_MG_FD_203504 | JGI IMG/M metagenome (GOLD analysis project Ga0310121, IMG submission 203504) | Marine microbial communities from Western Arctic Ocean, Canada - CB27_Tmax_986 | ecosystem: Environmental > Aquatic > Marine > Oceanic | place: Canada: Western Arctic Ocean | collected...
TATGACAGGTGAGCGTGTGTGGCATTTTCAACTCGTGCACCATGGCCTGTGGGATTACGACCCACCAACTGCACCGATCCTGATGGACATTACCGTCGGCGGACGGGAGGTCAAGGCAGTAACGCAGCTAACAAAGCAGGCGTTTGCATTCGTATTCGATCGAATAACCGGGGAACCGGTGTGGCCCATCGACGAGCGACAGGTCCCGCAGTCACAGACTCCAGGCGAGCGGACTTCGCCCACGCAACCGTTTCCAACAAAGCCGCCAGCGTTCGACCGTCAAGGTGCGACGGTCGACAATTTGATCGATTTCACGCCCGCGCTAAGAGAAGAAGCTCTTGAAATCGTGAGCCACTACACCATGGGGCCAATGTTCACACCACCCACCGTTGTGTCTGATGATCCAAGTGGTAATCAAGGAACGGTGCAGCTACCTGGCTCCCAAGGGGGAGCCGATGTGCAGGGAGGCGGCTTCGACCCTGACACCGGCTATCTCTATATCCCATCGATCACGGCGCCGTTCGTGGCTGACATCCTTGAAGGCAATCCCGACCGGACCAACCTCCGGTATGTCAAAGGACGACGGCGTTGGATCGCCGGACCACAGGGCCTCCCTCTCTTTAAACCGCCGTATGGTCGGATTACTGCGATTGACATGAATCGCGGGGAGATAGTCTGGCAGGTGCCAAATGGTAATGGCCCCCGCAACCATCCAGCCATCCAACATCTAAACCTTGGCCCCCTGGGGTATCAGGGGAGGCCCTCACCGCTTGTGACGAAGACCTTACTGTTTATGGGTGAGAGTGGGGGATACACGCCGGGTGGTGCTCGCGTGCCGGCCGACATGCCTGTCGAGTATTCGCCTAACTACGGGGGGGCGTGGTTCAGGGCTTATGACAAGCTGACAGGGGAGGTTTTGTGGGAAACTGAGCTGCCGGCTGGGACAACCGGGAACCCGATCAGTTATCTGCACGAGGGTAAGCAGTACATCGTCGTCGCCGTCGGCTCGCAGGAGGTCGGTCCTCAGTTCGTAGCGCTCGCACTTCCATAGGTCGCTGGCTCTGTTGGCAGCGTGGCCCCGCAGTTAGCGAGCACCTCGCTTTCTACGTTGGACGGTCTTGTTGCACTTCGACAGACTCAGGACGAACGGACGTTGTCCTACTTCGTCTCGTAGTACCGCCGATAGTCCCGGACCACCCCTCGCCGCGCCAGCCATCCGCCGAAGGGGCCTAGCCACCGAAGCAAGAAGTCATTAATGATACCCAACTGGGTCAATTCAATAAGGTTACCGTCGCAGTCCTTCGCGAAAAAGAACCACTGGCCACCGTTGGGCGATCGCTCAGGGACACTGACGATCTCAACCCCTTTCGCCACGAGGTAGTCATGCCACTTCTGAGCGTTACGAATGTTGAAACAGAGGTGGGTCACGCCAGCTCGATTCCAGGAAAGCTCGGCCGGCGGCTGGGAAGGTTTAAATTCGAAAATCTCCAGCACCGCACCGCCCGGGATACGTAGCCACCCTATCTTGCAGGTCGCCTGGTCTCCGGGAACTCCGAAGAAAGACAAAAGCCGTTCGGGAGGCACGTCTGACACGCCGACAAGGGGACAACCAAAGACATCCCAGTAAAACCGAACCGCCCGGTTGAAGTCGGACACGGTGATGCCGGTGTGACTGAATGAGCGTATTCGCACGAAGGCTCCCTAGTTCGACACGGCGGCTGCGGCTACAGCCAACTCCGTCTCCTTGAGGTGATCCGCCACCCGGATTGCCTGTGCGGCAATGGTCAGTCCCGGATTGACGGCGGACGACGACGGAAAGAAAGAGGCATCGACGACGAACAGATTCTCAATGTCGTGAGATCGGCAGAACGGATCGACTACTGACCGAGTAGGGTCTGTTCCGAAACAGGCGGTTCCGCACTGGTGCGTAGTGTTGTGGTTAGTGTGGGCGTACACGAACCAGAAACCGAGTCGCCGCAACATACGCTTCACTTCACGCACGAGTTGACGATGGGCATGCAGGTTGTTCGGTTGGTAATGTAGCTGGATGTGACCATTACTGGCGATAACCACACGGTTGTCTCGCCGAGGGAGGTCTTCGGTCATGGCCAACCAGTCCACGCCCCGTGTCACCCAGGCGTTGTAGGCCCATAACGGCATTGGTATCCATGGGTATGCGGTTTGCGCCATGACGCCGTGCGTGCGGCCTTGTGACTGGATTTGGCCAAGTGGAAATGGGTCGTCCGGACCACGAAAGTAGAAATCGTTAATCGCAACCGTTTTTTGAAAGACGTCCTTGTTTTTTCTAAACGGGTGAAACCCCTCCATCATGGTCGCCAAGTGCGCCATATAACGTCGTCCGACCAGACCTGAGGAATTAGCGAGCCCGTTTGGGTGTTGGTCCGTGGCTGAGCGTAACAGAAGCGCTGCAGAGTTGACGGCGCCGCAGGATACGGCCGTCAACGCGGCCTCTACACGGTGTGTTCTGCCATCACGCTCGACATCGATCGCCTCAACTCGGCGACCAGTGGAATCGGTAAGAAGTCGCTGGGCTCTGGCATTTGTCCACAGGGTAACGTTCGGATAATCAGCGAGCGGACGGACGCAGCAGACATCGGCGTCGCTCTTGGCGTGACGTTGACAAGGGAACGAGTTACACGTGTTGCAAAGCACGCAGCCACTTGGATCACCGATATTACGAACACCGAGTGGTAGCGGCGAAGGGTGTAACCCCTGATCTCTAAGCGCCTCCACGTACCGAGCCATTCCATCAGCGTGAGGGACCGGCGCGTGTGGAAACGGTCCACGAGGCGCTTCGGTGGGATCGGATCCTGCCTTGCCGTGTACTTGATATAGATGCTCGGCACGCTCGTAGAACGGTGCCAAAACGTCATAGTCAATTGGCCAAGCAGGCGAGATGCCGTCGGCGTGTTCAAGTTCCCCGAAATCCTCGCGGCGTAGCCGAAAAAGCACGCTGCCCCAAAATTTTGTGTTCCCGCCGACACAGTAGTGGGTATACGGTGTGAACGGCTTACCGTCAGGACCGAGCCACGTCTCGTCGGCACGATAACGTTGGTGCTTCCATACGGCTTCTGGGTCCCAATTCTCAGGCTCCTGTGGTACAAAATCTCCACGTTCAAGCAGAAGCACCTCAGCGCCGGTGCTGGCGAGGGCGTGTGCGAGCGTGCCGCCGCCGGCTCCGCTCCCGATAATGACAATGTCGTACCGTTTACTGGGCAACTGAGTTCACAAGGGCGTGGATGTCTCGGCGTCGGCAGTCGCGTAAATCTGATCCATCAATCGCTGGTCGGCCATCGCTAACTCGAGACTCATTTCTGGGACTCGTTGTTCTCGAATTGCCCCGACAAAGTCACGATACATTGCCTGATAGCCTCGCATGTCACGGAAACCTGGAAGCAGAAGTTGCATCCCTCCTTTTCCCCGTACGAACACGCAAGCGCCGTTAGACTCGAATGAGATGATCCCGTCACGCCCGAATAACTTCGATAACCGTAATCCTCGAAAAAGTGACGGCACTTCGCGGGAGTAGTACAACGCCCCTGCCGCTCCGGTGTCGTATCTGAATGCCACGAGCATGCTCTTAGCTCGTGTGTCAAGATTTTGAGGTTTGACTGGAGGTCGAAATCCATACGCTTCAGTAATCGTCGGACCTAAGCTATTGGCGAGATGCAGCCAGTGGATCCCTTCTTCAAAGAACGCATCACCACCAGCCATTGACTCATCGTTACGCCAATCGTCAGCTGGTTTAAATCGCCGGAGAAGTGTTGTGAAGTGCGCCATTAACAAATCGCCGATAACACCCTGGTGTAGTAACCGTCGCAAACAAAGCGTCAAGGGCTTATAGTGATCATTCTCGCCGACAAGCACAATTCGACCACTCCGAACTCGAGCTGCTTGCACGGTTTGAAAGTCACTGGTGTTAAGGAAGGCCGGCTTTTCGACCAGCACATGCTTACGAGCCGTTAGCGCTTGAAGTGTCAAATCGAGATGAAACCGAGGCGGCACGGCAATGACAACCGCGTCCACCGACGGATCTTCGAGTGCAGAAGCGTAACTGGTGTAATGGGTGTGGCCGAGATATTGCTGGCGATAGCGTTCAGCTTTCGCACCATCACGACTGGCGTAGCTACAAAGCACAGCGTCGCCCAGTTGCTTTAGGTGACGGCTGTGAACCCCGGTGATGAAGCCACAACCAAGAAACGCGATGTGTACAGGCGCAGACACCGGTTCATGATATCCCGGCGGTGGTCTCGCCAAGAATAGCGGTAACAGTGAATCTGCCAGTCGCGAAACAGTCCGGTGAATTCGTGCTGGCCCCGCGACTGGTGGCCGAGATGAAATCAGTGAGATTTAGCGCACGAATCACAGGGGGGGACATCGCTCCTAGTACTGTTTTCGGCGGCACAATGCTAGAGTTCACGAATCCTACGAGGGAGAGGCGATGAACGTTTTGATAACAGGATCGAATGGATTAATCGGGTCGGCGTTGATGCCTTTCTTGAGGGACGGTGGTCATCAGTTTCGGCGGTTGCTGCGGACGGAGTCACACGAGTCGGACACGACCTCCTGGAACCCCGAAACCGGCACGTTTGCGCGCGGCGCGTTTGATGGGATCGAGGCGGTTGTTCACCTCGCCGGCGAAGGCATTGCGAGCGGACGCTGGACCGAGGGCCGCAAGATGAGCATTCGGGATAGTCGTGTCGTTGGAACCAGGAACCTATGTGAGGCGCTCGCGGTTCTGGATACCCCGCCGCGTGTTCTCGTGGCGGCATCGGCAATCGGGTTTTATGGAGACCGGGGTGACGAGCTACTCGACGAGTCCGTCCTTCCTGGAAGCGGGTTCCTGCCGGATGTTTGCCAAGCATGGGAGGCGGCGGTTGCTCCGGCACACGCACGCGGGATCCGGGTTGTGAATCTGCGGACCGGGATCGTCCTCAGTTCACAGGGCGGGGCACTGGCCCAGATGTTGACTCCCTTCAAGTTGGGAGTCGGTGGTGTTTTAGGATCGGGTAATCAGTACATGAGTTGGATCGCGATCGATGACATGCTGGGGGTTGTGCTTCACGCGCTGACTGACACTTCGGTCAGGGGACCCGTGAACACTGTTGTGCCGAGAGCGGTGACTAATTATGAGTTTACCAAGACGCTCGGTAAAGTGCTCCATCGACCCACGGTCTTTCCCATGCCAGCGTTCGCGGTCAAGTTAGTCTTCGGGGAGATGGGTGATGAATTACTCCTAGGCAGTACGCGGGTTACGCCAACCTGTTTAAACGAAACTGGTTTCGGGTTCGCTTATCCGGACCTCGAAGATGCTCTGCGACACGTACTGGGGCGAGAGCAAATCAATGTTACCTGACTTTTCGTGCTGGAAGGCCAGAGACTTACCAGAAGATATGGTACCGAGGGAGAGAGTGTTGTCACGGATACGGAGCCTTGTCGTTTGTGTGCCAGGACGTCATAGAAATCCGCGTCTGGTAGATGTCACTTGCGAGTGGAACCGTAAAGGACTGTCCAGGCGAGGCGACCTTTCCGTGCCAGTAATGGTGCAGAGGCCTGCACATCATCCGACAGGTAGGTACTTACTAGGAGAGGGAGACGAGACGTGAGCTACGACGCTTTCCGCGCTGCCGAAGCTGCGTCCTGCCTGTCACCGAGATCGAACACGAGCGAATAGTTGGGGAAAAAGATGACCTTAAGTAAATGGCAGATATCCGGAGAGTATTTTAAGACGTGCAACTGTGACTATGTATACCCCTGTATCACTTCGAACTTGTCTGCAGTGGACTCACACAGTGAGTGCAAGGTGGCGCTGGCTTTCACGTGAACCAGGGAAGTTTCGACGACCTAGGTCTTGCCGGACTCAATTTCGTTGTCGTCGCGATTACCCCGGGTCCCATGATTGAGAGTAACTGGACGGTAGGCGTTATTGTGGACGAGCAGGCTAGCGATAAGCAGCGCGAGGCGTTGGTCGGCATAGTTCAGGTCAGGCAGGTGGACCCATGGCGGGTCTCGGGCCGTCAATTGCGAACTTTGCCGGCGTGGAAGTCAAACCAATTTACTTCGAGTCCAGCGGGATGAAGCGCTCACTTTCGGTGATCGGTCTTGTCGAGCAGTCGGTGGAGGGCGTTGCGAGTCCGGCATCACTGGACCGACCCATCATGCTCGACCATACGGTGCACCCGGTATCGGCACGTCTGGCACTCGCAAAATCCACGGGGTCGATGTTCGATGTCTTCGACATCAAGCTGGATGCCAGGAATGGGGGCAATAACGGGCACTACGCCGCGTTCAGTTGGAAGTCGGCTTGAACTGTAATGAATGGTTGCGGCGCCCAGGCAAACGTAACCAACTAGCGCGTTTTAAATGGAACTAAACAGGACAGGCCTGGCGTTCACTAGTGCCGTTTCGTGGAAAATTAATTGGGGACAGATCTGCATCGGCGCAGGTCTGCTACTGGTGACGGTACTAGCATGGTGGTACCTACTGCACTTGGCGCGTGGCATGGAATCGACTTCGACCATGGATGCGATGGGGCCGATCGCGCGACCTTGGGGTGCTACAGATCTCGGATTCACTTTCGTCATGTGGACGGTGATGATGGTGGGTATGATGCTGCCGTCCGCCGCGCCCATGGTTATGGTATTCGCGACAATCCACCGAAAGCGCGGTGAGCGAGGCGAGTCGTATGCCCCCACAGGTCTGTTCGTTCTGGGTTACCTAATTGCATGGACTGGATTTTCAGCCGCGGCGACGCTGACTCAGTGGGGCTTGCAGGCTGTGGTCTTGCTCTCTCCGATGGGGATTGGTACCAGTCCGTGGTTAGGTGCCTCGTTGTTGATCGTCGCTGGTATGTACCAATGGACACCGCTTAAGTTCGCCTGCCTAGCCAAGTGTCGTTCTCCGCTGGGATTCCTCATCACCGAGTGGCGCGACGGGGCACACGGGGCTTTATTGATGGGTCTCCGGCACGGTGTATTCTGCACGGGGTGCTGCTGGGCGCTGATGGTTTTACTTTTCGTCGGGGGCGTGATGAACCTGCTCTGGGTTGCTGTGATTGCCGGTTTCGTGTTCGTGGAGAAAATGATACCAGCCGGGGAGCTTGTGGCGAAGCTTACGGGCGTTGCATTGGCGGGTGCTGGAGTGTGGATGATGGTTAGTGCCGTGAACTGATGTGACGCGGTCCCATACCTCGTGTGGTGCCATTGCGTGACTGGCGATTCCTCGAGATCCTGAAATATGAAGGCAGGTGCTCAACCTGAAGTTCTCTTCCTCACTCCAGTGACATTCACCCATGTATTGTCTCGCCTTGACCAGTTGCAGGTTCTTTTATTGACTTCAACATCGCTAGGGCGTATACACAACATGGGTGTAACTAGATTTGCGAAGAACTCGATAGAAGCGTCGTCGCAGCAGCTGAGTTCTGCATACAAGACAGGAGGTTTCAGATGCGCAGTCGATATCTTGGGTTCGCCGGTGCGTTAGCCCTTGTCATCGTTAGTGGAGTAGTGCTGGCACCAGCTCCCCTCGCGGGTCAGGCGAGTGACGGTGCAACAAGCGAAGCAGCGCTCCGCACGCCGTGGGGCGACCCAAACTTAGAAGGCGATTGGAATGGCCACTCATTGACGCCGTTGCAGCGACCGACGAATTACGACGACAAACCTGTTCTCACGCCAGAGGAAGAGGCAAGGGTGGTGTCGGCGGTCCTGGCGCAGGCCGGTCGTGATGAACGTCGAACGGGGACGGCAGACGTGGCGGGCGCATATAACGCGATCTTCCAGGATCGAGCTGGGGAGCTCAACCATGGACGTACGGGACTGATCGTGGACCCGCCGAATGGCAAGATTCCGCCGATGGTGCCGGCGGCACGAGCGGCGGCCGACAGAGACATGAAGTTACGGCTTGACATGCGGGATGGGAGTAGAAGAACAGAGATGTCAGAGCGGTACAATCTGAACAAATTTAATCGCGCTGATGGTCCAGAGGATCGAGGCATCGGCGAACGTTGTCTGGGGCGCCAGCTGCCAGTGCTTCGTGGTGCGGCGCGAATTACGCAATCCCGAGAGTCGGTGGGGATCTTTTACGCCTTCGGTCAAGGTGGAGGGTTCAGTCGTGTCATCCCGATCACGGATAAGCCGCATCTACCTTCGAATATTCGCTCGGATATCGGCGACGCGCGCGGGCATTGGGAAGGCGACACGCTGGTCGTCGATGTTACTAATTTCAGCGATCGCAGGTCGTATCAAGGATCCCGGGAGAACATGCACCTGACCGAACGCTTTACACGCCTCGACGCGAGTACTCTTGAGTACAAAGTCACGATGGAGGATCCAACGACATGGACGGAACCATGGACGGCGATGCTCTTACTCGACATAGTTGACCCACTGGAGGCGAGCCTTGTCCTGACTCAGCAAACGTGTCATGAGGGGAACTATGGGATGGTGGGCATTCTCTCTGGCCACCGTGCCGCGGAGAGGGCCTTCGCGGACGGGACAGGCCCGGATCCCTTCTCGATGGACAGTTACTCCGGTGGCGGAGCAAATGATTTCGATACCGCCGGCAAAGGTATCGAGCTCGAGGTAGTGGAATAGGTTACCCTGAGGAAATCAGCGGGAGAACGATGAGGAAAACACGCGAGCAGCAGGAGGTGAGTGCAATGCGTAGAAAGCTAACTGGTGTGGTGTTGGGTGTGGGACTTGTCGTGGCAGCAACTGGGCCCGTGTGGGCTCATCACGCCTTTGCGGCAGAATTTGATGCGAACAAGCCGCTGAAGTTTGAGGGCACGCTGACGCGGGTGGAGTTTGTCAATCCGCATGCTTGGTTTCATATTGAGGTCGAGCAGCCGGATGGTACGGTGGTGGAGTGGGCGTGCGAAGCCGGAAATCCGAACGCGCTGTTTCGTCGAGGCATGAACAAGCGGACGTTTCCGCCTGGAATCGAGATTGTGGTCGATGGGTACCAGGCGAAGGACGGTTCCAATCGAATGAACGGCCGTGACATTACACTTCCTGATGGTCAGAGTTTCTTCCTCGGCTCGTCCGGCACCGGTGCGCCCGATCCGAACGTTGCGCCGACACCCTGAGCACACAACACACTAACTGGATTCACGATGACCCACCGGTGAGCCGTTTTCACCCCTGAGATCGGCTCACGAATACCGCGCACCTCACCACGCGAGCGCAGGCAACGTGTTCGCTCGGTGTGAGTGTTAGTTACACGCGGCCATCCTTACCCGTCATCGATTGTACAAGTCGGCAATGGGTGGGATTTTACGAGTGATATCAACGATGATGGTGTCGCCCTCCCAGCGCTGCACCAGCTGCTCCTTGCGAAGGTGCCCAAGAAACGTTTCTTCAACCATCTCCACGCAGTGGTAGTCCATCAGTTCGGCGTTCGTTTCCAGATGACGGTACAGGACCATGCTCATTGTCCAGGGACGCGTGAACACGTTTGAGTCTTCGACGGTGACTTCGTAGCGAATCGCATCTGGCGTGATGGCCGTAAACTGTTCGACCAGCTGCAGCGCAGAACTGTGGAAATCTCCGGCTCTGGAGAACCACGTGCGGTCGTTGAAATCCGTCACGTTGACGACCAGCGTATCCCCTTCCCACCGGCCGCGTGAGAATCCCATCCACATGTCGTCGGGAGGAGGTTCAGCCTCTGCCATATGGATCGTGCGGCTGGCTCTGGCGTACGCGAACCGGATAAAGATGGTATCCGTCCCCTGGACGATCTGCATCGGGTAGGGCATATACATCGCTCGTGGCGTCCCGGGCAGATAACACCTGACCTCAGGATCGCGGTCGAGCCAGTGATCGGCGTTGTCTTGCTTTTTGGCTGCCGCCTCGGGCGTGTATGGAATGTCGTTACCCTCGACAACCCCTGGCCCCGGGGGCACTCCGCCCACTGAGCCGAGAGCCAGTACCGGCGCCCCAAGAACCTCGACGCCTTCGTACACCCCTGGGTGGGCCACCGCCGGACGCATCGTATGGGCCAGAAGGTCCCAATTGGCCGTATTCGTGACCTGCCAAATACCGTTAAAGTTTGGCTTGTCGTCCGCGGTGCGAGCGGGCCGCTCGTTTTCTCCCTGGTCTGGAGTGTCTGTGCATGCTGAGAGCATCGTGGCCCCAGCAATCACCATCAGTAAATCGATGTATCGGTTTCTCATATCGGAGTCTCCTTTTCCAACACCCACTCGGGCGTGCGCTCACACTCCGCTGACAAGAATGGGGCGATGAGCGATCGATCCTGGGGATACTACGACCAGTGCCGGAAGTCGCTCGGATCAGCTAGTCGTCATTATCGCTAGAGTAGAAAGGTTGTCAACCACCAATCTTGGCGGGGGCGCTGTACAAAGGAATGTGACAAAAAAAGAGAGAGTAAGGTAGGGGTATCTCTCTCAGAGCGATTCCCATCTGTCCTGATGCTACGGGAAGTCCGCACCTCACGGATTGTTCTGCAGGTGGAGAAGATCCCTGACGTCTATCGAAAACCAGGAGCGCCAGTGTCATACGAACACCTGTCGGTTATCGACGCTTGCCGGTTCAGTTGACGGCGACGGTGAGATGGCCGTTTGTGCAGTACCGGCCCACGATCAACCGAGGCTTGATCGTGACACCGCCGGTCCTCTCAGGTCGGTTTAGTAGGGCGTATTATCCAGGTAATCGAGTAACTGTTGGGGAAGATCGTTTCTCTGCAAGGGAATGGACTGATCGGGAACTTCATCACCTGTCCAAACGTCAACGGTCCTGTCATCGCTCGGCATGCCCTCCATACTTAGATCCTGTGTATCCGAATCCCGATCGGCGTTGGAGGCGGCAACGTCTATGTACGATTGAGAAATACAGCGGTGGGATGCATTCTGGGCTTGGATGACACAGAGGGCATCTCCATGAAATTTCGCCTTCGGTAGAATGGTGGTGCTTAGTGCGGCGTTCTGCTTTTTTGTCACCTTCTGAAGTTTACTGCCAGCATTGATTTGATTAAGAAGGATGGTCGTCCGAATCGGGCAAGTACCCACACCCCCAGCACCAAGACGAGCGGTCGCGATCGCAACCGTAATCTTAGTTCCCTTAGCCACCCAACCTAGGTTGGGTACGGTTCCACTGACGCCGAATAAGAAGACACCACTGTCCTGCGCCTGTGCGGGGCCCACAGCGATTAGTGTCAAGATTGCGACGAAGAAGACGGTTGTTTTCATAACAGCCTTTCCTTGTGGCAGCTTCGACGAGTTTGCGTCGAAAAACGAGTTCGGCGACTTTGTTGGGAGGCACAGTACTCCTTAAATAATATTTGTGCATTGAAGATTAGTACAAGAACAACCACGGTGTTTAACCGTGGCTTCTTGATTCTATTGGTGGAAGTTGGTTGCGGGGGGGGGATTTGAACCCCCGACCTTTGGGTTATGAGCCCAACGAGCTACCGGACTGCTCCACCCCGCGCCATGCAGACTCTTTCAACCCTCGATGGTACCATGCGGCCCTAGCCTGGTCAAAGGCTGCACTTTGGTGAGGCCGCCTAGAGGAGTCTTAAACTAAACGCAGAGCAGTATAAACCTGATTGAGAAGTGGTTGCGCTCAACGGATAGGTTTAGGATCTTCTGCAAAGAGGAGAAGAAGTTCGCCTGGCTTGATCAGGCTGAGCTCCCTTCGAGCTACCTCTTCAATCGCTCGTGGATCCTGTCGAAGTCTGTTTACCGTCTGGCGAAGTTTTGCATTTTCGCGGCGGAGTCGGTCGAGATCGTCGCGAAGAATGCGATGCTGCTGTCGAGCCTCGAGTGTATCGAGAAAGCCATCCTCGCCGAGCAGAGCGTTGGCGGCGAGTGCGGATGCACCAAATATTAGGGTAAAGCGCACCAGTCGACCGAGCCAGACGGAGAACTTCGCTACAAATGAGGACTGTTGCTTTTTGAGGCGTACCTTGCGACGCGGCATAAACGGGGTTAGGTCTGTAGTTACGGTTACTGTTGACTACACCTTCCACAGGACATGTAGCTTAATGGTCGTACATTGTTTTCGGCAGAAAGGTCTGAAATGAATAGAGAGCAGGGCGCTGAGGTCGTGATGGTGTGGACGACGTTTCCGGGTGACGACGACCCGGCGCCGTTTTCGCAGACGCTGGTCTCAGAACGTCTGGCGGCCTGCGTGGCGACACAGCGAGGTGTCACGTCGGTCTATCGATGGAGAGACGGGATCGAAAAGGCCACTGAGTATCAACTAACGATCAAGACGACAGTAGACCGCGTTGGAGCCCTCGAACGGCGAGTAGGTGAGCTCCACCCGTATGACGTTCCCGAATTCTTGATTCTGCCGATCAACGGCGGGTCGGCGGCATACTTGGAATACGTGGAGGCGTCAACGCAAATCGAGCAGGGTTCAGACTGAATCGGTTAAAAGACTCTTAAAATAAGAAAGCCCCCGATTAAGAATGTGAAGAACAGGAGAGTCGCCATATTGAAATTATCCTCGAGCGCTTGACGGATCCGAACGCCAAACAAACGGAGAATCCCCGCAACCAGAAAGAATCTCGTGGCGCGTCCAATTAAACTGATCACGAGAAACGAAACAAACGGCATCTCGATGGCACCCGATGCAATCGTGGCAACCTTGAACGGAATGGGTGTGAAGGCGGCAGCCGCAAGAAACCACGTGCCCCAGCTATCGGCGAGTACTACAAATCGGTCCCAGTGGTGTTCCGCACCGTAAAAACCGATAATGGATTCTCCAACCGTGGCCATTAATCCAAAGCCAATCGCGTAGCCGATAGCTGCCCCAAGAAGGGAGCCAGCCGAACAGAGCGCGGCAGTCAGTAGCCACCGAGTCGGTCGAGTGGCAACGATGGCGATGAGCAACACGTCGGGCGGAATTGGGAAAAACGATGATTCCGCGAGGGCTATAAGAAAAAGCGCGACGAGTGCCTGTGACGTATTGGCCCAGCGGATGGTCCAGTCGTAGGCACGGCGCAACAGAGCACGCGGTGCGTCAATTATTGCGTGGAGCAGAGGCATCTATTGGGGTATCCGACTGTAGCAGACTTCTAGGACGGTATCACGGTACGATACAACCGATGGTCGACGTTGAACATGTTGGTGACCCGCGCCCTTATCGTGGAGACTTTGTCGAAGCGGGTCATTGGGTGTCTGGTTGTCGCCACTGCCAGTAAAGACCTCTTGTGGCTATCGGGTTTCATTGCGTGGAACTTCAAGTTGATGTTGGTTTGTTTAAAATCAATCCGAAGTATCTGGATGTCTTGGTTTTATCGAATCGGGAGGGCTGAAAAATGACGACAGGTGGTCCGATCGTTATTTTTTGCACTCAGTCGGATATCGAGGCAAGCGTCGTTCGTGGACTACTCGAAACACATGGCATACAGGCGAGTCTGGTCTCCGACGTGCCGCACGCGGTGTTCCCATTAACAATTAATGGTCTGGGCGAGGTACGGCTCTCGGTTCGGGAGGAGCATGTTGACACCGCGAAGCAGTTGATTGCCGACTATAGCAATAAGATAGCGGCCAAGGTCGATGAGCTGCGCGACGACTTCGACGCACTAGAGACATCATTGGGATACAAATTTCGTGACAAGGGTTTACTCGAACACGCGCTAACTCATAGGTCACGAGCACACGAGGACGCAAGCGGTGGTGTTACCGACAACGAGTCACTTGAGTTTCTCGGCGACGCGGTGCTAGGACTGATGATCTCCGACCGTCTCTTTCGAGAGTTTCCTGAGTACGACGAAGGTCGCAAGTCGAAGGCCAAAGCATTACTCGTCTCCGCCCCGACACTGGCGCGGATTGGTGAAGAACTCGGCTTGGGTGCCTACCTCTTGCTAGGTCGAGGAGAGGAGAAGACCGGTGGGCGACAGAAACCTTCATTGATCGCTGACACTTTTGAGGCCGTACTGGCGGCCGTCTATCTCGATGGCGGTGTCAAGGCTGCTGATGCATTTATTGAGCGCCGCTTTCGGGACGCGCTTGAGAACGTCCGAGCGGGTCGCGCTTTCAGCGTTGGCGTCGCGGACCATAAGTCAAGTCTACAAGAATGGTTACAGAGCCGCGACAGACCTCTACCAGTGTATGCGCTCGTTTCGACGAAGGGACCGGACCATCGAAAACTGTTCGAGGTGAAAGTTGCCGTCGATGGCCAGACGATCAGCCGGGGCGAAGGTCGGAGTAAGAAAGAAGCTGAGCAGGAGGCGGCGTCGCGTGCGCTGGACGTGCTCCAGGATGACCCGGTAAGCGGGCATACTGCTAGTCGATCTGTATGAGGCTCCAACCCTCGTCCTGCTCGGCTGCCTCGGGATCACGTGTAGCCTTTCCGCTCTCGGGTGCGGGTTCCATCTGTGGTAGGCGAGAGACGGCGTACTCCTGAACTTCACGGGAGAGGTCGATCTCGTCTGGTGGCGCCGGAGAGCAGTGAAGCCGGACCCACAACCGTAACAGCGGGTCAGTGAAGGAGTATCTTTTGCGGTGGACGCTGACCAGGTCGACATCCTGCAGCCAGGTGAGATAGTCCTTGGTCGAGCCCGGAGTCCTGGCAAGACGATGGGAGATTTCGGTGAGCGTCAGTGGTTCCTCTTGTGACAGCACCTGCAGAATCGCCTTCAAGGCACCGTAGCCGCGTGCTCGATGAAGCCGCAATTCGTAGGAAAATCGACACAGAAGTGTGAGGTGGGAGCCCACGGCCAACTGGGAGGCGAGTGCACTGACAGGATCTCCGCTACTTGGTCCATCCATTGATGTTAGGGCTTTAGTGATTGCCTGCACATACGCTGGGCGGCCATCGGCTAGCACGTGAACCATTCGGCTTAAATCATGACGCTCGTTATCATCGCGGCCCACGCCGTTCGTCAAGAGAGTCGCGGAGACCTCGGCGGGTGATAGAGGGGGAACGTGAATGACCTCGAATCGATCGGGCGCATCTCGTAGCAGGCGATGGGCGCGGCTTGTATATCGCGTGGCCAGCACGAAATGGTTTCGACTCGCAACCAACGGCTGCATCAGCTCGCGTTGGATACCCCGGAGCCCTGGAAAGCTCTCGAAAGTTCGAAGCTCGAGGACTTCATCAATGAGAAAAACTGGCGTGCGACCGTTGGGGGCTTGTGCCGCCTGAAAAAATCTGAAGATTTTATCGAAAGCACCTCGAGCGTCTCCTGGAATCAGTTTAAAATGAGCGTTTCCGTTAGCCGGCTCAAGCGCGTAGGGCGACTTGCGTGTAATCGATTCACAGAATTCTTCTGGTGTCGATGCGGCACGTTCGATGTCCAGATACTGACTCCCGTTATCTCCAAGGAGTTTTGCGAGACGAAGTAGAAGAGAGGTCCGACCACTGCCGCATCCGCCGAGAAGTACAGGTATGCGCGGGGGAGTTGCATCGAGAGCAGCCAAGATTCGGCGTTCGATGAGTGGCCGTTCTGGAATCACTTCTATCCTTTAACTAAATCGATTCGAAGTCGTCGCGTGAGATAGCGTAAGAAGAGCACGTCAAGAGCCTAGAACATATGGAACACTGCGCATGTTGTCAATTCGAAATAGTTTTAACGTTATGATCTTTCTTGCCAAGAAGATCCTTGACTTTTACCGACGAGATTTTCCGTGACGGTTTTCGTCATGAAGATCCTTAACTGTTCAAACAAGATCCTTCGCGCTTGCAGCGATGCGATCGCCGCGTGTAAGGGTTCTGCTATTATGCCGATTTTGAATGGACCAAGCGGATGCCTCCAGTAAATATTGCGGTCATCGGTGCGCAGTGGGGTGACGAGGGCAAAGGGAAGATTGTTGACTTGTTGACCCCGGCATTCGCGGTCGTAGCTCGGTATCAGGGCGGGCACAACGCGGGACACACGGTGTTTGTCAACGGTCGAAAGTTCGTCCTCCATCTGATTCCATCTGGCATCTTGCACCCGGACGTAACGTGTCTCATTGGCAACGGTGTCGTGGTGGACCCTATCGCACTGTTTAAGGAACTCGACGAATTACGTGGTGAAGGCATCGAGCCCGAGGGTCGACTCTTTATCAGTGATCGAGCCCACGTCATCCTGCCGTATCACAGAGAGATCGAGGCGGCGTCAGAAGCGGCCAGAGGCGAACGGCGTATCGGGACTACCGCACGTGGAATCGGACCGAGTTACGAGGACAAGATAGGGCGTCGCGGTGTCCGCATTCGCGATCTGGGTGACCACAATCCTAACGGAGTGTTAGCCGAGACCCTGCGTGCCAACGTCAAGACCTGGAATGACGCGGGTGGCGGAGCTCAGGTCGACTGGGAGTCGGTCTATTCGGACCTCATCGCTGCGTGGGCAAGACTTAGACCGCTGGTAACCGATGTGTCGGTGTATCTGGAGACCGCAAGTCGTGACGGGAGGAGGGTGCTCTACGAGGGTGCCCAGGGCACGATGCTAGATATCGACCACGGAACCTATCCCTTCGTCAGCGCATCAAACGGGACGATCGGAGGAGTTTGTACGGGGCTCGGCGTGGGTGCCCAAAGTATCGGAGGGGTGCTCGGTGTAATCAAAGCCTACACGACTCGGGTCGGTGAAGGACCCCTTCCGACGGAGGTAACTGGGGGAGATGGCGACAGGCTGCGCGAGAGCGGTCAAGAATTTGGGGCGTCGACCGGACGACCGCGTCGCTGTGGCTGGTACGACGCCGTGGTTGCGCGCTACGCGGTCAGAATTAATGGTCTCCAGGCGTTTGCCCTGACGAAGCTCGACGTACTGGACGGTCTTCCGGAGATCCGAGTGTGTACCGGTTATCAATGCGGTAACGAACTGGTGACGGAGTTTCCGGTTGACACAGCGAAACTGTTAACGTGCGTGCCGGTTTACGAGACTCTGCCTGGATGGGCTGCTCCGACGTCCAACGTTAGGCGGTTCTTGGATCTTCCGGCGGAGGCTCGGGCGTACGTGGCGCGCCTAGAGGAACTCACTCAGATACCGATCGCCATCGTATCAACCGGTTCAGACCGTGCCGATACGATTGTTCGCGAGGGGTCGCTCGTCGCGCAGTGGCTCGCCTAGTGTTGTCCTCCTAGCGGCCAAAAGACCGCGCGAGCAGGAGCAGAGCGTTCATGCGAAGCAGAGACGGCCGCCGCTGGCGTCGACAATTAGGGGCTACCACCGCGGTCGCGGTGATCTTGAGCGGGTGTATGGAGTTGGTGCCTGCTGGTCCGACGGTCGAAGACGCCGAAATCTTCATTCGCGACGCGGAGTCACGCTTACTCGCACTCTGGATAGACGCGGGACGAGCGGCCTGGGTGCAGAATAACTTTATTACGCCAGATACCAACACGTTGGCAGCGTCAGCAAACGCGGACGTGATGGCAGCGACCACCGAGCTGGCCGCGGCCGCGGCACGGTTCAACAGTCTAGTGCTGCCTGGTGACGTGAACCGAAAACTGGCACTGCTTAAGACCTCGCTCGCGGCCGTCGCGCCGAGCGACCCTGTACTTCAGCAGGAATTGTCTGAGCTGATGACTCGGATGGAGAGTATCTACGGGCAGGGCGAATTCTGTCCGGAAGGCGAGGAAACATGTCTGGATTTACCGACAATGGAACGGATGTTCGCCGATGTTCGTGAGACGGACGAACTGTTGGCCATTTGGTCTGGGTGGCGCCGGGTGTCACGGGAGATACGGTCTCGATATGAGCGTTTCGTAGAGATCTCGAACGCAGGCGCGCGTGAGCTGGGTTTTGCTGACACCGGAGAGATGTGGCGCTCAGCTTACGACATGCCGCCGGATGTGTTTACTGATGAGCTCGAACGGTTGTGGGGACAGGTGCGACCGTTGTACGAGTCGCTTCATTGCCACGTGCGAGCGCAGTTGGGTCAGGAATACGGGACCGCGGTTGTGCCAGAGGGAGAACCGATTCCGGCCCATCTGTTTGGCAATATGTGGAGCCAGACCTGGACCAATATTTACGAGACGGTAAGACCGAACCGGAGCAGTCGCGGATACGACCTGACTCGGCAGCTGGAGCGTCGAGGGGTTGACGAGCTCGAGATGGTGCGATACGGCGAACGATTCTTTAGCTCGTTGGGTTTTGCGCCGCTTCCGACGACATTTTGGGATCGGTCGCTGTTTTTGCAACCGATCGATCACGACGCGGTCTGTCATGCGAGCGCATGGAATATCGACTTTGAGTCGGATGTCCGGATCAAAATGTGTATCGGCGTGAACAGCGAGGACTTTGACACGATTCATCACGAGCTTGGCCACAGCTACTATCAGCGGGCCTATAGTAGCCAAGACCCGCTTTATCGAACAAGTGCGAACGACGGGTTTCACGAAGGGATTGGCGACACAATTTCCCTCTCAATCACACCCGAGTATCTTGTGGAGGTCGGGTTACTTGATGGGATCCCATCCGCGGACACTGAAATCGGCCTGCTCCTGCGCCAGGCTCTCGACAAGATCGCCTTTCTCCCATTCGGGTTGCTTGTTGATCAATGGCGGTGGCAGGTGTTTTCCGGGGAAATCACACCCGATCGGTACAACACCGCTTGGTGGGAACTACGCCGTGAATATCAAGGTATTCGGGCACCGGTCCCACGAAGTGAAGATGATTTCGATCCTGGTGCCAAGTATCACGTCTCGGTAAACACGCCGTATACGCGCTACTTTCTCGCGTATATTCTGCAATTTCAGTTTCACCGGGCGCTGTGTGCGGCCGCCGGCATCGAGGGACCGCTGCATCGGTGCTCGGTGTATGGCAGTAGAGAGGCTGGTGCCCGGCTGGCCGCCATGCTGGAAATGGGGGCGAGTAAGCCGTGGCCTGAGGCGCTTGAGAGGATCGCCGGAACGCGGGAAATGGATGCGACCGCTATCTTGGACTACTTCGCGCCGCTCTCTATCTGGTTGGATCAACAGAACGAAGACCGGGCGTGCGGGTGGGACTTCGGCTAGACGGCCGGGCTACGCGTCTACGAGCGACCAATATATTCTTCGTCGGTGACCTGCTCGAACCAGGTGGTCGCGGCGTCGATGTTCACCGCTAGGTGGGTCATCGGAGCGTCGACCGTAGCGCCGTGCCAATGGCGCTCTCCGGGTTCAATCCGTACCGCACCCCCAGCCGCGATTTCCTGAATAGGTTCACCTTTCTTTTGGAGACGACACGATCCCTGGACAACAAGGAGTAACTGTGAGCCAGTGTGTGCGTGCCAGGCCGTGCGTGCGCGGGCTTGGAACGCCACGCGATAGATATTGATGTCTGGGCTCACGCTGACTCCGTCCATGCGAGCCATTGTCGCATCGCCAGTGAACGTACGAGGGTCGACTGGTTGCGGGAGGTGGTTGAGCGCGTGAAATAGCTTCATGCCGCGCTCAGGATATCCTACGTGGGAAGCTACCGTGTCGAACGATAACGAACACCGCGCCCGCCACAATGAGAGTTGCGATGATCGAGCCTGCGTTGATGGCACCGGTCGTAGAGTACCAGACGATGGCATAGCCAATCGATCCTGGCAGGAGGGCGTAGTAGAAGAAAGGCAGGAGGGTCAAACGGATAATTGCCCCCTCGCGACCCAGCAGACCGGCTACCGCTGAAGCGGCCACGACATTGTGCACGCAAATCATGTTTCCAGCCGCCCCGCCAACCGCTTGTAGTGCCACAATCCATATAGGATCGACCAGAATGCGTACACCCATCTCAAACTGAAAGAGTGAGAACATCATGTTGCTCACCGTGTTGCTTCCCGCTACGGCGGCACCGATTCCGCCGATAAACGGCGCAAAAATAGGCCAACCACCGCGTGTGAGTGACGCGACGCCGTCGGCGAGTACGATCGGCATTCGATCGTAACCGGCCATCCCTCCGGATGTATTGAGAAACACCTGAACCATCGGGACAGTGAAGACGAGGGCGACGGAGGCCGAGGCCGAGACCTTGAGCGATGTTGTCCAGGCCTGTCGGTAGGCAGGCCCAGGAATTCGATGCAACATAAAGGTAAGGAGCGATGCGACGACGAACAACGTCCCGGGCAGGTAAAGCGGCTGGACCGCGTTCATATTAATGCTGCTGCCCAGGATGTTGCCCCAGCTGAGTGTCCAACTCTGTAGAAAGGTCCGGAATGGGTCAACCATGCGCGACGACAGGAGTAGGAGTGCGACGATGACGTAGGGAAGCCAAGCCTTGAACATCCCCATCGAGCCGCTGTGATGGGTGGAGTCTGTGATTTGCAGTGAACCGGTCCAGTCCGAGGGCCAGTTCGAGCTCTCGTCGAACTCCCAGGTGTGGTCTGGACTTGGCAGGAGAAATCCCGATCGCGCCACAGTAACGACGATTGCTAGCCCGACGAGACTCCCGATGAGCGACGGAAATTCAGGTCCAAGAAGATAGGCGGCAGCGACGTATGGAATCGTCATCGAGAACGCCGCGAAGAGGGCAAACCGCCATACCTGCAAGCCTTCGGCAAATGATCGGTTCCGACCGAAGAACCGTGTCATAAATGAGACGAGAATGAGTGGGACGAACGTACCGGCGATCGCGTGAAGCACGGCCACTCTGAAACCGACAACTCTCAAAAAGTCGGTCCATTCCGCATAGCCGAGACCGGCGGCGTAGGCCGCGATCGCCGGATCGGCGGACAGTCCGGTGTTGACACCCACGAGAATCGGTGTTCCAAGAGCCCCAAAGCTGACGGGGGTGCTCTGAATGATCATGCCGGCCATGACTGCCGCCATTCCGGGAAAGCCCAGGCCGACCAGTAGGGGCACCGCCACAGCCGCCGGCGTGCCAAAACCGGCGGAACCTTCGATGAACGACCCGAATAACCAGGCGACTATGATCACCTGTACGCGCCGGTCGGGCGTAATGTCGGTGAACCCTTTCCGGATCGTCTTAATCGCGCCACTCCCCTGGAGGGTGTTGAGCAAGAGGATGGCCCCAAAGATGATGTAGAGGAGTGTAAGAGCCACAATTAAGCCGTTTATCGACGCCGCCACGACCTGGAGCGCCGGGACCCGCCACACAGCCAGAGCCAGCACGATCGCGACGGCGTAGGAAAGTGGCATCGCGCGGCTTGCCGGCCACCGTAGACCAACCAGAAAAACGGCAACCACCACGATCGGCAAGAGTGCGAGGCAAGCCAGGACGGCAGTGTTCATCGTGTGCTCCGGCGGGCCTTAACCCGCCGTTCGATCAATTTGTATCGGGCGTTTCTAGTCATTTCGAGCGCTCACGGTGGGTATCGTGAGACTGCCAGCTTGGCATTTGGTGGTTTTATCGCTCAAGGCGCCATTCTAACCCAGGTGGATCGGAATACCATCGCCTTTGATTACTTGCGGGCGGCTACGGTGCGATAGGATCGCACCATGCTGGTCGCTGTTACCACAGAAATCAAAGAAGATGAGCATCGTGTTTCGGTC
>Ga0310121_10001784_pt1 | contig 21382 bp, 19 predicted proteins | sample CB27_Tmax_986_MG_FD_203504 | JGI IMG/M metagenome (GOLD analysis project Ga0310121, IMG submission 203504) | Marine microbial communities from Western Arctic Ocean, Canada - CB27_Tmax_986 | ecosystem: Environmental > Aquatic > Marine > Oceanic | place: Canada: Western Arctic Ocean | collected...
CAAGCGGTCCCTCACCAGCCGTTTCGACCGTGCACTCGGCTGCTACTCCTCAAATGATCGGTGCAAGTACACGCCTGAACTCAATCCCGCATGCCCGATGAATAATGCGGGCTAGGAGCCCAGCATCATCCAGCAGAGCGCCCAGCCGAGGAGAAAGGTGACGACGGAGGATGCACGCCACCGGGCAAGGCGCCGCTGCTGAAGCTCGATTTCGGCCACTGCTTCCTTGAAGTCGGTCCAGTCGGCCTGGATGAGCTCCATGACGCCGGTGTAGTTCGCGTCGCAGAGATGATGCACCGCGCAGATCTCGGAGCGCTGGACCGTGCATTCGATGGCGTGTGCTTTCATGTCCCCCTCCTCGCTCCATGGTGCCCGTCGGATGGTTGGAGTCGCGAGCGGCGTCGCGCCGTGCGCGCCTCATCTTGAGCCGCGCGGAGGCCGGGATGTCAATCCAGGGACTTGAATGCCCCCTTTTGCACCCACCGCCCTCATCTGCGAGGGAGCTGGGGGGACACCTTACCCAACTCGTCGGTTTCTAGAGGGGAGTCAGGTGAGGTGTCCCCCTGACTCTAAGGGACGCCTGTCCTCTGGAGGTGACATTTCTCCGTTGTTCTGATGTGTATAAGTAGTTCTTTGCACGGGTGTTAGCAGGACCCACAACATGGCACCCCTCCTGCAACGAAGGGAAGCAGCGATTGGGCCCGGCCAGGGGGTCGGGAGCGAAAGGAGGAACACCGTGCGGCGAACACTCTTGAGCCTCATCCTTTTGCCCCTGCTGACGGGGGCCACGAGTCCGGCCAGCGCCGGCGGACTCGACGTTCGCCTCGGCGCCTTCGTGCCGAGAGCCGAGAGCAATCTCTTTCTGGACGACGAGAGCCTCTACTTGGTCTCGAAGGAGGACTGGGTCGGATTCACCTGGGGCATCGAGTACAACCACGTGCTGGCGAAGAACCTCGAGATCGCGCTGAGCGTCGATGGCTACCAGAGGACCATCGACACGTCGTATCGCGACTGGACGAGACCCGATGGAAGCGACATCTTCCAGACCCTCCGGCTCAACATCACCCCCTTTGGCCTCACCTTCCAACTGGTGCCCACGAGCAAGCGGACGAAGGTGGCGCCCTTCATCGGTGGCGGCATTGACTTGTTTTACTGGAAGTACCAGGAGTTCGGCGAGTTCATCGACTTCTTCGACCCGGACCTGCCCGTCTACGAGGACCACTTCATCTCGAGCGGCGTGGCCTTCGGGTTCCACGCCACAGGGGGAGTGCGGTTCTACTTGAACCGGGACTTCGCCATCGTCGTGAGGGGCGTGTACCAGTGGGCCGAGGCCGACATGGGGGGCGACTTCAGCCCGAACGAGCCGGGGCTGATCAACAGGTTGGATCTGTCCGGGGCCGGGCTCACATTCGGGCTGCACGTGCGGTTTTAGGAGCCCCGCCGGCGGGGCCGGGGCCTGCTGGTCCCGGTCTCCGCCGGCTGCTATCATTGACTCATGAAGCTGTCACGTCTGGGCGTCCTCTCCGCTGCGGTGCTGATCGGGGCCACGTTTGCCGGGGGCCTTCTCGGCAAACGGGTTCTGGCCGGTGGCGGCGACCTCAGGGAGGAGCTCAGCGTCTACACGGCCATGCTCGCCGCGATCGAGCGTGACTACGTCGAGGAGGTCCCGACCGATCGCCTGGTGTCCTCGTCCATCCGCCAGATGCTCCGCACCCTGGATCCCCACTCGAACTTCTTCGAGCAGAAGGACTACAAGTCGATGCAGGAGCGCCAGAAGGGGAAGTACTACGGCCTCGGCATCAGCGTTCAGTCGATCGACGGCAACATCACCGTCGTGGCCCCTTTCGAGGGCACGCCCGCTCATCGGCTCGGGATCCGGGCCGGCGACATCATCAGCCGGATCGAGGGCGAGGACGCACGGGGCATGAGCATCGACGACGCGGTGAAGGTTCTTCGAGGGCCCAAGGGAACCCCGATCCGCATCACGATCGTCCGTGAGGGCTACGACGAGCCGCTGGCGTTCACCGTCATCCGGGATGCCATCCCTCTCCACTCCGTCCCGTACGCGTTCATGGTGAGCCCCAGTGTGGGCTACATCCGGCTGACCGACTTCAACGAGACGACGGCCTGCCGACCGGGCGAGGGCGAGGGGTGCGAGCGGGAGCTGGAGCGTGCGCTCACCCGGCTGGGGACCCAGGGGGCGAGGGCCTTCGTCCTCGACATCCGAGACAATCCCGGCGGGCTCCTGGACCAGGCGTTCGCGGTGTCCAACCTCTTCCTGAGGAAGGGGCAGCTCGTGGTCTTCACCCGAGGCCGCTCGCGGCGCGACGAATCGAACTACATCACGGAGACCGAGAGCCCGTGGGTGGATGTGCCCTTGGTCGTTCTGACCTCGCGGCACAGTGCCAGCGCGTCGGAGATCGTGGCGGGGGCACTCCAGGATCACGATCGGGCGTTGATCGTGGGCGAGACGACCTTCGGAAAGGGCCTTGTGCAGACGCTCCTGCCCCTGCGGAACGTCCGGGGCTATGCCCTGGCCCTGACGACGGCGCGGTACTACACCCCCTCGGGGCGCTCCATTCAACGGGAGTACTCATCCACCGCGCTCGAGGACTACTACGCCCCCCGGAACCGCAAGCCCTGCGACGAGGGGACCGGCGAGACGAGGCTCACCGATTCCGGGCGAACCGTCTACGGCGGCGACGGCATCACCCCCGACTACTGCGTCGAGCCGCAGAAGCCCGGCCGCTTCGTCTCGCACCTGATCGGGAGGCAGGCCTTCGTCGGCTTTGGCCGCGGCTTCGCCCCCGTGGGCGGCCAGGGCGAGGCGGACATCGCGGGCACCGGGACGCGCTCTCACGTCGAGTCGGAGGGCGTGAAGCCGATCAGCGAGGCGTTCACGGTGGACGACGGCGTGAGGGAAGATTTCCTCGCGTACCTCGAGTCGCGCGAGCTTCGCTTCACCGAGGAAGATCTCGAGGAGAATCGAGTCATGGTGGACCGGCTGATCGAGGAGCAGGTCCTCCGGCAGGTTTTTGGCGAGGGCGCAGCCCGGCGTCGAAGCGTCGCGTGGGATCGGCAGCTGCAGCGCGCTCTCGAGCTGATCCCCCGCGCGGAGCTTCTCCTCGGCGACCCCGACGGCTTCGTGGCAGAACGCGAGCGCGAGCGCCGGCTGGCCGACGCCACTCGCGCTGAAGCCGGTCCCGCCGCCGCTCACCAGTAGTCTTCCTCCGCGCATCCGCGTCCACGTCACGATCACCCGAGCGATCCCCCGGCAGGGTGCCGTGCTACGATGCTCGTTTGGCATGGCCGCCGATATCGTCCTGAAGGGAGTCCGCGTCCACAACCTGAGGGGAATCGACGTGACGATTCCCACTCATCGCCTCGTGGTCGTCACGGGAGTGTCCGGGTCCGGCAAGAGTAGCCTGGCCTTCGACACCCTGTACGCCGAGGGCCAGCGGCGCTACGTCGAGAGCCTGTCCTCCTACGCGCGACAGTTCCTCGAGCGCATGGAGAAACCGCGGGTCGAGGAAGTAGACGGGATCTGCCCGGCCATCGCGATCCGTCAAAGGAGCCTCTCGCGCAGCCCACGGTCCACGGTGGGAACGACCACCGAGGTCCAGGATCACCTCCGGCTTCTCTTTGCACGGGTCGGAAGAACGGTGTGCCATGAGTGCGGTAGAGAGGCCCGGCGCGACACCGCGGCGACCGCGGCCGACACCCTTCTGGCCGAGGCTCGGGGGGAGCGCCTCCTGCTCGGCTTCGAGCCGGAGAATGTGACGGCCGGGGCGCTCGGCGGCCTGCGGAAGCGAGGGTATCGCCGCCTTCTGGTGGGTCCTGATCTCGTCGATATCGAGGACGACGGGTTGGAGGCGGCCGCCTCGGCCGGCGTCGGGACGGCGGTGGTCGTGGATCGGGTCAAGGTGGCCGAGGAGGTGCGGGGCCGGATGGTCGACGCTCTCGAGGTGGCCTTCCGTGAGACCGGCGGGCGGGCCATCGCGGAGGTGCCGGGGAAGGAGAGGCGACGCTTTTCCGAAGGCTTCGAGTGCACACCCTGCTCCCGGGAGTTCCTCGAGCCTCAGCCGCGGCTCTTCTCCTTCAACAATCCCCATGGGGCGTGCCCGACGTGCCACGGCTTCGGCAACCTGATCGAGGTGGATGTCGACCTGGTCGTGCCCGACAAGAGGCGCAGCCTCGCCGAGGGTGCGATCGAGCCCTGGAACAAGCCTCACTATCGCAAGCTCGAGGCTCAGCTCAGACGGTTTGCCAGGCGTCGAAGCATCCCGATCGACGTGCCCTGGTCGTTTCTGCCCGAGGGGCAGCGACGTCTCGTGCTGGAGGGCGACGACGATTTCCCGGGCGTCCTGGGCTTCTTCCGGTGGCTCGAAGGGCGGAAGTACCGCGTCCAGGTCCGGGCCTTTCTCGCCCGGTATCGAGGCTACCAGGAGTGTCCGGACTGCCAGGGGAGCCGGCTTCGCCCGGAGGCCCTGCGGGTCCGGGTAGGCGAGCGCTCGATCCAGGACGTCGCGGGCATGACCGTGAAGGCGGCGCGCGAGTTCGTGCGCGACCTCTCCTTGTCTCCCACCGAGACCGTGATTGCCAGGCGAGTGCTCGACGAGATCGGTCGTCGCCTGTCGTTCCTGGAGAACGTGGGACTCGAGTACCTCACCCTCGACCGACCGTCTTCGACGCTCTCCGGAGGCGAGTCGCAGCGGATCGCGCTGGCGGCCGCTCTGGGCACCGGGTTGGTGGGGACGCTGTTCGTGCTGGACGAGCCTTCCGTCGGCCTCCACCCCCGCGACACGGAACGGTTGGTCACGATCCTCAAGGCGCTTCGGAACCAGGGAAACACCGTGGTGGTCGTCGAGCACGATCTCGACATCATCGCCGCGGCGGACCACATCATCGACCTGGGGCCGGGGGCAGGAGACCAGGGCGGACGAGTGGTCTTCCAGGGAGGGCACGCCGCTCTCGAGGAAGAGACCCGCAGCCTCACCGCCAAGTATCTCCGGGGCGACCTGCGAATCGCCGTGCCCGGGCGCCGACGGCGGGGCAACGGGCTGTTTCTGGACGTCAAGGGAGCCAGCGTCCACAACCTCAAGAAGCTCGACGTCCGCATCCCCCTTGGCGCCTTCACGGTGGTGAGCGGGGTCTCGGGGTCCGGGAAGTCGACCCTCGTCCACGAGGTACTTGGCGCACGTCTGCGGCGATGGCGCGGAGGGGGCGATCACCAGGGCGAGCCGATTGTCGAAGGGATCGAGTACATCGAGCAGGTCGAGATCGTCGACCAGGCGCCGCTCGGACGCAGCCTGCGGTCCAATCCCGTGACGTACATGAAGGCCTTCGATGCGATTCGCGAGCTCTTTGCGCGCACGCCGGGGGCAACGAAGGCAGGCTTCAAGGCGTCCCACTTCTCGTTCAACATGCCGGGCGGTCGATGCGAGGGCTGCGGTGGAGACGGCCGAGTGCGTGTCGACCTTCAGTTTCTCGCCGACGCCTATCTCATTTGCGAGAGCTGCGATGGACGCCGATACCGCCCGCCGGTCCTCGAGGTCCGGTGGCGCGGCCGATCGATCGACCAGGTGCTCGAGCTGACCGTGAGGGAGGCGCTGCAGTTCTTCTCGGGGCAGCATCGAGTCACCCGGCGGCTCAAGGTCCTGGATCAGATCGGGCTGGGCTACCTCCGGCTGGGCCAGCCCTCGAGTACGCTCTCCGGTGGGGAGGCCCAGCGGGTCAAGCTCGCGGCGCATCTCCTCCGTCGGCCCGGGCCCCGGGTCCTTTACATGCTCGACGAGCCGACGACGGGACTCCACATGGGCGACGTGGCGGAGCTTCTGAACGCGCTCCAGCGGCTGCTCGACGGAGGCGCGACGCTCATCGTCATCGAGCACAACCTCCACGTCATCAAGCAGGCGGACTGGATCGTGGACCTGGGGCCCGAGGGTGGGGCCAAAGGTGGCAAGCTGGTGTTCCAGGGGACGCCGGAGGCGCTGGTGGCTTGCGGGCGGGGCCACACCGCGCGGCACCTCCGCCGCATCATGCCCCGAGCGGAAGACGCGACGGCCTGAACCGCCGCTGAGCGATCTGCTATCATCCGCGGTCATGGCATCGCTGCGAAATGACGTGCTCCGTTCGGGCGCGCTGTGTGCTCTCGCGGGAGTCCTGGCCCTCAATTTGACGGCCGGCGTCGTGCTGGCCGCACCTCAGGACTCCTTCGAAGACCAGATCGCGAACCTGAAGAGCCCCACGCCGAAGACCCGACAGCGGGCCGCCAAGGCGCTCGGCGAGAGTCGCCGGGCCGCGGCGGTGGCACCGCTCTCCGCGCTCGTGCGAGACCCGGAGCCGCGGGTGCGGCTCGAGGTGGTTCTGGCCTTGCGGGAGCTTCGGGATCTGTCGGCTGTGCCGGCGCTGGTGACGTCGCTGCAGGATGGCGATCCGAAAGTCAGGGAGCAGGCGATCGGGGCTCTCGTGGAGATCTACTCCGAACGCGAGCGCAGTGGCGCGGTGGAGCGGTTTCTCCAGGCGTTCTCGGACGAGTTCGACCGTCCGTCCGTCCCGCCCTACGCCACGGTGGATCCCGCGATCTTCAGGGGCCTGAGCGCGAGGATGCAGGACGAAGAGAGCCGCCTCCGGGCCATGGCCGCCCAGTCCATCGGCATACTGGGCGGGGAGGTCGTGTCCGACGCGCTGGTGGCTGCACTCCAGGATCCCGAGTCCAACGTGCGAGAGGCCGCCGTGACGGCGCTCGCCAAGGTCGGCGATGCCGAGGACGGCAAGGCCATCATCCCGCTTCTTGCAGACGACTCGTCGCAGGTTCGCAACCGGGCCATCGAGGCGCTGGGCATCCTGCATGTGACCGAAGCCGGCCCCACCCTCAGGGAGTTGTTCGAGCAGAACCGGCGCCGGAGCCTGGCCACTCGTGTTCTTGCGGCCCTCTCGAAGACCGGTGATCCCGCCCAGGCCGATCTCTACCGTGAGCTGCTTGCATCCACCGATCCCCAACGGCGCAGGATGGCCGTCGAGGGATTCGCCCGGATCTCGGACCCGGCGATGCTGGACGGCTTCAAGAAGGACTTCCAGCGGGAGAACAACGCCGACGTGCGCCTGGCGTACAACTTCGCCCTCGTCCTGCTCGGAGACCGGGCCTTCGTGGACTCCATCGTGCTTGCCCTCGGTGCCTCGAGTAGCCGCGGGGAGCGGGCGCGGGGCTATCTGATGGAGCTCGGGCCTGCGTACGCCGTCGACCTGTATCCCTACCTCGGAGATCAAGAGGCCAGTGTGCGGGCGAATCTGTGCGGCGTCCTGGCCGACCTCGGCGACCCGGCGGCCATCGAGTGGCTGACCCGGCTGCTGTCGGACCCGGACTCCAACGTGGCGGACGCTGCCAACCGGGCCATCCAGCGCCTGCGCCGCGAGCCCGCTCCGTTTTCGGGGGAGTGATGCGCGGCGGCCTCCTCGTTTTCCTGGTCGCGAGCGCCTTCCTCGCCGGCTGCAGTGGGGGACCGGGCGGCCTGGGCGGTGGCGCCGGGGGGCCTGTCGAGGAAGCTCGGGCGCTCATCGAGCAGGGCGACTACGACGGTGCGCTCGCTCGCTTGGGGAGTGGGGAGGACCCGGAGTCCCTGTACCTGTTCGGTCGAGCGTGGGCTGGGAAAGCGGCTACCGCCGGTGCAGGTGGCCCGGGAGCGGGGCTCGGTCCCGAAGAGCTGCGGGCTCTCGACTTTCTGGAGAGAGCCATCGCTGCACGGCCGGATCACGCCGGCGCACACCTGGCTGCGGCAGAGCTCCTGGCGCCACACGTCCCCGCGCCAGGCACCAGCGACGCCGCGGCGTCGGCGCCGGATGCGGCTCCCGGTCCGGTCGTGACCGCAGACGGCGTCCTGGGAGAATACGGCGCGGCTGTGCAGGCCGACCCCGCCGACAAGGAGTCGGTGGAGGCGCTCATTCAATTCGCCATCCGAATGGAGCGCCCTCGTGACGCCGAGGCAGGGTTCCAGGAGCTCACCAGGCGCGACCGGGAGGATCCGGACCTGCTCGTCCGCTTCGGCGATTTCCTCGTCGGCCCGGGGGGGGGGGGATTCGGAGGCGGCGCTCGGTGTTTACGCCCAGGCCGTCATGTGGCGTCCTGATGATTCCGAGACACACCTCAAGATGGCGGACATCCACATCGCGGCTGCTCAGCGCCACGTGGGCGAGCGCGAGTTCGTCGCAGCCGAGAGACGGCTGCGCGAGGCCCGAAAGAACGTCGTCGACCCGGGCTCTCCTCAGGCGAGCGATCTGCGGCGGGTCGAAAGAGAGCTCGCCGACGTGAGCGGCCGCCGGTAGTCGTGGGAGGGGACGGCTAGAAGGGATTGTGGCCGAAGCCGTTGTCGTCCACGAATATCCGTCCGCTCTCGTTCGGGGTTCCAACGTTCTCGAGCACGGTGAGGACCTGCTCGCCCACCTTGAGGCGGGACGCCGTCACGCCCCGGGAGTCCGTATCCACCAGGTGCGGATCGAAGATCCGGACGCGGTGCGCGGCCACGTCCGGCGGCCAGTTCACGGGCACGTTGGCGGCTCGACCGAGCCAGAGGAAACCCGACGAGGGCTCGAGGAGGATCTCCTCGCCCGGTCGCATCCAGCTCCCGATGAACACCACGCGATCCACGCAGTTGCCCGTGGCGTTGGAGCAGCCATTGGGCTGGCGATACTCGATCTTGACCGACGCGTAGGTCGCGAGAGGGAGCTCGGAAGGTCCCGCGGGCACGTCCGGCTGGAACTCGTAGCAGCCCGACAGCATTACGAGCAAGACGGTCAAACCGAGGGGCGAAAGCCGATGCGTCATGTCGTCGCGGGATCCTCCGGCGGGCCAAGTGCCACGCACGAGCGCGCCTTGCCCGCCCCCACGAACGGACGGCAGCATCCTCTCCACTCCTATGGTGGACGTCGACCGACCGCTGATCCTCGTCATCGACGACGACAGCGCCCTGCGCCGGATCTGTCTGGACCTCCTGACCGCGCGGGGATACCGCGGCTTCGGGGCGGCGACGGTCGGAGAGGGGCTTCGCGAGTTCCCCGAGCGCAAGCCCGGCGCCGTGATCCTCGACCTCAAGCTGCCCGACGGGACCGGCCTGGACGTCCTGCGGGAGCTGCAGCGGCTGTCCCCCCTCACGCCGGTCGTGGTCGTTTCGGGGCAGAACCGGGTCACCGATGCGGTGGAGGCCATGCACCTGCGAGCGGCCGAGTATCTCGCGAGAAGCCCGTCGCCAGCGATCGGCTCTACGAGGTCATGGCCCGGGTCCTGGCCCCCATGCCCACCCGCGACGAGCCGCCTGCGGAGCCCATGCTCGAAGGCACGCGCTACGGGATGGTGGGGCACTCGGAGGCGATGCAGCGGATCTACCAGCTCGTCGACATGGTGGCCCCTTCCCGGGCCCGGGTCGTGATCAGTGGCGAGAGGGGGAGTGGGAAGGAGCTGGTCGCCAGAGCCATTCACGCCTTGTCGCAGCGCCGCGACAAGCCCTTCATCCAGCTCAACTGTGCCGCCGTTCCCGCAGACCTCATCGAGAGCGAGATGTTCGGTCACGTCAAGGGCGCCTTCACCGGCGCGGTGGCGGATCGAAAGGGCACCTTCGAGACCGCGGACACGGGAACCCTCTTTCTCGACGAGATCGGCGACATGAGCCTGGTCATGCAGGGCAAGCTCCTGCGCACGCTTCAAGAGGGCGAGGTGACCCCGGTCGGCAGCTCCAAGACCCGATCCGTCGACGTCAGGATCCTCGCTGCCACGAGCAAGAACCTCCTGGAGGAGATCGAAGCAGGCCGATTTCGCGACGACCTCTACGACCGCCTCAACGTCGTCAACATCACGCTCCCGCCGCTGCGCAACCGCCCGGAGGACGTGCCTCTGCTCGCGGAGCACTACATTCGCCTCGAAAGCGTCGAGAACGACATCAAGCCCAAGCGGCTGACGCCTCGAGCGGTGGAGTTCCTCTCGCAGCTGCCCTGGGCGGCAACGTGCGCGAGCTCAGAAACCTCATGGAGCGCCTGGCTGTGATCGTGGTTGGGGACACGGTGACGCACCAGGATGTGATGGACGCCCTTCACATGACGGCGCCGGGCTCCGGCGACGACGGGCCGATGCCGCTGAAGCAGGCTCGATCGCGCTTCGAGCGGCAATACATCCTCGAGCGCCTCTCCGCCAATCGCGGCAACCTCGGCAAGACCGCCCGCGACCTGGGCATCGAGCGGACGAATCTCTACCGCAAGATGAAGCAGCTCGGGATCGAATCCCCCTCCAAGCGCCAGTGACGGTCTGGCCCTCGTCTCCAGGGAGCGTTGAGGAAGTGATAATCGCGCGTTGTAGATGCGCGACATTTACACCTTTCGGCCCTTCCTCTTCTCACTGGCTATCTCGTTATGAATCAAGGAGTAATGAGAGAAGCCCTGGGTTGGCCCGAAGCGTGCGCCAAGAGGGAGACAGCGAGGGGCCGCACCCCTCAGTTGGAGCCGCAAGGGATCGGACGGCGCCGCAGGGCGCAAGCAGAGTTTGGAGGGAGTTCTGCTTGGGACCTGGGGAGGCACGCCGCCCGGTACGGCTCGGCTGAGGGAGGCGGTCCCTTTCTTTTTCTAAATACCCCCCCCCCCCTGTCCGTCGCGAGGTCGATTCTTTGACCCTGACTGGATGGCCAGTGTAGAGTCCGATGTTTGCTCGGCGCGCCGTGAGAGCCGCCGCGGGGGGAGGGACAGGCGTTGGCGTCGAAGAAGGCCCTGATCACCGGAATCACTGGACAGGACGGAAGCTACCTCGCCGAGCTTCTGCTCGAGAAGGGCTACGAGGTGCACGGGCTCGTGCGCCGCAGCAGCTCCTTCAACACCTGGCGGATCGATCACGTCCGTGAGCAGCTCATCCTGCACTACGGTGACCTGGTCGACCAGAACAGCCTGGTGCGGACCCTGGGGGCGGTGCAGCCGGAGGAGGTCTACAACCTCGGGGCCCAGAGCCACGTGAAGGTCTCCTTCGAGATGCCCGAGTACACCACGGACGTGACGGCGCTCGGGGTCCTTCGCGTTCTCGATGCAGTGCGCGACCTTGGTTTCAAGACGCGGCTCTACCAGGCGGGCAGCTCCGAGATGTTCGGGCTCGTGCAGGAGACCCCTCAGACCGAGAAGACGCCGTTTCACCCCCGCTCACCGTACGCGTGCTCCAAGGTCTTCGGGCACTGGACGGCCGTGAACTACCGCGAGAGCTACGACCTGCACGTCTCCAACGGGATTCTCTTCAACCACGAATCGCCCCGCCGCGGAGAGAACTTCGTCACGCGGAAGATCACGCTGGGTGTGGCCGCGATCAAGCAGGGCCGGGCGAAGGAGCTGCGTCTGGGCAATCTGGACGCCAAGCGGGACTGGGGCTTCGCCCGCGACTACGTCGAGGGGATGTGGAGGATGCTCCAGCAGGAGTCTCCCGACGACTACGTGATCGCAACGGGGGAGACCCACTCGGTGCGGGAGTTCTGCGAGGAGGCCTTCTCCCACGTCGGCCTCGACTGGAAAGACTTCGTGAAGGTGGACCCGAAGTACTTCCGTCCGGCGGAGGTCGACGTGCTCCTGGGCGATTCGAGCAAGGCCCGAAAGGTCCTGGGCTGGGAGCCGAAGGTGACCTTCAAGGAGCTCGCCCAGATGATGGTCGACGCGGACCTGGAGGCCGAAGGCCGGCACCCCTTCTGGCAACGCTGAGACGCCGCTACCGCGGTACCGTGGCCTGAGCCTTGCTGAGGATCAGGACGTCGAGCTCCTTCTTCAGCCGGGGCAGGATCTCGTCGTAGTCGTAGGCCCCGAGCGTCTCCGTGCCCTTCTTGAGGTTGACGTGGGTCGGTCCGCACCAGAGGCCCAGATCCGCGTCGTCGGTCTCCCCGGGACCGTTCACCCGGCACCCCATGACTGCGATGGTCAGCGCGTGGGACTCGGCGTACGCGGTCATTTCCTTGACTTGCTGGGCCAGCTCCACGAACTTCTCGTTCTCGACCCGGGAGCAGGACGGGCAGGAGATGATGTTCAGGCTGTCGTCGTCGAAAACGGGCACGGAGCGGAAACGACCCTCGGCGATGTCGGTCAGGATCTGCCGGCCGACTGTCACCTCTTCGTGCTTCCTGGGGTTCGGGAGGGTGAGGCTGACGCGGATCGTGTCGCCGATGCCACGGGAGATGAGCTGCTCGAACGCCACCCTCGTCTTGACGATCCCCTCGGGAGGCATCCCGGCCTCCGTCACCCCGAGGTGAAGCGGCACCTCGGAGCGAGCGGCGGCAAAGCGCCGGTTGGCTTCGATGACGTTGCGCGGGTGTGAGTCCTTGAGGCTGACCACGTAGCGCTCGAAGCCGAGGTCGTCCATCAGGCTGCAGTGCTCCACCGCGGACTCGACCACGGCCGCCACGTCGTCCTCGGGATGGCGGGCCTTGATCTCGGGGTCGACGCTGCCGCAGTTGACGCCGATGCGAATGGCCACGTCGTGGGTGCGAGCCACATCCACGAGGAAGGCCACTTTCTCACCGACCGGGCGGTCCTTCTCGTGGTGCCAGAGGTGCCCGGGGTTGTAGCGGATCTTGTCGACGAGCGGAGCCACCTTTTCAGCGAGCCGGTAGCTCTCCTGGAGATCGACCACGAGGTTCGCCGGGGTCTGGCGCCGGACCTCCTTCAGGGCCTCGACATCTTTCGCGCTGTCCACGGCGACCCGCACCAGGTCTCCGCCGGCGCTCCGAATCGCCTCCGCCTGCTCGACCGTGGCGTCGACGTCCTGGGTGCGGGTCGCGCACATGCTCTGGACGGCCACGGGGTGCCCGGCCCCGAGCGTGACGGAGCCGACGCGCACCGCGCGAGTCTTGTTCCTCGTGGTCATCTTGAAGGATTCATCGTAGCAGCGTTTCAGTCACTCAGCGTCCTCACCCCAGCTCGTCGAGAGCCCGGATGCCCCGCCGCATGGGGAGCCAGAAGGTGGCGAGGCTGCCGGCGACGGCCAGGCCGAAGAGCACCACCATCAAGGCCTGACGAGCGGGAGAGATCGGAAGGCTGTGCATCTGGTGCCAGAGATAGGTCGACGCCGGCCAGGCCACGAGGGCCACGGTCACGGCGATGTAGAAGACGGCCAGCACCATGAAGGCCACACCCCCGTACGACCCCGCCACCTGGGTGAGGTTCTCGGCGCCGAAGCGCGGGTGCTGCGCGCCCATCCCGGCCGCGAGGCCGACGAGAGCGAGGGCCATGAACGCGATGGCGATGGCGCTCAGCACCTGGAGAAAGGGCACGACGTGCAGGAGCCGCGAGGAGGCGATGGTCAGGGCTTCGGACATGATCAGGATGGGCACGAAGCCCGTCCAGAACTTCGACCAGAGAAACGACTGCATGGCGACGGGTGAGGTCCGGACGATCCAGAAGGCGGACCCCTCGGCGGACACCGAGGGGAAGACGAACCGCACCGCCACCGCCGAGGTGACGAACGCCGCCATCAGCAGGTTCACGAACGCGTAGGCGTTCTTGATAACCCGGCTCATGTACGGCAGCCGATCCAGGTCGAGGACGTAGAAGTTGTAGACGTAGATGAGTCCGAGGGCCACGAGCAGCAGGAGCTGGGACCACTGGGTGGTGTCGCGAAGGAAGACCTTCAGGTCCTTGACGAGGAGTGCGCGGCGCGCGCTCCCCATGGGCAGGAGTCGCGCCAGAGCCTCGAGAAACCGCAGGCGGGTGAAGCGGGCCTTCCGCGCCTCCTGGGCGTTGCTCCAGCCGGAAAGGTAGAGGCGCCCGTACGCGGCCCGGGCCAGGACGGTGAGGGCCACGGCCGTCGTCCACAGCGCCCCGAGGTGAAGGAGGTCGGCGCGTCCCTGGAGAGCGGCGAAAAGACTCTCCCCGGCCCAGAAAGACGGAAACAGCGGCGTCACCGGGGACTGCAGCGTCGCGAAGAACGCGGTGATGTCCGGCAGGGACTGAACGCTCAGAAGCCTCTCCGGGCGCATGAAGCGGAGGAGCATCACGATCGCCACGGCGAAGAGGAGCCCCATGAGCATCAGGATGTCCCGGGCGCGCCGGGCCGGGAAGACGTTGACGAGGACGAGGGTGACCACGGCCCCCACCGCCGTCGGAATCATGACGAAGGGGACGACGATGGCCGGCGCCGAGGCGTAGTAGCTGGCGGGGGCGCAGCGCGCGAGGCCCACAGCCAGCAGGACGGGCAGGAGGAAGGCGACGACCATCCAGGCCGACTGCCCGGCGGTTCGGGCGAAGCGTGAGTAGAAGAGGCGGTCCCCGGGCACTGGAGCGGCGAGCAGGAGACGCAGGTCTTCGGAGAGGAAGAAGGTGCTGAGGGAGGTCACGATCGCGCTGAAGGCCACGAACGAGAGAAAGATGAGGAAGAGCCAGCTGAAGCCCAGGCGGACCAGGTAGTCGCCCAGCTCCTCGTAGTTCAGGAGCTGCCATGTGAGCCAGAAAACGACGGCGAAGATCGCTACGGCCACGAAGACGCCGATCCCCCCGAAGAGCGCCACGCGCAGTGCGTCGCCTCGCTCCCGCCGGCGGGCGCGGTTGCGAGCGGCCCAGAGCGTCGGCAGCAGGAGGTAGGGGAAGGCGCTCGTCACAGATCGACCTCCTGGAGGCCGGTGCCGCCGGTCAGCTTGAGGAAGACGGGTGTGAGGTGAGCGTCCTCGTGGCCGGCGAGCTCCTGAAGCTCCTCCACCGTGCCCCGGGCGATGATCTTGCCGCCCTGGATGATGCTGATGACGTCGCACATCTCCTGGGCGACCTCCAACGTGTGTGTGCTCATGAGGATCGCCACGCCCTTGCGACTCTGGACGCGGAAGACCTCCTTGATGAGCCGGGCGCCCCGCGGGTCGAGGCCTACCATGGGCTCGTCGACCACGATCGCCCGTGGCCGATGGAGAAACGCAGCGCACATGACCAGGCGCTGCTTCATCCCGTGGGAGAAGCTCTCGACCAGCTCGTCCCGCCACGCGGTCAGCTCGAAGAGCTCCAGGAGCTCCGCCGCCCGCTGCTCCACCTCCTGGCCCTCGAGGCCGTAGAGCCCGGCGTGGAATCGGAGGAACTCGCCGCCCGTCAGCTTCTCGTAGAGGAACGGACGATCCGGGATGAAGCCGAGGAAGCGCTTCGCCGCCTCGGGCTCCCGCGCCAGGTCGTGACCGTTGATGGTGACGCGCCCCCGGGTGGGCTGGAGCAGCCCCGCGATCATTCGTATGGTCGTGGTCTTTCCGGCGCCGTTCGGGCCCAGGAAGCCGTGGATCTGACCCTCGGCCACGTCGAGGCTCACGTCGTCGACGGCGGTGAAGTCGGCGAAGGTCTTGACGAGTCCCTCGAGTCGAATCATGCGGGAGTCCTCAGCGCCCCGGCGACGACCAGCAGGTGGCACCGGTTCCGTCGCGGCGGGGAATGGGCAGGTCGAGGGGCCGGAGATCGGCGGCGGGCCGACCCACGAGGATGGGCGTGGAGCCCGGGCGGAGCTGCACGTCGAGGACGCTGATCTCGGCCTGGCCCACCAGGCCCAGTATCGAGGCCTGACGATCCAGACCTCCCCGGGCGAGGCGGACGTGGGTCGCGTCAGCCGGGAACTGATTGAGGGTGGGGTCGACGGGGAGCCACAGGCCCCGCCCGTCGTCTTCGGCGATCCAGACCTCGGCCCAGGCGTGATAGAAGAATGCCCCGCCCATGCTGCTGCTCATGTAGACCAGGCCCACCGCGATGCGCGCCGGGATGCCCAGGGCCCGGGCCATGGCCACGTAGAGCGAAGTGTGCTCGTTGCAGTCGCCGACCCGCGTTTTCAGGACCTCGAGGGCCGAGGGAAGACTGACGGTGGGCTTCTTCTCGATCAGCGCGTGGACGTGGCGCACGAGGCGCTCGGCACGGGCGCGGGGATCGCCGGCCGCAGTGGCCACGCCGCGCACCGCCTCGATCCGGATCGGCTCGGCGTCGCTCTCGATCAGCGGCTCGGGCTGCAGGAAACGGTTCAGGTCGGGGTCCCGAGGCCCCGGCTCGAGGTCCCGTGGATCGCGCACCTCGATGACGCCGTCCTCCGTTCGCTGTCCGGCCCCCTGGAGCTCCAGCGTGTCGAAGTTCTCGATGCCGCTCAACCGAACGCGAAGAAGCTCGACCGCGGTCGGATCGTCGATGCGGGTGGGCGGGGACGGGACGAGGGCCGCTGCGGCGAGGAGATCCGTCTGGACGTGCCCCGGCACCGCGAGGGCCTGGGCTCGCTCGGGGGTCTCGCGCACGACGAGGAGCCCGGTCGGACTCTCTTCCTTCACCACGTCGCCGACATCCGTGATCCAACTCCTGGTCACGATGCCCGCGAAGCGTGTCTCTACCCGGAACGCCGGGACGGGACGACCCGCCGCGCGCACGATCTCGCGCGCCTGGACCTCGACCGTCATGGGGGCGTTCTGCAGCGTCGCGGGATCGAAGACGTTGACCTCGTGGATCTGGCCGGCCTCGAGGCCCCGGGCCACGAGTACCCGCGGCAGGTTCAGCGAGAGGGCCGGGGGCTCGTCGAGCTCGCGGATCTCTTCTCTCTCGCCTGCGGAGTTGCGGATGCGCAAGGTCAGCCGGCGGCCGTCGAGGTCGCCGGAGATCACGGTGGGGCCCGTCCCCGGGTCGAGTGAGAACTCGAAGCGACGGAGCGCAAAGGTCTTGTCGACGATCGCGAGGGTGCTCATGCGGACGGACGTCGTCGAGCCCAGCAGCACCATCTGGAGTCGGCCGTCCTCGCGGATCTCGTAGCCCTCGTCGGTGGGCGTCGTCTGGCCCACCGAGAACCCGATCTTGTCGCCCCGGTAGTAGATGCCCTTCCACTGGGCGGAGGACCCGTAGTGAGAGAGGTCCGCTGCGAGAGCCACCGGCGTCGCGGAGTACGCTTCGCGCAGCAAAACACCCATCTGGGCGATCCAAGCCACCACCGCTACAACGGACAGGGCGCGCGTGAGGGTCCGGGGGAGGGGACGGATGAGCGTCAATGGCCCCCTCGATGACCCTCGAAGCTCATGAAGTGATTATAGACTCTGGGACCCATGGACCTCGCGCGCGTCACGATCGTTCTCGTTCGCCCTTCCCGGCCGGCGAATGTCGCCGCGGCGTGCCGTGCCATGAAGAACATGGGGCTCCGGAAGCTGAGGATCGTCGACCCGCCGGAGGGGCTCGACGACTGGGACACACGGGCCCCCGCCTACAAGGCCTGGGACGTCCTGGACGGGGCGCAGCCGGCCGCGACCCTCTCCGAAGCTGTGGCGGAATCGACGCTCGTGGTGGGCACGACGGGGCGGGAGGACGTCGCGGAGACGTGGACGCCGAGACGGCTCGCCAGAGAGGCCGCCGGACGGGGCGACGGGGAAGGGGTCGCGGTCGTCTTCGGGCCCGAGTCCAGCGGGCTCACGGCTCTCGAGCTGGGATTGTGCCACGCCCTCGTGCACGTCCCGACGGACCCCGCCCAGCCCTCGTTGAACCTGGCCCAGGCCGTCCTCCTCCTGGCCTACGAGCTGCGCCTGGGCGTGAACGCCAAGGAGGGGACGCCGAACGGCGAAGCCCGGGCGTCGGCGGGGGCCCTCGAAGATGCGCTCCAGGAGCTGCGGGGGGCCCTCCTGGACATCGGCTATCTGGATCCCCTCAACCCGGACCACATCCTGCCCGAGCTCCGGCGCCTGGCAGCGAGGGCCGGGCTGACACCCCGGGAGGTCACCCTGCTTCGCGGCCTCGCGCGCCAGATGAGCTGGGCCGGCCGCATTGCGCGGGGTGGGCCAACGGCCTCATAATTTCCCTGCCGCATCGACCGAGTCCCACGCGGGTGCCGACACGCCCAGGAGTGTTTGAGCGATCCTGCCCACTTTTACCCATGACGCCACAGAAGAACGGGCGCTCCTCGTGGGGTTGTCGCTCGGGACGCGCCAAAGGCGGCGAGCGGAAGAGACCCTGGACGAGCTGGGCCTGCTCGCCCAAAGCGCTGGGGCCTCCGTCGTTGGAACCGAGCTGCAGGAGCGCCCGCGGCGCGATGCGGCCACGCTGATCGGGCGCGGAAAAGCCGAACAGATCGCCGAGATTGCACGCGAGGCCGAGGCCAGCCTCGTCGTCTTCGACGAGGAGCTCTCTCCGGCCCAGCAGCGCAACCTTGAGGAGATCCTCGGCGTCAAGACCCTCGACCGCACCCAGTTGATCCTCGACATCTTCGCTCGCCGGGCGTCCACCCGGGAGGGCCGACTCCAGGTGGAGCTCGCCCAGCTCCAGTACTTCCTCCCGCGTCTCGCCGGGAAGGGCGTCCTTCTCTCCCGGCTCGGGGGCGGCATCGGGACACGCGGTCCCGGTGAGACCAAGCTCGAAACGGACAGGAGGCGCCTGCGCAAGCGGATCCAGGTCGTGCGGCGAGACATCGAAGGCGTGAGGCGCGAGCGGCTCACGCGGCGTGAGGCCCGGCGCCGGCGCGAGGTCCCGGTCGTGGCGCTCGTGGGATACACGAACGCCGGCAAGTCCACACTGTTCAACGCCATGAGCCAGGGCGACGCGGTGGTGTCCGACCAGCTCTTCATGACCCTCGACCCGCTGGTGAGACGGGTGCTCCTGGGCGGTGGCCGTCAGATCATGGCCGTGGACACGGTCGGGTTCATCCAGAAGCTGCCCCATGCGCTGGTGGCCGCCTTCCGCGCGACCCTGGAAGAAGTGGTGGAGGCGGACCTGCTTCTCCACGTCGTCGATGCCTCGGCCCCCGACCTGGAGGAGAGAGAGGCGGCCGTCGAGTCGGTGCTGGACGAGATCGGGGCGGGCGAGCGCCCGCGCATCCTGGTGCTCAACAAATCCGATCGAGTGCCCGCGACGCGCTCGACCGCTCTTGCCCGTGACCGTTCGGGATCGGTGCTGGTGTCGGCCCGCACCGGCAACGGCGTCGACGATCTGCTCGTCGCGCTCGAGTCGCGCCTGCAGCTCGAGCCGCGTCGGGTGCGGCTGCATTTTCGCCGTGGCGACCGCACGGCCATATCCTCCGTCTACGCCGCGGGGCGGGTCCTCGAGCACGAGGAGGAGGGCGAAGAGGTCACGCTCCAGGCGGAGCTGCCCGAACGACTCCTGGCCCGATACCGGGAGAACCTGAGGTGAGGCCGGCGAGGTCGATCGGAGCAGCCCTCACGGTGGTGGCCCTGGCGCTGCTCGTGTCGTCGTGTGCCCCGAAGCCCGGGCCTCCCATCCCGGAGGGCGAGGACTTCGTCTACCCCATCCCGGCTGCCGACGAGGTGTCGGCTCGTCAGAGGCACGACCTGGAGAAGGCGTGGCGGCGTGTTCTCTCCGGAGACGACCGTGCGGTGCGCGACTATGAGGAGATCCTCTCGCGCCAGCCCGATCTGCTGGCCGCCGAGACGGGCCTGGCGTACGCGCGCTTGCGGGGCGACCAGGTCGGAGAGGCGACCGTCGCGTTCGACGCGATCCTCGAAAAGCAGCCTGAGTACCCGGCCGCTATCGTCGGCGCGGGCTCGACCGCTTTTCGTCGGGGAGACGTGGACGGCGCTCTCGTCCTGTACCGGCGGGCCCTGAAGCTGGAACCAAACGATCCGGTGGTGCGCAAGCGGGCGGCCAGCCTCAAGCTCCAGATCACGGAGCGCCACATGGCGGCAGCCGAGTCGGCGCTCGACACGGGCGACGAGGAGACAGCGGCCCGCGAGTACAGCGCCGCTCTGGAGGTCGCTCCCGAGGTGGCGGGGATGCGGATCGCTCTTGCTGACCTGCTCGAGGCACGAGGCGAGAGCTCGCGAGCGGTGGCCACTCTTCGAGCGGATGCCCTCGGGGATCGACAGGTGAAGCTGCGCCTCGGGGACATCCTCCTCGGTCGAGGGGAGTATGCCGAGGCGCAGGACGTGTATGGCGACTTGCTTGCACGCGACTCCGGGGACGCCGCGGCGCGGCGTGGCGAGCGCCAGGCGCAGGAGGCGCTCGCCTTCCAGTCCCAGCCTGAACAGTACCGGCAGATCGGCGCCGCCTCCCGTGCGCGCCGAGCCGACCTCGCCGGGCTCCTCGTGGTGCAGGTGACGGCCCTCGGCCGCCTGAGCGAGATCCGGCCGCGGGTGGCGGTCGACATCGCCGGGTCCTGGGCGGGCGAGGATATCGCGCGGGTGATCGGGCTGGGCATCATGGACGTCTATCCGAATCACACGTTTCAGCCGAGAGCGACGGTGCGACGCGGCGACCTGGCTCGGGCGGTCAGCCGTGTGCTGCATCGCTTGAACGGGCGGCGTGGTCCCCGGGGAGACGCCCCCACCGACATGCGGTCCTCTCACTTGGATTACGCCGCGGTCGTGACCACGGTGGGGGCGCGGCTCATGAAGCTTCGCCCGGACGGGACGTTCGAGCCCTTGCGTCCGGTGAGCGGCCGGGAGGCGGTAGAGGTCGTCGGGGCGCTGGCCCGACTCGTCGGCCCGTGAGCGGAAACGGCGAAAAGGGGATACCATCCACCGCGAGGAGGCGGAGCATGGACGAGAAAGAGCTCCTGCGGACGGCCCCGTTGTTCTCCGAGCTCTCCAACGAGGCCATCGACAGCCTCGGTCGTCTCTCCGCCCGGCGCCGGTACCCGAAGGACACGGTCATCTTTTCCGAGAACGAGGAGGGCGACTGCCTCTTCATGATCCTCGAGGGCCGGATCAAGGTGACCATCCTGGGGGACGATGGCCGGGAGATCATCCTGACCATGCTGAGCCCCGGCGACCTGTTCGGCGAAATGGCGCTGCTCGACAACGAGCCCCGATCCGCCATCGCCGTCGAGGAGAGCGAGCTCCTCTCACTTCACCGCACGGACTTCCAGGCGGTGATCGGTGAGAACCTCGGCATCAGCGCCGCCCTCATCGAGGTCCTTTCGGCGCGTCTGCGCCGAGCCAACCACCAGATCTCCACCCTGGCCCTCCTCGACGTGTACGGCCGGGTCGCCCGCGTCATCCTCGACATGGCCCGGGAGGAGGGCCGTCGCCTGAAGGCCGGCCGCATCGCCTTCCGCCGAGCCACACACCAGGAGATCGCCAACCGGATCGGGACCACCCGCGAGACAGTCACCCGGATGCTGAAGGACCTCGAACGGCAGGACTTCGTGAGGGTGGAGGGCCGAGAGATCCTCCTACAGCCGGGGGTTGAGAAGGCTTTTGACTAATCAGCGCCGGAATCGCCCCCTGCCCAACGATTCCGGTGCTCTCGGGGGACGCGCAGTCGAGCTTGCGAGACGAGCGTCAACCCCGAGTGTCAGCCGCGACGCCGCAGGCGTCGCATCCTAATTGACCAGGACCCTGCGGACGCCCCCGCGCGTCAGCCACACCACGTCAGCCTCGCCTTCTGATTGACCAGGCCCCTTGAGACGCCCCCCGAGCGTCAGCCAACACGCCCCCGGCATCGCCTCCCTATC